>Ga0180437_10005736_pt1 | contig 16844 bp, 14 predicted proteins | sample SS_ome_4_FD_132410 | JGI IMG/M metagenome (GOLD analysis project Ga0180437, IMG submission 132410) | Hypersaline lake sediment archaeal communities from the Salton Sea, California, USA - SS_3_D_1 metaG | ecosystem: Environmental > Aquatic > Non-marine Saline and Alkaline > Hypersaline >... | reverse complement strand
TCGTTTGGCCTGGTTGGCCGCAGGGCTGACCGCGGCCGCACCGTCGTTCGTCTATTATGCCCAGGTCACGCGCATGTACCCGTTGGTCGTGCTGTGGATGCTGCTGGCGACATGGGCGCTCCTGCGCTGGCTCAAGCGGGGAGGAGCGTGGGCACTTGTGGGTCTGGTAGCGGCGGGTCTGGCCGGGCTCTATACGTTCTATTACATTTCGTGGGCGCTGGCGGGCCTCTACGGCTGTGGCCTGCTTGTGGCGCGCCGGGGGCGCAAGTGGCTCGTCACAGCCGGGGTGGTCACGGTGCTGCTCTATCTTCCCTGGGTGATGTACGCTGGACCAGGGATGTTGCAGCGTATGACCCAGGCTGATCCCTCCGTGACGGTCATGCCGGTCACGGTGTGGGGGCTGTTGGCCTCAACCTGGACCGCGTTGACGTTCGATTATGGCACCGGGGGCCGCGCGGCGCTGATCGTGCTGGTCATGTTATTGGCTGCGCTGCTCGTGCGCCGACCGGGACGCGCGATGGCCAGGCGCTTGGCGATGCCAGCCCTGACGCTCCTGACTACGATCGGCGGCGTTTTACTGGGCAGTGGGGCGTATTTCTTCGCCCCCCGGCTGCTGACGCCCGCGGTGCCGTTTCTGGTACTCTTGGTCGCCTGGGCGCTCGACCGGCTGGGCAGTTGCACAAAGGGGATCATGGTTGTCGGGCTGGCTAGCCTGCTCGCGGCCTTTTGGCCCACGTCCGCCAACTTTGTATATCAGAAGAGCCTGGAGGTGAGCGGGCCGTTCGATCCACACGAGTATCGCGCGATGTTGAGTGAGCGAGCGCAGCCTTCTGACTTTATCTTTTTCAACGAGTTGGCACTGGCCGGGTGGTATGACATGGATCGCACGCCCGAGGATCCCGGCTGGGGCTATGCGCTGCGCTGGACGCCCATTGTCGAACCGATGGAGCGCATCCGGCCTCGCGTCGAACGGGCAGCGTCCGAGCACGCTCGTCTGTGGTTCGTGCTGTATCAGGGCACCGTTGGCCCTGGCGAAGAGTTCAAGGCGTGGCTCGACCGGACCCTGTACCCATTCAGCATGGACTGGGGAAGCGAGAGCCTGTTCCTTTCATACCTAGCGCCAAAGATGGGCTGGACGGAGGTGGCTCCCGGCGCGGACTTTGGCGGCCTGATCCAGCTCGATGCGGCGCGATTTAGCGCGAGTGCCGGGCCTTCAGGCGACGTGGGGGTCGTCCTGCACTGGCGTGCCCTTCAGGATTCCCTCCCTGACTGCCGGGTCGTTCTCCAGATATGGGATGAGACGGGCACGGTGCTCGCCCAGCGGGACGCGCGGCCGGTCAACTGGGAGCGACCCACTCATTGCTGGTCGGCGGGGGAGGTCGTGGAAGATCACCACGGGCTGCGGCTCGCGGCCCCAAGCGCGACCCCGCTTCATCTGGCTGTTTCGCTCTATAACGCCGATACCGGAGAGCTGATCCCTGTCGCTGGCGGTGCGTTCCTGGAGTTGGGCGTGCTCCATAGCGGAGATGCTCTGCAGGTGCAGGTGAACTGAGATGGATCGGTCTGGCAGGAGGCTGCAACTGGTGCCAACTGTAAAGGGGATGGCGTGGTTGATTTTTGTCCTGTACCTGGCCCTGGCCGTGCTGTACGGCGTGATGGCCCCCGTGTTCGAGTCTCCCGACGAGGTGGGGCACTTTTTCGCGATCAAGTACATCGCCGACTATGGCCGCTTGCCGGTTCCGGAGAAAGAGCTCTCGGAACGGTATCTCTATGGACAGGAAGGGACGCAGCCGCCGCTCTACTATCTGGGTGGAGCCCTGCTCCTCCGTCTCAGCGGCGTGAACACGCAGGACGTGTGGGGCTACCTGCACGTTAACCCGCATACCACCTGTGGTTCTCCCCACCTGACCGGGAACAAGGGATTCCTGGCCCACGATCCGGCCCGGGAGTCCTTTCCATGGCGAGGCTCGATCCTGGCGCTCCATCTCCTGCGTCTCTACTCGACTGCGCTGGGCCTGGCGACGGTCATCGGCGTGTACGTCACAGCGCGGCTCTGCTTCCCTGGTCAGCCCCTGGTCGCGCCGCTGGCTGCCGCGCTGACCGCCTTTAACCCCCAGTTCCTGTTCGTCTCTGCCGGCGTGAACAACGATAACCTGGTCGTGCCGTTGTGTGTGTGGACTCTCTACCTCGTTCTCCGCGCCGTCCACCGGGGCCTGAGCCCGCTCACCTCAGCGCTCACCGGCGTTCTCATCGGCATGGCTGTGCTGTCCAAGATGGCCGGATTGCTGCTTCTTCCCCTGGCCTGCCTGGCGATCCTGCTCGCTGCCTGGCTGCACCGCCTGGGAGTAACCAGGGGCCGGTATCTCGCTCGGGTCGTGGGGCATGGGGCCGTGGGGCACGGGGCACTGGTCATCGGGTCGGTGTTGGCGGTTGGCGGCTGGTGGTATGCGCGCAACGCGCTGCTTTACGCTGACCCGACGCTGATCGACCATCACCTGGCCATCGTCAGCCGTCGCGATCCGACGCCGTTTGTGCTCATCCTCCACGAAGTACCGAGCATATTTTACTCGTACTGGGGACGCTTTAGTTGCGATCTCTCGCCTGGTGCGTGGTATTACGTCTTCTGGGGGCTGGTGACGCTCGCCGGATGGGGAGGGCTCGCCGCCGGCTGGCGGCGGTTCTCGCGGCCTCAGCGAGTCGGCTTGCTCCTCCTGGCAGGCTGGTACGTCCTGGTCTTTGCCGGCTGGTTTCGCTGGAACCTCATCGCCTCCGGTGTCCAGGGGCGGCTGATGTTCCCCGCGACGGTCAGCGTGGGCGTGTTGGTCGGCGGGGGATTGGCCTGTTGGGTGAAGCGTTGGGCATGGGTTGGAGTGATCTTTGCACTGGCGTGTGCGACGTTGGTGTTGTGGGTACCGTTTGGGCTGATCCGTCCGGCCTATGCACCCCCACCCCGCCTGCCTGGCGTCGAAGGGCTGGAGATTCCCAACCGCGTGGATGGCGTCTTTGGGGATCGCATCGCGCTGTTGGGATACGACCTGCGGCCCGCCGACTTGGAGGCGGGTCAGGCGCTCGACGTCACCCTCTATCTTTCGGCACTGCGCCCCCTGACGGACACGTATTCGATGGGCCTGTGGCTCGTATCGGCTGTCCCCGGCGATACGACGCGCCTGGCGGGCCTGGACACCTGGCCCGGCGACGGCAACTACCCTACGCTCGCCTGGCGACCGGGAGAGGTTATCGTGGATACCTACCGGCTGACTATTCCGGCCGATGTCCCCCGCGCACAGGCCTGGATGGTACAGTTGAACGTCTATCCCATAGAGAAGCGCTGGTTCCGCTTTGCTCAAAACGGGCAAGAGGTGGGGAATCGGGCCATCTTGAATTGGGTGCGAATCGGTGCGTCAGAGCTGGCGGATGTGCCGCCTGAGGTGCGGCTGGAGCGGCCCGCCGTCTTTGGAGAGGCGATTGCATTGCAGGGCGCGCAGATAACGCAGGATCACGACCTCCGGGTAAAGCTGTGGTGGGAGGCGCTGGCCCCGCTGGACAGGGATTACACCATCTTTGTCCACCTGGTCGACGGAGATGGACAGGCGGTGGGCAACGGTGACAGACCTCCTCTGGACGGAGGCTTCCCCACCCGGCTGTGGCGTCCCGGAGACCGTGTGGCCCACGAGCACGTCGTCCCCCTGCCGGCCGATCTGCCTGCCGGTGAGTACGCCGTCCAGGTAGGCTGGTATGATCCGATTACCGGCGAGCGGTTGCCGTCGATGCAGGATGGGGAGCGGCTCCCCCAGGACGCGGCCTTTATCGATACCTGGTCGTGGCCGTGAGCGATGCGGACCCGGGTCCCTGCCAAAGTCTGTTTGTGAGTTGGAGTTGATTCGGGTATAATGGCCGCTGCCATCTGGCGCGTGCCAGATGGGAAAGTGGATATATACGTCGATGCATGAACTATCTGTTACCCAGAGTCTTTTGGAGATCGCGCTGCGCCACGCGGAGCAGGCCGGTGCCCAGCGCATCACCCGGCTGAATCTGGTCATTGGGGAACTGGCGGGCATCGTGGATGACTCGGTGCAGTTCTATTGGGACATCGTCAGTCAGGGCACCATCGCCGAGAGAGCCGATCTGTGTTTCGAGCGCGTGCCGGCAAAGTTGCGCTGCCTGGAGTGTGGCCACACCTTTTCCATGGACGGTCGAGATTACGCCTGCCCGGCATGTGGCGAGACGAGAGTCGTCGCTGCCGGGGGTGATGATTTTCGGTTGGATAGTATCGAGGTGGAGTAAGAGTATATGACTGTGCGGGTGCCCGTCGTCGAACAGATCATGAGCGCCAACGACCAGTTGGCTGCCGCGAACCGTGCCCGCCTGGATGAGGCGGGGATCTTTGGGCTCAACGTGATGGCTTCCCCGGGCGCGGGCAAGACCAGCCTGATCACGCGGATGGTGCAAGCCCTGGGGGAAGAGTTCCGCATTGGCGCAGTCGACGGCGACATCGCCACGACGCTGGACGCGGACCGGATCGCCGCACTGGGCGTTCCCTCCGTCCAGATCAACACCGGCGGTGCCTGCCACCTGGACGCGGCAATGTTCCAGAGCGCGCTGCCGCAGCTTCCGCTGGACGAGTTGGACCTGCTGATCGTCGAGAACGTGGGCAACCTGGTCTGCCCCGCCAGCTTTAAACTGGGGGTGCACCGCAGCGTCCTCATCGCCAGCGTGCCGGAAGGCGACGACAAGCCGTACAAGTACCCGGTGATGTATCGGGGTGTGGACGCGGTGGTGTTAAACAAGATGGACGTGCTGGCGGCCTTTGATTTCGACGTGGACTATTTTCGCCAGGGGGTGGAGGTGCTCAACCCGGGCCTGGCGTTCTTCCCCCTGTCCTGCAAGACCGGCGACGGGCTGGATGCCTGGATGGCCTGGCTGCGGGAGGAGATGAAGCGATACAGGAGCGGTGGGCGGCCCTAGGCCGCCCACCGGATGGCGCGATTTTGCTTCCGCATGCTCATTCCGCCCGAACGGCGGAATGAGCCCCCATTCCGCCGTTTAGGCGGGTTCCACCTGCACTGCGCAAACCTTGTATTCGGGGATCTTGGCAATTGGGTCGAGGGCCGCGTTGGTGAGTGCGTTGGCGGCTGCCTCGACAAAGTGGAACGGGATAAAGACCACGCCAGGCCGGATATGCGGAGTGACGCGCACTCCCAGTTCGATCTCCCCCCTCCGGCTCGTGACTCGCACCCTCTGATTGCCGTTCAGCCCGATGCGAGATGCGTCTTCTGGATGCATCTCCACATAGGCCTCTGGCACTTCTTGATCCAGCTTCTCCGACCGCCGGGTCATCGTGCCGGTATGCCAGTGGAACATCAAGCGACCTGTGGTCAAGATAAAGGGGTACTCCTCGTCAGGCAACTCTGCCGCCTCTTTGAACGGGATCGCGTGAAAGTGGCCCAATCCACGGCTGAACTTGCCCTTGTGCAGGTACGGAGTTCCGGGGTGATCGGACGTAGGCACAGGCCATTGCAAGGAGCCTTCTCGCTGTAGTCGTTCATAGGAGACACCTCCATAGATAGGTGTCACCCGGGCGATCTCGTCCATCACCTCCCATGGCGATGCAAAGTCGAATCCGTGGGCTCCCATCCGCTGCGCCAGAAGGCAGATGATTTCCCAATCTGGCTTGGCTTCCCCCAGCGGGTCGATCGCCTGGCGCACCCGCTGGATGCGCCGGTCAGTGCCGGTGAAGGTGCCGTCCCTCTCCACGAATGACGCCCCCGGCAGGACCACGTGAGCCAGTTGCGCTGTCTCGGTCAGGAATATATCCTGCACCACCAGGAACTCGGCTTGCTGCAGGCAATGGCGGACGTGGTTGACGTCGGGATCGGAGAGCATCGGATTCTCTCCCATCACGTAAAGGGCACGAATGTCGCCATCGCCGGCCCTGTTTACCATGTCCGTCACGGTCATTCCCACCTGGTCAGAGATGCCTTCCACCTGCCACGCCGTCTCGAACTTGTCCCTTACCTCCGGCGCGGTCACCCTTTGGTAGCCCGAATAGACGTTGGGCAGTCCCCCCAGGTCGCAAGCGCCCTGGACGTTGTTCTGTCCCCGCAGGGGATTGACCCCGCCGCCGGGCACGCCTACGTTTCCGGTGAGCATGGCCAGGTTAGCGCAGGATTTGACGTTGTCGGTGCCGGTGGTGTGCTGGGTGATCCCCATCGCGTAGAGGATGGCGGCGGGCTTGTTCTGTGCATACATTCGCGCCGCTGCCCGCAGGCCATCGGCGGGGATGCCACTGATTTCTTCTACCCGCTCCGGCGTGTACTCTTTGACCGTCTGCCAGAGTTCCTCGTACCCCTCTGTGCGCTCCTCGATAAAGGCTCGGGCCTCCAGGCCCTCGCTGATGATGACGTTCATCAGCCCGTTGAGCCAGGCCACGTCGGTGCCTGGCCGGGGGCGCAGGTACAGGTCAGCCAACCGGCCAATCTGCACCTTTCGAGGGTCTATGACGATGATATGGGCCCCCCGTTCTCTCGCTTCCAGTACGTGGCTGGCGACCAGGGGATGGGCCTCGCTGGTGTTGGAACCGGTGATGAGAAAGCACTGGGTCTCGGCGCTGAACTCGGGAACCGAGTTTGTCATCGCTCCACTGCCAAACGCGGCGACCAGACCGGCCACCGTGGGAGCGTGTCAGAGACGCGCGCAGTGATCGACGTTGTTCGTCTTGAACACTGCGCGGGCCAGCTTTTGCAAAAGATAGTTCTCCTCGTTCGTGCACTTGGCCGAGGTAAAGAAGCCAAGGCTATCCGGCCCAGATTCGTCGTGGATGGTCTTGAGCTTTTCCGCCACCAACGTCAGCGCTTCGTCCCAGGTAGCCTCCACGAACCCATCGCCTTGGCGGATGAGGGGGGACTTTAGCCGGTCGGGGTGGGTGACGAACGACGTGGCATTCCAGCCTTTGATGCAAAGGCTGCCCCGGCTGATCGGGTGTTCCTTGGAGGGGAGGATTCCTACGATCTCCCCATCAAGCACCTGAATGTAGAGGCTGCACCCGGATCCGCAGTACACGCAAGTGGTGAGAACGTTGCGATATTCCATCGGTATCCCCCTAATCCAACTCTACTTGAACCGGCGCGTCTTCCAGTGTCAGCGAAAGCGGCGGTGAGGCGGCGATATCCGCCCCTGGCACGTATCCCAGCAGGTCTCCCACGTCCCGCCGGATCAGATCGTAGAGGACGGTCAGTGGGATGTGGGCCGGGCAGACCAGCTCGCACTGGCGACAGGCGACGCAGCGGCTGGCCATGTGCATCGCCCGGATGAGGTGGAACATGGGAAAGGCCGGTGCCAGTGTCCCCCGCTCCACCCACAGTGGGTCTTCGAGTGCGCAGGACTCACAAAAGCACTCTGGGCAGATATCGCGGCAACCATAACATTTGATGCATTTGAGGAACTGCTGTTGCCAGAATGCCTGCCGCTCCTCCAGTGACATGTTCTCGTACTCGGCGACGATGGGATTCGGTGGCGCACCTGGCACGGGTGTCCCTATCACCTCGGCCTCAGGCCACATGCTAACGTCAGGCGCAGGTTCGGCGCAGTGGCACTCCTCGGCTTCCTCGGCGGTACAGGCCACCCCCAGCAGGTAGAGCCGGTCGGCGTCCACCTGCTCGCGCTTGGCCATCTCTACCAGCGCGCGCGTGTCACATCCCCGGGCTACGATGCCAAAGCGGGCCTCGGGGTATCGCTTCTGCAGTAAAGAGATCACAGAAGCCAGTGGATAGCGGGGCTCAAGCACCAATTGGGAGAGGTCGTCCCCTTCCTGGAAGAGATAGGGAGCCGTTCCCTCGGTCGTACGGCGTAGTGCCACTACCCCGTCTAGTTCCTTCAGTTTCTCCGCCACGTGGGCGCGGATGTCTTTGATCATGTTAGCCTCCCGTCTCCTCCGTGGCGGAATCGCGCGCCATCGGTCCCAGCGCCCGCACCGTCTCCACGAACTCTTGAGTGACCTTGGCGAACTTGGGCGCCTCGGCCGACGAGACCCAGTCCAGCCGCAGGCGGTCTGGGTTGATGCCCACGTAGCCCAGCAGGTTGCGCAGCAGCGGGATGCGCTTGGCGGTACGGTGGTTGCCGCTGATATAGTGGCAGTCGCCGATGTGGCAGCCCAGCACCAAGACACCGTCGGCACCGGAGCGGAAGGCCCGCAGGACCATCTCCGGCGACACTCGTCCCGAGCACATCACGCGGATGGGCAGGATATTGGGTGGGGACGGCATGCGGGCGATGCCCGCGTTGTCCGCCCCGGCGTAGGAGCACCAGTTGCAAAGAAAGGCGACTACTTTGGGTTCGAAAGGTTCGCTCATCAGGCTTCCTCGCTTTCTACACCACCAAGTCCAGCAGCCCATCGATCTGAGCCACGATCTCTTCGTCGGTAAAGTGCAGCGCAGTGATAGCTCCGGCGGGACAGGTGGCGGCACAGGTGCCGCAGCCCTGGCACAGAACCGCGTTGACCACCGCCTTCCCTTCCGCGCCGTGGTCAATGGCGTGGTATGGGCACGTCATGATACACTCGCCACAGCCCACGCATTTCACGGCGTCGACGATCGCAACAGTGGGTGAGATCGTGACCTCGCCCCGGTTGAACAAGCGGACCGCCTCCAGCGCCGCTGCCCCGGCGTGAGCTACAGTATCGGGCACGTCCCGTGGGCCCTGGGCGCAGCCGGCCAAAAAGACGCCTGCGGAGGCGGTCTCCACCGGTTTCAACTTGGGGTGCGCCTCGGCGAACCAGCCGTCGGGCGTGCGGCCCAGGCCGAAAGTGGAGGCGATCCGGGCGGCGTCGGGCGGCGGCTCGATGGCTGTCGCCAACACCATCATGTCGATGTCCAACTCCATCACCTGACCCAGCAGGATATCCTCGACCTCGACAAATATCTTGCCCGTGACCGGATCGACGGTGACCTGCGAGGGGCGGCCCTGGATGAACTGGATGCCCTCACCGCGGATTCGCCGGTAGAATTCCTCATAGTCCTTGCCAAAGGTCCGCATATCCATATAGATGCTGTAGACCTCGGCCCCGGTCTTGTCCTTGACTTGGTGCGCCTGTTTGAGGGAGTACATACAGCAGAAGCGGGAGCAGTAGGCGTGCGCACGCTCGTCCCGGCTGCCAACACAGTGGATGATGGCTACCTTCTTGGGGACCTTTCCCTCAGCGGTCAGAATCTGGCCAGCGGTGGGGCCGGCCGCCCCTGTGAGCCGCTCGAACTCTAGGCCGGTCATAATGTTGGGCGACCTGCCATAGCCGAGATCGGGCAGCTCTTTGGGGTCCCACATCGCAAAACCTGTCGCGACGACTATAGCCCCCACCTTCAGTTGGACGAGCTCATCCTGCTGGTCAAAGTCAATGGCGCCAGCCTCGCACATCGTCTGGCAGACCCCACATGCATCTGCGATCTCTCCATCCGTGAGATCGTTCTGGCGGAAGCGGATGCACGCATTGGTGTCGATCACCGGTATGCGGGGCACCGCTTGCAGCGAAGGCACGTGAATGGCCGAGGTCGGGCCTATCGGCTTTTCTTTATAGATCGCTTCATCCTCCAGTGCGATCTCAATGGCACCGGTGGGGCAGACGATGCTACAGGCACCACAGGCGATGCATTCGTGTGCGCTCTCCAGAAAGGGCGGGCCTACGAGGCGATCGACGCCTCGGCTGGAAAAGTTGAGTGCCTTTGCCCCCACGACGTCGTGGCAAACGCGCACGCACAGCCCGCACAGGATACACTTTTCTTCAGGCGTGGCGGTGGGATAAGGTGGCTCAGTGACGCCGTACTCGGCCGCCAATTCCTGGATAAGCGGCACATTGGGACAGCGCGAAAGGAACACTCCCATGAGTGACTGTCGAAACCTGTATACGTCCGGTGTGTTCGTGCGCACGATCAGGCCATCCCGTGCCGGCATGGTGCAGGATGCTTCCAGCTTGGTCCACCCCCGCCGCTCCACTTCCACAGTGCACATCCGGCAGGCACCGTAAGGCTCGACTGCCGGGTGGTAACAGAGCGTAGGGATGTGAATTCCTTCCCTACGAGCGACGTCGAGGATGGTCTCGCCCTCTTCGGCCTGTACCGTTTGTCCGTCAATGGTGAATGTAATCATAGGACCTCACCTCTCACTGCACCACGACCGCGTCGAAGCGACACACATCGCGGCATATACCGCAACGAATGCACAACTCAGCATCAACGACGTGTACCTTCTTGCGCTCACCGCTGATGGCATCCTGAGGGCAATTGCGCGCACACAACGTGCAACCAGTGCACAGTTGGGGATCGATGCTGTAGGTGATCAACTCGCGACAGACGCCAGCAGGGCATCGTTTTTCTTCCACGTGTGCGACGTACTCGTCGCGGAAGTAGCGCAATGTGCTGAGCACCGGGTTGGGCGCCGACTTTCCGAGCTGGCACAGCGATCCCTTCTGGACCATCCAGGCCAAGCTTTCGAGTTCCTCGATATCCTCCATCCTGCCTTGGCCCTCGGTGATGCGAGTCAGAATCTCCAGCATACGCCGGATACCCTCACGGCAAGGCGTGCACTTGCCACATGACTCCTCCTTGAGGAAATCGAGGAAATAGCGGGCGACATCCACCATGCAAGTACGATCATTCATGACGACCATACCGCCGGAGCCCATCATCGATCCTGCTTCGGTCAGGCTGTCATAATCCACTGACAGATCGAGAAGACTGGCGGGGATGCAGCCGCCCGATGGGCCACCGGTCTGTACCGCTTTGAATTCCCTACCGTCGGGAATGCCACCGCCGATATCGTAGACAATATCGCGCAGGGTGATGCCCATTGGCACCTCGATCAGACCAGTGTTCTGAATCTGACCTGCCAGACAAAAAGTCTTGGTCCCCTTGCCTTTCTCAGTCCCGATAGAAGCATACCAGTCAGCACCCTTTTTCACGATGAGGGGGATATTCGCCCACGTCTCTACGTTGTTTAGAATGGTTGGACAATCCCACAGACCTCGCTCGGTAGCGTGAAAGTGTTTGGGGCGCGGCTCACCGACCTTGCCTTCTACCGATTGCATAAGCGCGCTCGATTCGCCGCACACGAACGCGCCCGCACCACGCACAATCTGAATGTCAAAGTCAAACCCAGAACCCAAGACATCCTTGCCCAGCAGTCCGTACTGTCGCGCTTGGTCAATCGCGATGCCAAGATTCGCCACCGCCAGCGGGTATTCATCGCGCACGTATATATAGCCCTCGTGGGCGCCAAGCACGTATGCGCCGATGATCATGCCCTCGATAATGGCATGCGGGTCACCCTCCATCAGACTGCGATTCATAAAAGCACCTGGGTCTCCCTCGTCGCCATTGGCAACGACGTACTTGACGTCGCCTGCGGCACGATAGGCCGAGTCCCACTTGCGACCAGTGGTAAACCCGGCCCCCCCTCGCCCTCGCAGCCCAGATTTCTTGACCTCCTCGATGATCTCCTCGGCCGTCATCGAGGCAAGTGCTTTGCCCAGCGCCCGGTAACCGCCAACGGCGATATAGCCCTCGATGGCCCGGGGGTCGATCATGCCGCAGTTGCGCATCACGCGGCGCATCTGCTTACCGTAAAAGGGAGTTTCATCGTAGCAATGGACGCCAGACTCCTCCCCTGCGGCAATCTGCCCAAAGACCCATTCATCCACCGGCCGGCCCTGTGTCACGTGCTCCTCTATGATGCGCTTTACCTTCTTTGGAGTAACGTTGACGTAGGTGATGCGAGGCCCATTGCCTTGCTGGATGTCCACCAGGGGTTCCATGTGGCACATCCCGATGCAGCCAACAGCAGTCACGCGGGCGTCGATGTCACGTGTGCTCAACTCGGCCTGGATGGCGTGCACTACCTCGCGGGCGCCAGCCGAGATACCACAGGTGCCCATCCCCACTGTGATGGTTGTGCCTGTCTCGGTGCGAGCCTTGATGTCCTCCTGTAGGCGCGCCTGCAGCGTCTCGAGATCCTCCACGCTCTTGAGTCTGGCCTGTTTGTCCTCTACCCCCTCAGCCAAATCTTTAGGCGGCACCTCCGAGAGATCCAAAGCGACAGATAGCTGCGGAGCCTCCGGCCGCTCAGCTTCTTTGGCAGACAACTCGGCGATCAGTTTGGCAACCTTATCAGGCGACATATGACCGTGCGGTTCCTCGTTGACGACAAGCACAGGGGCCAATGCACAGGCACCCAAGCAGCGCACTGCTTCCAACGTGAATTTCCCATCGGAAGTGGTTTCGCCAGCCTTGATGTCCAGTTCCCGCTCCAATGTCTCCAGGAGACGCGGGCTCCCCAGCACGTGACATGCCGTACCCAGGCAGACCTTGCACACATACTCGCCCTTTGCCTTCAGACTGAACGCGGCAAAGAACGTGGCCAAACGATATACCTCGCCCCGAGACAAATCTAATCGTTCCGCTATGCGATCTAGCGCCTCGCGAGAAAGGTAACTGTAGGTCTTTTGGATGTCCTGCAGAATAGCCAGGCTAAACTGCTGGTCCGCATTATATCGGTCGACGACAGCGTCTATATACTGTTCCAGGGAGGTCTCGACGGGGGTTTCAACGGCTTCGCTCATTGCTTTTCCGACCTCCTTTCGCCGATGGTCAAGTCACCCATCTTGATGGTCTTGTCGTGGGGGATGCGCCGCGTCATACACTCGGTCCAGCAAATGCCGCAACCAGTGCACTTGTCCTCGTCGACGTAGCGCGCCTTTTTGCGAACCGTGACATCAAAGTTGCCAACGTAACCGGAGACTTGCTCGACCTCGCTGTAGCTCAGGAGCGTGATGTTGGGATGCCGACCGGCATCCATCATCTTGGGGCCGAGAATTCAGGTGCTACAGTCTAGGGTGGGAAAGGTTTTGTCCAGTTGGGCCATGTGCCCGCCGATGGACGGCTCCTTCCCCACCAGGTAGACCTGATAGCCAGAGTCGGCGATGGAGAGAGCAGCCTGAATGCCGGCGATACCGCCGCCCACCACCAGCGCCGCCTTTGTAACCGGCTCCTTGCGTGGCTCCAATGGCACGTGATATGTCACCCGAAACACCGCCGCGCGCACCAACCGCCTGGCCTTTTCCGTCGCCGCCTTCCTATCGTTGACCACCCAGGAGACGTGCTCACGGATGTTGGCCATCTCGAAAAAGTAGGGGTTGAGCCCACTATCGGCCAGCAGCCGTTGGAAGGTCGGCTCGTGCATACGGGGGGTGCAGGAGGCGACCACTACCCGATTCAGCTTGTGCTCGCGGATGTCTTCCTGAATCGACTGCTGACCGGGCTCCGAGCACGTGTACTTGGACTGCCGGGCGACGACCACACCGGGCAGGGAAGCAGCCATACTTGTCACCGCTCCCACGTCCACCGTGGCGGCGATGTTGACGCCACATTCACAGATGTAGACACCGATACGAGGTTCTTCCATAATGCAAACTCCTTCTGTTAAAGCACTCTCGCTCCTCGGTTGCTTGGACCGACCGCTGGAGAATTTCCATAGCGTCCCAAGCCCGGACGCGCATACGATTCTTGCGTGCTGTTTCCTGGAGCGCTCCGCTGTCATCGCCACAGGCGTCGTAATGACCGGTGACTGTTTTCCTCAGTCCCATCAGGGTGGCGGGGACGCCATAACTGGCGTGGAGTGTAGTCCATAGCATGCGCCGCAGAACGCGAGACGGAGCAGGGGCCACACTGAATGCAGGAGAAGAGTTTTCGCCACCACCCAGGCGTACCATTCCACACCGATGGGTAGTCGAGCGAACTGAGATAGAGCACATTCGCCACAGGCTGTCCCCTCTCTGCCACCTTGATAAAGCTGCTCTTGTCGGACGACAGTCCGGCGACTTTCAGCGCGAGCAAGCATCCAGGAATAGCTAATTATAGCAGTTGACTCGATGCCCCGCAAGTTGCGCATGGCACTTGGGGGAGTGAAAGACTGGGCAGAGATCCAGGGTAGGCTATGCATCCTTTGTCAGTAGGGGAGAACTGTTTCCATTCTCTCATGCCTGACGCAGTCTGTCAAGGAGACGTTGCACGGTAACCGATGGTCATTTGACTCTCTACGCTACCTGTATAAGCTGACAAATCGCGTGATTTTCTATGACATTTGGGTTTTGACTACTCTAGCCAAAGGTGATACAATTCACTCTAGGTGCCACCTTCTTATGAGAGATTTCGATTCTGAGGAGGGGCATCTGCTAAATTGCGAGCGTTACGGGCGTATACAATCATCGGGGGAGCCCAGGCATCGCGTCGAACCCTCGTGCTGAAAGGGCGAATGCCCCTGTTTCGGCTCGTAGGGTTCTCGGTGTGTGAGCACGGACGGTACCGTCCGTGGTTTTTTCGGGCTTTTCCCCAGATATGCATACCCCGGGCATGACAACTTTCTTCCAGGAGACAACATGGACGAAGAAACGCTTGACCTAGCTCCTCTGCAGGAGGTGTTGGAAGAATACAAGTCCAAGCAGGGTGCGGTGATCCCTGTGCTCCAGAAGGCCCAGGAGATCTATGGTTGGCTTCCCGAGGAGGTGCTAAAGGCCGTCGCTGAGGGGATGAACGTTCCTCTGAGCAAGATCTATGGTGTGGCGACCTTCTATGCTCAGTTCTATCTCAAGCGCCGGGGGCGGCACATTGTTCAGCAGTGCGATGGCACCGCCTGTCACGTGCGGGGTGCTGCGCGGATAATCGAAGCGGTGGAGAAACACCTGGGGATCAAGGCTGGTGAGACCACCCCCGATTATCGGGTTACCTACGAGGTCGTCTACTGCCTGGGCTCCTGTGGTCTGGCGCCTGTGGCCATGGTGGACGACAAGATGGTGGGCCAACTGGTCCCGGAGAAAATGATCGAGGTCTTGGACACTCTGCAGTAGAGCGGCGTGCTGCCCTTCTGTTGAGGGTGCCCTGCAGACCTGTCCCGATGGAGGAAACTGTGACCAGGCTCAAGAGTTCTGAGGAGCTGCAAAAGTTTCGCAAAGCGGTTCGGAAGGATGTCAAAATCCGGGCTGATACTGGAACCAAGATCGTCGTCGGAATGGGGACCTGCGGTATCGCCGCCGGTGCCCAGGAGACGAGAGATGCTATCGTGGAAGAGTTACAGAAGCGGAGAATGGATGTCGACGTGGCGACCGTCGGCTGCATTGGTATGTGCTCGAAGGAGCCTTTGGTGGACATCCAACAAGCGGGCATGCCGCGCATCACCTACTGCAACGTCCATCCGGACATGGTGCCGCGCCTGATCGACGAGCACCTGCTGGAAGGTTCTGTGGTCGAGGAGTGGGTGATGGGGCGGGTGCCAAATGAGGGCATCGGCCAATCCTGATGAGCCGCTGAAGAATTGACATCGTAATCCACTTAGGAGGATTAAAGCATGGCCGAAGCAGTACACCAGACCGAGGTGTTGGTCTGCAGTGGTACACATTGCGCGATTTCGGGCTCTGGGGGCCTCTATGACGCGTTTGTGAGAGAGGTCCAACGCCGGGGTCTGGATGGCGAGGTGCGCGTGGCTACCACCGGGTGCCGTGGATTCTGCTCTGTGGGACCCGTGGTGATGGTCTATCCACACGGTATCCTATACATCAATGTGCAACCCGAGGATGTACCCGAGTTGGTGGAAGAGACCTTGGTCAAGGGACGCGTGGTGGAGCGGCTAGCCTATACGGAGCCGGAGAGCTACCAGGCAGTGCCCTTTTATGGCGAGATACCTTTCTATTCCAAGCAGATGCGCGTCACGTTGCGCAACTGCGGCATTATCGATCCCGAGAGCATCGAGGAGTACGTCGCCCGCGGTGGTTACGAGGCGCTCGACAAGGTGATCTCTTCGATGGATCCTGCGGATGTGATCGATGAGGTGAAGCGCTCCGGGCTGCGAGGGCGGGGAGGTGCTGGCTTCCTCACCGGTATGAAGTGGGAGTTCACCGCGCGCGCGCGTGGGGACGTCAAGTACGTGGTCTGTAACGCCGACGAAGGCGACCCCGGTGCCTTTATGGATCGTTCCGTCATCGAGGGCGACCCCCACAGCCTGTTGGAGGGTATGATCATCTGCGGTTACGCCGTCGGTGCGCAGGAGGGATACATCTACTGCCGTGCCGAGTATCCGCTGGCCATCAGGCGTCTAGAGCTCGCCATCGCCCAGGCGGAGGAACACGGGCTGTTGGGCGACCACATCCTGGGCAGCGACTTTTCCTTCCACCTGAACGTCAAGGAAGGGGCCGGCGCCTTTGTGTGTGGTGAGGAGACGGCGTTGCTGGCTTCCATCGAAGGGCGGCGCGGCGAGCCACGTCCCCGTCCGCCGTTCCCCGCCGTCAGGGGCCTTTGGGACAAGCCGACCAACCTCAACAACGTCAAGAGCTATGCCAACGTCCCGCGGATCATTGTCAACGGGGCCGACTGGTTCGCCAACATCGGCTCGCCGCGCTCCCCCGGCACCGCCATCTTTGCCCTCACCGGCAAGGTGGCCAACACCGGCCTGGTCGAGGTGCCAATGGGCATCCCCCTGGGCGAGATCATCTTTGACATCGGCGGCGGGGTTCCCAACGGCAAAAAGTTCAAGGCCGTGCAGACAGGAGGGCCGCTGGGCGGGTGTATTCCCGTCGAGCATCTCAACGTACCGGTCGATTTCGACTCGCTGAAGGACGTTGGCGCGGTGATGGGTTCCGGCGGAATGATCGTGGTGGACGACGACACCTGCATGGTGGAATTCGCCAAGTTCTTTCTCACCTTTGCCACCGCCGAGAGCTGCGGCAAATGCGTTCCCTGCCGGGTAGGGGGAAAGCGCATGCTGGAGATACTGACCCGCATCACCGAGGGGAAAGGCAAGCTGGAGGACCTGGA
>Ga0180437_10005735_pt1 | contig 16845 bp, 12 predicted proteins | sample SS_ome_4_FD_132410 | JGI IMG/M metagenome (GOLD analysis project Ga0180437, IMG submission 132410) | Hypersaline lake sediment archaeal communities from the Salton Sea, California, USA - SS_3_D_1 metaG | ecosystem: Environmental > Aquatic > Non-marine Saline and Alkaline > Hypersaline >... | reverse complement strand
GGCCCAGGGGAGGGGGAGGAGAGACAAGCTCGAGGGCGCGTACGCCCCCAGGACATCGGCGAACTGACAGTTTCCCGACTGGATGAAGCGGTCCGCAGCCGCGATGTCGAGATGCCCCCCTTCGGGAACGAGGATCTTGCCCGTCGGATCGACGGCCCGCGCCGCCTCTGCGGCGGACTGGAGCAGGGCGGCGTATTCCCGGCGAGCGCCCCGGAAGTTTCGGACGCTGGGCTGCCTTCGGACCTGCCAGAAGCGCACTCGGTTTCGGAAGTGAGCGACGGCGGCCCTCACGTACGCGCGCCAGACATCCTGCGATTGCGGCACCGAGCGGTATCGCTCCGCGGGGGGCACCTCCCACGCCGGGTTCACCGCCCACTCGGCACACGGCCCGAGCACGAGCACGACCTCCATCCCCCGCGCGGCGGCAGCGTCGACGGCACCGTCGAAGTCGGTCCACTGGAACGTGCCGGGCTCAGGCTCCACGCGATTCCAGTCGAGCTGCATTCGGATGCTCGACACGCCGGCCGCCGCAAGCCGATCCAGGACGTTGGATCGCTCGTCAGCGGTCATGCGCGACAGGTCCACATTGGCGCCGAGGACGGGGGGCGGGGAGGCGAGGAGCGGCCCGCCCCCAAGGAGAACGGCGGCGCAGCATGCGGCCGCCAATGAGAAGCGAAGCCGAGCAGGGTATCTCGGCTTCGCCTTCCGACTCACGTACAGCAGATCGGTCACTTCTCCCGCGCCATTGTCTGCTGGGCGACTATTCGCTTTGCCTCTGGCATGGAGAGCCAGACGCCCTGCTCCTTGAAGGTCGTCCACCGCAGGTATCCGGCATGTGACATGAAGTTGCTCTCGGCCGCGAACGGCTGGAGGCCTGCGACATCCGTATACTGCGCGGCCGAGGCAGGCGACCCTGTGGCCAGCATAGCTGCGAGCACGCATAGAAGCACCAGAAAACACCCTTTGCTGAGCATAACAACCTACCTCCTCTTTAGCCCTTTTGTTGAAGCTCCTTCGCCTCGTTCGTTCGGCGACTCCCTCCGCCCTCCTGCCGTGGGTTCATCGACGCCTGGGGAACTTTGCACGCGCCGTCACCCCGTTGTTGCTCTCGACCTCCAAAGATCCACCCAGTTCCTCTTCTACGAGCCCTCGAACGACCTTCAGCCCCAGCCCCGCGTCGGCATCCAGGTTGAAGCCTTTGGGGAATCCCTGGCCGTTGTCCTTGATTTCGATCACGATGTCTCCGCCGCCCTCTGCGAGGCTGACTGAGACGCGGGGGTCTTTCGCCTTTGACAGACCATGTCGCACGGCGTTGTCCACCAGCTCACTGAGGATCATAGCGACATTCGTCGCTTGCTGAGACGGCAGCATGACCCGTGCGCCCACGATACGGGTCTCGATGTTGTGGCCTGGAGCGGCGGTCTGGGAGGTGAGCTGAACGATTCGCCGCGCCGCCTGCTTGATGTCCACGAAACGGAGGTCGCGGGCTTGAAGCATATCGTGGACGACGGCGACGCTCTGCAAGCGGGCAATGCCCCGTCTCAGCACCTCTTTGATGGGACGCGGCGGCTCTTGCTCCATCTCCATGTGCAGCAAACCGGCGACGGCCTGTAACGTATTGCGGACCCTGTGGTTGATCTCGCTCACCATGGCGGTCAGGAACTGGGCCCGCTCCTGCGTTTCTTCGTAGAGTCGGGCGTTCTCGATCGCCACCGCGGCGGCGTTTGCCAAGGCCGTTGCCAGCCGCCGGCCATCCTCGTCGAACTCGCGCTCTGATCTGCGATAGAGGTTGAGGACCCCGACGGTACGACCTCGCGTGACGAGCGGAACAGCGATCGCCGCCTGCAGACCTCCCTCGCGGGCGAATGTGCGGTCGCTGAAACGGCCGTCCCGACGTATGTCGGCGCTCAGCAGAGCCGTGCCGGCCTGGACAGCTCTGCCGGCGAGGCCTTCGCCAGTGGCCAAAGGGCGGTAGAATTCATGGTCCGGCTGAATGCCGCGGGCGGCCTTGATCCTCAGTTCGTTGGTGTCGGCATCCATGAGCATCAGGGTGCTGACGGGGGCCTCGAGCAGGTCAGCGGCGGCGCTCAAGACGCGATCGAGCGTCTGGGTCAGCTCCAGTGACGATGCCAGGGTCTGGGACACCCCGAAGAGATTCTCGAGTTCCTTCAGGTGCCTGAGAACATCTTGGTAGAGCATTGCGCTCTGCAGTGCGAGCGCCGTCTGGTTGGCGTAGGCGGAGACCAAGGCCACGGCGTGGGAGGGAAAATCGCGAGGGCATATGTCGCCCACTACGAGAATGCCTTGGATGCCTTGCTGGGCGACCATGGGCACACAGAGCAGCGAGCGTGCGCCAAGCCACTGGACCAGGGCGTCGTCTTCCCGGCCTTCCCGCTGGGAATCGACGACGGTCTGAGGGACACCAACGGCGAGCGCCTCGTGTCCCACGTGGCCCGTGCTGGGCAGGGATGGGGTCGTCGTTTCCGTCAGGCCGCGCTGTCCACCGGGAATCGGGACGTACTCCCCCTGCTCGTTCGTGAGGAAGAGTGCGAGAAGCGGCGCATCGACGGCCTTGGAGGCGGCGTCGGCGACGGTGGTTGCGATCCTCTCCACTTCCATCGTGGAGGTGATCCGCGTGCTGACCCAGGTGAGGTCGGCCATCTCCAGCAGCCGGCGCTGCATGTCTTCCACGAGCTGGATGTTCTCGATGGCGACGGCGGCCTGGGCGGCAAAGGAGACGAGGATCTCTCTCTGTGTGGTGCTGAACGCCTTGGGCTTGCGGCTCAGCAGAACGAGCGCGCCAAGGGGATCGCCTCGGATTGACAGCGCTGTTCCCAGCAGGCTCTCGTACCCCGTCTGCGCCAGCACTTTGCCGACCCCCCTGCCGCCGGTGCCGGTCCGCCACAGCGGCTTGCCAAGTGGCTGTGCCCGCACCTGTTCTGCGAACGAGCGGATGGTGTCGGCCCATTCCTCCGAGGCGACGAGGTCGGGATCGGTCGCGGCCCGCAGGACGAAGTCGCCCTCTTGCACTCCCAGGTACACGAGACATGCATCGGCCCGGACCAGATCGGCGGCCGAGCGGCACGTAAGCTCCAGCAGCTCCTCCGCGCTCAGCGCCGAGCTCAGGGCGAATCCGAGCTCCGAGATGGAGCGCTGCTGTACCTCCGTAAGCTGCCTTTTGTCGGCGGCCAGCTCGAGCGCGCGGCAGGCGGCAGCGGCCTGCTGCGACAGGGAGACAAGGAGATCGATGCGCGCGGGATCGAACTGGCCATCGTGGACGCTGAGGGCGCCCAGCCAGCGTCCGCCGCCGCCGCCGCGGACGATCACCCCATTGGTGGCAGCGACAGCGGCGAACAGATCGCTCCGCCCGTCTTGCACGGCCGGCAGCGCCGCGACGCCTTCGCGGATGAGGCCGGTCTTCCAGAAGGAGGCGGGAAGGGAAACCGAGCGTGCGTCGCCCGCGAGCCTGACTCCGTGGCAGCGCCCCGCGGCGAGGAGATGGGCATCCTGTTGGTCCCACCAGACGGCGCTCTTCGCGCCACAAAGCTGCACGGCGGCCTCGAGCGCCGTGCGCTTCACATTGCCGGGACTCGCAGCCCGCTGCATCTTGGCGGCGGCCGCTGCCAAGATGGCCGTGAGGCCCTCTGTACGGTTCGGATTGTCCTCCGTGCCGCGCGCCACCTCCAACATTCCGCGGCAAGCGTGCAGGAGCAGTGCCCTCGCCTCCGCACTGTTTTGGGGACGGCTGGGCGAGGCCCTCAGCCGGTCCCCCAGGGATTGGGCGGCGGCTTCGAGTGCCGCGGCGGAGAGCACGGAAGGGATGCCTGCGGACGCCTTTCCGCGCTGGGCACAGTCGATGAATTGCCTGACCGCTTCCGCCAGCTCGGTGCGGCCGCAAGAATCTAGGAGACGATCACCGGAGTCCTCTAAGGAGCTGAGCCATCCCGCTATCAGGCGATCGGCTTCATCCAGGAGCATTTCCGATTCATCGCCGCTTCCCGTCCCCGCTCTGTGGTCTCTCACCGCGCGAAGTGCACCTCCGACGCAATCCCCCAAACCGGATGCTGCCGCCTATCCTCATACATCCAATACCGTGCACAGCGTCCTCATCCTAGCGCATCCTTCGCCGGAACGTACTGAAATCGGACAAGGCACCTTCGAATGCCGATTTCCCCATCGTGCTCACGGTGCGACGAGGTCGCGCACGGCAGCGAAACGTTTCGGCCCGATTCCCGGCACGTTCAGAAGCTCGTCAGTGCTCTCGAATCCCCGTCCCTCCTCTCGCAGCTTCTTCTCCCGGTAGGCGACGACCCGTTTGGCGTAGACGGGGCCGATGCCGGGCAGTGATTGCAGTTCCTCCGGGGTCGCTCGGTTCAATGAGATGCGCCTGGCGGAGGCGCCCGCGGAGGGGTTTCTCTCCGCCGGTGGGGAGATGTCTGAGCGGGTGGGCACTACGAGCTTGTCGCCGTCCTGGAGCCGTGCAGCGAGATTCAGAACGGCGAGATCCGCTCCGGCTGCCGGCCCCCCCGCCCGCTCGATGGCATCGGCCACCCGGGCGGCGCCATGGAGCCGATACACTCCGGGCTGGGCCACCGCGCCCGATACGTCGACGACGATTTGGCCATCGACGCCCTCGTCAGCAGGGACGAAGATCGGCTGACTGCGTCTCGTGTCGGCCGAGTGCTGGCCCTTGGCGTGGCTCAACACGCCGGCGCCGGCCACCAGGAGTCCCAGAATCGCGAACAGCGCCACCTGCTCGGCTCGCGAGAGGTAGAACATGTCTCACCTCGACGCGGATTCTCACGTATGTCTGCGCGGGTGCTATCCTACGACGATGTTGACGAGCCGGTCGGGCACGACAATGACCTGGCGGACCGATTTCCCCTGGAGGTATGACTGAATCTTCTCCGACGCCAGCGCCCGCACCTCCAGGTCCTCTTTGGGCGTGCCGGGCGGCACGGACAGCCGGTCTCGGAGCTTCCCGTTCACCTGGAGCACGACCGTGACCGCGTCGTCCTGTGCCGCGGACTCCTCCCACGCGGGCCACTCGGCCACGTGCACGCTGCCCTCGCCTCCCAGGCACTCCCACAGCTCCTCCGCGAGATGCGGCGCGAACGGCGCCAGCATCAGCGCCAGGCTTTCGCAGGCCTCCGAGTAGGCTGGAACCATGTCCTCGGTGAGCTCGGCCTCGCCCGCCTCCGTCATCGCGTTCACCAGCTCCATCAGCGCGCTGACGGCTGTGTTGAAGTGCCAGCGCTCGAAGTCGCCGGTCACCTGGCGAATCGTCTGGTGCGTCTTCCGGCGCAGCGCCACCGCAGCCGCGCTGTTCGCCGACGCCGCCGTGTCGGACCAGGTGGCGTCGAATCTCTCCAGGTGACGGCTGACGGCCCGCCACGCGCGGTTCAGGAACCGCCAGATCCCCTCTATCCCCCCCTCCTGCCAGTCGGCTTCAGTGCCGGGGGGGCCGAGGAAGAGGATGTAGGTGCGCAAGGTGTCCGTGCCGTAGCGCTCGATGATGGCATCGGGCGCCACGCAATTGGGCCCCGACTTGCTCATGGCCGAGCCACCCATGAGCACCATGCCATGGGTGAAGAGGCGTGTGAAGGGCTCCTCGAACCCGATCAGCCCGAGATCGTAGAGGACTCTGGTGAAGAACCGCGAGTAGAGCAGATGGAGCACCGCGTGCTCGATCCCGCCGATGTACTGGTCGACCGGCAGCCACCGGTCGGCCGCCTCACGAGAGAAGGGCAGCTTGTCATTGTGTGGATCCGCATAGCGCAGGAAGTACCAGCAGGACTCGATCCACTGCGCCATCGTGTCCGTCTCCCGCCGCGCGGGCGCGCCGCACTTGGGGCAGGTCGTCTTCACGAAGGACTCCGCCTGCGGCAGGATCGACCCCGTGGCCGTGTACGGCAGGTCGGCCGGCAACACGACGGGGAGCTCAGACTCGGGGACCGGCACGATGCCGCAGGCGTCGCAGTAGACGATCGGGATGGGCGTGCCCCAGTAGCGCTGGCGCGACACGAGCCAGTCGCGCAGCCGATAGTTAGTGCGCCTGCGTCCGACTCCCCGCGCCTCCAGCCACTCCGCCATCTTCGTCTGCGCCGCCGTGTTGGGCATCCCATCGAACTCGCCGGAGTTCACTTGCACGCCCTCGCCCACGTGGGCGGACTCCATCGTCGCCGGATCGAGCGCCTCTCCCTCCGGTTGGATCACCAGGCGAATCGGCAGACCGTGCGCCTGGGCGAACTCGAAGTCGCGCTGGTCGTGGGCCGGCACCGCCATGATGGCGCCGGTGCCGTACTGGAGCAGCACGTAGTCCGCGATGAATATCGGCACCCGCTCCCCGTTGGCGGGATTGACCGCCTCGAGGTCCAGGCGCAGCCCGCCCTTGGCTTCCTCGGACATGCGCTCGACGTTCGTCTTCGCCGCCACCTCGGCGCGGTAGGCCTCCACCCGGTGTCGCAGCTCGCCCTCGGTGACGAGTCGGTCCACCAACTCATGCTCCGGAGCGAGCACGACATAGGTCACGCCGAAGAGCGTATCGATGCGGGTGGTGAAGACCCGGATCTTCTCCTCGCTGCCGACGACTTCGAGTTCGAACTCCACCCCCTCGCTGCGGCCGATCCAGTTCGCCTGCATCGTCCGCACGCGCTCCGGCCAGTGTTCGAGGTGCTCCAGACCGTCCAGCAGCCGGTCGGCGTAGTCGGTGATCCTGAACCACCATTGCTCGCGGTCTTCTTTCGTGACCGGGCCGTCGCACCGCCAGCACGTGCCTCCGGCCGCCTCCTCGTCGGAGAGCACGAACTCGCACTTGGGGCACCAGTTGACCGGGGCCTGCGCGCGGTAGGCCAACCCGCGTTCGAGGAACTTGAGGAAGAACCACTGATTCCAGCGGTAGTACTCGGGGTCGCAGGTGACGACCTCACGCTCCCAGTCGTAGCTGTTGCCGAGCCGGTGGAACTGCGCCCGCATGCGCTCGATGCATGCGTACGTCCACGTCGCCGGGTGGGTGTCGCGCTTGACCGCCGCGCCTTCGGCCGGTTGGCCGAAGGCGTCGAATCCCATTGGGTAGAGTACGTCATACCCCCGCATGCGGTGCCAGCGCGCGACCGCGTCGCCGATGGTGTAGTTGCGCACATGCCCGACATGTACGTCGCCGCTGGGGTAGGGGAACATCTCCAGGCAGTAGAACTTCGGGCGCCCCGGCTCCACGCGCGTCCGGTGCAGCTCGGTCTCCCGCCACCGCTGCTGCCACTTCGGCTCTATTTCTCTGGGGCTGTAATGCCGCTCCACTTGTGTCAGACCTCGCCACAGTATGCCACGTTCCGGCTATCTATGGAAAGCCACCCAGAGCCCCGCCGTCACCGCCGCGACCAGCACTCCGGCAAAGGATAAGGCCCTCTTCTCCCCTCGCGTGAATCGGAGGTACGGCCAGTTCGCCCACAGCGCCGCGGCCGAGATGAAGGGCAGCCCCGGCATTCCGGGCGCCGCCGGGAACAGGTAGAACGCCGCCGGCGCCACCAGCATGACGGCGAACGTCGCCCACATCGTCTTCGCAGGCTGCATCGAATAGCGGAGCGCCACCGCGAGGAAGAGCGCCAGGAAGAGGAAATCCCCGATGCCCACTGCGCTCAGGATGGGGACGGAAACCTCGGGGGGCGCCGCCACCGGGGCGCTTGCGCTAAACGTCTCCGCCACTTCGGGGGCTGTCTCGGTGACATGGGCCACCACTCCCCAGAAGACCGTGAAGATATCGGCCACGGAGGCCACGACTGCCACGGGGAGGAGAAGCTTCCCTTCCCGGATGACCCGGGACACGAGACGACCGAGGAAGGCGGCCCACACGATCAATACCGCGTTCCCGAGGAGCATTTGCCCGGGGATGAAGGAGAGCGCATCTGCGATCTGCTTCCCCGCGGCGGGATTGCCGAGCCATCTCCCCAGGAAGGCGAACACGGAGGGGCGGACGAGGCAGAAGAGCACGAGCATCGCCAGCACCATCGCCAGCTCGCCCCGGGCGCTCAGGGAGATGCGACAGATGCTCAGCACGAGCAGCAGCGACAGCGCCAGGACGATGGCGGCGATGACCGTCACGGCGGCGCCGATGGCGAGGAGGGAGGACATCTGCGCCACGGCCGCCCCACCGACGAGGGCAACCAGCAGGTAGGCCAGGATATAAGACACCGCCGCCCGCTTCGGCCGGCGGCGAGACCACGGAATCCGGCTATGCGCTTCCTGGGTTTGTGCCGACTCTTCGCCCACGCATTCCTCCGCTTCGAGCTCCTTGGACACTTACCATTCGCGCTCCGGCATCTCCTGCCTATGGAGCTTCGCCGGACGACGTGATTCGGCGAAGCTTCTGGGAACGCAGTTTCAGTTGCCGCGAATTGGCTCTCCCAAGGCGGGATGAGCAGCCCATCGGCTCACCAGCCTTCAGGCCCCTCGACCTCGAAACTGCTTCTTCGACGGCGCCGCTCCCTGAGGTAGCGCACGAGCCCGATGAGGAACAGCAGCACCATGACTCCGTACACGAGCACGGGCGATTGAAAGAGCAGGGGCCATCGCCATCGGCGGACGACGACCCGGCGCCATGTGGATTCCAGCTCGCTCGTGCGCCAGCCGGTGACCTCTTGGAGCGATGTCTCGAAATCCCGCGTTCGCGCCACAGACCGAATCAGGTCGGCGATGACCGCTTCCCCCCGCTCGGCGACGAGGAAGTTCACGATCGACGCCGACTCCGCGTAGGCCAGCCCGGCCTGGTCCCCGCGCTCGCCGATGGCCGCGTCGAGCTCGGCCAGGTCGAGGGATGATCCGCGGCCGACGGCCCGCACCCATACCGGGTCCACCTGGGCGGCGGTCTCCCCCGCCACATACTCCGCGATCCCCTCGTTAAGCCAGGTCGGGAGCGCCGGCAGCGCCGGGCCGAGGGCGCGAGCGACCATCACGTGCCCGACCTCGTGCGGGACGACTTTTTCGATCGAGGCGAGCAGCCCGGTTCCGTCTATGTGGATGACGCCGGCGGGGAAGGTGGCGAGGCCGACGACGAGGGAGCGCGGCGGCATCCCGGTTGCAGCGATGAACGCCTTTCGGTCGACGTAGATGGCGGCGGGGACTGCACGGAGATCCGCGGCGCCGACGATGGGCGCGATCCTGGGTGCGCACTCGTCGATGATCGCCGCCACCTCATAGGCCACGTCCTGCGCATCGGGCATTCCGCCCACGATGGCATAGGCGCTGTGGACGAGGATACGCGGGTGCTCTTCAGCCAGGGGCTCCCCCGCCAGCGCCGGCGCGCCCAGCAGACCGAGGAGAATATAGAGCGCGGCCTTCCTGACCATTCGGCCCCTTTGCCAAGGCGGGCTATTGCGGACGGGCGACCAAGCGCACGGGATAGTTCGACCCACCCTGCGGCATCGTCTCGATTCTGACAGTCCGCACCTCCCCGGGGGCGAGGGTGTATCGGGCGACGCTCGACTCCGAATCTCGCCTCAACAGAGAGGTTTCGACGAAGCGACCGTCCACGATGACAGTGCCTCGCGCCGTGCCGCCGCCGGGCTCCATCAGGATCTCGACCGGCGCCGGCTCCGCTGTTGGGTTGCTCAGCTGGAGCGCGATGTCGTAGATGACCCCATAGTTGCCCGCAAGCTTGTCGCCCTCCTGCAGACCGGCTATCGCTTGGTCTCCCAGGCTCACGAAGGCCCATTCCCGTCCGACGACATAGCTGGCGCCGATCTCCCGCCGCGGCTGGGGATAGTTCCATCTGCCCAGGAAGGGGGAAGGCAAGTAGGACTTCAGGCGATAGGGCAGCCATGACGAACGCGGCGGCGAGAGGTAGCAGCGCAGGCTGAAGTCGCCCGGGCTCAGCGCCCGGATTTCGAGGATGCCGCTGGCGGTCGCCCCGGGTGTGATGTGCTGCACGAAGAGGGGTACGGCCTGGCCGGGCGGAACGGGGGCCGTCCAGCCGATGCCGGCGGCCCGGTTCCCGAGGAACTCCCGCGCGCCCTTGTGTCCGGCCCAGGATTCATCTCGGCTCGGGCCGCCCTTTCCCGCGATCAGATGGAGGCGCCCCCTGCGATCCCCCAAGTTCACAGCCTCTATCACGAGGTCGCTCGGCACGCCGGTTGAGTTGACGTGATGATAGAGGAGCCGCGCGGACCGATAGTCCTTGAGGCTTCCCTCGAACCAGAGCCCGTGCGACATGAGTCGTTCCGGGGAATTGCTCACCATGAGCACGTCGATAGGCGCCATGGGAACGGTTTCGTTATGGCAGGTGACGACCGGGCTCTGCCGGTAGGGGAGGTAGTCCTGCCCCGATGCGCTGACGTGGACGGGCACCGTGGCGAAGCTGCCGGGGCGAAGCGGCGGGATTCTATCCACCCGGGCGCTGATGCTCGCCCAGGCGCCTGGTTCGAGCTGAATCTCCGCCGCCACCGTCGCCTCGACGGCGCGCCGAACCACCTCCGCGGGAGCGGGGCTTCCGGTGACGCCGGCGGCCGTCGTGCCGATGAGACGGGCGGCGTACTTGGCGGAGCGGATCGGCACCCCCAGGGAGCTTCGATCATCGCTGATCACGAGCTCGGTGTGGCCAACGTCGTATCCGACGACACGCACTGCCTTCTTCGCCGCGTCGTAGCTTACGCCGACACAGGCCGCCTCGGCTCGCGCTCTCACGGGGCCGACTATGTTGCCCTTGATGGGGGCCGTGCGCGCTTCACCCACGGGGACGACGATCGGGCCGACCGACAGATAGGGGCGGCCGAAGGCAGTCGAAAGGTTGTCGGCCCAGGTCCTCGCCAGGCGCCGCGGGTCGCTGTGATGGATCTTGGCCAGTGAGCCGTCTATCTGCACGATGCGCTGCCCGCCGGCTAGGATGATCCAATCCCGGCGCTCCCTGCGCACCGCGATTTCGTCGGAGCGCAGGCCCTCCTCTGCCAGTGCGCTGAGTCGTCGTGCGACTTCCTGTGCGTCGGCGATGGACTGCACTCCCCGCCCGCCGAGAGTCATGACGGCCTGCGGGCCGGCGTAGATACGGCCCATCGGCCCCGCGGCCCTGTCCCCGTCGACCGCCACCGCCGTGAAGACGAGGGTGCTGGCCGCGTGCGACGGCGCTGCCGAGGCCGTCGCTGCCGCCAGGGACAAAAGTGCCCACCAAACCCCTTTTCTCATCCGATTCATCTCTCCTTCGCGCGATTCCCCGAGGCCGGAAACGGAAATGGCGCCGCCCAGCGCGCCGCCCCGCCGACTCGACCCGGGTTGAGCCCAAGCGGTTTACGCTTCGACCGTCTCCTTCAGCAGAGGATAGCCGAGTGCCTCCCGCTGTGCCACGTAGGCGCGTGCGACTTGTCGCGCCAGGTTGCGAACGCGGCCGATGTAGGCCGCCCGCTCGCGGACGCTCAGGGCGCCTCGTGCGTCGAGCACGTTGAAGGCGTGGGAGCACTTCAGCACCGTCTCATAGGCCGGGATAATGCAGCTCTTGCTGAGGACGGGCGGGTCGGCGTCGGCCGGGTCTTCGTCGGAGGGGCGACTCAGGCCGACGAGCCGCTGCGCCTCCCGCTCGGACATGTCGAACGTCTGCTTCACCGTCTCCACGTCGGCCGACTGATAGTTGTAGCGCGACCACTCCGCCTCCGCCATCTGGTAGATCTCGCCGTAGGTCACGCCCGCGCCGCCCCAGACGATGTCTTTGAAGTGATCCACCCCCTGGATCGCCATCGTGATCCGCTCCAGCCCATAGGTCAGCTCGACCGAGACCGGCGACAGCTCGATCCCGCCCGCCTGCTGGAAGTAGGTGAACTGCGTGATCTCCAGCCCGTCGAGCCAGACCTGCCAACCGACCCCGGATGCCCCCAGCGTCGGCGCCTCCCAGTCGTCCTCCATGTACCGGATATCGTGCTCCTTGGGCTCGAAGCCCAGGGCCCGGAGGCTGTCCAGGTACGTCTCCTGGACGTCGGCCGGCGAGGGTTTCAGAATCACCTGGTACTGGAAATGGCGGTACAAACGGTACGGATTCTCACCATAGCGGCCGTCGTCGGCACGGCGAGAGGGCTGGACGTACCCCACCCGCCAGGGCTCAGGCCCCAAGACGCGAAGGAAGGTTGCCGGGCACATCGTCCCCGCGCCCACCTCGGTATCATAGGGCTGCTCGATAACGCAGCCTCGGTGCGCCCAGAACTGCTCGAGCGCGAATATGACCTCTTGAAACGTCATCCGACCTCCTCAGCTTCTGTCGCCAGCTCGTCAGTCGCCTGCTCTCCCGATTCCTTTCGGATGAGATCGACCGAAAGCTGAGAGAGGAGCGTGGACAAGACGGCCCCGACCACAGCCCCGCCGGTGCCCTTCGGCAGAGGGATCTTCCGGACGACCCGGTCGCCGAGCTTGACCTCGATTCCGGAGAGCTTGCCCTCTCTGGCGAGCCCCACGGCGCGGCCGATGATCTCGCCGCTCTCCAGCGCCTCGTGGCGCTCGCGCCGCCGTCGCTCGATCACCGCGAGCGCGTGGAGGAGGTCCCCGTCGGCCTCCTCGAGGCCTGTGAGAGCCTCCTCGTAGGTGGCGTCGAGACGCTGACGCACCTCGTCAACCAGTGCCATGTCGAAGCTCGCCATTAGGTCATCTCTCCTTTTGAGGCCTGTCTCACGTCCGGCAGCGAGAAGGGGGACCGAGGCTCGACGGGCTGTGAGCGCGCGCATCGTCACATAGGGCCTCTCGGCGGATTATAGCATAGCCCTCCGCGCGCCCGCAACCGATGATCGGCGCAGTCGCTCCCGCCTCGTCGCGCCTGTCTGCCCCAACCGACAGGGGATCGGTCGGGGCAATGAGAAGCTGTAGCCGGAAGGGGTGATAGCACATGTCACACACGTCGTGCCGACCGGTTGCTCTTGCGGCGGTCGCGCGCCTCTGGGGGCTCGCCGTCTGCGTGGTCGTGGCGGCGGCCGGACTCTGCGGCTGCCGCACCGCACCTCAGCCCTCCCGGGAGGACGTGGTTCGCCCGCCCCCGGATGTCCGGCTCCGCCGGCTCATGGTGCGCACGCAGATACGCGGGCGGGGAGTCAAAGACGAGCGCGTGCTCGCCGCCATGGAGGCGGTGCCGCGGGCGGAGTTCGTCCCCGCAGCGCAGCGGCCTCATGCCTACGAGGACAGGCCCCTGCCGATCGGGGAGGACCAGACCATTTCGCAGCCCTACATCGTCGCCCTCATGACCGAGCTGCTCGCAGTGAAAGAGGGCGACAGGGTGCTGGAGATCGGCACGGGTTCGGGGTATCAGGCGGCGGTCCTGGCGGAGCTTACCCCGCATGTCTTCACGATAGAGATCATCCCGACGCTCGCCGAGCGGGCGGAGGAGACTCTTCGTCGCCTCGGCTACGATACCGTCGAGGTGATGGCGGGAGACGGCTACCTCGGCTGGCCGGAGCACGCCCCCTTCGATGGAATCATCGTGACGTGCGCCCCCGAAGAGGTCCCGGAGCCTCTGAAAGAGCAGCTTCGGGAAGGCGGGCGGATGGTCATCCCGGTCGGACCCCAATGGACCCACCAGACGCTCTACGTGCTCACCAAGAAGGGGGAGGCGCTGGAGCAGAAGGCGGTCATCCCCGTCAGGTTCGTGCCCATGGTCCGCTGAACCGGTTCGGCCTCGCACGCAGATGCATCGCCCGGAGGAGGCCGATGGCGATAGGAACACCCTGCTCACGCGGCCGGGATCTGCGGTCGCATCCTGGGGCATCGAACGCTTGCGAATTGGCCCCCGAGGAGGTATCATAAGGTGCTGAGGTCATGTTGTGGCGTCCGTAGCTGATATCTTCAGGCGGCGACTGGTTGAGTTGGCATCCCAGGCCGACCCGCATCAGATTATCCGCGGTGGTCACGAGACCGCGGAGGCGCAGCAGGCCGCCCGGGGATCACGCTACACCCATGTCGCCGACCATTTCGAGCTGGTTTCTCCGATCCAAGGCAAGGCCCGAATTGCACTCCCGGATCGCGTGGTTGAGCTGGGCCCTCGGGAGGTCCTTCTGATCGAACGGGGAGTGGCGCATTCCGAAATCGTGGTGGAGCCTCTGGAGGCATACGAGGTCTTCTGGTTTCACGTCCGCGGGAACGCGGCGCTGCTGACGGAGACCCGCTACGCGCCTCCTGCAACGTGGACCCCCGTCGGACCCATCGAGCTGAACGGACGCGTCGACCTGGAGAGCCTGGCGGCGGCCATCGCCTCCGAGATTGCAGCTCGTTCCTGGGGGTGGGAGGGGTGCGTGCGGGGCCTTCTGCACTATCTCTGCTCCATCGCCGTGCGCCGGCTCGACCGGGAGGGGGCAAGCGCGCTTCGATTCGAGGAGCCGCCGGCCGTGCAAGCGGACCCGCGAACGTGGAACATCGTCCGCACGGTGCTCGAGTACTGTGAGGGCAACTACCGCAAGGGCATAGGGCTCAAGGAGGTGGCGGAGGCGCTGGGTTACAGCCCGAGCTACCTGAGCCGTCTGGTCACGCGGCACCTCGGGCGCTCCCTGTCCCAGCAGGTTCAAAGCAGGCGCATGGAAGCGGCAAGGCACCTGCTCGAGAATTCGGACCTGCCGGTCAGTGCAGTGGCGGATGAGCTTGGCTACTCCGATCCGGCGCACTTCAGCCGCGCCTTCAACCGCGCGACCGGCATCTCTCCAAAGGCGTACCGCCGTCGTCTGGGCGGGCTCTAAGAATCTCTAGCAAGACCCCTTCGGGCGATGGCTGCGCAGCAGAGAGACCCGCCGCAGACGGCGGAATGCGGGGTTTTGTGAGAGTCTCCAAAAGCTGTTTCAGGAGCCGCCCGCTCGATCACCGGCCGCAAATCCATGTCCGAAGGGCCGGCTGGCAGCGGTTGAAGCTTCTTTCAGCACGGGTTTCGACTCCGGAAGGAACCTGTGGTACATCATGATGGTGACAGGGATCTCGCGGCTGCGGATTCGGACACCGCCGCGCCGGGAAACGGCTCCAGCGGAAGCGGTGTCCGCAGTCCACAGTGGGGCCGAGTTCCCTTGACACGGCCGCGAACAGCGTGTTAGAATCGCGCGGTGGGCCGGGCCCTAGCTGAACGCGGTCTAAAGTGCCGCCTGGGCGGGTGATGGTTTGCGTGGCCCCATCGTCCAGTGGTTAGGATACCGGCCTTTCAAGCCGGAGACGGGGATTCAACTTCCCCTGGGGCTACCAGCGTGGGCGCATGGCTCAGTGGGAGAGCGCTTGCTTCACACGCAAGAGGTCGCTGGTTCAAATCCAGCTGCGCCCACCAGCAGGACAGTAGATTGCAGGGCGCCGTGCGGGCGAATAGCTCAGCGGGAGAGCACTTGCTTTACACGCAAGGGGTCGCAGGTTCAAATCCTGTTTCGCCCACCAGTGAGGATGATACGCGGAGCCGTGGTGCAGTTGGTTAGCACACCGGCCTGTCAAGCCGGAGGTCGCGGGTTCAAGTCCCGTCGGCTCCGCCAATCTCGCTCCGAAAGCATGCCGGGATAGCTCAGTTGGTAGAGCACTGGACTGAAAATCCAGGTGTCCCCAGTTCAAGTCTGGGTCCCGGCACCAGGAACAGATGAGGCGACGGTGGAGAAGCCGTCGTCTCTGCCGCGCAAGATGACATCTCCACTCCCAATCACAGCTCGACCGGGTCAGCCTGCAGGTTCCGACACGGGCGGCCCGCGTTTCGCAGATGCTCGAACACACGGCCGCCACTCTGAGTCTCGGGAGAGGCAACCATGACAGGACAGCTGCGAACGGGCATCCCTATCATCGACGCGCACACCCATCTGGAGACACCGCAGCCGGATGTGGTCGACGCGATGCTCGAGCAGGAGGCAGCGCTCGGCGTGGAGTCGATGAGCCTCCTCATGTTAAGCCTGCCTTCCACCGGCTATGTGAACACCAACCCGGAGGGGTTCTACGCCAAGTGGCGCCACCCCGACCGGATCTACCTCTTCGCCGCGCTGGACTACACGTCACTGGGCGCGGACGTGGACTTGCGCTTCGCCTGTTCGCTGCCCGAACAGGCTCGAAGGTTCTGGGCGATGGGCTGCGACGGGATGAAGATGCTCACTGGGAAACCGAACTACAGGAAGGAATCCGGGCTGGCCTTGGACAGCATCGTCTTCGAGCCCTACTTCACCTGTCTCGAGACACTGCAGATGCCTCTGCTCTGGCACGTCGGGGATCCGGAGGAGTTCTGGGATCCGGAGCTCTGTCCCCAGTGGGCGAAGGACAGCGGCTGGGCCTACGATTCCACCTTCCCGTCGAAGGAAGCCATCTACGCCGAGTGCCACCACGTGCTGGAGCGCCACCCGAAGCTCCAGGTCATCTTCGCCCACTTCCACTTCCTGTCCGCCGACCTGCCCAGGGCCGCGGCCCTCATGGACCGCTTCCCGAATGTCTGTTTCGACCTGACCCCGGGAACGGAGATGTACCCGAGCTTCTCCAAGCGGCCGGACGAGACGAGGGACTTCTTCCTGACGTACCAGGATCGCATCATCCTGGGCAGCGATTTCATGAGCGGAGGAGATACCTCGCCCCTCCTGCTGGTCAGGCAGTTCCTGGAGACAGAGGGGGAGTTCACCCACCAGAACCTCGCGCAGCCCGTCCAGGGCATTGCGCTGCCTCCGGACAGCCTCGAGCGGATCTACGCGGGCAACTACCGGCGGATGACCTCGTCCAGTCCTCGCCCGCTCGACGAGTCTCTGGTACTGGCGGAACTCAACCGGACCGCGGCACTCCAGGATGAGCTTGGCGCGCAGCGCAATACCGCGCGCTTCTTCGCCACGCTGATATCCGGGGGCATCCCGGCGGACTGGGAACGCGAGCCGATTTTCGACAGCCTGATGCTGTAAGGTAAGGTCGGCG
>Ga0180437_10005732_pt1 | contig 16848 bp, 13 predicted proteins | sample SS_ome_4_FD_132410 | JGI IMG/M metagenome (GOLD analysis project Ga0180437, IMG submission 132410) | Hypersaline lake sediment archaeal communities from the Salton Sea, California, USA - SS_3_D_1 metaG | ecosystem: Environmental > Aquatic > Non-marine Saline and Alkaline > Hypersaline >... | reverse complement strand
GAACTCCTGGCTGACAGGAACCGCGGCTTGGAATTTCGTCGCCCTCTCTCAGTGGATTCTGGGAATCCGGCCGGAGTACGACGGCTTGAGGATCGATCCCTGCATTCCTCCGAAGTGGAGCGGCTTCACCGTGCAGCGCACCTTCAGGGGCACCCGCTACCGAATCGAGGTAAAGAATCCCGAGCACCTCTCCAAGGGTGTCGCCGCGATCCGCCTGGACGGCCGGCCGTTGAAAGAGAATCTGGTTCCGCCGCTGGAGGATACGGCCCTGCACCGGCTGGAGGTAACGATAAGGCGGGGTGATGCGACACGGATCGAGGAGCAAACATGAGAGAACCTGTTTTAATCCCCAAACCGAGGAAGATCGTCCAACAGGACGGCCTGCATGTCCCGCCCGCGACCCTGGGGGAGGAACTTTCCCGCTATACAATCGGAGCGGAGGATCCGAAAGGCGTAACAGCCCGGATTGACTCCGCATCGCCGGAAGGCGAGCAGAGCTACCGGCTGAATGTGACCCCCGATGGAACGTTCGTGGTTGCCGGCGGAAAGCCCGGATTGTTCTACGGCCTCATGACCCTGCGCCAGCTGGTCCGTCAGGCCGATGCTTCCGGCCGCATTCCCTGCGTTCAGATAGAGGACCGGCCGGAGTTGCCGGTTCGCGCAGTGATGCTGGATATCAGCCGAGACCGGGTTCCAACAATGGAGACCCTCAGGCGCCTTATCGATCTGTGGGCGGAGTTGAAATACAACCAGGTTCAGCTTTATACGGAGCACGCCTTTGCTTATCCCTCCCACGAGGTTGTCTGGAAGGATGCCTCCCCCATTACCCCGCAGGAGGCGGAGGACCTGGATCGCTACTGTGCGGACAGAGCAATCGAGCTGGTGCCCAACCAGAACTCCTTCGGTCACATGGAGCGCTGGCTTCGTCACGAATCCTACCGCCGTATTGCCGAGTCCACAGGCAGTTTCGTCGATCCCTGGGGTGGAGTCCGGCATCAGCCTACGACCCTCAATCCCCTGGATCCCGGTTCCCTGGATCTGCTCCGCAGCCTGTACGACGAGCTGCTTCCCCACTTCACAAGCGGCATGGTCAATGTGGGGGCGGACGAACCCTTCGAACTGGGTCAGGGCCGAAGCCGTCAGGCCTGCGAACAGGTAGGCCTGGGCCGGGTGTATCTCGAGTTCATGCTCAAGATCCACGGAGAGCTCTCCCGCCGGGGCAAGGTCATGCAGTTCTATGGTGACATCATCCTCCATCATCCTGAGCTGATCAAAGAGCTGCCCCGGGACGTCATCGCCCTGGACTGGGGATACGAGGCGGATCACCCCTTTGCCGAAGAAAGCCGGCTGTTCGAACAGGCGGGTTTACGCTTCTACGTGTGCCCGGGCACCTCGACCTGGAACACCCTCGGCGGCCGCTGGCCCACCGCCAGACAGAATATCTTGACCGCCGCGAGGGAAGGCAGAGACCATGGAGCGGCTGGAATGCTGCTCACCGATTGGGGAGACAACGGGCACTGGCAGCAGCTACCCGTCTCCCACCCCGGCTATCTGCTCGGGGCGGCGGCCGCCTGGAATCCAGACAACGCTGCCGAGATTGACATCCGAAGCTGTCTGTCCCGCCATATTTTCCGCGATGCGACCGGAAACGCCGCCGAAGCCCTGATGAAGCTCGCAGACCCCTATGACCGGACGGTCCCCCGTCTTCGCAACTCAGCGGTGCTGGCCGTGCTCCTGCTCCTGGATCTGCAGCCGTACCACGAGGAACAACTCAAAAGATTCTCCGGCTATAATTTCACCCACGAGCTGGATCGGCTGGCCGAATCGATCGAGCTGCTGAAGAAAGCGGACATGCGGGCCGAAGATGCCCGGATCCTGTACGACGAACTGCATTTTACCGGGGATCTCATGGCCCATGCCGCCCATCTCGGCAGGCAGCGCTTTGCCACACCCGGACTGACCGTAGATGAGATTCCCGTTTCCGCCCGGCAGGAGCTGGCCTCGGAGCTGGAGAAGCTGATCGGGCGCTATCGTGAGCTTTGGCTGTGTCGATCCCGCCCGGGCGGTCTTGAGGACAGTGCCGGCCGCATGAATGCTTTGAAGGCAAGCTACCTCTCGGAGTAGAGCGGCACATCATGGAAGCATCCACCGGTGCGGCGGCGTACACCGAGATCGAAATCCTCACCAACCATATCGGCTACGACAGGGGATCCGTAAAAAAGGCGGTACTCAGGGGCCGCTCAGGAGCCGGCATCCCGGAGAAGTCCACCGAATTTCGTGTCATCGAGTCCGGATCCGGAAAAACCGTATTCGAAGGAAAAGCCCGCTTCATCGGACCCGTAGCCCGGTGGAAAGACTGGGTTTTCTGGAGCCTGGATTTTTCCGCCCTCGCCAAAGAGGGGTGCTTTGCTGTTGAAATGCCCGGGACCACCGCCTCCGTGCTTCGCTCCGAACCCTTCGAAATCGCGGAGAACCTGCTCGTACGCCGCACCGTGCCCGCGGTACTGGAGTATTTTCGCTCACAGCGCTGCACCGGGATCCTGGATGAGGCGGATCGAGACCTCGGATTTTTCGGTCCGCGAAGAGATCGGGTGGACGTGCACGGGGGGTGGTACGATGCCTCGGGAGACAAGAGCAAGTACCTCAGCCATCTCTCCTACACCAACTTCATGAATCCCCAGCAGACTCCCCTGGCGGTCTGGAGCTTGCTGGAAGCCCGGGAGCTGTTTGGTCGAAAAGCAGCCGGTTCACCGGCCTTCGAAGCAGCCGCTCCGCGGAGCAGGGGGGCCGAATTGCTGGAGGAGGCGGCGCACGGTGCGGATTTCCTCGTTCGCATGCAGGATGCGGCCGGATATTTCTATCAGACCGTGTTCGACGGGTGGTCGAAAGATCCCGGGCAGCGGGAGATCTGCACCTATCGCACGCAGGCCGGGGACAAATACGACGACTATCAGGCCGGCTACCGACAGGGCGGGGGTTTGGCGGTCGCCGCCCTGGCTCGAATGAGCACCACCGGGGTGGCGCAGGATTTCGGACCGGAGGAGTATCTGGTTGCGGCGACCCGGGGATTCGATCACCTGGAACGTCACAACATGGAGTACCTGGACGACGGCCGGGATAATATACTCGACGACTACTGTGCCCTTCTAGCCGCCGCGGAGCTGTACGGTGCCGCACAGGTGCACGGAATAGGGGAGGCGGATCGCTTCCTGAACGCGGCTCGTAGGCGCGCCGCCCGGCTCATCGCCCGCCTTGACGGGGATGAACGCTACGAGGGCTGGTGGCGCGCCGATGAGCACGGCGGGCGGCCGTTTTTCCACGCCGCCGAAGCAGGTCTGCCGGTAATTTCCCTGCTGCGTTATCGAAACCTCGAGCCCGATGAGCCGCAGCGGGATCAGGCACTGGCCGCAGCCCGCAGCTCCCTCCTGTTCGAGCTTGCCCTCACCGCCGAGGTGACCAATCCCTTCGGCTACGCCAGACAGTACGTGTGTTCCCCCGGAGCCGCGAAGCGTTCGGCCTTTTTCTTCCCCCACGCCAACGAATCGGGGTACTGGTGGCAGGGAGAGAATGCGCGCCTGGCCTCTCTGGCCGCAGCCGCAAGAAAGGCCGCAGCCGTGCTTCAGGAAGAACCGGAGCTGCAACACCGCCTGGAATCGTACGCTCTGAATCAGCTGAACTGGATCCTCGGTTGCAATCCCTTCGATGCCTGCTTGCTCCACGGTTTCGGGCGCAACAATCCCGAATACGAAAAAGACTATCCCAACGCGTACGGGGGAATCTGCAACGGCATCACCGCGGGCTTCGACGACGAGCAGGATATCGACTTTCTTCCGCATCCCTATGCCGGACAGGGAGAGCACCGCTGGCGCTGGAGCGAGCAGTGGATCCCCCACGCCGCCTGGTACCTGATGGCCGTCTGCGCCGGTTAGAAAATGCCATTGTTGCGGCTGAATTGGTCCCCGTTTACAGCCGATACTGACAAACACCGCAAAAGCACGAGTCATTGACCGGGGGAACGGAGGTCAGAGGATGGGGAATCGATCGCAGCTGGAGGTAAAACTGCCCCTCCGGGGCATGCTGGATGGCTTCATCGTTATCTTCGCTCTTCTCATCCTGTCCACAGCGGCAACCCATTTCATCCCCGCCGGCACCTACCAGCGCCGGATTCCGGGATTGCCGCCACGTTTGTTGTTTATGGCGGCGGGGTTCGCCTCTCTGGCGGTGGCGGGAGCGATCGGCTGGGGGCCGTTTTGACTCGAATGTCCCCTATCCCGTACGCTTCCGAGTTTTGACTCCCCTGGAGCATACCCGTATATTCTCTCCATGCTGTCGGTATCTCCTCACGGGAGATACGATCAACCAACAGGAGCCAATCGGAGGAATCTGTGAATCTTTATACCCGAGAGTTCGGCGGTCAGGGCCTTCCCGTGGTGATTCTCCACGGACTTTTCGCCTCTTCCAAGAATTGGGTCGGCACGGCCCAGTATCTGTCGGGCTTTTCCAGGCCCTTCGCTCTGGATATGCGCAACCACGGGGACTCACCCCACTCCGAGTCTCACACCCTGGAGGATATGATCGGGGATCTGGACCAGTGGCTGGCAGAGAGAGAGCTGGATCAGGCCGTGCTCCTGGGTCACTCCATGGGGGGCCTGGTCTCCATGGGTTTCTCCCTGTCCCATCCCCGAGCCGTCAGGGGCTTGATCGTGGTGGACATCCTCCCCCGCGCCTACCGGCCTGATTTCACCCGGGAGTTCACAGCCCTCTCCCTGGACCTGTCGCCGTACAAAAGCCGCCGGGAGATCGACCAAGCCATGGAACCCATCGTACCGGATCTGCAGGTGCGGCAGTTTCTGCAGATGAACGTGGAGCGCAGTGATGGGGGTTTTCGCTGGAAGCTCAACGTGCCTGCCCTCAAATCCAGCGAATTCCTCCAGGGTCCGGATTTTTCCATATTCAGGGAACCCTACGAGGGGCCGGCCCTGCTGATCGCAGGGGGTGAGTCTCCCTTCGCCCAGGCGGACGACCGACATCGGTTCAACGAATACTTCCCCAACGGAAGGATCGAGGTTTTAGAAAACTGCGGGCACTGGCTGCACTATATCTGCTCTCAGGAGTTTCAGAGCGTGGTCCGGGAGTTTATCGAGACGCTGTGAGGAGTGCGGAGTCTGACGGCGGGGCGGAACGTGAAGCCTCCTGAATACCGGCTAGATAGGGGACGATCCTGTCGTTCTTCAAGCTTCCCGTGCCGTCGTAGGTGAGGGTGACCACGGGCACACCGGTGAGCTCCTCGATTCGCCGGGTCATGGCCTCGGTAACCAGGGAAGGGCAGCAGAAGGCGGGGTTGGTCTGAACGAACAGCCTCAGGTCCGGGTACTCTTTTACCAGATGGGCTATTTTCAGCAGATTGTCCCAGGATTCGCCGTGATGCTCCAGCCGCACGTTGTATCTGCTCAAGGTTCGTTCCGGATGGGGGTCCCGGAACGAACGCGGAGAGCATAGGTACTCTTCGTAGTAGCCGAAATACTTCCTCTCCAGCGTATTCACCAGGGCCAGGAGAGCTCGATACTTGGCGAGAACCCAATAGCGGCGCTCCCTGCTCCATTTCTTGAAGGTGGCGTCGGCGACGATTCGCAGGTACTCGCTGTACGGAGTGGTTACCACCTCCCCCCCGGCCTGCTCTATGAAATGGATCAAATCCTGATTCATGACATCGTTGTCCCGCACGTAGAGATCGCCGAAAATCGCTACCTTCGGGCGCCACTGTTCCTGTTTGGGAATTGATCCGAACATTTCGATCACCTCGGCCAGGGCATCCTCTTTGGATCGACTCCCCGTAAACGAATCTTCTAGAATTCCGAGAGCTGCAGCTATGGTCCGATCCGTCTGGCCGGGGTTGATCTCATACGGGCGGATGCGGCAGCCGAGGCGGCGCAGCAGTCCCCCGAACAGATAGGCGAAGTAGGCGCCCACCCCCAGAAGTGGAGAGATCTCCGAGTAGGTAAAATCTCCCACATAGACTCCGGCTTTTTCCATTCCTTCGCCGTAGTCCTCCAGCAGGCTCTTGATGTAATGGGGGAACAGATGGAAGTTGCAGGACAATATCGAATCCGTCATCCAGACGACCGTTTGAGCGGGATCGAGCTCGTATTTCCGAATATAGTTCACCGCACCCTGGGTGATGGCGTTGATCGGCAGACACTGCCCCGTGTTCAGCCGCGTGCCGGCCTGTATGGAAGTTTCGTCCTCCTCCAGGACACGAGCGTGCACCCCGGCGCTGCGGAGATTCGCCACAACCAGGGGAATGGTCAATCGATCCCAGTTGGGAAAAAGAAGGGTCTTGCCATTCAGCCGATACTCGAGTTTGGGGCTCAGGGAACGGTTGAATCTGCAGGCAAGGGCCGGTTTCTCCTCCCGGTACAGGCTGGGGTGACGGCGGCGGACCGCATGGTTGCGGAACGAGTGGATCCCCGCCTCGATCCGGGTTTCGTACCCGACACTGGAATCGTGTTCGTCTATCTGCAGGATCAGGTAAGGTTTTCCGTGGGCATCGAGAATGCGCTTGAAGTACTCGATCACGAAGGAATCGGGAGAGCATTTGAAGGCGGTGATCAGCACGGGGTACAGACCCTCGGTCAACACGCAGAACGCCGCTGTTTCCAGGATGCGGGCCGCATAGTTCCACTGGACCGCATCGAGAAGCGGTTCCAGGTCTCTCAATATCTGCTGAACCCGACCGGCCGCCCATCCGGTTTGACCATCCGGATCCGTTCGGTGATTCCCCTCCGCACGCCGATATGCTCCCACCCATTCCGGCATGGGCGGAAGCATATCCTGCCAGTAGGTTTTGATACCCAAAGCAGCGAAAATATCGGGGATGCCTTTGTTCATCTCCCGGGCAAGCACCTGATAGGGCCGGCCGGCCAGGACCACCTCAATCAGGTTTCGGCTGCGAGTTCTCCGATACACCTGCTGCAGCTGCTCCCGGCCTACCCGATATGCTTCGAGAGCTCGGTCATAGGCCCGGCTCACCTGAAGGTAGGACAATGAGAGGCCCTCCACTCGCTGCAACGCTCGATGGAGCTCCCGCTTGCTTCGATCTCGAAGCTTGCGAACCGCAAGAGGAGGGGCCGCCTCCAGGCTGCCGTGATCGACCAGGGGCAGCAGGGTTTTCCGTTCCATGTCTCCAGCCCTGATCAATGAGATTATGGTGGGGGCGAATTGGGTGTAGTAGCAGTAGTGACGCAAGCGGCCCTTTTGCCGCTGCTCGGATGCGGCCTCCAGGTACACGGGTAGGAACAGGTAGTCGCAGGATGGTGCCAGGTGGCGGGCGTGTCCGTGCAACGCCGTAACCGGGGCACAGAACTCGGCTCCGGTAAGCTCTTTGCCGGATTTCAGCGCCTCGCCGTATCCCTCGCTGGTTGTGACTTGGATCCCCAGCTCGGCAAAAAACCGCTTCCACAGCGGCAACTCGTCGAGCAGGTGCAGGGCCGCGGGGATGCCGATTGTCGGAGAACCGCGTTCCGTCGATTCATTTCCGGGATTCTGTTTCGGATCCTGAAACGAGCGTTGATAAACTTTGAGCAAGTCAAAGCCGGATTTGTTCTTGCTGACGTAGCGTTTTACTTGATAGTCCCGCCCGCAGAGGAAACCGTAAGCCACGGTTTGTTCCCGAACCTCGGCGATCCGCAGCCGGCAGTGGTTGTTGCACAACGGACAGGTCTCCGATCGCACCGGTATGGAGTCCCTGTACAGATCTATCCCTCGGAATCGGGTGCTGTCGGGTAGATCTTCCAGGAGTGCCAGGGCGACACCCAGTGCTCCGGTTAGGTGGCAGTACTTTGACACGAAGATCGGCCGCTTCAGCTTCTGCTCGAAGGCGGCCACCAGCGCCCGGTTTTTAGCCGTGGCCCCCTGAAAGCAAATGCGCTGCCCGATCAAGCCTTCGGAGGAGACCTTGAGCAGATAGTTCTCCCGCACGGAGAACAGCACCGTCGCCAGGATCTCGTCCACCGAGTACTTCTTGTTCAGGTAGTGGTTGATGTCCCGCTCCATGAACACGGTACAGCGGTCGCTGGCCAGGGGCGCCCGCACGCCTTCAGCCCGCCCGGAGTATTCCTGCAGGGAGACGCCCAACTTGTTGGCCTGCTCCTCGATGAAACTGCCCGTGCCCGCAGCGCACACCGTATTCATCTGGCTGAAGGTCACCATGCCGTCGCGCAGGGTGGTGAACTTCGAATCCTGCCCGCCGATCTCGATGATCGTGTCGATCTGCGGATCCAGCTCGTGGGCGGCCCGGGCGTGGGCCGTGATCTCATTGAGGACCAGATCGGCGCCGATCACCTCGCCGATGAATTTGCGTCCCGCACCGGTGGTTCCGACACAGCAAATCACCAACGCGACAGCCTGCTGTTTCAACAGGTCGTCCAGGGCTTCAAGTAACGCCTGAACCGCTGCCAGGGGACGTCCGGCGGTGCGGGTGTAGAAGCCGGCCAGCACACGTTTTTCCATGTCTATCAGAATCGCCTTTGTGCTGGTGGAGCCGACATCGATTCCCAGGATCCCCTCCGGAGCGTTCAGACCCCCTAGACTGCCGTACACATCAACCTCAACCGGAAGGTCAAATCCTTCAACTGACGGGAAAAACGCGGTTCGTTCGCCGTCATCAAAATCCGGATACGTGGAGAGCTTCAGATCCAGGGGCTCATAGTAGTAGCTCTTCTTTTCCTGCGAGAGGTCGATCAACTCCTCCGGCCTGGTGTAGGAGAGCCCGGTACCAGTCCCGTCCCGCAAACCCCGGAGGGCGGCGCCCAGGGCACCGTACAGATGGGAATGCTCTCCGAGGTCGAAACTGCAGCCGAGAAGTTTTTCCAGATGCAAGACCACTGCCCGGTTTCGGGAAACCCCGCCGGCGAATACGGCGGGGGACAGTATCTTTTCCTCCGTGGATATGGTATCTGCGATGTTTCGGGCCAGCCCCGAGCACAGCCCGTCACAGATCTCCTCCAGGGTGTAACCCGCCTGCTGGGCGTGGCAGAGGTCGGTTTTGGCAAATACGGCACAGCGGGATGCAATCTTGGGAGCATCGCCCCGGTTGCTCAGGGCAAGCTCTCCGAGCTCGGCGCTTCCCTCCAGAGCCAGTCGTCCGGCCTGCTGATCGAGGAAGCTCCCGGTTCCAGCGGCACAGGAGGTGCTGGCCTTGAGGTTGAGGAACTTTCCCTCGGGATCGAAGCGAAAAAGCATGAACTTCTCTCCGCCGACCACCAGCAGGGATCGGACTGGACCGTGCATTCTCCGTACCGCCTCGATGAAACACACCTGATTGTCGTAGTACCGAGCCTGCCGGAGAATCCGGGGCGTCGAGGTGGTACAGGTTATCGCCCCAATCGCACCGGGAGCCAGATCCTCCAGCATGGCCTTCAGGTTTTGCCGGACCATCCCCTTGTGGAAACGGTATTCGGAATGTTGGATTTCACCGTCGGGAGAAAGTTCAACCAGGGAAATGCTTACCGAACCGATATCAAGACCGAGCACTGATGTCTTCATAAGCACCTGCCGGCGCCATTGTACCAAGGATCACGAGGCAAGGACAACTTCTTTTGCAGTTGCTTCCATATTCTACTACACTAGAAGCAGAAACGATCAAGGAGGATCATATGAGCACGTACTTGTTCTTTGGGCGCTATTCCGAAAATGCACTGAAAGAGATCAGCGCCAAACGGACGGAAAAGGCGGGAGCGACATTCCAGAAATTCGGCGGTAAGGTGCAGTCGATCTACGCCCTGTTGGGAGAACATGACCTGGTTATTATCGCCGAAGTGCCGGGTACCGAGGCGGCAATGCAAATTTCACTGGCCCTGCACAAGCTGACGGGCATCGCCTTCACCACGGCTCCGGCGGTGCCGGTGGAGCAGTTCGACAAACTGGCATCGCAGGTTTAGAAACGGACACGCGAACGAATCGCCGTCCGCAAGGTCACGAAACCCTAAAATTCTACTAAGCAAGGGGAAAATCCTGCCGAGGTTTCTGATAAGAAGCCATGAGCAGGATCGAACGAGAACTGATTGCCAGAGCCAAGGCCCGTTTCGGCAGGATAGCTCCCTGCAGGGGCAAAACCTTTACTCAGTGCTTTCTGGTGCAGGACGGAAAACTGCAGTTCTGGTTCAACGATTCGACGGGCAATACCCATCTGCTCTACGTAGAGCAGGAAACGCTCAACTGATTGCTCAGCTATTTCCTGTCTTCCAGATAGGCTTTGATAGCCTTGTCGTTGATAAACCCCTGCTCGATGGCGATCTCCCCGAACAGACGATTATCTCCATCCTGTTGAAGCTTCAGGACCTGATCGACCTGTTCAGGGGTCATCGCCCCAATCCGTACCAGAGCTTCGCCGATTCTCTCTTCCACGATAGTGACCGCCTCTTAGCTGTACTTCTATACGCGCTGTATACTTATGTGCCCTGTGTCCCTATCCTAACCGAAAAGCGGGTAAAATGCTACAAAATTCAAAAAAGTTCTCTGCCCTTTGACTCGAATCATTTCCCGCTGTATAAAGAATATTAAAAATCTGCCGCCACATTGGAGGAACCCATGGCAAAAGAGAAAGATGCATATCCGGTCCACTTGAAGGGGGAGATCGACAAACCCTCCAGGGCACTTTGGTTGGTGAAGTGGTTTCTGGCCATTCCTCACTGGATCGTGCTCTGCTTCCTGTTCGTCGCCTTCGCGATTCTCACGGTAATCGCCTTCTTCGCCATTCTGTTCACCGGCCGCTATCCACGGGGGATGTTCAATTTCAACGTGGGAGTGCTGCGCTGGGGTTGGCGGGTTTTTTACTACGCCGCGGTTCTGGGTACGGACAACTACCCGCCCTTCACCCTGGAGTCCGTCGATTACCCCGCGGATCTGCAGATCGACTATCCGGAAAAGTTAAAGAACTGGATGGTGCTGGTGAAGTGGTTTCTGGCCATTCCCCACTACGCGATTCTAGGCGCTCTGGTCGGCTGGGGATACAACTACGCCGCCCATACGGAGTATCCCTATTGGGGTCTTTTTTGGGTTCTGGTTATAATCGTCGCCATTGTGCTGCTGTTCACGGGGAAATACCATAAAGACATCTTCAAGCTCGTCATGGGCATCCAGCGGTGGTCGTATAGGGTCTGCGCCTACGTGGGTTTGATGACCGACGAGTATCCCCACTTCAGGCTCTGGGAGTAACCGGGCTGATAAACTAGCGGCTCCCGACAGACAAACAACAACCTACCCAATATCTCGAATGCGATTCCGTTTTATCAGCCAGCAACAGCAGTTCCTCCGCGCCCTGTCCGCGGGAATCGGCAAGACCGCGGTGATCCTGCCCGCGGGCTTTCTCACCGAAGTTGGTCTGGGATTGCTCACCCTGGGCATGGTCTTCTATATGCGGGAGGTTTTTCTTCTCTCCCCCGGCATGGTCGGCTGGATCGCCGCTACCTGGCAGAGCTGCTACGTTCTCGGCTGCCTGACCATGCGTCCGGCCTTCGAAGCGCTTCTCCCCCGTTTTTCGATGATCTTTTCCACGGCAGGCATAGGGGCGGCGGTGACCGCTATCTTGCTCTCTCGATCCGTGGCTGCGGTTTTTGTCTTTTACGGCCTTTTCGGGTTCTGCCTCTCCTTCTTCTGGCCGCCTCTGATGAGCTGGTTGTCCCTGGGAATCGAAGGAAAACAACTGGGCAGAGCCATGACCCGGCTGACCTTCGTTGGCAACATGGGAATCATCGTCAGCCCCTTCATAGCGGGAGCACTTAGCTCGCTCTCCCCCCGCTATCCCCTGTACGGGGCGGCTGCGGTGTTTATCTCCAACTGTCTCCTTGTTGTCGGGGCCGCTTTGGCTCTGCCCAAAATCCGTTCCGACACCCACCGCGGGCGCAGCCACAAAGAGGAGCCTGACAAACCGGACAGGAGCACTTCCCTGCGCTTTCCCGCCTGGGTCGGGCTGTTCGTCACCTACGCGGTGCTGGGAGTGATCATCACGGTCTTCCCGATGTACGCGCGGGACGATCTGGGTCTCTCCAAGAGCACGATCGGAGCCCTCCTTCTCTGTCGAGCTCTATGCACCGCCGCCGGCTACCTGTTCCTGGGCAGAATAACTCGCTGGCATTTCCGGCCATTCCCGATGACCGCTGGCTTGGCGCTGCTGGCTGTACTGGTTTTCGGCATCGCCCGAGCCGCTTCCCTTCCTCTCCTGGCGTTGAGCCTGGGCCTCATCGGACCCCTGATCTCCCTGGGTTTCTCCTACAGCTTCTTCCATGGCGCCTCCGGAGCGTCCCGGCGGGCTACCCGCATGGCCATCCACGAAGCCCTGCTGGCATCGGGTCTGATCGCCGGGTCTGCGGCGGGAGGTCAGGTCTATCAGCACTACTCCATGACCGCAGTGAGTGCTTTTTGCGCCGCTTTGATAGGTGCGGCTATCGTACTACAATTGCTTCTGGTTCGCCACTGGCGAATCAAAGAGGTGGCGGGGTAGTTACTCCACCCGGAGCAACTATGTCTTGCGCATCTCGATAAGCCTGTCGATAAACCGTTTGTTCTGGCGGGCTGTCATCTCCTCCAGGCTTCTCATCGACCAGTCGTAGAAACCCCTGCCCGTCTTGGCTCCGCAGTCGCCCTGGTCGTACTTCCTACGCAACAGCGCTTGAGGCTCTTTATCGTCGGCCAGCTCCTTCAGCAAATAGCTGTGGATCGCCACGTTCAGATCCAGACCAACGGAATCCAGATACTCCATGGGTCCGATCATCGAGTAGCGAGGACCCAGGCTGCTCGTGATCACCCGGTCGATATCCTCAGGTGTGGCCACTCCCTCTTGGACCAGGTGGATGGCTTCCCGGAACATGGCATGCTGGATGCGATTGCCGATATGTCCCAGAATATCCTTCTTCAACAGCACCGGTTCTTTGCCCAGACTGCGTAGGAAATCGAGGGCTGTCTCTACTGTCTCCGGGCTGGTGCGGTTTCCGGCCACGACTTCGACCAGCGGTACGAGGTAGGGAGGGTTCCAGAAGTGCATGACCAGCATCTTTTCCGGAGCCTTCATCCGGCTGCTGATGTCGGTAGAGGAAAGCCCCGAAGTGCTGGAAGCCATCAGGGCATGCTCGGAACAATGTTTTTCTATTTCGCCAAACAGCTTCTGTTTGGTTTCAAGGTTCTCGACCACGGCCTCGAATACGAAATCCCCTTGCTGCAGTCCGGTTTTAAGGTCCGTGGAAGCGCTCAAGCGAGATTCGATCTCTCCCGCTTCCTGTTCCCCATACAATTTTGCTCGAACCAGGCTTTTCAGGTTAGTCCGAAACCGAGCCAGTCCTCTTTCCACACTTTCCCGGCTTCTCCCGACGATGGTAACCGGATATCCGGCCATGGCACAGGCCAGAGAAATATCCGGTCCGATCATACCCGTACCGATCACACCAATCCGGTTGATTTGCTCTACCTTCATTGTTCACTCCCATGCACGTGCATTCGCAGGCGCCCGGCCAGGGGCGCCCGGCCAGGGTGATCAGTCGAACTGCAGACCGCCGTTTTGATCGATGATCTCACCGGTGATGAAACCGGCAAGTGGCGAGGCGAGAAATCGTACCACATGGGCAAACTCCTCGGGCTCGCAGTAGCGACCCACCGGGATCTTGGCAATCACAGCCTGCCGCTCCTCTTCGCTGAGCTGCTGAGTGACCATGGGTGTTTTAACGTACGCCGGGGCGATGCCGTTGACCGTGATGCCCGTAGCCGTGGTCTCCGCCGCCAGGGAAAAGGTCAACCCTATCATCGCGCTCTTGGAAACCGAGTAGGAGGTCCCTGCGGTAATCCCACCGCTTTTTGCCGCGAAGGAACAGACGTTGATGATTCGGCCCCATTTTCTCTCCCTCATTCCGGGGAGACAGGCCTTGCAGAGGTAGAAGGCACCGTCCAGGTTCACGGCAAAGACCTTACGCCACTCCTCCGGTGTTGTATCGGCAATCTTGTTCTTGGAGAGAATACCCGCATTGTTTACCAGAATGTCTATCGATCCAAAATCTTTCACGATCTGCCGGACGGCGCTGCCGCAGGCATCTGCATCGCTGATGTCAAAGCTGATGGTATATAACCGGTCGCCCTCGCCTCCTTCGGCCAGCTCTTTGCGGACATTTTCCAGGGCCTCCAGGTTGATGTCCGCCACGGCCACGCGCACGCCGTCTGCCAGCAGGCCCTGTGTTGCAGCTCTGCCCATGGTTCCGGCCGCTCCGGTCACCAGAGCGGTCCTGATTTCCGGTCCTGTGGGCACGCTCATTTCCCCCCTCCTCTACCGGCCTTGAGCAGCTCAATGAAGCGCTTGTTTCTCCGGCGGCGGAACTCCTCGTCATCCCGGTCGGACCAGTCGTACAGACCCCGCCGGCTTTTCTGGCCCAGGTTTCCGACCCGGACATTGTCGACGAGGATCTTCTGGGGCTCCGGCGCGTTGCAGAGAGTGGGATACAGGTAGCTCTGCACCTTTTCGTGAAGGTCCAGCCCGCAGGAATCGAAGTACTCCATGGGACCAATTGTCGAAAAGCGGGGCCCGAAGCTGGCCAACACCACTTTGTCGATATCCGCCGGGTCCGCCACACCCTGCTCGATCAGGTAGAGAGCTTCCCGGTACAGAGCATGCTGCAGGCGGTTGCCGATGTGTCCGGGGAAGTCCTTTTTCAGGATCACCGGGACTTTCCCCAGCTTCTTTATGAAGGCGAGCGCCAGGTCTCGTGCCTCTTCGGAAAGCCGGTCATGGGGAACTATTTCGACAAGCGGAACGAGGTATGGCGGATTCCAGAAATGGGTCACCATCATCCGTTCCTGGTGCTTGATATTGGCACCGATGTCGTTGGGGGAAAGCCCTGAGGTACTCGAGCAGAGGATCGCCCGTTCCGGGCAGCTGCCGTCGATTTCTGCGAACACCTCCTGTTTCACCTTCACGTCCTCGAACACCGCTTCGAATACCATATCGGCGTCCTTCACCGCTACGGAAATATCCATTTGTTTCTGGACCATGCCAAGGGCTTTGGTTCTCTCTTCATGGGTAATGACCGCAGCTTCCAACAGATCGGTGAGATTCTTCTCAATATTGGCTACACCGCGGGATACATCCTCCTCATCCAAACCGACCAGACGCACACGCACCCCGTTTGTCAGCAGGGAGGTGCTGATGTCCGGCCCGATCATGCCGCAGCCGATCACGGTAACTTGTTTGATATCCTCTGCCGTCATAACAGCCCTCGCCGACCTACAGAAACGCCTTGAAGGGGATGTTGGGCTCGTCCACGTAGAAGTTTTCCTCCCCCTTGGGATAGTTGTACCGTCCCTTGTCCTTGTCGTCGGGATAGGTGAACTTGCCGCCCACCTTCCAGATGAACAGCTTGAACTTCATCGAGTGGCGGTTGAAGTGATGCAGCAGCTCCAACTCGTTTGGATCGACGCTCTGCATCGACCACATGTCGTAGTGAAAGGGAATGAGCACCTTTGCCCGCAGATTCTGGGCGATCCGCAGGGTGTCGGAGGCGGTCACCTTGTCCTGGATGCCGATGCCGTTCTCCCCGTAGGAGACCAGCACCACGTCGATCTCGTGGTCCCTGCCTTGAACGTAGAATCCATTGGAATAGTGGGAGTCGCCGCTGTGGTATACGCTTCCTCCCGGGGTTTTCACGATGTAGTTCACGGCCCGCTCGTCCATGGGCGGCAGCGGGTCTTTGGAAAAATCCGCTCCGAAGGGCGGCGGAGTGATCAGAACGGTACGGTCGAAGCTGTCCACGGCCAGCACCTCGGTGTCTTTCACCTTCACCGAATCGCCCGGCTTGACCATCACGATGCGGTCCTCCGGGATTCCCCACTGCCTCCAGGTCTTGCAGACCAGCTCAGGACCGACGAACTTAGCCTTGGTGTTCTTGGCCACCGCTGCGGCCACGTAGGGGCAGAAATGATCCCCGTGGATGTGGGTGGCGAACAGCGCGTCCATATGGGTTATGGCGAAGGGATCCAGGACGTGGGGACTGCAGCGCAGGTACGGCGGCAGCACCCGGGCCCCGGTCATGCGGGTCATCTGGTCGTCCTTGATCTCCTCGTAGGGCTTTTCCTTCTTGGTGTGCCTGCCCCGCTGGGCCCAGTAGTCGATGGCCAGGCTCGCCTCGGCGGTCTTGACCCAGATGCCGGTACAGGCCAGCCACCACATGGAAAACTTACCCTTGGGCACCTTCTCCTGCTCGATCTCCTCGTTGAGCCAGGTCCCCCATTCGGGGAAGTTGTCCTGCAGCCAGCGGTTGCGGTCGATGTCGTTGATGTTCAGCTCAGCCATGTTTGTCCTCCAAACTGATATAGCTATTTCTTAACGTTCTATCCTTTGACAAAGGAGTTTGTTTCCTACCCCTTCACGGCCCCGGCGGTCAATCCCATGATGACATTCTTGGCCGCTACGAAGGTAAATATGAAAGCCGGAATGGCGATAATCGTGGCGATTGCCGTGATCTTGCTCCAGTCGATACCGGTGGTGGTCATGAACAAAGATATGGCCACCGGCAGTGTCCGGGTATATCGGTTGGTCAGCACCAAAGCCAGCGGAAATTCATTCCAGGCAATCCGAAAGGTGAAGATCGCCGCCACCGACAGACCGGGCATGATCAATGGAACGATGATTCGGCTGAAGATTGTGAACTCCCCGCAGCCGTCGATCAGGGCAGACTCTTCGATCGATATGGGAATATCCATTATAAACGTGCGCAGAACCCAGATGCAGAAGGGCAGGTTCAGGGCGATATAGGACAAGATCACGCTGTAGCGGGTATTCACGAATCCCAGCTTGGTCCACAGGATGAAGGTCGG
>Ga0180437_10005731_pt1 | contig 16850 bp, 22 predicted proteins | sample SS_ome_4_FD_132410 | JGI IMG/M metagenome (GOLD analysis project Ga0180437, IMG submission 132410) | Hypersaline lake sediment archaeal communities from the Salton Sea, California, USA - SS_3_D_1 metaG | ecosystem: Environmental > Aquatic > Non-marine Saline and Alkaline > Hypersaline >... | reverse complement strand
TCCTCGGACGGCGATATCGAGGTCCAGGCCGACGCCGCCTTTACCCTGGCGGACGCGACAGTCGCCGCGGACGGCGATATCGAGGTCCAGGCCGACGCCGCCTTTACCCTGGCGGACGCGACGCTCGACAGCGCCGGGACCGCGATCGGCGGCGATATCATCGCCGACGCTAACATTACGCTCGAGGATGCGACTCTATCCGCGGACGGCGAGGTTACGACGACGGCGGTCCAGGCCGACGCCGCCTTTACCCTGGCGGACGCGACGCTCGACAGCGCCGGCGCCGTCGACGTCCTCGCCGATTCCGCGATAACGCTCGACGATTTTCTGTTATCCGCCGCCGCCGCGGTCGATATCCAGGGCGCCGCCGCCTTTACCCTGGCGGACTGTTCCGTATCATCCTATGCCGCCGAATCGATACCGCTCGATCCGCTCGAGACAGTAATCGCACTCCGCGACGAGACGACAGCCGCGGCGCGTATCAATCAAACGACATCGGACTCGCTCGTCGACGTCCGGACGGTCTCCGCGAGGGTCTGATCGATGGCTATTGAAATCGTTACAGGAGATCCAGTCCGGCGCCTGGTGCAACTGAAAAAAACGACCGACTCCGGCGACGTGGCGTTCGTTATAAACGGGACCGCGACCGTCCGCGCGGCCGTCGTCGACGCGGACAAGCTCAATAAATTAACCGACGACGCGACGCTAATATCCGGCGCCACCGGCGCCGACTGGTCGACATCGCTCGTCGCCGTGGTTATTCCGGAAACGGAAACCGAAAAAATAACGGTCGATAAACCGACGGTCGACGCATATATCGAGATCGAGGTCGACGATAGTTATCCGTTGACCTGGTTCGTCCCGGCAACGATTGAAAAGGGGAATATTACATGATCGACGAGTCACAGCTAAGGAGTCAGACATTCGACCGGACGTTTACGGTCGAACGATTCGCGCCTGATAACGAGGCGCCGGCGACGTTCCGCGCGTCGCTCTCCTCGGAGACGCCGGTCGAACGTTTTTTCGGTAAGGAAATACTCGTACACGACGCCGACGCTATTAATATGGAGCGCGCCAGCGGTAACGGGTTAATGATGTTATTTAATCATGACGTCGACCGGCCGATCGGTCGAGTAACCGATATCGAGCTCACGGATCGCAAGCGCCTGGAGGGCTCGCTCGGATTCTCGAAAACGCTTCCCGGCGCCGATGATATCGAGCGCGCGGTCGCCGCGGGGGATCTCGACGACGTCTCGATCCGATATTCGATCGACGAGTATCGAATCGAGACCGACGAGGACGGTAATGATACGGTTTTTGTAACGCGATGGAGTCCTCTCGAGGTCTCCGTCGTTTCTGTCCCGGCCGATTATGCCGGCTCGGGTATTGGTCGGAGTAAATCAACGGAGGCAATCATGTCTAAACATAACGAGCCGGCAGTCGCCGGACAGGCAGGGGACGGCGGCGTTAATGTCGTCGAATTCGAACAGGCAAGAGCCGCCGCGCGCGGCGAGGGTCTCGAAATCGGGCAGCGCCAGGAGCGCGAACGATTGCTCGGAATCGACGAGCTGTTCGAGGCTTGCCGTTTTACAGGTCCGTCTTACGACGCACTAAAGGCGGAATGTAAATCTCGAGGCTCCACGGTCGAACAGACTCGGACGGCCATTTTCGAGCTCATGAACCAGGAGCCGGAAGGTCAGACCGCGAGCCGGTCGGCGCCGGATTCGGAGGGTCGCACCCGGGCGCCGGTTATCCAGGCCGGCCAGGACGAGCGCGAAAAGTATTTCGAGGGCGCGGAGCGCGCGCTCGAATTCAAGGTCGGATTGATCCAGGGCCGTGAAGCCACAAACGAGATGTCGAAAAACGAATTCGCATATCTCTCAATGCCGGAGCTCGCGCGCGAGTATCTGCGTCGCTCCGGGATCGATACGACCGGCATGTCTCGATATGACGTCGTCGGCTATGCTTTGCGGCCGGATATGGCGCCAGGGGGGCGCCGCGACCTGGTCGGACACGGTCCGTCCGATTTTACAAACCTCCTCGCCAATACCGCCGGCAAATCCTTAATGATGGGATTCAATGAGACCGACGAGACGTGGAACGTTTGGACTCGGACCGGGAATCTACCCGACTATAAACAGCAGGACCGGGTAAATATGTCGAATTTCGGGGACCTGGAGGAGATTCCAGCCGGCGGCGAATACAAGGCCGGAACGATGTCCGATCTCGTCGAATACATTAAGGCGCGCAAGTATGGCCGACTTTTCGGAATTTACAGAGAGGCGCTACTCGGAGACGATCTCGACGGATTGTCGAGAGCACCGCGCGCAATGGGGCGCGCCGCCTCGCGTAAAATCGGCGATCTCGTTTACGCCGTTCTAACAGGGAATCCGACACTGAATCAGGACAATACCGCTCTGTTCGACGCCGGACACTCGAACCTCGGAACGGCCGGCGCTCCGTCGACAACGACGCTCGACGAGGCTCGTAAGCTCATGGCGTTACAGTCCGATCCGTCGGACTCAAGTCACGGCTTGAATATCCGTCCGGCGTTTCTGATCGTTCCGGTCGGTCTGGAGACGACCGCGAATATTCTCCGCCAATCAGAGCGCGATCCGGCCGAAGGCGCGACGACGTCCTTTTATGCGCCGAATACGTTCGCAGGGACGTTCCAGGTCGTCGCCGATCCGCGTCTCGATGCAGATTCCGCGACTCAATGGTATATGGCCGCGTCGCCGTCCGTTACTGATACGGTCGAGGTCGGTTTCGTCAACGGACAGCAGGAGCCGACGCTCGAGTCGCGCGACGGATGGACGATCGACGGTATCGAGTATAAAACTCGTATCGAAGTCGGCGTATCTCCGCTCGATTTCCGCGGACTGTTCCGAAACGCTGGCGCCTAATCGGTAACGACGGGCAATCATTCAATCATAGCGAGGGTTAAGCAATGGATAATTACTTAGGTAAAGGGGATGTAATCACGGTCGACGCCGGCGCCGGCGGCGTCGTCGGCGGGACGGTTTGGCGCGGGACCGATGTTACTGGCGTTTACGTCCAGACCGCCGCCTCGGGCGAGAAAGTCGGCGTCCAGGTCGAGGGCGAGGTGAATGTCTCGAAAGCCGCCGCCGCGGGGACCGCGTTTACCGTCGGGCAGCTCGCTTACGCGACAACGGGTCTCACCGCGACACCGGCGACGGGGGCGAATAATCTCCCGCTCGGTTACGCCATAAGCACCGCCGCGACCGGCGATACAGCGGTAAAGGTAAAGCTCGCGACGTTCTAATGACGTTTCTCGAGGATATCGACGACGATCTCGACTCGCTTTACGATCCCGATTTCGGGTTCGCGGAGCGGGTCGAGACGGCCGATGGTTATATTATCGGCATTTTCGAGTCGCCATATTACGAAGGCGATCCGGGGACGTTTGTCGGTGTTCGGACCTCGACGCCAGCGCTCCGCACTCGCACAAAGGACGAGCTCGCCGAATCCGACGAGATCATTATCCGCGGGACACGTTACACGGTCGTCGAGCCGATGCCGAATGGCTACGGGGAGACGATCCATATGCTACGGCTCGCCTGATGCTATTTACGCCGGATATCAGTCAATGGGATTGCGACACACAAGACAATCCGGGGCTCGATCAATGGAGCTGCGATACGCTTCCGAATTTCCTCGACTTTTACTCGGTCGCACCGGCAACAACTTACGCAATAAATCCCGACATCGGGCCGCTATTCGACGGCGTATCCTATTGGGTAAATGTCGAGATCGTCTCGATTTATTACGACAATATCAATTGTCGCCTATACCTGGGGACCGGGCAGTCGGAGGTATTCTCGACCGTCGGGACACACCGTCTCCAGGTCACCGCGGACTTTTCGACCGATCAGAATATCAGGATCGGCAACGAGCCGGACTCGTTAGGGGCCGGCGGGGTTAAATTAATAGGGGTCGAGCTCGTGAATATACGCGAACTAATACTCGCTGACATCGAGACGGCGCTTACAGGTTTATCGATAACCGGGTCGAATGTCTTTCGCAACCGGACGCGACCGCATGGCGCGACACCGGCGTTAAATATTAATTTTAACCAGGATGAGCCGGATTACGAGCTCGGGAAAATGGACTCCGCCCCAATGCAGCGACTCGAGGTTACGATCCAGGCGATCGCAAAAGGCTCGAGTCAGTCGGAATTAAACGCGATCGCCTCGGAGGTCGAGGTCGCCATGTACACGGATCAGACTTTCGGCGGGAAATCGGTCGGCATTGAGCGCGGGACAATATCGCCAGGATCAGACAACGAAGGCGACGAGAAAATTCAGGCGCTCGACATCAATTACGAAATCTTTTATCGGACCGCGGAAGGCGCTCCGGATATTGTGATCTAACGGCGGAGGGTTAAATTATGTCAGTAAAAAGAGGATGTCTCGGAGTTATCAAGGGTAAAGTCGCCACCGCGACGACCGCGACCGTCTTAATTGACGAGGTATCACAATGGCAATATGAGGAGACCGCGGAGGAGATCGACGCCAGCAAAATCGGCAATTGTACGAAGAAATTTGAGGCCGGCGCGAAGCAAACGACGGGCCAAATTACGGCGCATTGGGAACCATCGGCGACTGGTAACCAGACCATATTTACGGTCGGGTCGAAAATCTTTATCGAGCTTTATCCGGCCGGCTCCGGGTCGGGTTCGACCTACTACAAAACGCCGACGGCAGGGGCTACAATTACGTCCATTTCCCGCTCCGGCGGCGTCGACGGTCTCGTCGGGAATGTTTTCGGATTTTCCGTTAATGGGGAAATGACAACGACGGCCGTCCCGTAAACCCTGGAGACTTTATGTCAGATTTCGAGGAAAAAATACAAACAGCCTTTTCTAACCGCGAGCCGCGGGTCGTTCATGTTCCAGAATGGGGCGAGGACCTGTATATATACCCGCTTACATTGTTACAGCTCGAGGAGATTTACGCCGACGATAACGATTATCGCGTCGCCTTGCGGACGATCCTCGTCAGGGCTAAACGCTCCGACGGCTCGCCGCGGTTTGATAAAGCAGACTTTGAGAAGTTCCGGAAATGGGGTGTTGACGATTACGGGCCGGCCGTGATTGCCAAAGTCGCGCAACAGATTAACAGTCCGGAGGACAAGCGGAAACCGGACGAGATTGTCGCGGACAACGAAAAAAACTAAGAAACGATCCGGGGCGACGCGCGATCTTTGATCTCGCTTACGCTCTACACATGCCGGTCTCGGAGGTGGCGAAAATGTCCGTCGATGAGTTTCAATTATGGATAGCTTGGAGTCGACAGAATGGCGAGACCGGAGGCTAAATACAGAGTTACAGCAGAGGACAAGACAAAGCAGGGTCTTAACTCTGTTCGTAAAAACCTCGGATCGTTGAAAACGCAATTCGCCGCGATCGGCGCCGCGTCCGGCGCCGTTTTCGCGGTATTCTCTAAATCGGCTTTTTCCGCCGCCGACGATCTCAACAAATTAAACGATCAACTTAACATCTCCACGGAGGCGTTAAGCCAATACCAATTTGTCGCGCAACAGACCGGCGTCGAGTTTAATACGCTCACGACCGCACTACAGCGCCTCGGGCGCCGCGTCTCGGAGGCCGCTCGAGGGACAGGGGTCGCAAAGGACGCACTCGCAGAGCTTGGCGTCGACGCTCAAAAACTCAATAAGCTCGAGCTCGATCAACAATTCGAAGTCCTGGCGGACGCATTCCAGGACGTCGCGGACAAAAACGATAAAGTCCGTCTCGCGTTTAAACTGTTCGATACGGAGGGCGTAAGGGTCCTGCGGACAATGAAGGGCGGCGCGGAAGCGATCCGCGAGCTCCGCGGCGAGGCCGATAATCTAGGCTTTACACTGGACCAGGAAGTCGCCGACAGCGCGACGGATGCGGTCGACGCGATCGGCCGGCTCCGGGCAGTTTTCAAGGCGTCAGGCGTCGAGATCGTTCGCGTATTGGGTCCTGCGATTGCAGGGCTCGCAAATTGGCTATCGGAAAAATTACCGCGCGCCGTTAAACAGTCGGAGCGCTTTCTCGTCGCGCTCCGGATCGGTCTGGTCGAGACCGCGGCGAAAATAAAAGAGGGGCTCGGCGACGAGGAGGCCGCGCGCAATCTCCGCGACCTGGCGAATGTTTACCGGGACGAATTCGACGGGATATCGAAAGAGCTCGAGGGTTTTAACGTCAAAATTTCGGAAGGCGTCGACGCCGCCGACTTTATGGACGAATCCTTAAAGCGGAACGCTAAAAACGCAAAAGCCGCAAAGGGCGAGCTCGCCGCCTTAAATAAAGAGCTCGCCAGGGCGAAAGCAATAACGGAGGGCGTCCGGACGCCGCTCGAGGTCTATAACGACACGCTCGAGGAATATCAACGGCTCCTCGATCGCGGCAAAATTACTCAAGAAACCTTTAATCGGGCGATCGAACAGGCGCGCGACACATTAAAGACAGGAATCGGAATCGATCCGACGCCGCTCCAGGAATATCAATCCGGACTTAAGGATCTCGAGAGCGCGCTCCAGAGCGCCGCGATTACGTTCGACGAATACGCCGAAGGGCGTTTCAAGCTCGAGGAGTCTATCGACGGCGGCGTCGAAAAGACAAAAGACAAAATCGAGGAAACGAAAACCGCGATCGAGAAATTCGGCGACGAGTCGGCGCAAGCGCTCGAGAGCACGTTCGCCGACTTTTTGTTCGATCCATTTAACGCGGGGCTCGATGATATGGTCTCGAGTTTCGCCGATGCACTCCGGCGCATGGCCGCGGAAGCTGCGGCGAGCGCGATCATTAATTCATTAACCGGCGGGACCGGCTCTTTCGCGACATTGTTCGCCGGCGCCTTTGGGGGCGGTCAGGCGCTCGGAGGGCCGGTCCGCGGGGGTACTCCATACCTCGTCGGCGAACGTGGTCCAGAGCTGTTTGTCCCGTCCAGAGGGGGCGGGAATATCGTCCCGAATGGGCAAATCGGACAGCCGGTCGTCGTCAATGTCACGGCCGGAAATTCCGTCTCGCGCGATTCGGCGATGCAGGTCGGATATGATATCGGCCGACAAATTAGCGACTCGATGAGGCGGAACGGATGACAACATTTATTGAAACGCCGCGATTTCCGGAGGACACGCAATATAATACGGCCGGCGGTCCCGTTTTCTCCGTGGATATCGTCCGCGTACAATCCGGACGGGAATTCCGTAAAGTAAATCGCGATATCGCGCTCCACCGTTACAACGTGAACCACGTTAAGACGGTAACCGGGTTCGAGAATATTCTCGATTATGTGATGATGCTAGGCGGACCGGAGATCGGTTTTCGGTTTAAGGACTGGAGCGATTACAAATCATGCTCGATTGACGCGACGCCGGCTTTCGACGACCAGGTAATCGGGACCGGCGACGGCTCGACGGCGACTTTCCAGCTCACGAAAACCTATCAGCCGGCCGGCGCGAGTATATCCAGAGTCCGCGATATTAATAAACCCGTCGCCGCGACGATCGCGATCGGCGTCGGCGGGGTCCAGTCGACCGGCTCGAACTGGACTCTCGCAACCGATACGGGCGGCGTTACGTTCGCGACTGGCGCGATCCCGACGACGGGTCAGTCGGTAACCTGGGGCGGCGAATTCGATGTACCGGTCCGGATCGACGCTCAAGAGTTTATCCCGAATTATCAGACCTGCAATATCCTGAATTTTAATCTCCCGCTCGTCGAGATAATTCCATGAGTCGAACCATTCCGGCAGGTATACAAACCGATCTCGACGCCGGGGTCGTCGCGCTTTCGACTTGCGTAAAGATTACCGCCGTCGACGGGACCGTCTTCGCGTTTACGGATTATCACGACGATCTCGTCGTCTCGACGGTTACATATACCGCGATCGGCGGATATACGCCGTCGGCGGTCGCGAGCTCCGCGGAGTTAAACGTCGATAACGTCGATCTCGTCGGCTATTTCGAGGCGAACGGGATAACACTGACGAAGATTCGCGCGGGATATCTCGAGGGCGCGGCCATTGAAAAATTTAAGGTAAATCCGCGTAAAGTCTCGGACGGAATTATAAAGGTCCGTAAAGGGACGATCGGACGCCAGGGCGCCGGCGATCTGAATTACTCGCTCGAGGTCCGCGGACTGTTTCAGGGATTACAGCAACCGATCGGCAAAGTCTTGTCCGCGACATGCCGCGCGGAGCTTGGCGACACGGAATGCAAGGTCCCGATTGTCTTATCGACCTGGAGCGCCTCGACGGCAGTCTCCGCCGGCCAGGATTACGACGCGGGTATCGGCGACTATGTTATCCCGTCGTCGAGCTCACCTTATATGTATAAATGTATTACAGCCGGGACGACGCATACCGCGGAACCGACATGGAATACAACGCTCGGAGGGATAACGACGGAGACCGGCGGCGTCCAGTGGGAAACATTACAAAAGACTGCGACGACAATGATTGCACTCGCGCCGATTACCAGTCGCGCAAAATTCGCGACGGGTTTAACGAGCTTTCCCGACGACTGGTTTAACGGTGGTGTGATTACCTTTACGGCCGGTGACAACGCCGGATTGTCGCGGGAGGTCAAATCGTTTACACAGTCTCAGGGAACGATCGAAACGTTTATCCCGTTTCCGTTCGACGTCGCGGTTATCGACGGATTCTCGATTGTTGCGGGTTGCGATAAATCGCTGGCAACATGCCGCGATACGTTTAACAACGTGTACAACCGGCGCGCAGAGGACTATGTCCCGGGCGTCGATCGAGCAAACCAGACGCCGAAGGTCAAGTAATGGCGCTCGATGGTTTATTAACACTAGGCGCCGGGATCGTCGGCGGGATCGCCGGATTCTTTGTTGCGGGTCCGCAAGGCGCCGCGATCGGTTTCTCGATCGGCGCCTCGATCGGCGCCGGATTCGAAGATAAACCCGGGGTCGAGACCGGCCGGATCGCGGATCTCCGGGTAACGGGCTCCTCGTATGGCGATCCGATCAGTCGGGTCTATGGAACATGCTCGGCGCCTGGTTCGATGATATGGACGTCGGATCTTATCGAGAAAAGCTCGACGAAAAAAGAGGGCGGGGGGCTGTTTAGCTCCGGGACGGAGGTTACAACATACCGCTATAAAATGGATCTCGCGATCCTCGCTTGTGAGGGACCAGTCGAGGGGATCGCGCGGCTATGGGCTAATGGCGAGCTCGTGTTAAATCTACGCGCGGACGCTGGCGCGCAAGAGATTACGACGGATTCGGGACCGTGGGATTCTATAACGTTTTATACGGGCTCGGAAACACAGTTACCGGACCCATTGATCGAGAGTTATGAGGGCGTCGGCAATGTTTCAGCGCTCCGGGGGATGGCGTATTTCGTCATTAAAGGCTTAAAGGTCAAAAAGTTCTTTAACAAGGCGCCGAATTGGAAAATCGAAATCGTAAAAGATTCGACGACGAGCTCGCCGCCGACGATCGTAAACGCATACAGCAGTACGAATACACTATCCGGCCGAAATGCCGGCCGATACGACCAGGGGACCATTATTACCGGCCGGATCGATACGGCCGGACTCAATGATAACTATCAATTCGACCATTATGTCGAGCGGTTTGATCTGTTCGGTAATCTCCTCGAGTCGGAGAAATTCGAAGTCCGCGAGGCGTCGACCAGCTCGAGCGGGGAACAGCACATATGCGCCAATGATCCCTATTTCGCGCTCCACTTTAATATACAGGCGCCAGGATCACAGCTCCGTCTCTATTACCGCGGAGAGCAAGTCTCCATTTTATCGAGCGGATCGGGGCCGCTCGATACGGAGGATTACGAAGCATACGGGCGCGATCAGCAGCGGACCATAAAGCGCCGGAAAAACGGGTTAATCTATTGGGTAACGGTCGCCGGGAATGCTAAAGGACTAATCCGTTACACGTCGGTCGACGACAAGCCGACATTTAATTCGGACAAATCGCGCTATTTTAATGATATCGCCGCCGCCGGCGGGACGAGCGAGACACCAGGGAATAATGTTAATCACTGGATTTATCCGGACGCGGAAAACGAGGACAGGCTTTTTTGGCTATATACGCAAGCCGGCGTCTCAGATGAGTATTATATAACCTATCTCGACTTAGACTTTCAGGAGCTCGCGCATTGGGGCAAGTCGACGACGAATATCCCGATCGACGACCAAATGTCGCGGAATTTCCTAATCGGCGAGGGCTATTGTTTAAAGAAACGCTCGAACGTTTCCGCGATTATCGATCTCCATACGTTCGACGCGGCGACGGATAATTCGGATTGGACTCGCGACTCCGTTACCGGCGAGGGCTCGTCGAATAATAGCGCCGTCGTTCCGCTCGGGACCTGGGGCGTCGCAACACTCGACGAGATCGTTACGCGAGTCGGGTTAATCACGCCGGCCGGTCAATCGTTACAGTCGATCGTCGAGGCGATACACGCCGACGCGGGATACGACGCCGCGGATTATGATCTGTCAGGGCTGACGGGAACGGTTAAAGGCTTCCGGATTCCGGGGCCGGCGTCCGGCCGTGATTCGATTCAGCAGCTCCAGCTAACGAACTATTTCGACTTGATCGAGGCGGATTATCAGATACAGGGCGTTATGCGGGGCGGGAGCTCCGTCGCGACGATTACCGCCGACGAGCTCGCGGCGCACATGGCCGACGAGTCGATGCCGGACCAGGTCGAGCGGGAGAATGCCGACTCGCTCGAGCTTCCGCGTTTTATCTCTGTTACATACTTGAACGACGGCGGTAATTATGAGACCGGGACGCAATCGGCGAGCCGCCAGGTCACGGAGTCTAACAAGGAGAGTAACGTCTCGCTAAATGTCGTCCTCGATGATGATGAAGCGATGCGATCGGCGCATGTCATTTTATACAATGAACATCAAAACGCCGCGACGCTTCGTTTCCGGATAACCGAAAAATATCAAAAACTGACGCCGGCCGATCCGATTACGATAACCGACGACGGCGAGGCGGCGGTCGTTCGCCTGGTTACGATTAACGAGAATCTCCGCGGGATGCTGGAATGCTCCGGCGTCCCGGAATGGCCGGATGTCTATACTCAAATTGTCAACGGGAGCCCGTCCTCGACGCCATACGACGAGGCGGTCGCGCTTAACGGTCCGGCGCGCTTATTGTGGCTCGATATCCCGATTCTCAATAATCTCGACGATTACGCCGGCGTGTATGCCGGCGCGTCCGGCTACCTGGCAACCTGGACGGGACATGATTTTTACCAGTTAGATCCGATTACGAATAAATTCGAAAATTTACTCGCGACGTTTACAGAGTCCGGCCGCGGCGGCGTCGCGACGGATGCGCTCGCGGACTTTACCGGCGGCGGGATCGATTACGAGAATACGGTAACGGTCTATTTATCCAATCCAGGCGACAGCCTGACGAGCGCCGCGGAGAGCGATGTCGTTACAAGCGGATATATAAACCGATGCGCGCTCAAGTCCGGCGACTATTGGGAAATATTCCAGTTCATAACCGCGACCGACAACGGCGACGGGACGTGGACGTTATCCGGATTGATCCGGGCGCGGAATGGTACAAACTACGCGACGGCCGGCCATGCCGCCGGCGATACGTTCGCGCAAATCGACTCTGACGTTTATATCCGGCTTAAATACCTCGACAGCGATATCGGGACATCGATCTCGCATAAATTGATTGGTAAGGACCAGGTCGCGGAGGACGTCGAAACGCTCGGGCTCGCATTCCAGGGCGTCGCGCTCCTACCGTTCGCGCCGGCGCTCGTCGAGGCGGCGCTATCCGGCTCGGATTGGGTCGTCGACTGGATACCGCGGACGCGATATACGCCGGGAATTGTAAACAACCAGGCGCGCGGCGACGATCCGGAGATCGCCTCGTATACGGTCGATTTTCTAAACGGCTCGACGGTCGTCCGATCGGAGACGGTCGCGGTCGGGACGGAAACCTATACCTATACGGCGGCGCAACAGACGACCGATTTCGGCTCGACGCAATCGGACATCGTCGTTATTGTTTACCAAAAGGGCGACACTCTAGCGACAGAGGGACACGGTTTACAGCTCGACACGTCGACGGAGACGCTTTCGATCGTCGATCCGAAATAGCGAGGGGATTATGCCGACAGACAATTTAAATATAACGTATTTCGTTGACGGACAACTAAATCCGGATACGTCGATTAACGAAGCGCTTGACGTCCTGGACGTCGCCGCGGGGACATTGCTCGCGATCGACTTTTCATCGGATGCGGATTTAAACATTACGGCGGCGAATCCAAAGCCGCAACAATGGCAACACGCCGGCTTTATCCTGACGGATACCGGCGTCGTCCTGACGACGGGGCGTAATGTGGTATTACCGAATACGGAGAAAAAACGTTATTACCTGGTAAACCAGACGGCGCAGACTTTAACCCTAAAAACATCGGCCGGGACCGGGATCGCCGTCGCCACGAATAAAGCCGCGTGTTTGTATTGTGATGGAACGAACGTTATCCGCTTAACGGCGGACGCTTAAAAATCCGCATGGCCGGCGGTCGATAGATACAGGGATCGTATGACGATATGGGAATGGCAATATGGATTTACTCGAAATACTGGCGAACAAGGTCGACAGAAACGCGGAGCGGATCACGCGGCTCGAGGAAGGGCTCGCGGACATCGACCAGGATAACCGCGAATCGCACCATAGAATAGAGGTTAAGGTCGACGCCATCGCGGACGACGTTTCAGGATTTAAATATATGGCAACCGGGGCGAAGTGGATCGCCGGGATAATTATCGGGCTCGCGATGTGGATCGCTCACGAATGGCACTTATTAAAAACGTGGTTTAAGTCATGAGTGTGCTATCACATAAACAAAGACTATTCTCAGAGATGATCGGCGAGCTATTACGATGGATCTATGCGAACGGGTATGCGGTTACGTTCGGCGATGCTTATCGCGATCCGCGGGTATTCGGCGAGGTCGGCGAGTTCAAAGGTTACGGCCGGCGCGAGTCTAATCATAAACAACGGCTCGCAATCGACCTGAATTTATTTAAAACCGACGAGCGCGGGAATTGGGTCTATTGCACGTCGACGGAGGATCATAAACCGATCGGCGAGTATTGGGAGTCGCTCGGCGGCGCCTGGGGTGGGCGATTCAATGACGGCAATCATTACTCGCTCGAGCATGAGGGCCGGCGATGAAGGACGCCATATACGCGGGTATTCTTACGATATTCGGAAGCGGCTTGCTATATGCCGCCGATCAGCGGATCGACGCCAGGGTAAGCAAGGCGATTAATGATTTCCAGCGCCAGGAAATTACACGCCAGATTGATTTTTACGACACGAAACAGGAGCTCGCGCCGGATACCGTGACACCGGACGACAGGGTTAATCGTAAGGTCCTGGAGAGACAGCTCCGCAAACTGGAGGGGGGGCAATGATCGCTTATCTAGTACACGGTTTTAATATCAAAGACGGCGGCGCCGGGACGACGGACCGGCTCGTTCCATTGCTCGAGCGCCGGGGCTATAAACCCGTCGAGATCGATTACGGTTACTTTGGTCTCGGACGTGTCCGGATGTGCAACCACGGCGCGTCGAAGATTCTCGCCTCGATTGTCGAGCCTGGATCGATCGCGATCGGTCATTCGAACGGATGCGCCATTCTCCGCGACGCGGCGCGATTCGGCGCAAAATTCCAGCATGTAACATTGATTAATCCGGCGCTCGACGAGGACGCCGATTTTCCATTCGCGGCGTCGGTCAATGTTTGGCACTCGCCGACGGATGTCGCGACGCTGGCGTCTCGTTTTCTGTTCCGCCATCCTTGGGGCTCTATGGGCCGATTCGGGTATAGCGGCGATTCATTGGTATTCGAGAATTATAACGAGGACGTGATTTTTAAAGACTCCGTCGGTCATTCCGGAGTCTTTCTCCGACACCGGCTCGAGCGGGTCCTCGACGAGCTCCAGGCGCGATTATGATAAAAAAAGGCGCCGCGGTTACCCGGGGCGCCTGAATGGGGCTATAGACTGATCGGGTATAATTTAATCGCATTCCTCGTTATCAATCAAGGCCGCGGCGCGAGTCCGGACCGCCTCGAGGGCGATGTTACGCTCTCGCTCGTTTAACTGTTCGATAACGGGATGATTTTCGATCCGATTCAACGTGGCGCCACTTTTGGCGCCGTTGATATTCGCCAGGACAGATTTTAAAACGTTCGAATACTGTTCCGGATCGAGCTCGCCGTCGTCCTGGTCCTGGTTTACGTGCGCCGCGTCGCTCGCTTGCGACTGGTCCGGAGCCTGGTCGCTCGCTGGCGTTTCCTGGTTGGGCTCGACACTTGCCGGCGTTTCGGCAGGGGCGGAGCCTTTCCGTTTTTTACGAAATCGGCCGGCGGCGGTTTTCGAGGGCTCTTTTTTATCCTTGTTCCAGGCGTGGAGATTCGGATCGAAGACGGTCCCGTCGACGTCGATATGTTGATCCGCCAGATCGGCGCCTTTCTCATGCGCCTCGATCAATCGCTCCTCGTCCTGGTCCTCGAGGTCGATCCCGAATTCGGTCCCGTCGTCGCCGTCGCCGGTCCGCGCGGCGATCTCGTAATGATCGTCGAATTCCGGGAGCTTTCGGATATGCTCGAGGAGCCGGCCGGCGTCGTTAAAGCTGGTTACAGTTATCGTTATTGAAAACATAAGCTCGATATTACATTCGCTCGCGGGGATTTCAGTTTTCGCCATTGTCAAAGCTCCTTTGTAAATTGCTCGCGCGCCAGTCGCTCGAGCTCGTCGAGGGTTTTAAAACACTGCTCCGTAAATGCCGGCCATACGCGGCCGGATTCGAGACAGTACCAGAGAAAATCATACTCGGCGCGGTAATATTCGAACATTTCGCCGGCTTTTTGTGCGGCGACGGCGGCGTCGACTTTCTTTTGTAAGTCATATTCCGACTGATATTCGCGGATTCCGTCCGCGGCGTTCCATTTATACGACATGGTTAAACACCGTAATACTGTATTGAGTCAGCCAGGGTACAGGCGGCGAGGAATACAAAAACCAGGATTAATGCTCTTGTCGAGTCACTCATTTTTCGCTCCGTCTTTGGTATAGATTTCCGTCGCCATGCGATCGAGGACTTTCGCCGAATGGCTGGTCGTTAAATGTGCATAGCGCTTAACCATATCGAGGGTTTTATGTCCTAATATCTCCGCGATCTCGTTCGTCGTCGCGCCGGTCATGGCTAAATAGCTCGCGGCGGTATGGCGCAAATCATGAAAACGGAAGTCCTCGAGGCCGGCAGTTTTAACCGCGCGACGCCATGCGGAATCGATACGCACCGGCCGGCGCCGGTCGCCGCGTTTCGGAAATACAAACGAATCCGCGGTCCGATTCGGTCCGACTTGCATTGCATTAATAATCCCGAAGGCTTCCGGGACGAGCGGGACTTGCCGGCGCTCTTTGTTTTTCGTATCGGTCAATATCAGTCGAGCGCGCTCGAGGTCGACATTGTTCCATTTTAAATTGAGGATCTCGCCGCGGCGCATTCCTGTTAATAAGGCGAGCTGGACGATCGAGGCGAGTAAAGGACAGCGAGAGTCGAGACAGGCGCGCCGGAGCGCCTCGCGCTCGTTTTCGGACAGGAATCGAACACGGCCGCGCGGCTGGCGAGGCCAGAGAATCCGCGCGGCGAGATTTTCGTCTAGCCATTGCCAATCCTTGACGGCCACGGTAAACGCATGAGAGAGGGCGGAGAGATACCGGACGACGGTCGCCGGACCGCGGGTCGCCGCGATCTGGTCCCGGGCGTCGGCGATCATGGCCGGCCGGAGCTCCTCGAGGGAATAGTCGCCGATCAGCTCCCGCCAGATCCGGAGCTGTTGCGCCGTCCTGGCGCCGGTTTTCTTATGCGGGACGACGGTCTCGATATAGCGATCGATCATATCCGCGACCAGGCGATCGGGTCCAGGGGCGCGAAATCGGCCGGACTGAATCTCCGCCTCGATCTGTTTCGACCAGTCGATCGCGTCCCGGCGCCGGCCGAAAGTCCGCCGCATGATCGGAAAGCCTTTCCGATTGACGACCGCGCGCCAGCGGACGACGCCGGCGCGTGTTCGGCGCTTTTCAATGCTCGCCATCAATGCACGAGGGACTCGTCGACCTGGCATCCCTGGCGGGTCAAAACGCGGCGCATACCCTGGCACGAGAGGCACTCACAGCGCGCCAGGGGCCGGAGGGTATGTCCGCAATGGTTACAGATCGGATAAACCTCGATCCGCTCGTTATAGCCTACCGGGACGAGCTCGGCGCATACCGGACAACGGCGCTCGAGTAAGCGGATCATGGTTTCGTCTCCGATATGCTCCAGCGCGCGCCAGGGGACCGGGACGGGAGAGCGATTATCGATACCTGTATCGTATTCCTGGAGGTCTCGAGGATTTCGATCGACTCGACTGTTCGATGGATCTCGAGCTCCAGATCGCGGAGGATGCGGTCGATTTTCTGTTCGGCGATGTCTATAGGGTTCGACATAAATACTCCATTATTCAATCGTTTATATAAATATGCGCATGTGATAAGGAATCACAAGCATATTTTATGCAAATGGACGTTATTTCAATATGTTAGAATCACGCTCAATTAGTCAGGGGATACGGGAGGGGTAATGAAAATCAGGAAAAAAATCGTATCCGCGAAAAAGATCCAGGGCGTCGGCGCAACTAATCCACGGCGCCAGGGACAGCCGGAATCCGGGAGACGAAGTTCTCAGGATCATAACCGCGGAGCCTCGCCTCGAGCTCGAGACAATAGGTCCGCAAGTCGCCACCATAC
>Ga0180437_10005730_pt1 | contig 16850 bp, 13 predicted proteins | sample SS_ome_4_FD_132410 | JGI IMG/M metagenome (GOLD analysis project Ga0180437, IMG submission 132410) | Hypersaline lake sediment archaeal communities from the Salton Sea, California, USA - SS_3_D_1 metaG | ecosystem: Environmental > Aquatic > Non-marine Saline and Alkaline > Hypersaline >... | reverse complement strand
TGAGCCGCTGGACCATCGCTCCGATCTGTATGCATTGGGGATCGTGTGCTACGAGATGCTGAGCGGTCAGGTGCCGTTCGACGGCACGACCACCCACTCGATTCTCTACGCCCAGGTCAACAATCCGCCGCCTCCGCTGCGGGAGTTCTCGGGACTGGCGGTACCGCCTCCGGTCGAGGCGGTGGTGAACAAGATGCTGGCCAAGGAGCGCGGCGCGCGCTACGACAGCGCTGGTGAGTTCGCCCGCGACCTGGCGCAGGCCGTCTCTGGCGTGTGGCCCGCCGGGATGGGATCAGCGACCGCCGTAGTGACGCCGCGGGAGAAGACGAAGGTGATGCAGGACGGGGCACAGCCTGCTGCGTATTCCCCGACGGTGTCCCAGCCGTGGCAGCAGCCGGTCCAGCCTGCCGTGCCGCAGCAGCCAACACCTACTCCCCCTCCGCAGGCTCGAGGGCGCACGGGTTTGATGTGGGGGCTGGTTGGTGGTGGGGCTGCGTTGATGTTCCTGGTGCTGATTGGGATCGTTGGATTCATCCTCAAGCCAGATTTTTTGGCTGGGCTACTGCCTGGAGGCGGAGATGGGACCCCGACCGTGACCACGCAGCCGCCAACGGTTCCTGCCGAAGATGCCGCCTCTACAGGAGGTGACGCGACCCCCACGGTGGAGACCCCCACTGTAGCGAAGGCGACGTCTACTGTTGAGATCGCAGTGTCGGAGCAGATTGCCTTCACGTCGGAACGGGACGGCAACGCTGAGATCTACGTGATGAATAGCGATGGTTCCGAACAGACCAACCTGACGAACAGTCCTTCTGCAGATTTCCGACCTCGATGGTCTGCCGATGGGGCCAGAATTGCCTTTCATTCCTATGAGGAGGGCGATGTTGGGGGCAACGCTGAGATCTATATGATGGATGCAGACGGGAGGAACTGGATCCGACTGACCCGCGATGGCGCATCCGACAAATTCCCTGATTGGTCACCTGATGGGCAGAAGATCATCTTTGTCTCTGACCGGGACGGCAACTTTGAAATCTACGTCATGAACAACGATGGGACACAAGTGAGAAGACTGACGGACAATCCGGCGCAGGACTATTTCCCTGCTTGGTCTCCCGATGGTGACAGAATCCTGTTCGAATCCGACCGGGATGGAGACACTGACATATATGTCATGGATGTCGATGGCGGCAATGTGATCAACCTGACGCTTGACCCTGCTACAGACTCCATGGCATCTTGGTCTCCTGATAGCTCTGAGATTGCTTTCACGTCCGACCGGACTGGTCGGCGGGAGATCTGGGCCATGGACGATGATGGCGGCAGTCTTGTCCAGTTGACCACCGAAGGCGGCTGGCAGCCTAGCTGGTCGCCAGATGGTGCCAGAATCGTCTTCGTTTCCGATCGAGATGGGGATAGTGAAATATACGTGATGGATAATGACGGTGGTGATCAGATTCAATTGACCTACTCATCAGCGCGAGATCTAGATCCGTGGTGGTCGAGGTGAATTAGGTCGTGGGAACGTCTCGTGGCAAGAGCCTTGGCCTGACGTTTTGCTCAGTTCTCCTGGTTTCGTTGGGTTTTCCTATCTTGTCTGGTGTGGTTGCCCAATTCCCACCGCGAGGTTCTTCCCAAGACATAGAAATTGGTCGAGAACAATTTCCCAGCTTTGTTCGTCAAGAACGGGCACAAAATGCGAAGTTGTCAACTAGCAACGCTTTGGATGCAGTTGCGCATCAATTGCCTGGAGTGTCCGTACAGGAAAACAGTGATCTGACCGATGGTCCCGGCATCAAAGCGCATTGGAACCTTACCAATCTAATAGGCAGCACGACGAACGCGTTTGGTTCAGTCGTCGCCGATGTGGATAACGATGGGGAAGTGGAAGTGATTGTCAGCAAGGATGGCCAGTGTGAGTTCTATTGCTTGAAGCAGGATGGTCGTGTGCTATGGCATACCCCATTCTTATCGTCCCATGGGCCGGGTTACTACGGTAGTGAGGTAGTTGACATTGACGGCGATGGACGGCAGGATTTCGTCGCCGTGGCCGACAGCATCTGGGTCTTCGACGCGGCCACCGGCGTCGAGAAATGGAGGGTCGCTGAAGTTGGTTCGCAGCCCGATGAAGTGCCTTGGATCCTGGGGCACGTGAACTCAGCCGATCGGTGGGACATTGTTATTGCTCGAACAGACGGGGACACGTTCGTAATATCCGTGTACGATTGGAATGGGAACCTGGTCTGGAGCACGGCCATAGAGGACGCCACGTATGGACATACGATCACTGCGAAGGACGTGGATGCTGATGGCTACGACGAAGTCTTTGTGCCCTGTAGCAAAAAGACGGTTGCTCTAGATGATGACGGGCGGATTATGTGGGTAGCGCCGCTGACGTCGGTCATCACTCGGTTAACCAACGACTTTCTGCACATGCACGATCTGCCGCTGTCCGACGCGCTCGATCAGGTGATTGGCTATTGGTATCATTCCGACTTCGCCGAGGTCACGGAGTTGTACCTTGATGGCAGGTACTATGTGCTTCACGATTACGGTGGAGGAGTAGACGATCCAACGGTCGTTCAGGTACTTGATGCGCTGACCGGGGAGGTCGTGGACTCGTTTGAGAGCGCAGGGCATCACCAGTGGCTGAAGGCAGCAGACCTGAGGGCCGATTCAGATGGTCAGGAAATCGTGTACGTCACCAGGGAAAAGGTCGTCATGCGCAGCAGTGCATTGGATATCATCTGGCAGAAAGACCTGTCAGGTGTGCATGAAGTTGGTTTGGGCGACTGGGATGGTGATAGGACGGATGACATCGTTGTCTCTACCATTTTTCGTGGTCTGAAGCGTTTCGCGGGTGTGGATAGCAATTTCGTGGTCTATAATGCCTTCGGCGATGCAATATACAACATGTTGTATCGTTATCCGCAGGGTGGTGGCAAGTATGCGGGAGTCCAGATGCAAGGTGCGATGAAGCACATCCGCGACGCGGATGGTGACGGGCGTGTGGATGTCCCGGTCTGCTTCAGCAACCACGACAGCGGAAAGTTCAGTTCTAGCCAGGACGTGCATCAGTACGTCATGAGTATGACGGATACGTGCTACAGCAACGAGTTCCATGAACAAGGAAATGACAGCACCCATGCCGCGGTGGACGCCGCATTCATCAACGATGCTCTACAGTTGAGCTATCTCGTTCCCGATGAGGAATATACCGACCAGCAGGATGTTGTGCTGCTTATGCATATGGATGAGGGAAGCAGCAGTCAGGTCAGGGATAGCTCTTCGCACGTCAACCATGGGACGCTCCACAATGGGGAGTGGGTTGATCAGGGGAGATTTGGAAGCGCTATTCGGTTCGATGGCCAGAGCACAGTAGTGACAGTCCCGTATGATGAGAGCTTGAACTTTGACCGGGTCATGGTGGAGGTTTGGCTGAAGGCGTCCGACAGCGGCACGACACAGTCAGTTGTGGAGAGACCTGGTTCCTTTGGGCTGGAGATAACCGGGGATCGCTACTTGCGTTTCTACGTGCGTGATACCACAGCGATGCGATGGAGCATAGTGCATGTCACCACGCCGTTCACGATGTTTGACCGCTTCGTACACGTGATGGCGACTTATGATGGTCAGTTTATGCGCTTGATGATTGATGGCGAACAAGTGTCCGTGGACAGCCACTCGGGCGTGATTGATCACAGCTCCAGCGGGACATTCGGCCTGTACATCGGTGACGATCGAAGTAGAGCGAAACCATTTCAGGGAATCATCGATGAGATCCGAATTTCCAACGAGTGCCGGGCTTTGGCTTGCCGTAGTTCAGGAGTTTGGGTGTCTGATGAGATCTTCTCTGTTGAGGATCGGTGTGGAACCTTGATTGTAGATCATTCGCTGAATGGTGGTATCATTTCCTACGACATTCTGGACGAAAGTGGGGTCCTGGTATCAGGGCACACCTGTGTTACTTCGTCTGTGCACAGTCTTGGTGATTTGGTCGGTCCGATTCGGGTGAGGGCCAATTTGACACGCGGAGTCAACCCATACACATCGCCTGAGGTATATAGCATTCAAATCACCAGAGCCAGCCATGTTTTTTACTTCCCTCTCACTCTCAAGGGCAGCCTAGGAGATTGAGGTGCTTGCCCCGTGAGTTGCCCACAGTCGGAAAGATGAACCTATTGGTGGATGTAAGGAAACTGATGAACCGTCGGGGACAACCTCGCGGGCTGTCATTGGAAAAACCTCTGACGCTACGGGCGAATTTTACCTGGACGTTTGTGGGAAATGTGATCTACTCAGCTTCCCAGTGGGGAATGTTGACTGTGATGGCGAAACTAGGCTCACCGGAGATGGTGGGAAGGTTTTCTCTGGGACTGGCAATTTGCGCTCCAGTGGTTTTGTTTGCCAATCTGCAACTTCGCGTAGTCCAGGCCACAGATGCCAAGCAAGACTACCAGTTCGGTGACTATCTGGGTGTACGGCTGGTCGCTGTTCTGTTGGCGCTACTGGTCATTGTTGGCATATTGGTTTTCTCTGGATATCCCCACGAGACAGCCCTGGTGATCTTGGTCATTGGGTTTGCTAAGGTGTTCGAGTCGGTCAGTGATGTCATGTACGGGCTGTTTCAGAAGTACGAGCGCATGGATTGCATTGCGATCTCCAAGTCGATCAAGGGGCCTCTTTCGCTTTTCGTGTTGGGTGGGTTAGTCTGGATGACAGATCGCGTCTTGTATGGTGTGTTGGGACTGGCGGTGGCTTGGCTGCTGTTGCTGCTGGTCTATGATCTGCGCAATGCCAGTCTCTTGGCATCCATCCGGCCGCGGATAGATTGGGATACCTCGTGGCGACTGGTGCGGCTAGCGCTACCGTTGGGCCTGGTGACTATGTTGATATCGCTCAACTCGAATGTACCACGCTACTTCGTTGAACGTTATATGGGCGAGGGAAAACTAGGATACTTTTCTGCAATGGCTTACCTCATGGTAGCAGGGAATACCGTCGTGGGTGCTTTGGGGCAATCCGCTACCCCACGGTTGGCCAGACACTACGCCGCGGGAGATAGGCGGGCGTTCAGCAGGTTGCTCTTGCAACTGGTGGGCATAGGTGGTGCTATGGGAGTGATGGGTGTAGCGGTTGCGGGCTTCTTTGGCCGCCCCATTCTCGCCCTGCTGTATCGGCTCGATTATGCTGCCCATGCCAACGTGCTTGTCTGGTTGATGGCGGCGGCAGGGGTGGGTTATGTTGCGTCTTTCCTGGGGTACGGTATGACATCAGCACGCAGTTTTCGGGTTCAGTTGCCTTTGTTTGCTGTCGTGGCACTATCTGTGGCGGCTGCTTGCGCGTTGTTGGTCCCGAAGACTGGTCTTGTGGGAGCTGCACAGGCCAGTCTGGTCGGTGCTTTGCTCAACCTCGCAGGTAGTGCGGTAGTGGTCGCTCATGCGCTGCATGCCGTTGGCCGTCGCGTGGACTGAGGCATAATGCACGATAGACCCGTTCGTATTCTACACATCGTCGGCGGCATGAATCGGGGTGGCGTCGAAACCTGGCTGATGTCCGTGCTGCGCAACATCAATCGAGAACGGTTCCAGATGGAGTTCTTGGTGCACACGATGCGGGAGTGCACCTACGACGATGAGATCCACGAATTGGGCAGCCGGACGATTCCCTGTATGCATCCTTCACGGCCGTGGGCTTACGCGACTCGTTTCAGGCGTATTCTGAACGAGTTTGGGCCGTACGATGTTGTGCACAGCCACGTCTACTGGTTCTCAGGCTGTGCAGCGCGTTTGTCCTATCAAGCGGGGGTCCCGCGCAGGCTTGTGCATATGTATCCCCATGAGGACTTACGGGCCAGAACGGTTCTGCGGCGTCTATATCGGTGGGTGATGTGCCGTTGGATCTCCAGATATGCCACGGGCATACTCGCCGATTCTCAGATTGCCTTGTCGGCCTTTAACAGGAACTGCAGGCGCTCTAGACAACCACAAGCGGTTGTCTACCCGGTCGTTGATCTGTCATCGTTCATCGGCCTGCGGGTTGATCGTGCCGAGGTCCGAAACAAATACGGTCTGCCGCGCGATCTGCCGATTGTGTCATACGTCGCCCGGTTTTATCCGCACAAGAACCATCGCTGCCTACTGGAAGTCGCCCGCCAGGTCAATGCCCACCACAAGCTGGCTCATTTTGTGCTGGCTGGGGCATGCGGGCCGTCCTTGCCTGAATTGCAGGAAGCTGTTCGGGAGCGAAACGACGTCTCGGTGTTACCAGACATCAAGGATGTCTCTGAGCTAATGGGGGCCAGCGACGTGTTTGTCTTTCCATCGCTGAACGAGGGCTTCGGCATCGTGGCTCTCGAGGCGCAGGCTGCGGGTTTGCCGGTGGTGGCAACTGACCTGCCCAGCATTCGCGAAGTGCTGGCGCCGACCTTGAGGGCTCTGACGTTTGAGCCTGATGCACCACATGTGGCTGCTTCGAACATTATGGCTGTGCTCTCAGATACCAGTCTCCATGATCGATTGGTGCGAGACGGCTACCGGTGGGTACAGAATTTTGACCTGCGATCTTCCATGGCCAAGCTTGTGAGTTTATACACGACGTAGGTGTCCCTATGTGCGGGGACGAGTGCTTTCGTAGCTGCGCGGAGCATATTCAACTATAGTTATGTTTTACCAGGATTTCCTGTACGTCTGCTTGACCGCTTTCGTGAGCCTGTCTTGTGGCATTCTGGTCAGAACGGTAGCCTCCGTCTTGTCTAAGGGCCTCAAGTCCCGTTCGGCTTTTGAGATGATGTGGGTTTTTGCCTACGCTGTCCCCACATTGGTCTATCTTCTATCTCCTAAGGCTGCGGCTGGGGTCGAGGGTATTGCCTGGATGGGGATCGAAGAATGGGGCATCGCTGCCTTGATGGCGCTGGTCGGATTGGCCTGTTTCGAGCTGGGATATCATCTGGGAAGAAGGCGGGTTTTCACCGGGAGAGGTACATCCCAAGTGGCAGTCATTCGCAGCAATAGATTTGCACAGTTTACGCTCCTGTTCGTAAGTCTGGGCCTGCAGATCTATCCGATCTACCTGATCAGGTCACGAGGAATACGGATCGATTTTGTCCATCGTGCGGTACACTGGCAACAAGTTGGGCTGGCGATTCGTCTCGCGTACTTTTCTCTGCCAGCTATGGCTGTGGCGTTGTGGTTGTTCCTGGACAGGAAATCGCTTCTGCGTTTGGTCCTGCTGTTGCTTACGTTCGTGATTTCCACTGTCTCAGCGGTGATTCTGGGGGCACGTATGTTCCTGGTGTTACTGCCATTTGTGTTGTTCCTCGTCTACAGCACCCGCAGGCCTAAGACGCGAGTATGGCTTTTTGCGATGCTATTCGTGATGGCATTGTTGGTGTCAGTAGTATATCAGACAGTCTTGCGCTCTGACGATCCAGGCAGTTTTGTCCCAAGTCTTGTCAAGGTCATAATGAGTGATTTGGGGAGAATGCATACACTGGCCTATACAGGCAAACACATAGGCTTGATCCGATCTGACCTAGTCACTCCCCCCATCCTCGGCTCGTATTTCTATTGGCTGATTCTGCCAGTGCCCAGATCTACGTGGCCAGGCAAGCCCTATGCGACAAATTTGCAGTTCTCTTTCCATTTCCGCCACGAACATACATCGTTCTACGTTCCCCCTACCATCGCTGAGATGGCGGGTAGCACCGAGTTTGGCTTCATCGAAGAAGCAGCGCTGAATCTAGGAGTCATGGGTCTGTTCATATTGATTTTGTTCGGCTACCTGGCGGCTCGCCTCGATGGCCGAATACACCACACACGCTATCTGAAGGTTGTGGTACCTGTCTTCTTCTTGGTCGGCACGATCTATACGTTCAACGGTGTGCTGAACTATCTGGCCCCATTCGTGATTGTCAGTTTCTTCCTGGACAGGGTTATGCGCCGGCAGGTCAAGGAGCACCGTCGCGTCGCGAGATTCGGTGCGGAGGTCCAGGCGACTAGATGAGTAAGCCAATGTCTCTGCCTGTCGTCCTCCACGTTGCGCCAGTTACCCACGATAGAGCTTCCGGGTTCACGTCGTCGGTCCCAGCCACCATCAGCGCGCTGCATCGTTTGGGCGTGCCGACGGGTTTGCTAACCACCTCCCCACGGGGGCCGTACGCCAAGGCGCAGCCCTATCCGGTTGCCTACGTGCGTGATCTACCTGTGCTCGCTGCGATTTCATCGATGTCACGGCCTTTGAATCGACCGGATCTTGTTGTCTTTCACAGCACGTATATCCCGGTTCACGCACTTCTCTCGTACGCAGCCCGCCGCAGGGGGATTCCGTACGTGATCACTCCGCGAGGGGGGATGACCCGCGGTGCACAACGGGTGAAGCGCCTGAAGAAGCGACTGGGGAATATTCTGTTCTTCAGCGCGATGGTCCGCCGCGCAGCGGCCGTTCACTGTCTGACCGAGCGTGAAGCTGCCGACGTGCGGGCGTGGGGATGCCCTACCTTCGTCGTGGGCAACGGCGTTGAACTACCTCCCCCCGATCACCTCGCGCAACCTAGTCGGGATAGGGGATTGCGGCTTGTTTTCGTGGGACGGCTCGATATGTACCACAAGGGATTGGACCTGTTGATTGAAGCGTGTGCCCTGGTTCGAGATGATCTCCGCCGGGCTGATGCTCAGATACATCTTTATGGACCCGATGTAGGGAGCTGCAAGTCCACGATTGAACGAATGATCGTCGCCAGCAATCTCCAGAGATTGGTGCGGCTCCACGGTCCCGTCTACGCTGCGGAGAAGGAGTATGTGTTCCGAGGTGCAGACGTGTTCCTGCACACCTCGCGGTTTGAGGGGCACCCAATGGCTGTGTTGGAGGCCCTGTCCTATGGAGTGCCCTGTCTATTGACTACAGGTACGAATCTTTCCGCAGACGTGGTTGGAGCTGGTGCTGGGTGGGAGGCGGCAGGGTCGGTGGAGTCTATTGCGTCGGCAATCGGTCAGGTCCTGCATGGGGCACACAACCTGCATAAGATGGGGGCTGCCGCGCGCAGATTGACGGAGGAGGAGTACTCTTGGGACCAGATTGGCCGGAGGCTGCTGGAGCATTACCAGGAGCTAGTTCAGGTATGAGAACCGAGGATCCATCCTGGCTTGAGTACTGTGACCGGGCGTTGCTCAGCATAGAGGTCGGGCGGGAATACCATGCGCGCTGCCGGGAGCGCTATATCCGCACTGCCAGTTTGATCGAGAAATACGCCACTCTGTCTGCGTCGAGCAGTGTCGCGGAGGTGGGGCCTGGTTTACTCATCGCCATGATGCGCTTGAAGTGGGGATGTGAATGTGTGGCCTATGGGTTGCTGTGGGATTCCTGGCGCCGTGATCTGTCGCGGCTTGGCATCACCGCCGTCAACTGGGACGCGAACGAGCCTTTGGCGGAGGGGTACGGCAGCGAACGGTATGACCTGGTGCTTTTCTGCGAGGTGATAGAACATCTTAATCGATGGCCGGTGGAAGTTCTCGGCGATATCTACCGCCTTCTTCGACCCGGCGGAACGCTGATCTTGACGACCGTTAACTTCGTTCGCCTTACCAATCGGATCCGTATGATGACTGGAAGATCTCCCTTAGTGAATCCGTTTGAGAAGACGCAGGACGGATCTAACCACATTCGTGAGTATACGGTCCAGGAATTGGATCGGTATCTGACAAAGGCGGGCTTTGAAGACCTTCAGTCCGAGTTATGGTCGTTTTATCGTGCAGGGATCACGGGTGCTGTGGCACGTCTGAGTGGTACTCTCATCCCTTCTGTGCGGAATTACATAGCCATTGTAGCGAACAAGCCGGTGGGGCGTTCGGGAAATGGGTCTGTGGGAGTGCCGAATAGATGAGGACGTTGACGTGTCGTGGGGCTTCACCTACGGTCTGAACGGGTCGGGTACTCAAATGGATATTTGCGGGACTGCCCCAGGTTCTGATGCTTTGTTGATGTTGAAGGGCTATCTTGAGACACTGCGAGCTTGAGGCTCAATGTGTAACGGGGAGAGTAAGGTGGGACGCTCGGTCTGGTTCTTCAATCATTACGCGATCACCCCTGACATGCCAGGTGGCACGCGCCACTTCGACCTGGCGTGGGAGCTGGTTTGCCTGGGGTACGACGTCACGATCTTCGCGTCGGCCTTCAACCACAGCCTGCGGAAGAAAGTGCGGTTGCTGAACGGGGATCCGTGGGCGCTGGAGGAGATAGAGGGCGTCAAGTTTGTGTGGCTCCCCTCGTTTGCCTATCAGGGCAACGACTGGCGCAGGGCGGCGAATATGGTAGACTATACCAGTCGTGCCTATTCACTCGGTCGTCGCCTGCCTCGACTGGAGCCGCGCGTTCCGGTGCCCGACTTCGTGATGGGTTGCTCGGTGCATCTTTTTGCGGTGCTGGCGGGTTATTATATTAGCCGCAGGTATGGGGCACATTTCCTGATGGAAGTGCGCGATTTGTGGCCCCAGACCTTTCTCGATATGGGGCTGTGGCACGACGGGCAGCCTCAAGTGCGGTTCTTTCGTTGGTTGGAACAATTTCTTTACGCACGCGCCGAGCGTATCGTGACGCTCTCACCCTTAACCCGGGAGTATCTGGCTCGTTACTCGCGTGAGTGGGCCGACAAGGTCGTATACATCCCTAATGGGACGCGGGTGGTCCGGTTTGAAGCCGTCACTGCTGGAAGGCGGTTGGAAGCCCAACCGGTTCAAGCCATGTTCTTGGGGTCAATTGGGCTCAAGAACGGAGTCGATCTTATCGTGCAGGCGATGCGCATCATCGAGGAGTCTGAGCCTGGACTGGTGCAGTGTGTGTTGGTAGGTGATGGGCCGGAGAAGACCCGTTTGCAGCGGATGGTTCGAGACTGGGGATTGAAAAGTGTGAGCTTTAGAGATCCTGTCCCGCGGGCACAGGTGCCCCACTACACGGCACAGGCCGACGTATTGGTGCTCGTGGAGAGACAGGTTCTGTATGGCAGCTCGAACAAGCTGTTTGACTACATGGCGGCGGGCAAGCCAATCGTGTCGTCCGTGTATGCTGCACACAACAGCGTAGTAGACGAGGTTCGGTGCGGGTTGTCTGCTGCACCGGACAGTGCGACGGATTTGGCGGAGAAACTGCTCGCTTTAGCGCGGAAGCCAGCGGAAGAGAGGCGGGCGATGGGCCAGCGTGGACGTGCGTACGTGCGACGACACTACGATTACTCCGTGTTGGCGAAGCGATTGGTAGATGCGATGGAGGGATTGGGCAATGGGCGGTCAGAGCAGAGTGGTCATCAAGCGGCTGTTTGATCTAGCTCTCGCTAGCTTGGCGTTGGTGCTGTTATTGCCACTGTTTCTCTTGCTGGCTGTTCTCGTCTGGCTCTTTCTAGGATCTCCCATCCTCTTTCACCAGCGAAGGCCTGGTCTTCACGGTAAGCCCTTCACGATCTACAAATTCCGCACCATGACCGGCGAGCGTGACGCTGATGGCAACCTGCTGCCCGATTCCCAGCGGTTGACGCCCTTCGGGAGGTTCCTGCGCAGCACCAGCCTGGACGAGCTTCCAGAGCTGTTCAACGTGCTGAAGGGTGATATGAGCCTGGTAGGTCCGCGCCCGTTGCTGATGCAGTATCTGGATCGATACACGCCGGAGCAGATGCGTCGCCACGAGGTGAGGCCGGGTATCACCGGTTGGGCCCAGGTCAACGGCCGCAATGGGGCTAACTGGGAGCAAAGGTTCGTACTTGATGTGTGGTACGTTGACAACGGGTCGCTTTGGCTGGATCTGACGATCATTGTTCGCACGGCCTGGAAAGTCCTCGTGCGTGAAGGTATTAACCAGCCCGGCCACGCGACGATGGAGGAATTCGTAGGGTCCTGGAATGTGCGATGCGGGTCCTGATTCTTGGGGCAGGTGGGCATGGCCTGGTTGTGGCAGATATACTTCTCTGTGCGCATCGTGCCGGTGGCGTTGCTGTACCAATTGGCTATCTGGATGATGCCCCCACGTTGCGTGGGCAGTCCCGACTCGGATTGCCGATTCTGGGGCCGTTGGAGCAGCTTGATGGGGTGCCTCACGATGGGGTCATTGTGGCTGTTGGGGACAACGCTACCCGGCAGAAGCTATACGAGCAGTTGCGCCAGCGCGGCGAGCGTTTTGCGACGGGAGTTCATCCTCGATCAGTGATCGCTTCAGATGTTCAGGTAGGGCCCGGCACCATGGTTTGCGCTGGCGCGATTGTCAACCCTGGCAGTGTCGTCGGTCAGAATGTAATTCTGAACACAGGCTGCTCTGTTGATCACCACAATTGTATCGGCGATCACGTTCATATTGCCCCTGGTGCCCATCTTGGTGGGGATGTGAGCATCGGCGAAGGGACGTTGGTGGGTATTGGCGCAACGGTGATGCCCCAGCGGCAAGTTGGTGATTGGGCCGTCGTGGGCGCCGGGTCGGTGGTTCATTCAGACTTACCCGATAAGGTCGTGGCTGCAGGTTTCCCGGCAAGGGTTGTTCGCAATCTGGCGATGGAGGAGTGAGTACATGCGCGTGCCTATGTCATCTCCCGACCTGACAGATCAAGATATCATGGCTGTGAATCAGGTCCTGGAAACCCCCTATCTCAGCATTGGCCCGCACATTCAGGCCCTCGAGCAAGCGATCGCTGACTACGTAGGTGCCACTTATGCCATTGGGGTAAACTCGGGCACCAGTGGCCTGCACCTGGCCGTCATCGCAGCCGGCGCAGGCGATGGGGATTTGGTGATCACGACGCCCTTTTCCTTCATCTCGTCGGCGAACTGCATCCTCTACGAACGGGCTGTCCCGGTGTTCGTAGACGTTGACCCGCAGACGCTCAACATCGACCCTGCGCTGGTGGGCGAGGCGGTGCATGACCTGGCCCGTGGCGGTGACGCCGCAGGGCGGTGGCTCCCCCCAGCACTTCGCAATTCGCAATCTGCAATCCGCAATTTGAAGGCGATCTTGCCCGTGGATGCCTTCGGCCAGCCGGTGGACTACGATCCGATCTGCGAAATCGCTGAGAGCCACAATCTGGCTGTTATCGAGGATTCGTGTGAGGCCATCGGAGCCGAGTACAAGGGACGCCGGGCGGGCACGTTGGGCGACGTCGCTGTCTTTGCCTTCTATCCCAACAAGCAGATGACGACCGGCGAGGGGGGCATGATCGTCACCGACCGGGATGACTGGGACGCGCTCTTTCGCTCGCTCCGCAATCAGGGCCGGGACATCTTCGACGCGTGGCTGAACCACACCCGGTTGGGCTACAACTATCGCATGGACGAGATGAGCGCGGCGTTGGGCGTCTCGCAGCTCCGCCGGATCGATGAACTGCTGGCCAAGCGGGACAGGGTGGCGGGGTGGTATAACGAGCGGCTGGCGGACGTCGACGGTGTGCAGGTGCCCTACGTTGCCCCGGCCACGACGCGGATGAGTTGGTTTGTGTACGTGGTGCGCATCGCACCGGAGATCGGTCGCGATCAGGTGATGGCCCGCTTGAAGGAACGGGGTGTCCCTTCGCGGCCGTATTTCACGCCCATACATCTTCAGCCCTTCTATGTGCAGCGGTTTGGCTACCGGCGGGGCGACTTTCCAGTCACAGAGGCGGCCGGCGATACTTGCCTGGCACTGCCATTCTCAAGCGTGATGCGGGAGGAGCAGGTGGAGTATGTCTGTGAGATGCTGGAGGCGGTTATCTCAGCCTAGGCCTTCGCTGGGTTGGGACAGGTGATCCCGGATGGATTATTCTGCTGACGCTCCGAAGCTGCCAGTGATTCGCAATCGGTACTTCTTTATTGTAGACGTACTGCTGGCGCCTTTTGCCGTAGCGATCAGTTTCTTGCTCCGGCTGGACGTCCAGGGTATGCAACCGTACATTCGGACTGCGCTTGTGTATGCGGTTCTGGCAACTGTTGTCAAACCGGTGATATTCTACCTGTTCGGTCTGTACCGCCGCTGTTGGCGCTACGCCAGTGCCAACGATCTGGTCAACATTGCGCTGGCGACGTTGGCTGGCACGGCCGTCGCGACGTTGCTTATGTACTCGTTGGCCTCTCTCCTGTTGGATTTCCGCCCTCTGCCCCGCTCGATTCCGATCCTCGACTGGCTGGTCAGCCTGTTGATGGTCGGGGGGGCACGGTTTGCCGTGCGCATGGTCACCGATTGGTCGTTGGTACGGCTGTGGCGCAACAATCACGTAAATGGCGGGCAGCCTGGGGAACAGCGCGTGCTGGTGATGGGAGCCGGCAACGCCGGCGCGATGATCGTCCGCGAGATGCAGGCGAACCCAGGTCTGGGCCTCGTGCCCGTTGGCCTGTTGGACGATGACCGCGCCAAGGTCGGCATGACGATCCACGGCGTCCTCGTGCAGGGTATGCGGGAGGACATCCCGCGCCTGGTGGAGGAGCAAGACATAGACGATGTGATTATCGCCATGCCTACGGCGCCGGGGCAGGCCATCCGCGACGTGGTCACGATCTGCCAGCAGGCCGGCGTCGCCTGTAAGACCATGCCCGGCATCTACGAGCTGATCTCCGGACAGGTCAGCGTCAAGCAGGTGCGCGACGTGCGCATCGAGGATCTGCTGCGGCGCGATCCGGTGCAGATAGATGGGCGGGATGCCGGGCGCTACCTGGCCGATTCCGTGGTGCTGGTCACCGGCGCCGGTGGCTCGATCGGTTCGGAGTTGTGCCGGCAGATCGCTTCCTACAGGCCCGGGCTGTTGCTCCTGCTGGGCCACGGCGAGAACAGTATCTACCACGTCTCGCAGGAGCTACGCCACAGGTTCCCCCGTCTGGCCCTGCACTCCTTCATCGCCGACGTGCGTGACTATGAGCGCCTGACGAAGATTCTCAGCCGGTATGGCCCGGACATCATTTTTCACGCTGCGGCCCACAAGCACGTGCCGTTGATGGAGACCAACGTGGCCGAGGCGGTGATGAACAACGTCTTCGGTACCCGGAGCTTGTTGCGGGCCGCCGATGCCCACGACGTAGCCCGGTTTGTTTTCGTTTCCACCGATAAGGCGGTCAATCCTGTGAACGTGATGGGGGCGACGAAGCGGCTGTCTGAATTGTTGGTTCAGGACTTCGCCCGATGCACCGGCCGGGCCTACGTGGCAGTGCGGTTCGGCAACGTGCTTGGCAGCCGGGGCAGTGTGATCCCTCTCTTTCAACGTCAGATCGCCGCCGGTGGCCCTGTGACGGTGACCCATCCGGAGATGCGACGCTACTTCATGACCATTCCAGAGGCGGTGCAGCTCGTTATCCAGGCGGCGGCGCTGGGACAGGGTGGTGAGATCTTCGTCCTGGACATGGGCGAGCAGGTCCCCGTCGTCGACCTGGCGACGGAGTTGATCCATCTCTCAGGATTGGAACCGGGACGCGACGTGGAGATCGTCTTCACTGGTTCTCGCGTTGGGGAGAAGCTGAGCGAGGAGTTGTTCGCCAGCGGCGAGGAGCCTCGCCCGACGCGCCACGGAAAGATCCTCGTTGCGCACGGCAACAACACGTGGGACAGCGAGACCCTCTCGCGTCACCTCCAGGATCTGCAGGTGCTAGCAAGGGAGGGAGAGACCGCGCGCATCGTCGCCAAACTGCACGAGATTGTGCCGGAGTATACGCCGTGAATCGACACACCGAGGAGCCTTCCAGGATCACCATCGCCCTGGCCCAGATCGACGTCCGCACCGCTCAGCCGGAGGCGAACCTGGCCCGGGCGCGCGAGTTCGCCGCCCAGGCCGGCGACGCCGGCGCCGACCTGCTTCTCTTGCCCGAACTATGGCTCCACGGCTACGACCTGGAGCGGGCCGGCGAGTGGGCCGCCCCGCTGGGAGAGGGGGGCTTTGCCCACATGGCCGCGCTGGCCCAGAAATTCGGCCTGCACATGGCCGGCTCGCTCATGGAGCGGCACGCCGGTGGCGTGTCGAACACCGCCGTCCTATACGCGCCCGACGGCACGCTTCTGGGATCCTACCGCAAGATCCACCGCTTCCGCCTGATGCAGGAGCATCACTACCTGGCCCCCGGCGACCGCGCCACGCTGTGCCCGACTCCCTGGGGGCCGACCGGGTTGGCCATCTGCTACGACCTGCGCTTTCCCGAACTCTTCCGCGCCATGGCGCTGGCCGGGGCCGTCCTCTTCCTGGTGCCGGCCCAGTGGCCCGTGCGCCGCGTCGACGCCTGGTTCCTCCTGGCCCGCGCCCGCGCTGTGGAGAACGAGTTGATCGTCGCCGCCTGCAACCGCGTGGGCCACGATGGGCAGGTCGCCTTTCCGGGGCGCTCATCCATCGTCGATCCCTGGGGAAACGTGCTGGTTGAGGGGGACGACCAGGAGCGGCTGGTGGTCGCCCAGGCCGACCTGCGGGAGATCCGCAAGGCCCGCCGCTACCTCACCGTCTACGAGGACCGTCGCCCGGAGGCGTATCAAGTCAAGGATGAGTAGAGAGCAATTCAGTCACGGCGTCGCGCTCCGTCTATTGGATCTGCAAAAACGGCTCTTTCTGGCCAAGAGCAAGGTACAGCAGTTTGAGGAGAAGTATCATACCACGTTGGAAGAGCTGGACGCTGAGGGATTGCCCAACGATGCCGATTATGAGGTGCACGAAAACTACATCATGTGGCATCATTGGGCCGAAGTGATTGGGGAGACGAAAGAGCGCATCGCTTCTTTACAAGACTCCAACTAATTCCCCGCGTCACCGGACACATCGAACGCTCCCCCGCTCCCCCGTCTGTTGAGAAGATACCCATATAGGATAAGGAGGACAGAAATGGCCGATTTGAAGACCACGTACATGGGCATCGAGCTGCGGAACCCGGTCGTCGCCGGGG
>Ga0180437_10005728_pt1 | contig 16852 bp, 24 predicted proteins | sample SS_ome_4_FD_132410 | JGI IMG/M metagenome (GOLD analysis project Ga0180437, IMG submission 132410) | Hypersaline lake sediment archaeal communities from the Salton Sea, California, USA - SS_3_D_1 metaG | ecosystem: Environmental > Aquatic > Non-marine Saline and Alkaline > Hypersaline >... | reverse complement strand
GACCATGGTTATGTTGTTCATCTTTTCAATGATGTCTGGAACAGGAGCATGGTACACGGTGAGAAATTTTGTGAGGGATAAAATGAGTAACGTATGGATAGGATTGTTCGTTGGATTGGTAATCGTTTTTGGTCTTCTTTTTGCAGGGATATACATCTACAATACCTTGGGGCCAGGATATCATTACCACAAGAATGTACAGTCCCACTTGGAGAATGCTTATGAGCTCAACACTCCAGAGGGGATGAGAGAAGAGGTGCTCCTTGCAAAGCAGGGAATGGAAGATTTCGGTCTTACAGAAAGTGATTATTGTTCGCTTTGGTACTGGCAACAGACTCCAGATTGTAGCATGGCCATGCAGTATGATTACCTGGATGGTCTTGTAGAGAGAATTGATGCTGTGATTGTCTGGAAGAAACAGATGTATGGCAACAACACCGTTGGTGGAGAGTCTCTTGGAGATGTCTATGAATCGAAAATGGACAACCTGAGAGAGTTCATCAAGGAAGGTGGGGAAAGTGATTGGATAGCACATCCGGCTTACTATGCAAAGAACCATCCAATGTTGTGGTACTGGCAGCAGTTTTCGTTCCTTTGTTGTATTGGTTGGGTTATGTTGCTCTTAATCCTAGGAGCAGCCTGGGATTCGAGGTAAACAATGAACACCCAAATCTGTTGTTGGTTGTTGCTACTACTTTCAGTGGTAGCAGCAACTGACAATGGTCTCTACTTCCAGGTAGGGCAGAATGGACAAGGGGACATGACTTTCACAGTCAGGGAATGGTGCACGCCAATCCGCTGCTGGAACATCACAAAGTGGACTGAGGTCATCATCACTGATGATATCTCCAGGTACTGTCCATACACGAATGAGCAGGCAGGTGGATGCGCTGATTTCAGCAGGCAGAAGGCAGTGGTCAAATGGGACAACACTGACAACGAAACCTGGGCCACTGTGCATCACGAGCTGCTGCATCACTACAGATGGTGGAATCATCAAGACCCTACACACTCAATTGAGTTCTGGGAAGAGGACTGTGAGATAAGGATTGCCATGAGCGTCTATCCCAGGACATGCATTGTCAAGTGAGCAACTACCAGTAACTACTATTTTTTCAAAAATCTGTGGTAATTATAAACATCAAACGTCAGAAAAATGAGGTACTAGCGGATGTCGGTCAACGGCAGGCTATCTCCCTTCCGAGGAGAAGATGGGAGTTCGATTCTCTCCATCCGCATGGTGTTGGTGAAATTAATGGAAAAAGAATTTGAGAAAAGACGCAATGTTGTCAAGCAACTGGAAGAGGAAACCCAAGGTTTGCTTAGTCAGGCTGAGGACACGATGAGGGAATATCGAAAGAAGAAAGCTGAGTTGAAAGAAGCAAGATGCTCTCTGTCTTCATTGTTGTATGATTCAAGAGGTCAGCGAAGGAAATTCCCAAAACCTGACAAAGAATGGAAAGAAAACCTCTGCAAGGAAGTGGGTCACTGTGAAAACTGCAAAGCTACAGACAAGAAGCTGACAGTTCATCACATTGTGCCACTTGGTTCTGGAGGTTCCAATGAGAGAGAAAATCTCCAGATTCTCTGTGAAGATTGTCACAAGGTTCATCACAACAACTGGAAAAACAAATGAGATAGCCCCATGGTGTAGTTTGGCCAAGCACGCTGGACTTTGAATCCAGAGACGGAGGTTCGAATCCTCCTGGAGCTACTCTTCGTACGTGGGGAGGCTGGATGTGTCCGAAGGGCTCATAACCCTTTTTAGGTTGGTTCGATTCCAACACGTGCGATTGCAGCTATAGTGAAAAGGCATCACCTCTGTTTTACAAGCAGATATTCTCGGTTCGAATCCGTGTGGCTGCATCCTGAGCGTGGTATAATGGCCGTGCCCCTGGCTGTAGACCAGGTGAAGCAGGTTCGATTCCTGTCGCTCAGATTGCTCTCATCGCATAGTGGGAGTGCACTCGGCTGAAGACCGAGGGGTGTTGGTTCGATTCCGACTGAGAGCATGAAAAATTTGATAAAAGTATTTAAGGAAATTATCAAAAATTTCCACATGGGCGTGTAGCTCAACGGCAGAGCGTCCCGTTTGCAGCGGGAAGGCTGAGGGTTCAAATCCTTCCTCGTCCACTTCTCTTTTTTACCACTTCCAGCCTCAGCAAGCTTTATAAAGATAGCCGTTCATATACTTACAGGACATGAAAGTTTTTTCATGTGCTATGATGGATGTGATGGATATGGAGAAAATGACAGAAGAAGTGGAAATGAGAATGAAGGAAAGCATGGACGTTGCTCCTTGCGGTTGTGTAGCCATCGAAGGCTCATTTGTGAATTATTGCACACAACACCGTGAGGCCTGATTCTGATGAACGAAGATTATCCAAGAGAGGAAGTCGCTTGCCCGAAGTGCGGGGAACATGTACACGCCAATGAGTGCGTTGAATGTGGAGAAGGGGTGTATCTGTGAGTTGGACACCATACTTTTTGATTAACAAGGATAACCTCCTCAAAGCCAGAGAAAATTTCCTGGATTCATTTCTCAAAGATAATGGCCTTGGTGAAAAACTCACAAAACTCGAAACAAAGAAACAGAAGGAACTCATGGATATTGGAGTGAAAATTGAGAAACTTCCTATCCTCAAGAAAATAGAGAAAGAAGAACTCAAGGAGAAGAGGATTGCTGAGCTGGAAGAAAAGTACAGGAAAAAAGCTGACAATCTCGATGAGAGGAAACGGCACATTGAATTCATAGAAAAAATGTATTCTGAGTCGTGGTATGGTGATGAGGTCAACATCAAGGGAACCAATTATTATTTCAAATTCACAGAATTCACATCAGAGGCAAATGCACTGGTCTGGTTTCTTGATGAACATGAGATTGAGTATTACATTTTGGGTGGATAACATGAAACAAGCGTTCAGGTCAAAACTCGGATTGAGCAACAGCAACAAAAGGAAATTGGACACCATCAACAACATTATTGAAGAGTATCGGGCCCAGGGCTATAAGCTCACATTGAGGCAGCTCTATTACCAGCTCGTCTCAAGAGATATTATCCCAAATCAACAGAAGGAATATGCCAAGCTGTCTGTGCTCTTGACAAAAGGAAGGATGGCAGGTTATGTTGACTGGGATGCCATTGAAGACCGCATCAGAGTTCCGTTCCTCCCATATTGGGTGACTGGAATTGAAGATGCTGTTAATGATACGGTCAACCAATACAGGCTCAACAGGATGGACGGCCAGGAAGTCTACATCGAACTCTGGGTTGAGAAGGATGCATTGAGTGGGGTACTCAAAAGAGTCACATCCAAGTACCACATCAATCTGATGGTCAATAGAGGATACTCATCCTGTTCAGCTATGTATGATGCCTACAAGAGACTTGGTAGGCAAGAAGAAGCTGGCAAGAAATGTGTGATTCTCTATCTCGGAGACCATGACCCTTCAGGCCTGGATATGATTAGAGACATACAAGAACGATTGGAAGAGTTCGGTGTGTCCCCAGAAGTCAGGCAGATTGCTCTGACCATGGAACAGATAGAAAAATACAATCCTCCTCCAAACCCAGCGAAAGTGACAGACCCACGTGCAGGTGACTACATTGCAAGACATGGAGACACCTCCTGGGAAGTTGATGCACTGACACCCCAAGTGCTTCATGCCCTGGTGAAAAAGAACGTGGAGGAGATGATAGACAGCGACCTGTTCAACGAGAAGATTGAGCAGGAAGAGAAGGACAAAGAGCGACTCCAGGAGTTCGCTGATGAGGTGGAAGAATGAGATTCAAAATTGGAAAATTGGAAATCATAGCCTGGGAGACCAGAGTTGGATGTAATCTCGGAGAAGAATCTGAGATGTTTGGAGAACGCATAATCTTGTTGATTCACTGGATTGAAAGATGGAAAAGCGTCAGGCAGCAAGCTGAGTCATTCACTCCACTCATGGATATCCTTCCAAAAGTGAGAGGGAAATGTCTTCAGATGCACAGAAGAATCCCATGGAAGAGACATCTCAAGTGCACACTCAAGAAGTTTGTCCAAAAGAGACTTCACAAGCGCAATTCACAGATTATCAAGGATGTAATCATTCTGATGGGAGGAACCTGCTACAAGGCAGAAACCATCAAAGACAGGGTCACAAAGACCATCAGATATGAGAGATACATGGCCAGGGTGAGCAAATGAGTGAAGTTTCAGAATTCGACAAAGCGAACATAGGAAAGATTATCCAAGGTCATGGGGATTGGTTCTCGGCTTATCTGTTTAGATTGATAGCCAAAGCAGACCCAGGGAGACGTGAGAGAATCCGCTTAGGATTTCCAGAGCACGTTGAAGTCTTTGAGAGGTGGGAACGTGAAGAATAAGTACGATTTCTATCCGTTCAACTATGCTGGATTGTTGCTGCAAAGAGATAACAAAGCTGTTGTACGACCATATGATGGACAACCTCCTGAAAGACAAGCAGAGGCCGATAGAGCCAGTGCTATAGTTGGAGGCAGCTTCATGAAACACTTGTGTGGTTATGTGGTTATACACAAACGCAAGGTTCCCAAAGCCTGGCATGGATGTTATGATGCAGATGCTCTTCAATATCTGAACATCCATGGTGGGTTGACATATTGCAGCGTGGAAGGCAACTATGTTGTCTTTGGATTCGACTGTGCACATTCTGGAGATGAGCAGAATCAAAAACTACAAGACCCAGAGTATGTCATGCAGCTCACGGAAGTGATGGAACAACAACTCATGGATTATGCCAAAGTAGTCCAGCAATGGAGAAGATTCAATGTCAAGAAGAGAGCAAAGATACTTGACGACATACGGGGCAGTGCAGAAATCAAATCTGAATATGGCTTCGGTCTGTTGATTGAAACTCTGTGTGGTATGCCAACACTCAAAGGTGAGAAATGATGTGCAAAACATGTCCACATTGCGGAGGAGACCCTGAAATCAGGAACCCCACTGGATACTGTGACCATCTGTATTATCCTGACAATTGCTTCATTTGCTCAATCATGGCAGACTCCAAGGTAGAGGCTGTCCAGGCACATCTGCTCAATAAGCTGGCATTACATCGCTCTATGGACGTGCCAATGATTGTGTTGAAGAAAGGCCCAGAGCGTGAATGGAAGAAGAAAGAGCAGAAAGCTGAGGATGATTGCGAAGATTGGAATCCTGATGAAGAACCAGAAGATTGGGAGGTCGAGCTCGATGCTGAATCTGAGAGGAAGCAGAAGAATGTGGAGGCCTTCCTATGACTAAACAGCTTGGGAGGATACAACTCCAGAAAAAGGAACTCGACAGCAGGAAGTTCGTCAACTGCTCCTGGCACAAACCTCCAGGAATTGTCCACAGAATCAGTGGAGTTCCTGCAACAGAGCACATCATTTCCAAGCTGGATGACCTGGCCAGGGAATCTCATGGATGTTGTCTGCCGTGTCATATCAGGGAGAACGGTGTGGAGACAGCTATCAAGGATACTTCCAGGGAAGAAGTACGAGAAGCCTTGAGATGGATGGCAAAGATACCTCTTGCAGAGGGAATCATGAAGGTGAGAGATGATGGGTAGACAAACACAAAGGAAATGTGAATGGTGCGGTCAGCCGATTAAAGACCGTGGAAAGATGGCCAGGAGATGCCTGAGCTGCTCAAAGGTGACAACGAAGGGACAAGCCTGGGAAGTCGGATTCAAATATGGATTAAGAGTGAGGGGAAAACGATGGGCAAGAGAACTCAACAATCTGTATCAAAAAGGAAAAAGGAAGTCGTGATTTACTTCGAGTGTGAGTCATGTGGCCACTGGACGACAGCCTACAAGAGGAAAGGAATCGCTTGCGGATGGTGCGGAAGAAGCACCCTAACTGAAAGAAGAGGAATGAGCCAATGAGTGTTGAAATTGATGGAAATTTTGTGAAGGTAGATGGAAAAGTTGTTGGAGAATTGATTAACAACAGAAAGACATATCTGACACCAAGGAATTCAACAAAGCATTTTTACCGGAAAGCCCAAGGTTATCCGATAAGTGTGAATGTCCTGGAGCTGCTGAAGATTCATGGAGTCAAGGACATTGTTGTCCTGGAAACCAGAAAAGACGGTACTCGGAAGAAATATAGGGTTTTTGTAAGCGATTACAACAATGTTGAAATCTTCAAAGAACCTGATTATGACTTCCAGAAATGCATCCCTCTTAGGAGGATGGAGACCATTGCATGAGCTTGTGTTGTGGCCAGGATAAATTCTGGATTGATGGAGAAGGAGAATGGCGTTGTGTGTGCTGCAGTAGAATAATTAAAAACGTACATGGAGTTGATGACAATGGAGGATAATTTCAAACCAGTGCTGAGGAACATCAAAGAAGAATTGCTGCTTTTTAGATGTGAGATTTGTCACACGCTGAAAGCAGAGACGTATAGTCCAGAACTCAAAAGTGAGATGGGTCTGCCTTGCCATATGTGCAAGAAAGTAACAACACATACCCATGTCTGGATGAGGTGAATTAGATGGAAATGAAGGAAGAAAAATTGACAGACTATGAAGGAGATGAAGGAAAGAAAGTACAGCACGGAGCTATGGACATGTCCATGGAACCCAAGACATATGAGATTCTCGAAGAGGGGACATATGAGTGCGAGTACGTCGGAACGGCAAAGAAGGTCAGCACCCAGGATGGTGGAGAATACTTCAGTCACAAATGGAAAGTGGCTGATGAAGAAGACCAGTTCATCTTCGAGAACTCCAGCATGACTCTCTCACCCAAATCCAAACTTGGAGATATCTTCAAGGCCTGTGGATTCAAGGTTGAGGAAGGGGCAAAGCTGAACCTGAAAGACCTGGTTGGAAAGAAGTGTCAGCTCTATGTGATTGTGACCCCAGATGGGAAATACAACGCCGTGAAGACACATATTCCAATGAAAAAGTGAGGGCCAAACCCTCACCCTTTTCTTTTTTAAAGGTTTCATGACATTAAACTTTCAGGAGATGAAGATGCGAGAGGAAACACGGGTGATAGTTTATGCACATATCAGGAAACACCCACCACACAAATGTACTATTTCTGAGATAGCCAGAGTGAACTATATCAGCAGGCCCACAGTCACGAATTACATCAACGTGTTGCTCAGTGAGGGACTCATCAAAGAAATCAGAATAGCCAACTCCAGGGCTTATGTTGCCCATGACAAGGGAGAATGATGGTCAACACTCACAGAAAAGGTCTGACTGCTGAAAATGAAGCCCGTGAGAGGCTCAAATCCGAAGAATGGCAGGTTTACAAACCTCCCTGGACTCAATGGGGCCAGAAGGATGTTTTTGGCTTATTTGACCTGATTGCTGTCCACATAGAGCATGGATGGAAGCTCATCCAGGTGAAAAGTTATGGGCCGAACACACATGGAGACGGTCTCACTGCACTCAAAAAGAAGCTGGCTACTTTTCTGCCATATGCCCATGGTGCTTCAATTGAGCTCTGGATTAGACGAAAAGGTAGATGGAGAGGAAGAGGAAAGAACAAACATTTTGAGCCAACCACATGGGAAACTCATCTCATTAAAGAATAAATGCAACATAAAAAGAGTAATAATTCTGGTCAGTCAGAGGTGGGCAGCCAGGCAACGCCGAAGCGTAGTGCAAAAGACCGCAAACAGATTTACCTCAAAACCTGCACAGGCGGAGGGAAATGATTTCATCTTCTGACTATCCCGACTACCCACACACTCTAATCATTCAACTTTTTTAATTGTTTTGTCAGGCCTTTTCAAATAGCCACCTAATTACACCAACCATTGCACCAACCAGTGACAGCAATGCTGCTATTACAGAGGAAAATATCCATGTACGGAAGTTCCGAACTTCCTTCTTTGTCTCGGAGAGCTCCGCATATACGTTATCTACTCTGTCGTTGAGCATCGTCACCCGCTCATGCATGAACTTGAACTTCTCATGGTGTTTTCCGATTTCAACTTTTATGTCGTTGACATCGGTCTGAATCCCTTTGATGGAATCCTTGATATCTTTGATGTCCTGTCGTATTGTTTCATCAGGTGGCATGTGTAAATCAATCCTTCTTGGCCTTTTCGCCTCCGTATGCTTCGACATTGTGCTTTGCCCAATTGTCTACCATCCTAAGAGCAATGATGAGAAGCCCGACAGACACAGTTGATGGATTCTCCAACAACGCTGGGTCTTGCAGTAGAGCTGTTGCTACTCCTGAAACACACACAAAGATGGCAGTCTCGATACCTTTCCTTGTAGTGTGATGGGTCTCCCACCAGTTCTTCACTTTGTCCCATGTGCTGAGATAAGTTACAGTTGTCTTCTTCTTTGGCTTAGCTGCCATTGGAATCACTCTCCTTTCTCAACAAAGCGCACAGTGATTGCTCCATCCGAACAGATGAATTCCTCTTGGTCGATGTAGTACATCGTACCCTTTCCATCCTTCAACTTGAAGTCGCTCTTTTCGAGATAGTCGTGCTTTTCAAGGAGCTGTTCCATCACGGTTGAGCTGACACGCATGTCACTCAGGTCGTTATGGTACACTCTCTTCGCATCCTTGGCAACCTTCAAGAACTCTTCCCTGGTTGGAAGGTGCTCGATGTTCCAGGCATTGCTGATGTACTTGCCTCTCACTACTTCTAAATCCATTTTTTCCAGTTCCTCTTTCAAATCTCCCATGTGTTTTCACCTCATTTTATTCTCATAATCCACACTACTTGGTAGTAGGGTGGGTCATTCGAAACGTCAGTATAAGTCACGTTGTTCCCGTTGATGTTTCCGTTGCTGTAGACACCTGATGCCCAGATGTGGTCATCAGTTGCAATCGTGTGAGTGTGGTCTTCAGAACCTCCAGTTCCTCCACTGGTATCATTTCCTCTCAGGTAACGATTGTCACCGTTTAGGTCTGGAATGGTCTCTCCATTGTAGGGACTGTTAGCATCACTCAGTACTTGTCCATTGCATTCAACCCAGCCTTGTGGAAGGGTCTGTGGCACTCCTGTGATTGACTTGGCCCATCCGATGACAGAGCCAATCGGACAGAACACTTCCTGGAGCGTTGTGTTCATGGTGGCTGCTGAGTCATTCTCACCATCACCGAAATTCAAATCTCCGTTGTTATCCCATTTGCCGACTGTCATCTATTTCACCCTGATAATCCACCGCATGTCAATGTACGGTGGGAGCTCCTGCTCATCCGATGTGTTGTTTCCTTGCGGAATGTAGTGTGTTGGACTGTCACCTGCTGTGCTTGACCAGTTCGTGATAGAGTGGTCGTGGTCAGTAATCGTTCCTCCTCCAGGACTGCCACTTGTGCTGTCTCCTTTGAGGAATCTGCTTGTTGCATCTGTGGCGTTGTTGAGGTCTGGCATCGTCTCTCCATTCATAGGTGAATCTGCATCAGAGAGAACCTGGCCATTGCATTCAACATAACCATCTGGCAATGAAGCTGGAACACCTGTCAAACTTGCGTGCCATGCGACAATGCTTCCTATTGGTGGAGTTGCTTCACCGATTGTGTTATTCAGGTCATCTGAATCATTCTTTGTGTCGTCTGTGAAGTTGCAATCTCCATTGTTGTCCCATTTACCAAGCGTCATTCATTTCACCCTCATGATGTAGACCACGTCATAATGCTCTGGGACGTGATTCCCAGAAGTCGTGGTCTTGGTTCCTCCCGTTGAGAATCTGTCAAGAGAGCCTCCTCCGTTTCCTTTTGGACTGCTTGTTCCGTGAGTGTGCGTGTGTGTTTCTGAACCTCCAGTTCCTCCTGTTGCACCAGAGACTCCTCTGATAAACTGCTCGTCTCCATTGATATCTGGAATGGTCTGGCCGTTCAGTGGGCTGTTTGCATCACTCAGAACTGAACCATCACAAAGAACCCATCCATCTGGAAGAGATGCAGGAGTGCCTGTGAAATCTGCCAACCATCCAATGACTGTTCCAATCGGAGGGGTCGTATCCCCAATCGTGTCATTGAGGTCACCGTGAAGGACAGCTTGGGCTGTTCCCTTCGTATCATCCCATTCCGTTGAGTTGGTCTTGTTGAATCGATTGGCCATGGTATCAACTCTGGGTCATGTACAGCTTGTACCTGAAGTAAAACTCCTTGGTGGAGTCCTTGCTGATTGCATCGAACTTGACTTCGTTGAACATGTTGGTCGGTGAGAGAGCATCCATCAAGGCAAACTTGGTGATGCTCGCAACCGTGTTCTCAGTTGTAGCAAGGAAACAGTTCCATTGCTGCATGAGCTGTGGTGTTGAGAATCCTTCAAAGCTCTCAACAACTTTCTCGAATGTGGTTCCATCTGAAAGGAAGTCTGCTGCTGTCCTTGTCAAAGTTGGAGTCACTGTTCCGTTTGAAATTGAGAAGTGTGTGTATGTGACAGAACTCAGGCTGCCATCACCAGTCAAACGATTGGCAATTGATTTGTAGCCAACGTTCGTGATGATATTCTCTACCTCTCGAATCTTACGCCAGTCCTTCTCTCCGATTTTCCTCTCGAAGATTTCCAGGACACCTTTGAGTTTCATTCCTTCTTTCATCGTACCCATATCATCATCCCGTTAGTGTGAGCTCGACATCACCTGTCGTCATGTAGCGGTATCCATAACCGTTCAGTCCAATCCTGTTTGGAGCTGCTGCATCTGACTGGCTCACAGTCAGATAGTCAACATAGAGCTCTGTTCCGCTTGCAACTGTGAGCTGCAATCTGCAGTAATCAACATCAGTCCAATCTGGAGTGCCTGCAGAAGCGTCAGGATTCTCCATTTCAGCCACAAAGTAATTCCATCCGACCCTTTGCACGTTTCCAACTGTTGAGCCGTACAGGGCCAAATCATACTCCATATAGTCACTGGCACTGCTTCCGATTCTGATATTCACACCAGTGAGTTGAGCTGCATCAGCCAGATAGACCCAGATTCCCAGGCCTCCCTGCACCGGAGTTCCGCTTGCAGCTCCAGTCTCTGATGAGATATCTCCAAAGGACTGGGTGCTGGTCGTGGTCTTTGCTCCTGTGCCAGAGTACTCCAGCTTCATTGAGTTGGCAGTGACACGGTACTGGGTTGAGCTCATGGACTCTGTGAAGTCCGCTCCTGTCCAGTTCGTGGTAACCCCGCTCTCGAAATCATCCAGGACTTGTCCCATTCCAAGCTTTCCGTTGTCAGCAGGTTGGTCAAGTATGAATGAATCACAGACCCAGCGTTTCTCCAAGTCCATTGCCTCTGTACAGGCAACAGTCTCTTCCAGCGGATATTCCTCGCTGACGATGCTGGTTGTTTCTCCTCTGGAACGTATTTCCTTGAGCTGCTGCAGGATTTCTCTCAGAATCTCTGAATTGGTATCAATCTCTGCATTGGCCAGGGTGAGTGTGCTGCTGAATGCTCCCCTTCCGATGTTGTGCTCCAGCTCGATGATTTCATACTTGGTGTTGTCAATCTTCACATATGGAGCATCAACCATAACGGTCTCTCCGATGAAGAGCCTTGGGTTGAGCGGAACTGTTGTCTTGATGACAGTTCTTGGGTCTGAGAAGAATGCCAGGAGTGCACTTGCCAGTTGGTTTGCTCTGTCCTGGTCAACAATTGATTCATCATTCTTTGAATATTCCCTGGTGACTCCATATGAAGATTGGCTCGTTTTGTTCTGAGCAGTAGCAATGATTGGAGTGTAGTAGTCGTATCTCCAGTTGATGGTGTGACCATCTCCTGGAGCTCCTCCTGCAGTGAACTCAACAACAGTGTGTTCCTTACCATAGGTCACTGAGAAATCAGTATCTTCAACCTTCTGCACACTATTGACTTCAACATATGTGAGTGGCTTGTTGGCCTTGAATCCAAGAACAAAAGCTGTTGTTGTTCCATCTCCTTTCCCAGACTCAGTCCAGTCTGGGGCAGATACTTCAGTGAGCCTCTCACCTCCAGTGATTCTCACGAAGTTGTAGAGGTCTTTGGCCTCTTCATTGAGCTTGATTTCACTGATGCTGAATTCAGCATCTGTGTAGATTGTGGACTTGTATCCATATCCATATGTGGGGTCTGCACTCTCCTTGATTTTAGCATTGAAATCGAAGTCCTTGTCAATCCAGAAGCTGAAGGCTGCTGTCTCGGTTCCGATGTTGCAGAGCTCAGTCACCACATCGCTCATTATCTTGTTCCTGGCAACGAACCTGTCAACCTTCCTGGTCAGCGTGAAAAGCTTCAGATAATCAATCGTTGCAGTTGAGTTGGTCGTGGCCATCTGGATGAAGAACTGGGATGCTGTTGAAGTGATGTCACTGGTGATGGTATCTTCCAGGACTCCGTTGACAAAGAATCGTGCTTCATCTGAAGACCACTCAACCCTGTAGTAGTTGTAATCTGTCTGGGTCGGAGTGGCGATATCCGAATTGGTTGTTGTGCTACCTCCAGAGGTGCACACACTGTCCACTCCAGTGGTTGTAAGCTTGAAATAGACTGCTTCTGCAAGGGTACTGTCTGATGCAAATCCAAAATTCACGTTATTGGATGCAGCATCGACTTTCAACCTGAATTCCAGGGAACCATAGATGTAGGATTCATCTGCATTCTCAAGATGCCTGGTTGAACCGACATCTCCTTCAAAGTCAAGTGTATTGTTGTAAATATCACAATAAGCTGGTTGGCTACCCCACCTGGTTGAATTCCAGTAGTCGAACCTGTCGAAGTCATCAGTGAATCCATTCCAGGTTGTCACATCAGTTCCGAATTCAAGAGGGAAAGCACCAAAAGTCGGGTCACAAAGAATGAAGTCAACTCTCTTCTCCAGCCAGGAATCATTGATTTTCCTGTCAGTTAACAGTCCACTGAGACCTCTTCCCTTGAGCTGCAGCACGTTCTTCTGGCCAGTGATGTCTATTGCATTAATCTGGCCAGTGAAGACATGGTACAGCGTATCTGTTGGAGTATGGGCCATCCAGATTTCCTGAGTCTGGAAGTGCGTGAAGATGTTCTTTGCAAAACCCTCTGGGTTGGGATAATTGATGCTGTAGACACCACTCAAATCATCAGCAGAAGCCTTGACACTGAGACCCATGGCTGGAATATTTGTAGTCCAGACATTGTCAGTTCTGACTTTGTACTTCTTGAATGCTGACTGAAAGTTCAGTGTCAACTACCAGCACCTCCACCCCACGTCAAGTTGTAGGACTGGCTCTGGTTGTCGGTCACGTTGACACAGTCACCCCAGAACCACAGATTGAAAACATCCAAAGCCTTGACCTTGGGAATTATCGTCGTTGTTGCATTGGTAATGTTGAGCGGAATGTTCACCACTCCCAATCCATATTTGCTCCAATTCTGGGTTGTGAATGGAGGTCTGAATCCACTCGTCCATGTGTACATGTAGAAACCTGAGAGCAGGGACTCGTTTGTAGCCAGAGAGACATTATAGATGGTCGCATTTAACGAATTGTTAAGCACGACTGAAGGAGTCTGCACATCCTGATAGTCTGGCTGAGAATCATTCATGTAAGGCTGGAAACATGCAAAGTCAAGTGAGTTGTTTGGATGTGCATAGGTGACGGTGTATGTGTTCTCACTGTTCCACAAGGCATATCCAGAGAAGGCTGTGGCATTGTAGACTATGGTGTCATTGGTGCAGGATTGCACTCCAATGAGGCTTCCTGTAGCAATCACATCTCCCCTTGTTGCTGGGAATCCTGATGCATTCCACAAGTAGAGCTCACTGCAGTTGTCAGTCGAGTAGAACGTGAGTGTCGCATTTGAGTTCAGTCCAGGGTTCGCTGTGCTGTTGATGGATATCCACTCTGGGTTGAAGTAGACATTCGTGCCGTCATCCATGTTGGTTCCGGTGAATGTTGCCTGAGTCCAATTGGCAATTCCATGAGTGGCATTGTATCCACATGCAAGGTCATTCCAGACTGTTGTGTTGCCTGTTGCTCCTGAGACAACACATCTGTCAATATCATAGGCCCAGGAGTTATTGAAAGTGGTCTCATTCGGGAAACCATCAACGATTCTGAATCCTGCATCTGTGCAGTTGTAAGCAACGTTGTCTGCAATGGTCAAGGTTCCCCAGATAGGGCCGAGATTGTAGCAGTCATCGGTAAAATCTGAGAGCGTGTTGCCTGTGATTGTGTGGTTCTCTCCGTTTCCATTGAGCGTGATTCCATCAGAACCTCCACCAAAACAAGTATTGTTGATGATGCTGATGGTATCTGAGTTTGAACCAATGCAGCTATCAGTGCTGCCATTGACACTGTTGTTTTGAACAAGAGTGTTGTCTGAAGAGGAGAGCAATTGGATTCCATCACCTCCACAATCAGTGACGACGTTGTTTGTGATGTTATTTCCAGTGCTGCCTGTTGCATAGATGCATGAGCCAGAGGCATTGTAGATGTTGTTTTCTGTAATTGTGTTGTTTTCTGAAGAGCTCTCCAGGTAGATTCCAGTTGTCACGTTATCACAGTCCAGGTCTTGCACCAGGTCTGCTGCAGCTCCTGAGAAGTACACACACCTGGTGACATCATATACTGTGTTGCTCGTGAAGTTGTTTGCATCTTCCAGAGCTGTTGAAGTGGTACTTGAACGAAGTCCGTAAGTGACATTGTAGATTGTGTTGCCAGTGATGATGTTTCTCTGAGGAGTTGTACTGTCAACATTGACATAGACACCTTCTGGGTTCGAATCAGTTCCATCATATATCGTGTTTCCACTGATTGTGTTGTCATCTCCACCTTCGATTCCAATTCCATAACGGCAATTGTAAATCTCATTATTCACAACACGATGGTCATCAGTGCGGTAGAGAACAACTCCAGTATCTGAAGTGCCATAGCAGACATTGTTTGTGAAATTCCACTGGCCAGTTCCGCTGATATCAACACATGGAGTGCTGCCACCTGAGTCATAGAACGTGTTGTTGTTCATGATTCCCTCTGCAGTTCCTCCCCAAATCTGGCCAAAACCTCCGTTGTCATAAGCAGTGCTCAATTCAATCAGAAGACCATCAATAGTAGGACTTCCACTGGACAGTCCAATATACATACCATCAGCGTCATTGTCATAGAAATCAACATCTGTAATGGTGACATTTCTGAGGTCTCCTGTTGTTGAACCAACGATTCTTGCTCCTCTTCCATTTGGAGCTGAACCTGTATGGTCATCCAGGGTCATATTCTGGATAACGATGTTCGTTCCAGAGTCTATCGCAATTCCTCTTGCAAACTGGGTCACACGTCCATTTACGAATGTGAGATTGTCAAAGGTTCCGCTTGTCTGGATTCCATAATCATTGACTCCACGGTCTCCATCGAATCTGTATCCTTGGAGGTCTATCTTGATGTCATCTGAGTTGACAGTGACACCATCTCCAGTGCAGAATTCATTGGCTACAAGAGTGTAGACACCTGGTGAGCTCAGTGTAGTTCCGCAAGTCGTGATTGTCGGGTCGAGGTCAAACTTATTACTGGCCATATCCAGTGTCACGTTGAACTGGGCCTTCTCGAATGTCGGAGCATCAAGAGCAATTGCATACCACTTTGTTCCAGCAGCAGGGATTGAGAAACTTGATGCTGGTTTCATGGTGACATACGTGTAATTCTCAGTCCAGTAGACGATGCTTTCATCAAGCTGTTCTTCCTGGTGTTTTTCTGAGACTTCCTTGAAGTCCACAACCTCATAGAACTCCAGCTTCTGCATAATCTGTTTGCTTAGCTGCAAGTCTTTAGATTCGACCTTCTTTCCTGAGATGGCAAGCATGTTCGGATTTTCCACCAGGATGAAGAAATAGTGTGTTGTGGTCTCTGGGTCTGCTATCGATGCAGCAGGTGTCAGAGAAATGTATGCTGTCACTCCTCCAAGAGTCATGTTCTTGAACTCCAAATCCTGCATCTCCACTCTGATTGTGGTGGTCTCTGCAGGCGTGTATGTAGTCAACACGAGCATGAGCATGACCAAAGTCGCTCCAACCATTATTCCAATCTGTCTCTTCGTCATAATACCGACCCAATTTTGAGGGTGAGTGTCACCTTCAATCTGTTTTGTGCATCTGGAGATTCAGAACACTGAACCTCCTGAATAATCATTGTCTGTGTACCATCTGGCAAATCCCAGTTGCGTGTGGCATCCTTGCTGAATGTGCTTCCATTCCAGTCTCCTGGTTCAAGTACAACCGAGGAGATAACATCGGTGCTCAGGATAGCTCTCAAAGCTGTTCTGGCAGCCTTGGTTGTTGTATACGGGAAATCGGTTCCACAATGCACTTCACCAGTCACCTGGACTTCATCAGTCGTGCTGACCTGGTCATACATCAGTTGGTCTTTGACATATGGCAATGGCAGCTCTGCTACATCCCTACCCATGTTCTCAGTGATATTTTGCACCAGGAAAATGAAACTGTTCCCTGACGCTGTTACCCGATAATATGTGCCACTTGTCATCAGTATCCCCTCTGGAAGTGACCATTCCTACTGGACATGGACATTGCATCTTCCATTGCTTCCTTCACAGCCTGTTTGAACTGTGAGGCATTCATGTTCGAGGAACCACTGACATTGACAACGACAGTTCCGATTCCTCCTCCACCAGCACCCATTCTACTTGGGTTCTTGGTTGCAAATATGTAATCTGCAGGGTCAGTCCTGATGACTTTTCCCTGTGGTGTAATGACTGCATCACCGACATTCTCACTATCCGGCTTCTCCTGGTCTCCCAACCAGGCCTTGATAAGGTCATAGAGTATTTGACCAGGTGTGTTCTTGGCCATGTCAGCTACCCAGTTGTTTATCTCGGCAATCCAGTTGTCGAAGGATTCAACGAAGCTCACCCACTGCACATCCAGGAATTCCTTGAGTGCATCAATGGCTTTCTGAAT
>Ga0180437_10005727_pt1 | contig 16859 bp, 8 predicted proteins | sample SS_ome_4_FD_132410 | JGI IMG/M metagenome (GOLD analysis project Ga0180437, IMG submission 132410) | Hypersaline lake sediment archaeal communities from the Salton Sea, California, USA - SS_3_D_1 metaG | ecosystem: Environmental > Aquatic > Non-marine Saline and Alkaline > Hypersaline > Sediment... | reverse complement strand
TTGTGCTCGACGAGCACAGCCGGGCTGTACAGGTGGTCGTGGAGGTAGTAGTAATCGTTGCCGCTGCTATCGCTCATCCTGAGGACCTCGTCGATATAGTTGCCGTAAATGTACCAGCGCTGCGTTAGGCCGCTTGTATGGGTTTTCCCGGCGCGCCGGGACCAGCCATTATTGTAATAATAACGGGTAGTTTTGTTAGCGTCAATGACGTCCCTTTCTAAAACTTAGGGGTTTTCGCATAAGTTTCGTTGCAGTAAATCTTTGTGAAGCCATAAGCACCGATTTATTGCTTCGGTTGACCCTCGCAGCAGTCGGTAGGCAAGAAACTCGACTTTGTGCGGCAGCGGCGGGCTGAGACGGACCAAGCGCTCGCAGATGCCGGGATGAGGTTAAGCAGTCCATCCTGGATGCAGCATCATAAGGAGAGCCGATAGAGGCGGTCGATAGACGTCGTGCCGGGGAAATGTTTTTGTCGTTTATCCGCGTGAGAAGCGTTTTGCCAGGCAGACGACGAAGAGTGCGATGAGGCAGCCGCCGGCGACGGCTTCGGCCATAGAGAGGATTCGACAAAAGCCGTGGGGCGAGGGATACAAATCACCGTAGCCGAGGGTGGTGAAAGTAATCGTGCTGAAATAGAGACCTTGAAGCAGAGAGGGCTCGGCGTCACCGTGGCGATAAACCAGTGCGCCCGGCTGTGCGTACATGATCGCACAGAGTAGAATGATCAGCGCACTGGCGGCGAGCACCCGTACGGGTCTTTCGCCGTAACCAAAAAGCAGGCTGCCGAAAACCAGTTCGGGCAATAACCGAACTGCGGCGACGCGTCGGAGCAGCTTTTTGGAGAACGAAAGGAGGTCGTAATTGGGGCCGTAGAGTTTTGCGCGCAGCCTTGCTCGCCGCTCGTTATAGAAGCATTCACCGGCGCGGTGATAGTAGCCTGCTTCCTGTGCGGATTGCTTTATAAAACGCCAGAAGCTTTCGTCCTCACCGTATCTCTGCCTGCCGAAAGAGACGCTGTCATAAGCGGGCACGGCCCTGCTGGAGGAATATACACCGTCGAAATCGGTGCTGTCGCGGAACGTAACGCCTGAGAAATTTGCGCCTTTTGCGAAGTGTGTGTTCGTGAACCTTGCCGAGGCCCTGAAGTCGGCGTCACCGAGGAGACAGTATCCGCTGAATCCGGCGGTTCTGAATTTTGCGTCTTTGTGGAAAATCGCGGCCTTAAAGGTGACGACGCCTCCGAAATTGCAGCCGTCGAAGCCGGCAATACCGCAGAACTGGGCGTTTCTGAACCTGGCCTGGGCCTTGAATGTGGAACTGTTGAAAATGACGTCGGATTCAAATTTAACCGCGACGCTGTCCGGCTGGGACCACGGGCAGCCGAAAACGGTGTTCTCCTCGAAGAAACACTTGTCGAAAACCATCGGTTGCGACAATATCAAGGTCTTGCGGGATTCGGTTTCCAGCAATTGAAGCTTATCAATCTGGAATTTTTCCTCGGGCTGAAAAAGGCGGTTGACATCAAGCGGGCCGGTGATTGTGCACTGGCTCAGGTGGATGTCTTCTCCGTCGGCGATGGCCTGGAGAAGCTCGCTCGCCGAAACACTTTGTTTTTCTCTCTGAAAAGCCATCTGCTCTCTCGATGAATCAGGCGCCGTGAGTTTTCTATAGAAGAATATCGGCATTTCGGCGTCAAAACATGACTTCGACGGTCAGGTTTGGACTTTGGAATTATTAGTTCCGGACAGTTGCAATCGGGGGGGGTTGGTGTTATCTTTGAGAGTTTAGAGGGTCGTCGACGACGCGACGGTCGAAGCGGCCCTGGAATTGTGGGATTCGGTACGGAGAACAAGGATATGAACGGAAAAGAACTGATTGAAGCGCTTCACAGCGGCAAAATGATTTACGGAACGCTGATTATATCGCCGTCTCCGAAGTTTATAGACGGGATAGCCGGCCTGGATATTGACTGTATCTTCATCGATACGGAACACATCCCGTTAGACAGCCTGGAATTAGGATGGATGTGCCAGGCGTACAGAGCCCTGGGCCTGGCACCAATCGTGCGGATACCGAGCCCGGACCCATACAGGGCGTCGAAGGTTCTGGATATGGGCGCAAACGGGGTAGTGGCGCCTTATGTGGAGACAGCCGAAGAAGTGCGTCGGCTGCGCGGTGCGGTTAAGTTTCGGCCGCTAAAGGGCAAGAAGCTCGCTGAGATACTTGCCGGGCGCAGCGAACCGGAAGACGCGCTTGCCGAGTATCTTGAAAAGCGCAACGAAGCAAACGCGTTGATTGTGAATATCGAGTCGGTTCCTGCGATTGAGGCGCTTGATGAGATACTGGCGGTTCCCGGTCTTGACGGTGTTCTGGTCGGTCCGAACGATCTTTCGTGCAGTCTGGGGATTCCGACGCAGTATGACCATCCGGATTTTGAGAAGGCGATGGGAGTGATTATCAGCAAGGCGCGAGCGAAGAACATAGGAGTCGGGATCCACAACTGCCCGTCGGTGGAGCAGGAAATCAGGCTGGCGAAAGCGGGACTGAACATGATATTACATTTTTCGGACATGGTAATGTTCAGAAATCTGTTTCATCAGGATTTGATCAGGCTCCGCGAGGCGCTGGGTGGAAAAGCCGGGCCGGAGCGACTGGAAGATAAGCCAATATAACGAATAACCGGTGGCCAGGAGGATAATGATGATTAGAAATTCACTCGTTGTGAAGGTCAAAGGGTCGGTCATTATATTTGCCTTGTATCTGGTTGTGCAGGCGCCCTGCGCTGCGCGGCAGATGGTGGACTTTTCCGAGTGTGTGATTGTTACTTCGGCGGAAGGGGGCAGGCTCGAAAGGAAAGCGGCGGCTGTTTTGGAGGAGGAAATCCGCAAGAGGACGTCGATTGAGCCGAGGAGAGCTTACGACTGGCCCGGGGACAATCGGCCTGTTATCGCTGTTGGGTTACAGTCCCGGATGAAGGAATTTGCGGGGCCGCTGCTGTCCGAGGTTGGGGGCGTCGAGATACCGGGCAAGGAGGGTTTTTGCCTGGTTGTAAAAGCTGCGCCTCGGAAGGCGGTTGTGATCGTGGGAAAAGACGAGCGCGGCGTTCTTTACGGGGTGGGCCGGCTGCTTCGGAAGATGCATCTGAGCGACAAATTGATTTTGGTGCCGGAGGATTTGCGGATAATTACGGCGCCGAAGTATCCGCTGCGCGGTCATCAATTAGGCTATCGTCCGAAGACGAACGCTTACGACGCATGGTCGGTTGAGCAGTTCGAGCAGTATATTCGTGAGCTTGCATTTTTCGGGGTCAACAGCATCGAGATCATGCCGCCGCGGACGGACGACGACAGGACGAGCCGACATATGAAGGTTCCGGCGATGGAGATGATGATGCGGCTGAGCGAGATTATCGACTCTTACGGTATGGACGTGTGGATATGGTATCCGAACATGGGCAAAGGGTACAGGAGTGAGGAGGTTATCCGGGAGGAGCTCGCCGAGCGAGAGGAGATATTCAAGAGGCTCAAGCGAATCGACGTGGTATTCGTTCCGGGGGGCGATCCGGGGCATCTTCATCCGGACGTGTTGTTCCCATGGCTGGAGAAGGTCGCGGAGGTGCTGACGAAATATCACCCGTGGGCGACTATATGGGTGTCCCCGCAGGCGATGCAGCCGACGAGGGAATGGCTTGGAAGCTTTTATGATTACGTCAATCAGAAACCGAAGTGGCTTGGCGGGGTGGTGTTTTCGCCATGGGTGAAGACACCGCTGCCTCAGATGCGTCAGATTGTGGACAGGTCGGTGCCGATTCGCCGCTATCCGGATATTACTCACAATGTGGCCTGCCAGTATCCGGTAATGAACTGGGATTTGGCCTTTGCCCTGACGCTTCATCGCGAATGTTTCAATCCGCGGCCGAGGGCCATGAAGACGATTCACAATGCGCTGGACGAGTATTCATGCGGCGCGCTGACGTATTCGGAAGGTATTAACGACGACGTGAACAAGTTCGTGTGGAGCGACCAGGACTGGGCCCCCGGGACAGACGTGATCGAGACGCTGAAGGATTACAGCAGGCTGTTTATTGACCCTGATTTCTGCGGGGACATCGCCCAGGGTATTATGGCCCAGGAATCCAACTGGGAGGGTCCTCTTGCGGCAAACGCGCAGGTTGAGGTGACTTTTCGGCAGTGGCGCCGGTTGGAGAAAGAAGTTCCGGAGAGGGTGAATAATAATTACAGGTTCCAGATGTGCCTGATGCGGGCCTACTATGATGCGTACGTAAGGCGGCGTCTCGTTTATGAAACGGAGCTGGAGATGAGGGCGACGGACGTGCTGAGGTCTGCGGGGCAAAGCGGCGCGCTTGAAGCTATCGAGAGGGCCGGCGAGATTCTGCGAAAAGCAAAATCCGAGCCGGTTGCAGCCGATTACAAAAAGCGTTGTGAGCAGTTGGCCGACTCGCTGTACGAGAAGATCGGTTCTCAAACGACGGTCGGGAAACACGGGGCGAGCCATCGGACTCGAGGGGCCTTCATGGACGGTATCGACGAACCGCTGAACAACGCGGCATGGTTGTATTCGCAGTTCGAAGATATCAGGAAAACTGAGAGCGAAGCGGAAAGGCTGGAAGCGATAGACCGGGTCATCAATCGGACGAATCCGGGACCAGGAGGGTTTTATGACAACATGGGCGCGGTGGGCAGTGAAAAACGCATTCTGAGTACGATTGCGTGGGAAGACGACCCCGGGACTCTTTTGTCGCCCCGTATCGCCTTTTACTATATAGTGGACAGGTCGGGGGACAGATGTATTCCTCTGGCATGGAAGAACCAAGTGGGTACGATTTACGAGACACCGCTGCGGCTGTTCTATGAGGACCTCGACCCGGAGGCCGCATACACGGTAAGGGTGGCGTATACCGGCAGAAGGGGCGATAAGGTTCAGCTTGTGGCGGATGATATTTACCCTATCCACGATTTGATCGAAACAAGAAAGCCGCCGATACGAGAGTTTCTAATTCCCAAAGAGGCCACCGCGGACGGCAGGGTAGTTTTGACGTGGACGTGCGGTGAGGGTGAGCGGGGCTCACAGGTTTCCGAGATCTGGCTGATCAGGAATAAGGCCAAGTAGTCCGAGACGGGAAAACAGTTTTTGCGAATTACGCGGGGGAATAATCGAGTGCTTTGTATGGGAAGAATGTTTTCAGGAAACAGCAGTATTTCACGACGAAAACTTTTGTCGCAGGGCTCTAAGATTGCCGCCGGTGGTGCGCTCGGGCTCGGGGCTGCTGTGGGCTGCCGGAGTTCTGCGCGAGCGGGAGGGGCGAGAGGGGAGAGGAGGATAATGGTCGGTCAGATCGGCACCGGTCATGCCCATGCGCGGGGCAAGATGCAGACACTACGAAAGCTTGCCGACCAGTATGAGGTGGTCGGAATAGTCGAGCCGGATCCGCAGAAGCGTCAAGCCGCCCAAGAAGAGCCCGCTTACCGTGGTCTGAAGTGGATGACGCAGGAGCAGTTGCTGAATACGAAAGGACTTCGCGCGGTAGCGGTTGAAACGGAAATGCGGGAACTGACGCCGACGGCAATGGGCTCCGTCAAGGCCGGGATGCATGTTCACTTAGACAAGCCGCCGGGTGAATCGCTCAGCGATTTTCGGGGAGTACTGGACGAGGCTAAGCGGCGTGGTCTGGCAGTTCAACTGGGATATATGTTTCGTAATAATCCGGCGTTTCAGTTTTGTTTCAGGGCGGTGCGTGAGGGGTGGCTGGGGGATGTTTTCGAAGTGGACGGTGTCATCAGCAAGACAATCGGTGCGGCCAGTCGAAAAAAACTGGCGGAGTATGCCGGCGGGACCATGTTCAATCTGGGCTGTCACCTGATAGATGCGCTCGTGGCTGTGCTGGGCAGGCCGCAAAATGTCACGGCCTATACAAGACGGACCCGGCCGCAGCAGGACAACCTGGCCGACAACCAGCTTGCGGTGTTCGAATATGCGAAGGCTACGGCAACTATCCGTAGTGCGGTGATTGAATTCGAGGGCGTAAAGCGGCGGCAATTCGTTGTGTGCGGCGACCGGGGCACCGTTGATATTCGGCCGCTCGAGCCTGCCAAGCTGCGATTTGCGCCGGCAGAGGCGCGCAGAGGCTATCGCAAGGGCTATCAGGAGGTGACGCTTCCGGCGATGCCCGGTCGCTACGACGAGCAACTCATCGAATTTGCCCGAATTGTCCGCGGCGAAATAGAGTCGTCCTATTCGCCGTCGCACGATTTGACGGTACACGAAGCTGTGCTTCGAGCCAGCGGTGTTACGGTTGACTGAGAAAGGGCTGAGCTATGACTGTCATATTTCTTGACGAGAGCACGGTGACACTGGGAGATATCGACTTTTCGCCCTTGAAGGAGCTGGGGACGTACGAGGGGTTCAGAAATTCAGACGAGCAGCAGATTATCGAAAGGGCAAGGGCCGCAGAAGTTGTTATCGCCAACAAGGCGCCGATGACGGCAAGGGTTTTCGGCAATCTGCGGAAACTCAAACTGGTCAGCGTCATCGCAACAGGTTACAACAACGTGGACGTGTACGCGGCGGAAAGCAGCGGCGTGTGCGTGTGTAACGTGCAGGGTTATGCGGTGCGTTCGGTTCCGCAGCACGCGTTCGGGCTAATATTGAATCTGGCTACGAAGGCATATCTGTATGACAGCGACATCCGTGGGGGCAAGTGGGCGGCGGCGGATTCGTTTAACCTGTTGACTTATCCGACTTTCGAGCTGGCGGGCAAGACAATCGGGATAATCGGCTACGGCGCCATCGGCAGGGAGGTTGCCGGAATCGCCGAGGCCTTCGGGATGAGTGTGCTCGTGCACGACGTCGCCGAAATTAAGGATGGCGCGTATCCTAATACAGGCCTCGATAAGCTGCTTGAGAACTCCGACATAATAAGTCTTCACTGTCCGCTTACTGAAGACAACCGGAGACTGATAGATGCCGAGGCGATCGGCCGGATGAAGAGCAGCGCAGTGGTCATCAATACCGCCCGCGGCGGTCTGATCGACGAAAAGGCGCTGTTTGAGGCCCTGGAGTCGGGTCGAATAGCCGGCGCCGGGGTGGACGTGCTCTCAGAAGAACCTCCCAAGAAAGGAAATATTCTCCTTGGCGCGAAGAACATCATAGTCACTCCACACTCGGCCTGGTCCACGCGCGAAGCGCGACAAAGGCTTATCGATGAGACGGCGCAGAACATCAGGGCGTTCATTGAAGGCAAGCCAAGAAACGTGGTGGCGTGAGTTAGTCGATTTCCTGGGTCTGGAGCAGTTGGATTATTTCTTCTTTTTTCGGCATGGCCTCAAGGGCGCCGAATTTTGTGCAGGCAAGCGCTCCGGCGGCACGGGCGAATTTTACGGCTTGCCTAACATCGTGTCTGGTCGCATAATGTGCGGCGAGCGCGCCCGCGAAGGCGTCTCCTCTTCCGGCCTGATCGACAAGCTCGACCTCAAAGGCGGGTATGTGGTCGGCCCCTTTTCTATCGATGACCATACAGCCCCGTTTTCCCATGGTCACCACGGCGGACTCGAGTCCGCGTGCGACAAGGTCCGAGCCGATGAGCTTCGCCATTTCACGGCGAGAGGTCACGGTCGTTGCATGCTCGGCGATATTGGCGGCTTCGTAGAGATTTGCAACCAGAATATCGGCCGAAAAATACTCTATGGGCAAGTCGCCTACAGGCTGGGCGGTTTCTGTCCGGGATTCTATGGGTCTTGCGGGGTTGAGGATTACTTTGGTTCGTCCGAGCTTTCCACATCTGATGGTGGTGACTATAGCCTCCTGAGGAAGCCGGCCGTGAATGAGGCAGACATCGGCATGTGCGATGACTTCCTCAGCGGCTTCAATATCCTGGGAGAGCAAGGCGTTGTTGGCGCCGCTGTCGGTGCAGACGGCGTTTTCGCCTTCGGCGTCGACGAGTGTTACGATAATGCCGGTGTTCTTGGCCTCGGCGGTGTAGATATAATCAGTATTGACTTTATATGCGGCAAGAGTGTCCTTGACCATCTGTGCGAAGGGGTCGCCGCCGACTTTGCTGATAAGATGAACTTCGCAGCCGCATAGGGCCGCTTCAGCGGCCTGGTTTGGCCCGGGGCCATCGGTAGTGTAAGAAAGCGCCGAACCGGCGACAATCTGGCCGGGCAGTGGAATGCGGCTGCATTTGATCGCCATATCCACGTAGCTGCCGCCGACCACGACTACTTTTGGCATCCTTGCGGTCATTTTCTTCCTCAAGAGCTATCTCAGCCGCCAGTATAGCCGGATCGATGCAAATTGCAAGGCTTTTTTTTTCGAATTTGCCACAACCTGTGTAGTGGTCAAAAAGGCCACTGACAGGTTTTCAACCCGTCATTACGTGCAGAGTAAGGAATTGGAATCGAACAAATCCACAGAGCTCGAGAGCTATCCTGCTTGTGCTCGAGTCGAAACAGCGAAGCAAGACCTGTGCCGTGGGCAGCTACTCGCAGGTCGGTCCGCAGGATTTATTAAGCCAGCGAGACGCGAACAGTCCCAGGTCGAATGAGTCGACCTTGCCGTTGTGGTTTATGTCCGCACCACCGCACCAGGCACAACCTCCGACATTAAGATAGTAGTGGTCGTTAAACTCGCGGTAGTGAATATGATTATATCCGTTGGTTGCCCGTCCCCACACCTGCAACCTGAACTGATACGCGCAGTTTCGCCAGGGGTCGAGCTGTCCAGGCGGGGCAGCGGACGAGTCAAAAGGCGTGTTGGCCACACCGTCCCACAACGGACCTGTCGAATCATGCGCTCCAACGTACTGGTCTGTCACTACGTCCCCGCCATCCCGGTTCTTACCGTAAAGCGCCGACAGCGAGTATTTCCGCAGGTAACCGCCGGCGTGTCTGGCGGTGACGGTAAATATGAGGTTCTCCGTGTCATTGGCAAGGTCGATGATCCCGCACTCGGGAATGACCACTCCGGAATCGTATTTGACGTTGTGAATCTCGGCCTCGACCTGCGTATTGTTTACGATGATCGTTATTTCATCCTGCGTGTTGTCCGGAAGCGTCACCTCGTTGAGGGCGACGTCATAGGCCTTGTACGCCAGCGTGTACTTGCCGTCGGCCCAGCGCGACGAACTCCATATCATCTTCAAATCCGGATGCGCCCAATACCCCACGTTCGTTCGCATATAAAGGCCGTCTATCGCACCGCCCGACAGAGGCCCACACGTCCTGCGCGTCGATGTCACCGTTCCGTCGGTCTCGATGGTGTAGTATGTTTTTACAAGCGAATCCTTTAAGGGCTCGAAAGGTCCGGGCGAGAGCGGCCTGCCCTGCCATTTCGACACCAGTATCTGGTAATAGCGAACATTGCTGTCGTCCGGTCCGAACAGACCGTGAATCCACAAATGTCCGCCGAAGGGGGCGTCGGTATACTTGTAGATGTGGAGGTCTTCGGATGTTTCCTTCGATACATTTGCAAGCCCGGTGCGTGTGCCCGATGGGGTTATCTCGGAAACCGGTATCTTGCCTATGGTAGTGAAAACAAAACCACTGGTGATGCCGCTGTAGCCCGGCGCGGCGCTGCCGTCGGGTCCTCCGTACCAGCCCATGTCGTTGCGGCTACCGTCGATATCGTTGTAGACCTCATCGGGATCGCCGGCGTCGATGCAGGGCGACCGCTGGTCCAGGTAGTAGTCGCTCGGGTAATTGACGTCGAAAATCGGATCTTCGGAGATATCTCCCGGTCCCGGCGCCGAGACGCCGCCGGACTGCGAATTGTAATCATCGGCGTTTTGCCAGACGTCGTTGTAGGAGATCACGGGATGAGCATCGTGACTGGCTGCAATGCCGTAGCCGTTACCGACAACGATATTGTTCTTTATCGTGGGACTTGCCTCGCAGCAGCACCAGATTCCGTCGTAGGGATTTCCTACGATTGTATTGTTCACAATCTGCGCACCGGAGGATTCGGCCCACGCCATGTAAATGCCTTCCTCCACGTTGTCCAAGACAAGATTGTTGGTAATCAGGGGCGTGGAATGGAGGCAAATAATTCCGTAGTCGGTGGTGGCGTTGTTTGGATTACCGTTTTTCTGGACGATGTTGTTGCGTATAATGCCGGTGGAGCCGCCCACAATGCGTATGCCGTCGGTATTATACTCGATGGTATTGTTGCTTATTACAACCGAGCTGTTACTGATCCTTATACCTGGCATTTCTTCGCCTGCACCGGTGATTGTAAACCCATCCAACTGAGCATCGGTCACATCCTCAGCAACGACGACCTCCCTGATTTTAGGGCCTGTTCCGACAATGCGTGTAACGTTCCTGCCCTCGCCCAGAACTTTGACGCCTGTCTTGAGGTTGATATTCTCGTTGTAAGTGCCGGCCTTTACCATGATACTGTCGCCGCTGCTTGCGAAGTCTATCGCTTTCCAGATAATGGAGAAATCGGCCGGGCCGTCATCATCAACTGTGTAGACCGCCGCCTCGACCGCGCAGACTGCCAGAAACACCACAGCGATTCCAAAAAGTCTGAATGAAAATTGCTTCGCCATTTTTGTTACTCCTTTCTTGTTGGGACTTTTCAATTATGTCCTGCGTTGCTGAAAAAATACCTTTACAGTGAATTTCCACGCACGCTTCGGCTATTCGAGCAGCGATAGAACGGGGCAGACTCCGCTTAAGAAGGTCGATGAGCTTTCACACCACTCCGGACACCGATTCCGAGCACGACCCACTCTACACTCAGGACGTCAAAAAGTCAAGAGGATTCTGAGAATTCCGTGAGATTGAAGACTGCAGCCACAGTGCGACACATTCGGGCGGTCGTACTGCCTTTTAGGTGGTTTCCTTTTAAGATTTGGTGGTCAGAGCCGCAGAATTGGCGTATCAGCGAATCGCCGCGCCGGGACTTTGCCCAGCGCGGCGATTGATTTGTCCGTTCGGCCCAGGTCTGGAGCGTCGCCTGCGCCGGTATCGCCTGGCTGTACTTTACATGAGGCCGCTACTCACAGAGCGCGATAAACGGAGACCCGACATCCAGGAGGATGCTCGCCAGGGCCTGGAGGTCCTCAAGGTCCGCCTGGCCGTCTCCGTTAATGTCGGCGTGCGGATTAATATCATCGCAAAAGCAAACGAACGTGGGTCCGCCGTGGTTGATCAAAAGTTCGGCCATCGACATCAGATCTTCCAGGTCTCTTTGACCATCGCCGTTGAGGTCGCCCTCGCAGACCACGTCAAGACCTACGGTTATGTTTTTGCCCGCTGCTTCGGCACGGACACCGGGGTCGTAATAGAGATACGCCTTGCTGTCGGGGATAACCGCACGAACGGGGAACCTTGCCCTGACCTGGAAGGTGAACTCCCTTGTCTCGCCGCTGCTCAGTTCGTCGACGTAGAGTATGACCTTTCGCCCGGCTATTTCCACCCTGCTGACAAGTCCGGCGTCGACAAGGGCGGTGAGTGATTCGCCCACCGTTGCAAAGCCGGTTGGCACGCCGACGTCGACAATCATCATACCGGTGCTTTGCATCAGGCCGAAATAGCGAACGACAACGTTGACGTTAACGATATCGTCCACCTCAACGTGCGAGGCGTCATATGTTACGTCGATGGCCATGTCTTTCTCCACGGTCTCGTCGCAGAGCAGCACGTTGAACCGCCGCACAAGCTGGAACCGTGTTTCGCCCGAACCGACCGCGCTGAGAGTGATTTGGCCGTCGGCGGGGATTTCGGCTATTTGAAGCACGTCGAAATTATTGGCATCGACGGTAAACTCGGCCAGAACCTGTCCCTGGCCGTACTCGGTATCCGCGGCTGTTGCGGTTACTGTGAGGTTGACGTTGCGGCTCTGAAGCCTCGCCGCGCTCATCAACGCCTTCAGGGCCATAACCGTATCCTGCGTGCTGCCGCCGTATCCGCCGAGGGAGTTGCGCTGGAGGCTGATCCATTTTATCGCCTCGTTGGCCTGCGCCATCTCGGCTTCTATCATCGCGAGCGCCACATATGCGGTCGTCTCAACAGGGTAGGGCTCCCAGTGCATTCCGTCGCCGTCACTTATCGCCAGCTCCAGCAACCTTGCCAAAGCGGCGTCGGCGGCGGGGTTATCCGTCCGAACAAATGCCAGGGCCGCAATAGCCAGGGCGTAGGCATCATCGTTGACGGTTGTCAGGTTATTCGACAAATACTGTGAGGCCTTATCCAGCGTTTCGTTGGATGCGGCGCCGTAGTCGGTCAAGGCGATAGTGGCAAAAGCAGTAAGGGCATAGTTGCCGGCCATTCCGCCGATCATCTCCTTATGGTGCAAAAAGCCTATGGGCTCCCACGAACCGTCGGGCAACTGATGGTCGGCGACCCAGCCTGCCGCTTCGGTGAGAATCGTCTCGTCGATTGTCTGAACGTCACGCGCGGCGCTGAAGGTTCCCAGCACAAAGGCCGTAAGCCACAGGCTGCCCGACTCGTCGCTTTCGCCGAAGGCCGAGAAGGAGCCATCCTGATGCCGGTAAGTCAGTTCGCGCTGATAGCCGCAGGTTATGAACTCTTCGGCCTTTGCGCGTATTTCCGGTGTGAGCTGTCCCGTTGCTTCGAAATAGCGCAGAATCTCGACGTCCACCGCGAAGAACATCATGTTCTGTTCGCCGCAGCCGTAGGGCATACCCAACAGATCGTCTATCCCTTCCATAGTCTGGGCGACAAGGCTCGGGGTGACGCTGAGCAAGACCTTCTCGGAACCGGGCACGCGATACTCAGGCATCGCCGTACCGAGTGTGACCGTCTCGCCGGCACGAATCAGGCCGTTGCGGACAAGGTCTCGCCTTGTGCCCTCAGGCTCGACGAGAAGCTCCTTGCGGACGGCGTCGGCCCGCTCGACGGACCTGACGGTCACCTCCAGCATGTTGCGTCCGAGTTTCGTCGGTTCGATCAGGAACGACGCAAGGCCGACGGCGTTGGCGCCGACCTCGACCTGCTGAATGCTGCTGTCGGCAAGCAGTCTGAACCAGTCGGCGTCGGTCAATTCGACGTACACCAGTTGCGGCGTATCGAGATAATTGAAGACCTGGATACGGATCGGGAACTGCTCGCCTCGGGTCACGGCATAGGGGAGGTCCGGCTCACCGAAAAACTCCTGGAACACCAAGAGCGACGATTCTGAAATTCCCAGCCCCTCCTGCGAAGTCGAAATCGCATGCAGCCGCCAGGTCGTTATGCTGTCGGGCGCGGTCAAATCCACACTCGCGGCGCCGTTGGCGTCGGTGACAAGCTCCGGCATCCAGAGCCAGGTTTCCGGGAAGAACTGGCGGACCCGTGTAACTTCCGCCAGTCCCGGGTCCTCTTCAGTGTTCTGTTTGTCTCCCGGCGGCCCGGCGTTTGCTTCCGGCCCCCACCAGTCGCCATCCTGGTCGAACAGCCATCCGCCTCGCCACTCGCGCCACCAGGATTCGCCCTTGGGCAGATTTATATCGCCCGAGACAATCACCTGAACACCGGCTCCGTCAAACACTTCATACGCCCCGTAACCGCAGCCCCACTCGTCCTGGTGCGTTTCCTGCTGGGGCTCCATGAAAATCTGCTCCAGTTCCTTGAACACTTCCTCCATGTTCAGACGCCCCTCGTTGAGCGCATAGACCGACTCATCCACAATCGCCAGCCCGACCATCGCCTCAGTCTCAGCAGCAACGGAGACCTGCACCGGATCACCCGGAAGAACCTGCTCGGCGTCGAAGGCCACCTCAAGGTCCGCCGCGTGCTCGACGGTCACGTCGAACTGGAGCGAATCAGCCGATATCTCGTTGTTGGGGTTAATAACGTACGCGACAACCTTCGCCGAAGGAATCATCTCAGGTACGGCAAGAAGTGCGATTCTCGAAGTTTTGGTATATCCCGACCACACGGTGCGTCCGTTGGCGAAGACGTCGTAAAAAACCGTCACGTTGTGCGTTTTGAATACGTCAATGGCGAAGATGGTTCCGACTTTGACGGGCCCGTCGGAATCCCGGCTGAGGTAAATGAAGCTGTCACTCGGTGAATAACTCGAGTAAATGTTCAACTGCGCCTCGGCGCTGGAGTCGTCCGACTCTGCGACGCTTCGCACCCACACCCATGAGGTGTCTTCCGGCGGTGTAAACGTCACCTTTGTCGAACCGGTAAAGCTCTCGACCGGGATGGTCTCCTGCGAACTGCCCCAGTTTTGGTTGTGATACTCGCAGGTGACTTGAGCCGAGGCGGTCGCATCCTTGCCGTCCGGGGTCTCGGCTACAAGCATGATCTCGAACGGCTGGCCCGGTGTGATCGATTTCGACAACGCGATAAGCTGATGCTGCAGTTTCGAGCCGACAATTTTCAGCAGCTTGTTGGTCTTTTCCTCGTGGCTGCCGGTGTCGGTGACCGTCACCTTCAGTTCGGCGCTGCCGGCGCCGCCGGCGCCGCTTGTTCCGCTGACGTATTCAACGGCCGGCAGCTCAAAATCGACTTTGCCGTCAACAAGCGCGCCTGTATAGGTGGCGTACTCCTCCCAAACACCCACATACCTGTTTGCACTTATCTCGACTGTTCCGTCGACGTTCTTTCCGAAAAAGTAGTTCGCCTTGACCGTGCCCGAAACGGTCTCGTCCACGAGGAAATAGTCTCGCTCGGTGACAAGCTCGACGTCGAAGCGCGGAAGCACGTATTTCTCCACCCTTACGTCGATAGCTGTGGAGGCCGAGCCCGCCTCGGCGGTGATCTTCCACGTGCCGAAATTAAGCTCGCTGGCCAGAGGAAGCTCGAACGGCGCGACACCGAATGCGTTTGTCGTCAACGTTTCTCTATATATCTTGACGCCCTTGCCGTCGGTAATCTGGATCTCGACGTGCTGGTCGGGCGACGGTCGCAACTGGTTGTTCAGCGAGAGCACGCGTGCCTTTATTCTCTGGCCGGGCTTGTAGATGGGCTTGTCTGTTTCGATAAACAAGATCGGCATGAGCCGCACCTGGACCTGCGCGGTCAGCGAGTTCTCCAGGCCCTCAACTTCGACTTCAAGCGTATAGGCCCCGGGCGCAACGTCGGGCGTGTCGAACTCGGCCGTCACCCGACCGGCCTTTGACGAGTCGGTAAGGCCGTTGAACAGTTCGGTTGAGGTTGATGCGTTTTCTACGAAACGTATCACGACCGCCGCACTGACCGGCAGGCGGTCGGCCGCGCTTACCGCCGTCACCGTTACCGAACCGCGTGCGTTTGCGTACAGCGTCTTCGGTGCAACAACCACGACGCTTACGCTGTCGGCGCCTTCGGAGCTGTCCGCCGGGGCGATGACGAATACCATCGCCGACAATATCAACCACACGAGTTTAGTTTTCATTTCTGTTCCCCTTAAACAAGGCGTTAACGTTTCAGCGGACCTGCTGCGCGGTGTTCACATAGAGGACTGCACTAACACTGACGCGATGAACTGCACGTCTCATCGTGCATCATCTCCTTTCAGTGCTCAAGAAAGCAACCAAAGCTTACTAAAGTATAAACCTTTCACCAGGCAAAAGTCAACAAAAAAAAATTCCACGTGCGGTGGAAAAATTTGTTAGGATATTCGGCTGGGAAACTGGGTAAGGTTGCGGGGTGCGATGATTGGGAAGAAAAAGGCTTTGAACAGGCGTAAATTTCTAAAAAACGCAGGAATAGCCGCAGCCGGGCTTGCGGCAGCCGGGTGCGACCACTCGTTTTTCACTTCTGAAGCGCGGTCGCAAAGGCCAAATATTCTCTGGCTGATCGCCGAAGATATCTGTCCGGATCTGGGATGCTATGGCAACAGGGGCGTCAGAACACCCAACCTCGATAAGCTCGCCGCCCAGGGCGCCCTGTACACCGGCGCTTTTACGAGCTCTCCGGTGTGCTCACCCAGTCGCTCGGCTTTTATGACGGGTATGTACCAGACGGCCATCCGTGCTCATCAGCACCGCACGAAAAACAAAAAGCCGCTGCCGTCGCCGGTTAAAGTGATCACCGAATACTTCCGCGACGCAGGATATTTTACATGCAGTTGCAAAGGCGTGCAGTGGCAAGAGAGCGGCAAAGAGGATTTCAATTTCGTCATCGAAAATGCCTTCGACGGGACGGACTGGCGGCAGCGAAGCGGCGGTCAGCCGTTTTTCGCACAGGTGCATTTTTCCGAAACGCACCGTGTTTTCGTCATGGACCCTCAAGATCCCATCGACCCGGCCAAGGTCAGCGTGCCGCCCTACTATCCGGACCATCCACTCACGCGCCGCGACTGGGCGAATTACCTCGAATGCATCCAGATTCTTGACAAAAAAGTCGGCGTCGTGCTGAGGCGGCTGGCCGATGATGGTCTGGCCGACAATACGATTGTGTTTTTCTTCGGCGACAACGGCAGGCCTCACCTGCGCGACAAGGCGACGCTGTACGACGGTGGAATCCATGTCCCGCTGATAGTCCGCCGGCCCGGGCACATCGAGCCGGGGACCGTCGTCGAGGACCTCGTGAGCGCAATCGACCTGGCGCCGACGAGCCTGCGCGCCGCAAACATTCAGCCGCCCGAACACATGCACGGCCGCATCTTTTTGGGCGAAGGCGCCGAGAAACGAAAATTCATTTTCGCGCAGAAAGACCGCGTCGATGAAGGCAGCGACCGCGTGCGTTGTGTCCGAACGAAGCGATTCAAATACATCCGAAACTTCCAGCCGGACCAGCCGCTTGTCCGCGGTTACTACAAGAGGTTTTTCTACCCGGTGTTTCCCTTGATGAAGGTTTTGCTCAAGGAGGGGAAGCTCTCTGCTGCACAGGCCGCTCCGATCCTGCCGAACCGCCCAACGGAGGAACTCTACGACGTGAAAAACGACCCGCACGAACTGCACA
>Ga0180437_10005724_pt1 | contig 16865 bp, 13 predicted proteins | sample SS_ome_4_FD_132410 | JGI IMG/M metagenome (GOLD analysis project Ga0180437, IMG submission 132410) | Hypersaline lake sediment archaeal communities from the Salton Sea, California, USA - SS_3_D_1 metaG | ecosystem: Environmental > Aquatic > Non-marine Saline and Alkaline > Hypersaline >... | reverse complement strand
GGTTCTCGCCGTCGGCCAAGCCGGCGATGTCGATCATGATCCCGTTGATGCCCCTCGAGTAGCTGGTGTAGTGCTGGAACGTGGCGGTCTCGCCGGGCAAGAGCGCGGTCTTGTCCGGGGCGATCGCGTTGTCGTCGTACTCGTTTGCCGCGGGGTCGCCGTCGGGATTGCCTGGGCTCTCGTCCCACTTCGAGTTGTTGTAGAAGACGTGCCGAGCGACGACCTCGGCCGGGGCGGGATCGAGTGTGATCGGAGCCGGTGTGTAGAGCCAGCGCACGCGCCCGACGGAGTCGCTCAGCGCGGCGGAGACGTAGTACGTGCCCGGGCCGACGCCGGCGCTCGGCACGTCGACGGACTGCGAGCCGGGCTCACCGGGCGTGGGCGGCAACACGTACGAGGGGCCGGCCGGAACTGCGCCCGCGTTGTACGGATTCCGATCCGCGTCGAAGAAGAAGTCGAGCGTCGTGTCGCTGTCCACGTCGTGGTAGGAATAAGCGACGGGCACCGGTTCACCGACCACGAAGCTCGTCTGCGCCGTGGCGACCTGGAGGTCGAGCAGATTGGGCCAGGTCGCGTCGGTCCAGTCCATCGACGCGCGCACCGCGTTTCCGCCCAGGTGGTGCGAAAGCCCATCGGGGTCCCGGGCTCCGCTGGCAACGCGGCTGAAGGCGTAGCCGGAGGCGGTTCGCGAAGGGTGGGACCCGTCGTACCAGTCGTTCGGCACGTCGTACACGCCGTCGTTCGCCGGCGGGTCCTCCGAGGTGTCGATCGTCCCGTGGTACCAGAGGTGTACGTCGGAGTGCTCGCCGCCGCTTGGGAATCCGCCGTAGCCCCCCTGCTCGAGCCTGCTTTCGGCCAGTTGCCGGCTGTAGGTGTTGGCCACCGGCTCGCCGGTGAAGTCGAAGGAGTGGTCGCCGTCGGTCCGCCAGTAGTTGTCCCAGAACACGACGCTTTCCCAGGCGGTCATCGGGGCGTCGCCGAAATCGGGGTACGGGAAGGGCTCGTTGACGCCGTCGACCGGATGGGGGTCGAGCGTGGTGACGTGATCGACCCAAACGCCCGCCTCGCCCAGGAGCCGGGCCAGTTCGGCGACCACCGACCCGCCGCGGCTGTGGCCGATCAGGTGCAGCGGGCTCTCGGCAAGGACCTGGCCGCCCGTGCTCGGATTGAGCAGGTACTCGGCGACCACGTCGGCGATCATCCCGGTCGAGACGCCGGAGTCGAACGCGATTCGCGACCAGTCGATCTTGTAGATCACCTCGCCCGTGGTGTGCTCGTCGGACCACAACACGGGTCCGGAATCCTGCACGACGTAGTCGACGTGTGGATTGTCGGCGTCGACCACGCGGGCCGTGAGCACGACGGCGTTTTCCGACCGGGACGCGATGGCGTCGTCGATGTGCTCGACCCAGGTTTCCAGGCCGGCGTCGGTGTCGGCGCCGTGGAAGAGGAGCGTCACGCCGCTTAGCAGACGCCGGTCCTCCAACATCTCGCAGCCCAGCCGGCGGCGGTGCACGGGGCGGCGCGTTCGCGCGCGGTGCAGAGACCGGACGTGCCTGTGGGCGGACGCTTTGCCGGGCTCCGGCGCAGCGGGATTCCAGACCTGCCCGAGGGCCGTCCGCTCAGTGCTCGTTTGCCGGTTGATGAACGGGCGCATGTCAGTAGCTTGCGGGTACTCACCCGCCCCCGAACGCCGGGAGGATGTTCACGCGGCTGCCGGGCTCGACGGGCGTGGCCAGCCCGTCGGCGGCGATGCGGCCATCGACGACGATCGCCAGGTTGACCACGACCCGGCCGTCCTCGACGAGTTGGGCCCCCAGCCCGGGGAAGCGGCGGTCCAGCGCGTCGATGATCTCGCCCACCGTGGCGGCGTCGACCTCGGTCTCGCGCGTGCCGCCGGTGAGGTCTTTGAACAACAGGGGGATGGTGACGGTGGGCATGGTGAGTTGTCGGCTGAGACGGACATCGGTTGCGAGTCACGGCATTTAAGCCGGCGCGGCGTCCGTGCCCGGCGTGATGCAATTGAAAACGCCGAAGGTAGCGAAGTCGGCCGCGTTGGTAGTGAGCACCGATGAAACGCCGGCCTGCTGATAGGTTGCTGCCAGCAGCGTATCGAGCAGTCGCCTTCGTCCCAGCGAGAATTGTTGCAACCAAGCCAGGAACTGCTTCGTCGCAGTGTCGCTGGGATACACGTGGTCGATGTCGCTCGCCGTCCACCATTGCTCGGCGATGCTCCGGGCTTCGTCCATGCTCAGCGGACGCGTGAAGCGCCGTGGATCGGTCACGACGTGGATGAATTCCGCCAGCACCTGCGGCGCGATTGCGATCCGGTTGCCCGCCGCCGCCAACCGAACCAGGATTTGGCGGGCTGCCGCGTGTTCAGCGTGTTCAGCCACCTCCGCCGCCACGAGAAAGCCCGTATCGAGTCCGTGAATCATGGGCGCCCCTCGAGCATCTCGCCCAACAAATCATCATCGGCTGCCGCTGGCCGTAGCACGTGGCCCAAGCTGACCGGCGGGATGTCCAAGACACTGTGGCGTCCCGCGTCGAGGCTCTCGACCGTGACGCGGACCTTTTCCCGGTCCTTAAGCGGCAGGGGGCGTTCCGGCTTCAAGACGCCGTTCTCGTAGATCGCTTCCACCACGTGAGACATCGATTCGTCCTCCGAACGCACCCTGTTGATTATAGCGAGCCCGTCCCCCGGACGCTACCGCCGTTTTTTCTTCCCCTGCTTCTCCTCCGCCAGCATCCGCTGCCACTCCTGAATCTTGCCCAGCGCCTCCAACGGCGTGGTCCCGTCCAGGTCCAGCTTCCGCACCTCATCCAACAGCGGGTGGTCGGCCGGGCCGAACAGCGTCATTTGGATCTGGCTCCCCTTCGTGCGCACCGTCGGCCGGGCGATCTTGGCGCGCCCCGCGGCGTCGAGGTGCTCTTCTTCGAGCTGGGCGAGGATGTCCTTGGCCCGCTCGACCACCTCGCGAGGCACGCCGGCCAGCCGCGCGACGTGGATGCCGTAGCTCTTGTCGGCCGCGCCGTCGACGATCTTGTGCAAGAACACCACCTCGTCCTGCCATTCCCGAACCGCCACGTTGAGGTTCTTCACCCCGTCGAGTTCCTGATCCAGGTCCGTCAGCTCGTGGTAGTGTGTGGCAAAGAGCGTGCGGCAGCCGATCTTGGCGTGCAATTGCTCGACCACGGCCCAGGCCAGCGAGATGCCGTCGTAGGTGCTCGTGCCCCGGCCGATCTCGTCGAGGATCACCAGGCTCCGCGGCGTAGCCATGTTCAGTATCCGAGCCGTCTCGGTCATCTCGACCATGAACGTGCTCTGTCCGCGCGAAAGCTCATCGCTCGCCCCCACGCGGGCAAAGATCCGGTCGGCCACGCCGATGGTGGCCTCCTTCGCCGGCACGAAGCTGCCGATCTGGGCCATCAGTGTCACGAGGGCCACCTGGCGGATGTAGGTGCTTTTGCCCGCCATGTTCGGGCCGGTGATCAAGAGGATCGTGCCCGACTCGCCGCCGGCCGTGGTGTCGTTGGGGACGAAGGTGCCTTCCGGCTCGATCACGTCGAGGACCGGGTGCCGCCCATCGACGATCCGAAGCACCGGCTCCTCGATCATCTCGGGCCGGCAGTAGTTCCGCTCGCGGGCCAGCTCGGCCAGCGCCACCAGCACGTCAATCTCGGAGAGCACGGCCGCGGTCGACTGCATGCGCCGCCGCTCGGCCGCCACGGCGTCGCGCAGCTCGATGAACAGCTCGTACTCGAGGTCCTTCGACCGCTCGTCGGCGGTGAGGACCTTCTCCTCGTACTCCTTCAGTTCCGGCGTGATGTACCGCTCGGCATTCTTCAGCGTCTGCTTGCGGATGTAGTCGTCGGGGACCTTCTCGCGGTGGGTGTTGGTCACCTCGATGTAGTAGCCGAAGACCTTGTTGAACCCCACCTTGAGGTTGGGGATGCCGGTGCGCTCGGTCTCCGTGGCCTGGTAGCGGGCGATCCAGTGCTTGCCGCCGCGCGTGAGCTCACGAAGCTCGTCGAGCGGGGGGTGAAAAGCCTCGCGGATCAGCCCGCCGTCGCGCGACGAGAGGGGGCAGTCGTCCACCAGGGCGGCGTCGAGCTTGCCCCGCAGGTCGGCGCACAGGTCGATCGCCGCCTCCAGCTCGCCCAGGCGCCGACTGCGCCGCGCCGTGAGCTTCGCCTTCAAGCCCGGCAGGCACCGGAGCGTGCGCTTCAGGAAGCTCAAGTCCCGCGGACTGGCCCGGCCGGTGCTCACCCGGGCCAGCAGCCGCTCGACATCGTACACCTTGCGCAACACGTCGCCCAGCTCGGCGGCGAGCGACGGCTCGGCCAGCAGCTCCCCGACCGCCTCGTGGCGCCGGCCGATGGCCTCGACGTCCGTGAGCGGGTTGGCCAGCCAGTCGGCCAGCAGGCGCGAGCCCATCGCCGTATGCGTCCGGTCGAGCACGGCCAGCAGCGACCCCTCGCGGCGTCCCTCGCGCAACGTCCGGGTGATCTCCAGGCTGCGGCGGCTCGACTCGTCGATCTCCAGCGTGCCGGCCGTGCGATAGGGCGTGAGCGTGTCGACGTGCTCGAGCGGGCCGCGCTGCGTCTCGGTCAGGTAGTCGAGCACGGCCCCGGCCGCGCGGATCGCCTGGGCGTCGGCCTTGCCGTCCGTAAAGCCGAACCCCTCCAGTCCCTTGGTGCCGAAGTGTTTTGACAGGGCCTCGGCCGCGGTGGCGGCGTTGAACGCCCAGGGGGGGCGCCGGGTGATCATCATCCCCTCGTCGAGCACCGGTGGCAGCGGGTCGGCGTCCTCGGCCAGCAGGCACTCGGCCGGCGCGATCCGGGCGAGTTGGTCGAGCACTTCCCGCCCCGGAAAGCCCGCGGCCACGAACCGGCCGGTCGACAGCTCGACCCACGCCAGCCCGGCCGGATCGCCCGGGGCCACGGCCGCCAGGTAGTTGCTCTGGCGGGGATCGAGCAACGCCTCGTCGGTCACCGTGCCGGGTGTGACCACCCGGGTCACCTCGCGGCGCACGAGCCCCTTGGCCTCGCGGGGGTCCTCGACCTGCTCACAGACGGCCGCCCGAAGGCCCGCGGCGATGAGCTTGCCCAGGTAGCTGTCCAACTGGTGGTGCGGAAAGCCCGCCATGGGGATCGCCCCGGCGCCCTTCTCGCGGCTGGTGAGTGCCAGGTTGAGCGTCCGGGCGGCCGTTTTGGCGTCGTCGTAGAACAGCTCGTAGAAGTCGCCCATGCGAAACAGCAACAGCGCATCCGGACACGCCGCTTTCGCCTCGCGATACTGCTTCATCATCGGAGTCTCGGCCATGCCGGCCATGCTACCAGACCCCGGGCGGGAGTCTCAAGGGGCGGCGAGAGACCTCGGAGATGCTGAGCCGGTCCCATGCCGAACTGATGTGGGCAGCCATGCTCGAGAGGGCCGAATTGCCGCCGTGCTATCCGGCGGCAGAAGACGCCTCGGCCATCGGGGTCGAAGCCAGCAAATCTCGCAGGCGGGGGGCGACCTGCTGCGGGTTGTCCTGGCAGACCCAGAGTCCCAGGTGCTCGAAGCCGCCGGTCTCCTGGGTGTAGGGGAGGAACTCGCAGTAGAGGCCGGCCCCCGGTCCGTTGGAGATGGTGACGTTGTACGCCGTGGTCTTGCCGATGGCCGGCATCACGGCCATGATGGCCGCGGTCATCTCTCCCCATGCCCGGGCCAGGGCGTCCAGCTCCTGCTCGTCGCACTCGCAGAGGTGTCGCTTGCGGTGGTCCTTCAAGACCAACAGCGTGTTGTAGGGCCGCCGCATGAAGTAGGGGACCATCAGCACGGCCGGGCCGTAGTCCTTGACCGTTAGCTCGGCGGGATTCTCGCGGAGCATGTAGGCCGCGAAGGTCTCGCCCCGCTCCTTCTCGAAGCGTTCGTTGCGGGCGACGTGCCGGGGCTTGAGGTTGCTGTAGAGGATCTGCTGGTGGCCGTGGGCCAGCGAGCCGCCGACCAGGCGTCCGTGGTTCTTGATCACGAGCACGTAGCCGTGCGTGGGGCGCCCGTCGCCGGTGGCGCCCGAGACTGGGTAGCCGGCCGAGTCGTCCAGCAGCAGCTTGCCTTCCAGGGCGGCCAGGCGCCCGAAGGCGATCAGCCGGTCCGACTGCGGCATGTTGTACCAGTCGCGGTCGAAGTAAGAGGAGGTCCACTGCAGGAAGTGCAAGCCACGAGGGCTCAGACCCTCGCCGTCGCCCCGGCCGTCGCCATCGCCGTTGCCGCCCGGGGCCGCGCCCGACGGGCCTTTCTCGAAGGGGTAGAGGATCGGGAAGAGGTTCTTGTTGATGAACGTGAAGCCTTCGCTTAGAGGCGCGACGTCGATCACGCCGGTCGTCTCGCCGCGGCAGACCGGGTCGTTGGCGCCGTCCTCTTCGGGTTCGCTGGGCGGCTCGGCGTTGTCGTGAGGCCGGCGTGCCCGGGCGGCGTTGAAGACCACGACCGCCCCGTCCCGGGGGTCCACCCGGTAGATCCCGTCGGGCAGGAACCGGCGGAGCTGCTCCTCCTCGCGGAAGAGCCGCTCGAGCCGCGCGGCCGACAGGTCTTCGAGGCGCTCGCACTGGAGGATCGGCTGCAGCGTCTCCCGGTCGAGGTGGTAGCGCGCTTCGGGCCCGAATTGGGCCCTGACCATCTCGCCGAAGCCGGCGTCTTCGAGGAACTGCCGCGTCATGCCGTCCCAGGTGAAGTAGGGGATGGTGATCTTGTAGGCATCCTCCCCCATGCGGCGGCGCAGCGGCTCCTCGGCCAGCAGCTTCTCGATGGCGCAGGCGAATCCGCCCACGTCGTCGGCCTTCACGACGATGGCTCCCTTGCCGATGCGCAGCGGAGTTTCGACGTCTTCGCAGGTGAAGTCCTCCTCGGAGCCGTTCAGCAGGTAGTCGGTAACGAAGGGGATCAGGTGGCTGCCGATCACGGGCACGGCGGTCGCGGCGGCTTCCTGGACCGCCATACCGAAACCCTCCATCACCGACGGCGAGCAATAGACGTCGGTCACCGCGTAGAGATCGGGCAGCCATTCCCAGATGTTCCCCATCACGGCCACGTGCGAGGCCACCTCCAGCTCGCGGATCAGCGCCCACAGGTCCCGGTGCAGCTTCTCCTCGTGCGGATCGACCGAGACGACCAGCAGGGTATGGGGGTGCTTGGCGTGGACCTGCGCGAAAGCCCGAATCAGCACGTCCTTGCGTTTCGTGTGATCGGTGCGGCTGATTTCGGTGATGATCCGGCATTGCCGGACCTTCGCGGCCGTAAGCCCGCATTGCCGACCGATGAAAGCGTAGACTTCGTGCTGGGGGCTGATCTGACGGGGGTGGAACCGGCCCGGGTCGATGCACGGCGGCAGGAAGAGCGGCTGCTCCACGCCGTAGTCCTCCACCAGGGTTTGCCGGATCAGGGGCGAGGTGGCGGCCACGCCGTCCAGCTCGCCGATGGTCTCCCGTTCCACGCCGATGCGCTCGTCGATGCGCAGGTCGGCCCAGGTCTCGGGCTTCATGTTCCGCTTCTTCAGGGTTCCCAGCGAGTGGGGCACCCAGAAGTGCTTGGTCCGGCGGCGGAACTTGCGCCGCACGAGGGCCCCGAGCTTGGCCCCGTCCCAGTAATGGGAAATGATCATGTCGACGTTGCCGCCGGCAGGGCCGCGAAGGAAGTCCCAGAGGAATTGTACCAGTTTGGGGATCTGCTCGTTCATGTCCTCCTTGCGGATGAACTCGGGCTTGTCGTCCTCGAGGTAGAGGATTCGCTGCCGGGCGTCCTTGTAGCGGAGGCCCACCTGCATCTCGCCGGTGACCGGATGGGGGAAGCCCCCGCGGTTGACAATCGTCACGCGGAAGCCCAGGCCGGCCAGCGTCTCGGTGAACATGTTGACGAACATGTTCTGCCCGCCCGTATCCGGCAACCCCGGCACCACCTCCCACTGGTGGATGCCGTGGTTGGTGATCATCAAGACGTGGGGCGCCTGGAAGCTGGTGAACGACTGGTGCGTAGGATCGTTCGCGAACTGGTACATGGGCTTCCTTCTCTCGCGTGGTGTTGTATGACAACGAACAAGAGACCTGGTTTGTTTTGTGCGAAGCACCCTTCGGGCCGTTCCGGAAGAACAGACCAGGTCCCTTGTTCTTTGCTAAGACTCTACTCGAGTACGGCTGAGAACGCCGAAGTGCTCCAGTCCCTCTTCCACGCCGGCCGCGTGCGCCCGCCGGGCCACGTATGCCTCGCTGCCGGCCGGCGATTCGGCCAGGGCCAGCAGCTCGGGCTGCGCGTTGGACACGACCACGCCCTTGCGAAATTCCATGAACATCGCGCCGTCGTTGCCGGTGTCGCCGGCCACGACCACGCTGTCGGGCGCCAAGCCCTGCTGCTCGATGAGGAAGCGGATCGCCTTTCCCTTGCCCGAGGCAGCCGGCAGGACGTCCAGATCGCGCCCGCTGGACCAGACCGCCTGATACCGGTCGGCGAACGGCTCAACCCGCCGGCGGATCTCCTCGGCGGCCTCGTCGGGTTGCGGGCAGCCGTCGAGATAGCAGCTCGTCTTCAGCTCGGTGTTGAACTTATCGGGCTGCATGACCAGGCCCTCGATTCCCTCGAGAAACGAGAGGGCGTCGTCCCGCGTGTAGTCCCGCAGAAGGCGATCCCTCCAGGCCGGCATCGGTTGGCTGTCCGGCCGCAGCGGCGGAAGGTAGATTTCCGTGCCCACCTGGCAGATCACCGCGTCGGGCTCCGGCAACCCCTCCTGAGCCACCCCTTCGATCACCTGCTCCAGCCGACGGCCGGTCGAAAGGATCAGGTACAGATCTCCGGCGGCTTTCGCTTCGGTGAGTCGGGCCGCCAACCGATCCAGGGCCGGGCGATCGCCCGTCAGGGTCCCGTCGATGTCTGAGGCCAAGGTCCATTTCACGATCCGGCGGCTCCTCTGAAGAAGAGAACGGCCCCTCTTTTGTTCAGGGGGTGCTGGCGCTGCTGTCGTGCGGCCAAAACTGACAACCGCAGTTGGCTTTATTTGTTCGACCCGGGCGGGGGGGCGGGATTCTAGCGTCGCGGCGTCGCGCGGTCTACCCCGCTTCCGTGGCGCAGCGCCAGGAGTCAGGTCTTGACTTGTGTAACTTCTCGGGCACCATGTCGGCTGGCGCGTACGCGAGCGAGAACGCCCGAAGAGTTACAAGTCGATGCCTGACCCCGATGGCCCAGAATCGGACACGTCGCCGGCTTCTCGCGTCGACTGCCTCTTGGGCAAGTGTCTCTCTAGGATGCCCACGGCACTGAGGATGACCAGCGAGAAGCCGATACCGACCCCTGCCAGGAAGTAGTAGCCCAAGCCGCAGGCGATGCCGAAGGCCCCCACGACCCAGATGGTGGCCGCGGTGGTGATCCCTTGGACGGAGCCCCGGGCCTGGATAATCGTGCCGGCGCCGAGGAAGCCGATGCCGCCGACGATCCCTTGGATTACCCGAAGCGGATCGAGGCGGGCGGCGCCCCCGGCTTCGAGCATCGCCTGACAGAGCCGCAGCGTGACCATGGTGAACATGGCCGCGCCCAGGCCGACCATCATTTGGGTGCGCAAGCCGGCGGGCTTGCCGTGGCGCTCCCGCTCCCAACCCAGCGCGCCCGCGCCGAGCACGGCGATCAGCGCCCGAAGCACCACCTCCCACTCAGACGGGAACGCATCCATCGCTCGCAACCCCTTATCGTGGCGATTGTCGAGGGAAAAGGGGTCAGGACCCTATTGTGCGAAGCACCCTTCGGGCCGTTCCGGCAATAGGGTCCTGACCCCTTTTCCGGTCCCCCCTTAATCGTACCGCGCCGTTGGCAACTCGGCAGTCATGGCGGATCGTCGCCGCCCGGGTTCCAGGGATTGCAGCGGCAAATTCGCCAGACGCCCCGGCAGGCCCCCCGAATCGCCCCGTGCTTGCGCACCGACTCGATGAAGTAGACACTGCACGTGGGCCGGAAGCGGCAGTGGCCGCCCAGCAGGGGGCTCAAAAGCCATTGGTAGAGCCGAACCATCCCGATCAGGGCGTTGGCCGGGAGGTGCGACAACCACCGCAGGACGTTTTCAATCGCCCGCATTAGCCTGGTCCCTGTTCCACATCTCCGCCCTGCTGCATCTTCCGCGCCACGCGCCCGGCGAGCCGGCACAAGGACTGCCGCAACCCGTCGAGGGTCGGCTCGGCCCCGCGTCGCGGCACGACCACGAGGTCGAGCCCGGCCGGCAGTTCCTCGCGGGAAAGTCGAAACGCCTCGCGCAGCAGGCGCTTCCACCGATTTCGGACCACCGCGCCGCCGATTCGCCGGGAGACGGACAGCCCCAACCGCGGGTGCCTAAGCCCGTTGGGATGCCCGAACACCAGCAGCAGGTGGTCGCCGGCCGACCGGCGCAGACGAAACGCCCGCTGGAAGTCCGCACTGCGGCGGATGCGGTCGTGGGGACGGAACGGTTGGTCGGGCATGGGGTGGCTACCACCGCAGGTTGCCGCGGGGGTTTTGCGGGTGCCGGCTGCCGATCCACCGGATGGCTTCCCGCTCTTCGTCGTCGAGCGTATCGGGCAAGACGATCTGGATTTCCGCGAGCAGATCGCCGGGGGAGCCGTTCCTGGGGGCGACGCCGTGGCCCTTCACCCGCAGCTTGGCCCCGCTCGAAGTGCCCGGGGGGACGCGCAGGGCCACGGTCCCTCGGGGCGTGGGTATGTCGACCTTCGCGCCCAGGGCGGCCTCGGCCAGGGTGACGGGCACGCGCACGTGCAGGTTATTGCCCCGCCGCTGGAAACAGGGGTGTGGGGCCACGTGGACCGTGAGCAGGATGTCGCCGCGGGAGCCGCCCCTCGGCGGGGTGTCGCCCTGCCCCCTGACCCGGATCTTCTTGCCGTCCTCGATGCCCGGCGGGATCTTCACCGCGATCGTCTCGTTCTTGCCCGTGCGGCGGTGGATGGTCACGTGGACCTCGCCGCCGGCGACGGCGATGCCGAAAGGGACATCGACTGCGTGGTGGATGTCGCCGCCGCGTCCGGGCGGAGCGGAGGTCGCCCCGGGCCCTGGGCGTGGGCCCCTCTGGCGGAACTGGCGGAAGATGTCGCCCAGGTCCGGGGCGACCCCCGCCCCGAACCGCTCGCCGAAGAACTGGCCCAGGTCGAAGTCCTCGAAGTGGAAACCTCCCGGTCCGGCACCGCCACCCCCGCCCGCCCCCATGGTCTCAAACGAGGCCCCGTAGCGGTCGTAAAGCTCGCGTTTTTCGGCGTCGCCGAGGACGTCGAAGGCACGCTGGACCTGCTGAAATCTCTCCTTGGCGGCCTTGTCGTCGGGGTTCAGGTCGGGGTGGTACTTCCTGGCCAGATTTCGATAGGCCTTTTCGATCTCCGTCTGCGAGGCGTTTCTCGCGACCCCGAGGATCTTGTAGTAGTCGTCGGCCATCGAAGTCCCGTCGTCCCGCGGAAGCCGGCGAGCACCGCGTCTCACTCCGGCGCCATCCCATCTCCTAATTCTAGGCCCCCGGGGGGCCGTCCATCAAGCGGAGGCTGGCCCGCGCGCCCTGTAGGGTCGGCCGGCGTGCTCCAGGGCGTGCTACAGTAGTTGTAGCCCTCCCATTCGCGAAAAAGGGACCTGGTTTATTTTGTGCGAAGCACCCTTCGGGCCGTTCCAGCAAGACAAACCAGGACCCTTTTTCGCGACGAGCCCACAGGGGTTGGAATGCGCCGCCGCTTTGCCACCGCAGCACGTCCGCTCGCTCGCTCCGGGCCCCGATCCGGCCGGAGCAACCGGCTCTGGGGGTTGCTTCTGGCCCTCTCCGCGGTCGGGGGGCACCCAGCCGTGCAGGACGTGCCGGTCCTGGCCGGCGAGTTGGAAATCACGGTGGTCCATCGCGAGACGGGCCAGCCGCTGGCCTGCCGGATGCACCTCTTCAGCGCCCGCGGCCGCCCCCACCGTCCGCGGGGCGTGCCCTTCTGGCACGACCATTTCGTCTTCGACGGCAGCATCCGGCTCGAGTTGCCCAACGGCCAATACACGTTCGAGATGGAGTGCGGCCCCGAGTACCACACACGCAGCGGCCACTTCGTGATCGAGGACTTTGCCAACGACGCCAAGCGGATCGACATGCTCCGTTTCGTCGACATGGCCGGCCGGGGTTGGTATTCCGGCGATCTCTACGTGCGGCGCGACCCGAAGGACGTCGAACTGCTGATGCGGGCCGAGGACCTCCACGTGGCCGAAGTGGTCACCTGGTGGAACGACAAGAGCGACTGGAGAGGGCGCCCCACGCCCGACGACCCGCTGGTCCGCTTCGACGGCAACCGCTTCTACCACCTGATGGCCGGGGGCCACGCCCGGGGCGGCACCACGCTGCTGTTGTTCAACCTGGACGAGCCGCTGCTTGCGGCCGGGGCCGGGGCGGAATACCCGCCGCCGTCGTCGTATCTCGACCGTGCCCGGCGCCAGGGCAATGCGTGGGTCGACCTGAGCGCGCCTTTTTGGTGGGATCTACCCACACTAGGAGCCAAGGGGCAAGTCGACTCGATCCAGCTCGCCCACAGTCATATCGGTCGCGAGCGGGCAATATGCAACGAAGCGGACGGCAGGCCCCGCGACCCCCGCCGCTATCCGCCGCCCATGGGCAATGCCCGATGGTCGCACGACATCTATTTCAAGCTGCTCGACTGCGGGCTGCGCATTCCCCCCACGGCCGGGAGCGGCTCCGGGGTGGTCGAAAACCCGGTGGGCTACAACCGCGTCTACGTCCACGTCGACGGCGAGCCGGACTACCAGAAGTGGTGGGAGCAGCTCCGCGCCGGGCGGGTGTTCGTCACGAACGGACCGCTCATGTTGCCCCGCGTCGAGGGGCACTTGCCCGGCCACGTGTTCCACGCCGACAAAGGGCAAGAGCTCGAGCTTCAGATCGCCCTGACGCTCTCGACCCGCGAGCCGATCAGCTACCTCGAGATCATCAAGGACGGCAAGGTGGAGCACAGCGTCCGCCTCTCGGAGTACGCCGGGAGCGGGCGCCTGCCCAAGGTCCGCTTCCGCCGAAGCGGCTGGTTCCTGGTCCGGGCGGTCACCGACCTGCCCAAGACGTACCGCTTTGCGATGACCGGGCCGTGGTACGTCGAGTTCGACTACGAGCGACGCATAAGCCGCGCCGCGGCACAGTTCTTCCTCGATTGGGTCTACGAGCGGGCCCGGCAGATCAAGCTCGCCGACCCGCAGCAGCGCCGCGAGGTGCTGCTCTACCACCGCGAGGGGCGGGATTTCTGGGAGAAGCTGGTCTCGCGGGCCAACGCGGAGTGAGCCCGGGGACTGTCCCAATTTTCGCGCCGGCGGGGACTGTCCCAATTTTCGCGCAGCGAAAATGGGACTGTCCCCTTCCTTCCCACGATGAAGTTGACAGGGGCGGCTCGCCGCAATACCATCCGCCCCCCCGGATGCTCTCAAGGCCCTCGCGGGTAGCTCCGACGCTCCGCGGCCGGACAAGACCCCAACGAGCGGCCCCAAAACCCCTCGATTGAGCCGTTTCCGGCTAACGCCAGCTCAGGGACGCACCGAAACTGAACACAGGCGGCGGCTCGCCCGCCGACGTTCGCCCCCGGCGCCCTCTTTGGACGGGCGGAGATTGCAGGCCCCCCCCCAATAGGTTGGTCAACGTGGTTCGTGTAGGCATCGGCACCGTGGCTCTGTTCATCGCGGCGTGGACGGCCCACCAAGGTCTTGCGCAGGGGCCGCCGGGCGCTCGCGCCACGGCACCCCAGGTGGTTCGGCTCCCCCCGACCTCGCCAACGGTGCCATCCCCCGTTTCCGGGGCGAGTGGGACCGTCCCCAGTCTATCCCCAGCGGTGCCCGTCGCCGGGCCGCCGGGCGCCCCGCTCGCTTCCGGCCCAGGCGGCGAGACCCTCGAGCAGGCGTGGGCCGCTGCGCTGAAGGCGGATCAGCTCCTCGAGGCCCGGCGGTGGGAGATCTCCTCGGCCGAGCGGTCGTTGCGTGCCTCACAGGCCGAGCGTTGGCCCACGGCGAAGGTGGACGGCTCGTACACCGTGCGGAGCGACGAGCCGGCTTTCCACTTCCGCTTTCCGGCGATTCCCGTGCCCACCGACACGTTCCCTTTTGCCCAGCGAGAGAATTTCGCCCTGGGGGCCAGCGCCAACCTGCCCCTGTACACCGGGGGGCGAATCCAATACGGCATTGCCGCGGCCGAGAACGAGCTGACGACCGCGGCCCTGGACCGGGACGTGGCCGAAGCGGACCTCAAGATGCGCGTGGCCGAGCACTTCGTGACGGTGCTCCGTGCCCAGCGCGACCTGGGCGTGGCCCAGAGCACGTTGAAGAGCCTCCAGGCCCACGTCCGCGACGTGGAACTCCTCTTCCAGCACGAACAGGTCCCGCGAAACGACCTGCTGGCCGCCCGCGTTGCGGAATCGAATGCCCGCCAGGACGCCATTCGGGCGGAAAACCGGCTGGACATCGGCCGGGCGGCGTACAACCGGCAGTTGGGCCGCCGGTTGGACTCGCCGGTCCGTCTGGCCGAGAGTTCGCCGGGGCTGCCCGAGACGGACCTGGGTACGCTCACGGCGTGGGCCCTGCGCAACCGGGATGAAATCGCCCGGCTGACGGTCCGGGCCGAGGCCCTGCGCCATCGGGCCGCCGCGGCGCGGGCCTCGAGCCGCCCGCAGGTGCAACTCCGTGGTGAATACACCTATGAAGAAAACCGCTTCCTCGAGCCGGAAGGCATCGCCGCCGCGGGCGTCGGCGTCGAGTGGAAGCTGTTCGACGCCGGCCGGGACCGCCACCAGGCCGCCGCCCTGTCGCAACAGGCCGAGGCGCTGCTGCGCACGCGGGCCGACCTCGAGTCGCGGATTGCCCTGGAGGTCCGCCGGGCATGGCTCGACGTCGGGGAGACCCGTCGGCGGGTCGAGGTGACCCGCCAGGCCGTCCAGCAGGCGGAAGAGAACCTCCGCGTGGCCCGCCACCGCTACACGCTCGGGGCGGGCACCAACACCGAGGTCCTCGACGCCGAGGCCCTGCGAAGCGAGACCTACCGAAACGACCACGCCGCGACCTACGACCTGCTCCTCTCCGTGCTGCGTCTGCGCCGGGCCACGGGCGATCTCTAAGAGGCTGTCCGGACAGTGTTCGTAGTGACCCGATTCATCGGGTCTGGCTGCAGAACGGCGCCCTTTGGCGGGCTCAGGACCGCATGAATGCGGTCACTACGAACTTTTCGGGCGGCCCTCGCGCTACATTCGGACTGACCGCTACCGGCCGACGCCGGGCGGCACTGCGCCGCGGGACCGGCTCGCGGCAGCGGCTTTTCGATCTTCCGGCCCGCGACGTTTGACAAAGGGCCCCTGCGACCTAGCCTTTCAGTAGACCGCGGGGTGCTCGTCTCCCTGGCCCTGCGCTTTGGCACCCTGGTCCGGCGGGCGTCGGAACGGGTGGCACCAACGACAATCAGGCTGCTCCGTTCGGAGCATCGGCACACTGGAAAGGCCGTAGGCTCGCGTTTTCCTACACGGAGCCGTCCGGCGTACGCCGGCGGAGTCTCGTTGTGGAGCAACGCGCTGCCCGCAGCGCGCGATCGAGCCGGATCCCTCACGAGGCTTGGCGAGTGCGCGCTGCCGGCCCGGACGTGTCGCCGAGGGTCTTTGTTTCGCAACTTGGCTCTGCACCATGGCCGTCACAACGTGCGACGCGGAGGTGGCCCGGGGAACCACCGCTGACGTCGACTACAAGATCGCTGCCACCTCGGACGAGCGGGCCGACGCCTTTCGGCTGGTCTATCGCTCGTACCTCGAAGCCGGGCTGGGGCAGCGAAACCCGTACGGCATGAGGGTAACACCCTACCATCTCCTCCCCACCACGGAGGTCTTCATCGCCACGCTGCGAGACGAGGTGATTCTCACCGCGAGCCTGGTGACCGACGGGGAGGCGGGCCTGCCGATGGAGTGCGTCTACGAGGAAGAGGTGGCGGCCAAACGGGCGGCCGGATTGCGCCTGGGGGAGGTCTCGTGCCTGGCCGACCGCCGGAGCCACTTCCGCGGCTTCTTTCCGGTGTTCCTGCGGCTGAGCCGCCTGCTGGTGCAATATGCCCGGTACTGCGGGCTGGACCAACTGCTGCTGGCCGTGCACCCGAAGCACGCGCGGTTCTACCAGCGGTTCATGACCTTCCGCCCGATGGGCGCAGAGCGGGTGTATCCCACGGTGCGCAACCACCCGGCCGTGGCGCTGTGCCTCGATTTTGCGCGGGTCGACGCGGAGCGTCACGAGAACTACGACACGTTTTTCGGCGCACCGCTGCCCGAAGAGATGCTCCGGCCGCAGCCCATCACCCCCGCCGAGGTCGACTTCTTCCGGTCGATGATCGACCCGACGTTCAAGCTTGCCCCGTTGCCTACCGAGACCTTCTTCCGTTGTCGCGGGGCCGAAAAGGCGACGAGCGCGGCGTGAAGCCGCCCCCTTTCCCGCCCGTGCGCAGCCCCGCCGGCATAACACCGAGAAGTTGCGGGGCAAGACGTGCCCCCCCTGTCACAACGTCGCCAGCAGCTTCTCGACGGCGGCCCGGGTCGGGTCGGCCACGACCTCGGCGGGCTCGTGTCTTTCGACGAGGCCCAGTCCTCCCAGCGCCGCGTCGTGAAGCGCCGCTCGGTCGACTCGGAAGGCAGACGCTGCCGGGGCGACGGGCTGCGTGGTGAGCGGCGCCGCCTCGGGCAGCTCGGCAGCCGGTGCCTCGCCGGCGGGTAGACCCGACGGTGCGCCGAAAAGCACCAGCCGCGTGAACGCCGAAGTGCAGTTGTTCCGCGCGAGGATCTCGTCGTTCGTGTCGACCTTCTTGTCGCGGTCGTAGTCGTAGGCGTCATCG
>Ga0180437_10005722_pt1 | contig 16866 bp, 17 predicted proteins | sample SS_ome_4_FD_132410 | JGI IMG/M metagenome (GOLD analysis project Ga0180437, IMG submission 132410) | Hypersaline lake sediment archaeal communities from the Salton Sea, California, USA - SS_3_D_1 metaG | ecosystem: Environmental > Aquatic > Non-marine Saline and Alkaline > Hypersaline >... | reverse complement strand
CCTCCGCCCACTCCAATAACTTTGATCCTGGCAAAGGATTCCATCTGTGGTAAGGGTTGCATTTTTTCCTCCTCGAAATGACTTAAATTTTCTAAGTGATTTTGATTTCCTTTCAGCATTGATTTTCTATCCCGGTAATAATCTCTTTAAGAATCCTGCCGCTCGTTTGAAATCGAAAATTGGCCATCCCGTACCATAGTGATAGCCATCCAACTGAGTCTCCTGCTGCATTTTTGCCCATGCGATTAAACCCAAACTGGTAGAGAAGGCTGGAGATCTCAAGTCATCCGCCAGCCCTGTGATATTTTCAGGTTGTGCAAGACGTACGGGTAATCCAAGCACTCTTCCTGCCAACTCCTTGATCCCGGGCAATAAGCGCGTTCCTCCGGTGAGAACAACCCCCGCAGGGAGAAGGCCATCGTAACCAGAGCGTTTTATTTCTTGGCGAACCAAGCTAAAAAGTTCTTCCATCCTAGCTTCGATAACCGTAGCCATGTCTGATCGTTTGATTTGAGTGGGTTGATCCGCTCCAAAAGCTCGAACAGTGAAGGTATGATTAGAATCAACTTGCGATTTAAGTGCATTCCCATATTTCTGTTTAACCAATTCCGAGGTCTCTAACGAGATATGTAAACCTTGGGAAATATCGCTGGTGATATGGTCCCCACCGACAGGGATCACAGCTGTCTGCCAAACCGATCCCTCAATATAGATAGCAAGATCTGTTGTCCCCGCGCCGATGTCACACACAACGACACCCATCTCACGCTCTGTATCCGTCAAGACCAATTCCCCTACTGCCAGCGAGCTCAGCACCCAGCCATCGACGACAAGCCCTGCTGCTTCGACACATTTCTGAAGGTTCTGACGAGCTGTTGATCCAGTGGTGACAATATGTGCTTCAACTTCCAACCTGTAGCCATGCATTCCGATGGCGTCCTTGATGCCATCTTGCCCATCAATCACAAATCCTCGTGGGATAACATGCACCACTTCCCGATTGTAGGGAATTGCCAGGGACTGGGCTGCATCGAGAGCACGACTGATATCATCCGCGCCAATCGTCCGTCCGGAGACACCCGCCATCCCGGTGCTATTAAGAGACGAAATCTGCGAACCAGAGAGGTTAACCAATGCTGAAGTGATCTCGTATCCCGAAGTCCGCTCCACTTTCTCTTTTGCGGATGCCACGGATTTAGCTACCCCTTCCAGACTGACAACCCCTCCCTTGCGCATTCCTTCTGCAGGGACAATCCCTACACCTAATACACGCATACGTCGGTTATCGTCGAATTGACCGACTAATCCACACACTTTTTTCGTGCCGATGTCAAACCCGACAAACAATGATTCTTCCGTTCCGATGAGTGCTGCCACAGATTTAACCTCGATTAGCGATAGAAAATTCCTTCTAAATCTGCAACGCTTACCAACGTCGCAGGATATCCTTCTTTAGCTAGCTTGTCTGCAATCTCGTTGTAAATCTTCAATTTGACCGCCATATCGCCAGATGTACCGAAATATGCAATCCAACCCCGATCATCCCGGAAACCAAATCCATAATGCTGATCGTAGAGCAACGGATTCTGTGCCTGGAGCAAGAGGCATAGATCATAGGCTGCCTTGATTTTTTCCTTTTCGATGGCGGGTTCCAAGGGTTCATCCAACTCCAGGACCGAGGTTAGAGAATGAACATAAAACAAACCCGGGATGGAATCTCGCATATAAAAAGCAAGACCATCCGCACTCAACAACCATGTCTGACCCGCATCATTCCAAACCAGTACAGGTTCTCGTTCCTCGATCTGAATAAGAACCTTATTTGGCCATTGCACATCCACCGTTGCGAATTCGATTTCTGGCAAGGATTCAAGGATCTCGAGAACCTGCTTGGGGTCGACATCGAAAATGGATCGACCCGTGACGCCAGCAATCGTTCGAACTCTGGAGGGGCTTAGGTATTCAATCCCGGTCAGTTCAGGCCGAGTGACTTGAAAATCGGTAGAAGTGTAAATGGTCCATAAGCCCCAAGCTGCTATACCTAGCAGGATCAACGCAGGGATTCGTGCACCTGAGCGAATCTGACGAATCCCAGGTAGACGTATTCTAGGCCTACGCTCCAGGCTCACGGCTGTATCATAGCGTTGGCGCCCACGACTGGATCGGGGAATAGAATATCCCTTCGTTACGAGACCAGAGCCCACCTTCTTCCTACGGCGGGACTTCTTCAATCCAACCTGATCCGTTCTTGTCCCCGTGCGGCCTAGTGCACCTTCACCTATCGTCATCTACCAACCTCGTATGAACGTACCAACTGCATTTTTTGATTCTGTCGAACCAGGGCTAGCTCAATTAATCGATCCAGGAGCTCAGGATAAGACAAACCCGTTGCCTCCCATAACTTGGGATACATGCTGATGCTTGTGAATCCTGGAATGGTGTTCAACTCATTTACATAGGGTTTGCCATCCACCTTATCCAGTAAGAAATCAACTCTAGCCATCCCTGCTCCATCAATCGCCTTGAAAGCTTCAACAGCAATCCTTCGAATTTCCTCCGAGAGATCCTGACCTAACGCTGCAGGGATCAACAAATCGGAGGTATCGTCGATGTATTTCGCACGATAGCTATAAAATTCATCTCCGGGCACAATCTCACCTGGTATCGAGGCTTCTGGGTTCTCGTTACCGAGAACACTCACTTCAATCTCTCGCGCATCTAATCCCTTTTCAACCATCACGCGACGGTCATACTGCGCAGCTTCCAGCAATCCTTCGATCAAATCAGATCGATTCTTACATTTACTCACGCCCACGGAAGATCCTTGATTGACCGGCTTTGTGAAAAGCGGGTATGGAGCAACCCCTTCCGCTTTCTCGAGCATGGCATCGAAATCGTCCGTGATCTCTTGCCCGGTGAGAAGGACATAATCAACAATGGGGATATTCCAGCTCTTCATCACATCCTTAAACAACACCTTGTCCATTGCGACGGAGGATGCCAAAACCCCCGCTCCAACGTAAGGCATCTCAGCCATTTCAAACATACCTTGAAGCGTTCCATCTTCACCAAAAGTGCCATGTAACACTGGAAAGACCATGTCAATGTTTATAAGAGCTTCCAGTACGCCATCCTCTTTCCGGCGATATAGCATGTTATTCCCTGGCTCTGGCAGGAAGGTTACAGGATCCAATCCTTCTAAATCGCCTTGCTCACAGGCTTCCAATACCCCGGATCCACTGAACCACTGGCCGGATTTCGAAATCGCGATTGGAACCACTTCATACTTGGTTGGATCCAATTCACGGATCACAGATCGGGCAGATCGCAGTGAAACTTCATGCTCCCCCGATCTACCACCAAAAATCACGCCCACTCGAAGTTTGGCCATCAATTTTCATCTCCAAGCATCACAAATTCGTTCAACTCAGCCTTTTCCCAATCCCCGAAAAGTTCCACTTCCAATTCCAATTTGATTTGGAAACGATCCAAAACTTCCTTCCTCACAAGCTTGATAAGCCGTAATACATCCGTGGCAGAAGCATCGCCCAGGTTAGTAAAAAAGTTGGCATGCTTCGCACTGACACGAGCCCCACCGATCTGTAAACCTTTCAAACCCGCAGTGTCGATCAAACGCCCGGCTGACTTCCCGGGTGGGTTCTTAAACATGGACCCCCAGCTTGGACCAGACGGTTGGGTATCCTGGCGATACTTCACAAATTCCATCATCCTCATTTTCGCCAGTTCAGCACTGGTTTTACTCAGCCGGAATGTCGCAGTTAAAACCACATGTTGACCTGGAGAGCCTTTGAGAATGCTAGTACGGTAGCCATACTCAAATCGCTCTACGGGCCATGTTTCTACCTCTTTACCTGGTTGCAAGATCTCGGCCACCTCTAAGCAATTCCCAATATCCGAGCCGTGAGCTCCTGCATTTCCTACAACGGCGCCCCCAATGGTTCCTGGAACGGTTGCAGCCCACTCTAAGCCGGACCACCCACGTTTAACGGTGCGACGGCTTACAGATCCCAGGGAAGCACCGGATTCGGCTTTAACCCTGGGGGATGTGTCGGTATCTAAAAAAGCTACTTCACGTGCCTGGTTCAATAAAACTACTCCTCTTACACCTGAATCCGCTACCAACACATTCGATCCTCCACCAAGAATATAGAAGGGGATCGCCATCTCCCATAGCTGTCGCACGGTCTGAACCATGTCATCTTTAGAATTCACCTCAATCAAGAAATCAGCCGGACCACCAATCCGAGAAGAGGTATAGGGCGCAAGGTGCACACCTTGGCGGACTCGATCTCCAAAGGTCTGCAATACCTGCGAAGCTCTCTCGGCAGATGATCCCCTCGATTTCACAGACGGCGAACCCTTTCTATGATTCGTTCAACGACTTCACGCTTCGCAGTTTCAGCCGTATAGTACGGAGTGACAAAGGACTTTCGTGTCCCATTTTTTTTCGCTGCCAATCGAAGTCGCAACTCCATTCGACGATCCACTTTAAATATTTCTTGTCCACTCTTCGTCATCACCGACCCCTTTCATTCCACTTGATAAAAGCTCCAAAAGTTGCTTTCCAACTTGATTTGCATCGCCAGCACTTAGCGTGACAACAACATCTCCAGGTTTAACTAACTCCGACAAAGATATAGCAATGTCCTTGAGGTCTGCGATAAACCTGACCTCTGGATGATCGATTTGTTCACTCAGGATCTCGCCACTGATCGAGCCATCGAAAACTTCCCGCGCCCCGAAGACTTCCGTTACAATCACAAAGTCTGCATCGGAGAATGCCTTCAAGTACGCTGCCATAAAGGCTTCAATCCGGGAGTAGGTATGAGGTTGAAAAACAGCCCAGATTCTGGCATCCGGGAAGCGTAACCTGGCAGTTGACAATGTTGCTCGAATTTCGGTGGGATGATGAGCATAATCATCGATAACAGTAACTCCCTTTGATTCGCCCATAATTTCAAATCGCTGACCTGCGCCATGATAGGTCGTTAAAGCTTCCTGAATGACGCGGAAAGTGATACCTACTTCATCAGCCACTGCCATGGCTCCAAGCGCATTCTCAACATTATGTAATCCCGGGAGGCGGGTCCGAACTAATCCTTGTAACTCATCTCGGTAAAGCACCAGGAAATCCATCCCACCTGCCGCATTAGGACGCAATTCCTCAGCATGCCAGTCCGCCTCCCGATCCAACCCATAAGTAATTCTCATCAATCCTTCTCTTGAGAGTGACGCCGCACCTGGATCTGTAAGGCAGACAACAAGACTTGATTTCACTTGCGCGATGAACTTGTCGAAAGCTGCTTCGAGATCCGCCAGAGTGGGATAACAATCCGGGTGATCATGTTCCAAATTAGTGATGACAGCGATATGGGGATGTAACCCTAAAAATGCACGGTCATATTCATCGGCTTCGACAACGAAATATCTTCCCGAGCCAGCTTTCCCATTTGCACCAAAATCACCTAATAACCCACCCACAATAAAACTGGGATCATACCCAGCACACTGCAGGATCCACGCGATGAGACCACTCGTCGTCGTCTTGCCATGGGTTCCCGCCACCGCTAGCGTTTCGTGCTTGGCGGTTAATTCTGTGAGAAAAGCCTGTCGTTTTAGGACAGGAACGCCCATTTGCCTAGCGGCAACAAGTTCAACGTTGTTATCAGGTATCGCTGAGGATGCAATCACAAGATCCGCCCCAAGCACGTGTTTCTCATCGTGTCCAAGAAAAACCTGAACATCTGCGGCTTCAAGGGCACGTGTATAAGCGGACAAACCTCGATCTGAACCTGTCACTTGTTCACCTCGATCATGTAAGACATGTGCGATAGCCGATAATCCGGCTCCTCCAATTCCAACCAGGTGTACCTTCCGAGTCATACGAACACTACGATAATGAGGATGAAGATCACCCCAACCGCAAAATAGACTCGTGGGATGGGCAGCAAGGTTGGTGGAAGGTACTTGACGATATTTTCAAATTCTTGAGCCAGAACCGAACCCGCTTCCGGTTGAAGGACCAAATTCGTTGGATACTCCAACTCATGTAGATATCCCCAAACAGACCCTGCCAGGAGATATCCGTTCAGTACACCGAGCACCAGCCCAAGTAAAATCTCCTCTAATTTCTCGCGTGCAACTTTATCCTGCAGAGCTCGAATGTGCGGGGTCTGATATCCAAAAAATGCTAACAAAGCCATCAAACCCGCACGGACAATAAATTGCGTGCTGGCCGATTGGGCGGAGAGCATGGATTGGTAGGGTTCAACATAGGTCTCTAGAATCGAGTTCATGAAGAGCCCCAACACTATGGCACTGGTCACTAGCAGTTCTTTAGCCCAACCACGCATGGCACCTATGATGCCGAAGAGTGCAATGGTCAGGCCAAAAAGAACGGTAAGACTAACCATGCACCTCTCCCTTCGCCCTGGCCAATTGCTCAATTTCCTGGGCGATCAACTGCGCTGCACTAGGTCTGGCGATTTTCATAGCAGCTTCCCTCATGGATTGCATCCGATCGGGATCCTGTAATAACTCCAAGATGGTAGGGTAAAGGCGCTCAGGTAACTCCTCATCCCGGATCTGAACAGCAGCACCGAGTTGAATGAGGTGATCGGCATTGACCTTTTGGTATTTCCAAGCATGCGGATAAGGCACCAGAATCGCTGGTAATCCAAAGATGGGATACTCCCCTAAAATCGCCGCGCCAGCCCTGGAAACCACTAAATCCGTTGAGGCTAAGGCTGCGCTCATCTCCTCATGCAAGTATGCATACGGGTGATAATCCTCTCGAAGCACATCAGAGATGGACCCAACAGCAACTTCGGTACGGACCCAATCCAAGTTTCCAGTAATATGCACAACCTGAGCCTTCTCAAGTAAGTCACCAAGGATAGACCACAAGGCGAGGTTGATCGAACGTGCGCCTCGACTGCCTCCAAAGATCAGAACAACTGGTTTTTGATCATGCAACTTTAGCTTGGCCTTTCCCATGTCCTTGGTCATTTTGTGAAGTGCCCTTCTAGTTGGATAACCACTTACAACAACCTTGCGACGGGAACCATGATATTGCCGTGATTTCTCTGTGGTCACTGCGATGGTATTGGCCATCACACCAATGAGCTTGAGCGCCAACCCGGGTTCAATGTCTGGCACATAAGCCAACTTGGGTATTCTCCATCCCGCAAGCGCGACAGGCACACCAACATATCCACCCGTGAAGAACAGCACATCAGGCAGAAATTGCCGGAGGATCTTCCGTGCGGCAAAGACACCCTGTAACAAAGCAAATAGATTCTTCGGCAATGCTTGCCATCCAACCCCGTGCACACCTGCAGCAGGAATGGCATCAAATTTGATTCCTGCCCGCTCAACTAAAGAGGCTTCCATGCCACCTTCTCCACCTACCCAAAGAACTTCAGATTTTTCTTCGAGTTCTTCGACGACGGCTAAGGCGGGATACACGCCTCCCCCGGTGCCCCCGGCCGAAACCAAGAGTCGCAACATGCTTTTTCGCTCTCGTCTCCACAACTTTCCATCGCGAAATGTTTAGCAATAATCCAATCCCTGCCAGGTTGGTTACCAGGCTGGAACCACCGTAGCTGAAGAATGGAAGGGCATTCCCTGCGAAAGGTAATAATCCAAGAAGAACAGACATGTTGATCAGTGCTTCAAGACCAATCCAGAAGGTAATGCCACTCGCCAACAACATTCCGAGACGATCTGATTGATTTATGGCGACCCGAAAACCCCGCCAAATCAATAACCCGAATAAACTTAGAACTAAACAAGCTCCCATAAGCCCAAGCTCTTCACCGACGACTGCAAAAATGCTGTCCGTATGCGGTGCTGGGAGCAAACCGAATTTTCCACGGCTAGCGCCTAAACCTCTTCCGATAATCCCTCCAGAAAAGAAGGACTGTAGCGATTGTTTCACATGATAAGAAGCTTCCTCTACATTCAATAAACCGTTGATGTACTCTCCCCAGCGTTGCTGCCCAGTGTTACTGACACGAACCAGAAGCAAACCAATGGCTCCACTCCCCAACGCGATGGCGATGGTCTGAGTCCAGGTTGCGCCTGCAAGATAGAAAAGGACCAGTGCAACAATTCCAATTGTGATTGCTGCGCTGAGATCAGGCTGGAGAAGGATAAGTCCAGCCAAGAAACCGATCATGATCACAAGGGGGATAAGCCCGTAACCCCAATCACGCAGTCGATCTTCCTTGGACTCCATCCAAACTGCCAGATAAATGATCATCGTTAACTTTGCTAATTCAGAAGGTTGAATAGAACCGCTAAGAAACGCACGGCGTGGTCCTTCAGAAGCTCCAAAGATGAGCACCATCAGCAAGGTTAGAATGGAAAATAACATTCCTGGCAAAGCTAAGTTGCGAAGCCAGCGCAGTGGGATCCGAGATGCAACGACGAGTACAACCAACCCCACTCCAAGGTTTTGAACCTGGCGTTTGAAGACCGCATATGGATCATCGTATAAACGCCACGATACATCCCAGCTTGCCGAGTACACCATGACCAAACCAAAGGCCACCATGGAGATAATGACAACGAATAGCCAAGGATCATATCCAAGGAATTTTGCTTGCTTTGGCTGCACAGCTTGTGTGCGGAAAGTCGATAAATTCGTAGCCATTACAGTTCTTCCACCAACTCCCGAAAACGTTCCCCTCTGGCGGCAAAATCAATAAATTCGTCAAAACTCGTTCCACCTGGGGCAAGCAGGACAATATCACCGGTCTCAGCACGTTCAGCAGCTTTCGCAACTGCCGCTTCAAGACCTGGACAAAGATCTATACTTTCCGGTTTTTCACTACCACTCTTGATAACTTTGGATATCTTGGAAGCTGCTTCGCCAAACAGCACCAAATGATCCACTTTCCGAGACACCACATCCGAGAATTCTTCCCAGGGGAGGTACTTATCACGACCGCCAGCTAGGAGCACGATGGGTTCATCGAAGGAACGCATAGCTGCAATCGATCGCTCTGGGGAAGTTGCAATCGAATCGTTGTACCACTTTGTCCCGTGCACTTCTCTTACAAATTCAAGACGATGAGGTAATCCAGAAAATCCTTCCACTCCAGCAACGAGTGCTTCCGTGGAGAACGCTGCCCCCGCCGCGATTGCACACGCTGCAAGGACATTAGCAAGATTGTGCTTACCCGGGAGAGTTATTCTTTGCAATTCAAATAACTTCTGTTCCTCGGCTCCCAATCGAAGATAGATGAAACCCTCTCGTACGAAGGTACCCTCAACATCCGGATGATCCTTCATTCCAAAGGAAAGTAATCTGCCTTGCACATCCCGACGAAAAGCCCAAACCACAGGATCATCTCTGTTCATCACAGCAATGTCCTTCTCTGATTGCTGCAGGATGATCCGTGCCTTTGCCTTGATATAGGCTTCCATCGTTTTGTGACGATCGAGATGATTGGGCGTGATATTCAGCAAGCCTGCGATATGTGGGCTGGAGACCATCAGCTCGAGTTGAAAGGAGGAAAGCTCCATAATCGCCCAATCACCCGGGCGCATCTTATCCACATCATGTAACAACGGTCTACCGATATTGCCACCCGTCCAGGCATGCTTTCCGATCGCAGCCGCGTGTAATTCAGCGATCCTACCTACCAGGGCTGTCGTAGTACTTTTTCCCGCCGATCCTGTAATCCCGATCACCTTCGCTGGGCAAAGTTCCAAGAAGAGTTGTGAATCATTGGAAATAGGAATACCAAGCTCCATGGCCTTTTCAACAATGGGTATGTCAAGGGGTACGCCTCCCGATAGAAAGACTCGAGAGGTCCCCTCCAAAATATTCAGGGGATGTTCACCGAAGACATACTCAATCGGCCACTTAGCCAATTCTTGCCTCACAGTTGCAAACTCTTCTGCAGGTTTTCGATCGTTCACAATGACACGTGCACCTTTCCCGGATAAATACTGCACTAAGGCTTTTCCTTGCCTTGCTAATCCAACTACTACGACCTGCTGGTCTTGCCATTCTTCCAACGTAAACCTCACCAACCTTTGATCAGTGTGCGTTATCCTTGGCGTGGGGTTTTTGATCAACACCGATCCAAAAATGATCCGGCATCACAGTTGTGGCTTCACGAACTTCCACGCCGTTAGAAGGATCCGTTTTCCCTGCTAAGGTCGTAGGGTTTACAAAGCAAAGTGTCGGAGCCTTTCCATATTTTTCGAGATAATAGTCTGCTGCCTCCTGAACCTTTTCTTTAATCGAACGTGAGCTGTTATCAAACCAAAGCATTCCTGTCTTCATTTCGAACCTCTCTTTTAAAGTAATGCCAGAGCTACACCGATCATTGCAGCCAACAGGGCAACCAACCAGAAACGTTGTACAACCTGAGTCTCGCTCCATCCGATCAATTCAAAATGATGATGGATAGGAGTCATCTTGAACAATCTACGTCCTTTTGTAAGTTTGAAATATGCGACTTGAAGGATCACACTCAAGGTGGCGCTAACTGGGATGATGGCAATGATAAGTAACAGAGGCCATTGACCTGTCATAAGCGCCACTACCGCCAAGGTAGCGCCAAGTGCCAGGGAACCTGTATCCCCCATAAAAAGTTCCGCGGGATGGACGTTGTACCAGAGAAAAGCGAACAATGCCCCGACCACCGTGAAACAAAATCGAACGAGGAATATCTGCCCTTGAAGCATGGCGATGGCCCCATACGCTGCGAACGCCGTTGCCGCGATCAAGCCGGCAAGTCCATCCAAACCATCTGTGAGGTTGATTGCATTTCCAAATCCAACGATCCAGAACATGGCAATGGGAACATACCAGATACCCAGTGAGATCTCCTCAGGATAGTTAGGTAGGAACATGTTCGGCGCGTTCAATCCATATCGCAGGACAACGGCGGCGATCAAGGCGATGACAACCTGCCAAAGGAATTTGGTTCTTGGACGAATCCCCTCTCCCCTTCCATTCCCCCGAATGCCTTTCCAGTCGTCCCACGCACCTAAAAGAGCATTTGCTACCAACGTAAATAGGGGGAGCAATATGGATCGTCCAAGAACCGTTAGCGCGCCGACGATCGTAACAAGATTGAGAACTCCGGTGACCAAAACAACTGGGATGACGACCAGCCATCCACCCATGGTGGGAGTCCCTAGTTTTGTAAAATGCCGCTGTGGACCTTCGATCCGGATCTGTTCACCAATACCGATCATCCTTAGAATCCGGATCAAGGGTCCACCCCAGATTACTGTGAGGAGGAAGGTTATCCCGCCAAGGGAGAGCGCCATTGCAGTTTGGCTCATTCCACTTCCTCCAAGGCGGATACAATTTGGTCCATCTGCATTCCACGTGACCCCTTTACCAGTACCACATCCCCCTCCCCAATCCGGTCATGTAGGTATTCAATGGCGGCGTCCTTATCTTCCACGACGACGACACGTGCTTCAGGCAAGCCCGAGAGCAAGGCCTCTTCTGCAATCCATTTCGCTCTGGATCCGACGGCTACCAACTCGTCTGCTGTGCCAGCCACCCTTACGCCCACCATGCGATGACCACGCTCCTCAAAGTCTCCCAACTCCAACATGTCGCCTAAAACAGCGATCCTTCTACCTTCCAGTTCCGCTAACAGATTCAGCCCGGCGATGACGGAGGTTGGAGCTGCGTTGTAGGTATCATCCATGATCAAGGAACCACCAGGTCCTTGCACTGCCACCAGTCGCAGTTGTGTCTGACTTCTGCGTAAACCCCCAATAATTTCCTCCCAGGTCAGTTTTTCCACTAGCCCCACTGCTGCCGCCCGTAAAACGGTATGAACGGAATGTCTGCCCAGAAGCGGTACTCGTACATGGAGTGAATCTCCACGATAATTCAAGATGAATCGGATCCCTTCCAATCCCAAACCCTCTATCTCACTAGCCCACAAATCCGCTTTGGGCGAAAGACCGTAGTAAAAAATTTCTGCTTCGGTATCGTGGGCCATTTCGCGCACCAGCGGCTCATCATAATTGAGGATAGCCACCCCTTCTGGTTTTGGGGGAAGTCCCTGAACAAGTTCACCTTTTCCCTTGACGATTGCATCAAGAGATCCGGCACGTTCCATATGGACATGGCTTACATTCGTAATGACACCCACCTGTGGTTTAGCGATCCGACAAAGCAGAGCGATTTCCCCAGGGACATAAAATCCCATCTCTAAAACCGCACATTCATACGATTTTGTAAGACGAAGTAGACTTAGCGGTAAGCCGATCTCGTTGTTGAGATTGCCAGGGTTTTTCAAAGTTCGGTAGCGTTGGCCAAGGACATCGGCCGTTAATTCCTTTGTGGTTGACTTCCCCACACTCCCCGTAATTCCAATCACACGCAACGAGAGTTTTTGTCGCCAAGTTGTGGCAATCTTCTGTAATGCCTCGACTGTACTATCGACAAAGATGGCCAACGGAATTTCAACGCTCTTGAGATCGGTCTCCTCCAGGGATTTCCTGATATCTAAAACCGGTATAGTGACAGAGATTTCACGTTCAATCAGAAGGACCACTGCACCCAGCTGAATAGCCTCCTGCACATATTCATGACCATCCACACGCTCTCCCTGGATGGCAACAAACATGGACCCTGGGATCACCAGCCGCGAGTCTATAGCAGCATCTGTGATGACCTGAGTCATATGCTCAAAGGTTTGACCCGTAAGGGCTTCCAGCACCGTTCCAAGAGTCAACATCAGTCCTCATCCCCAAGGTTAGTTTCTACGAGTTGATCCCTGAAATCATCGGGTGGGATCGCCAGGTGGATAACTAATCTTTCAACGACCTCTTTAAATACTGGAGCAGCTACAACAGAACCCCACGGGGAAATTTGGGGCTTATCAACCCGGACAAATACAACAAATTGCGGATCATCCAGTGGTCCCCAGCCGATAAATGAGGCGATGGTCCAGTGAGGATCGTATCCATATTCTGTGGCAATCTGAGCTGTCCCAGTTTTTCCAGCCAACCGATAACCTGGGACCAGGCTGGCACTGCTTTCAGCTTCTAATGCGAGATGAAGCATCTCTGAAATAACATTTGCGGTTTCTTCTGAGATCGGGCGCCCCAGCACAGTGGATTTAGGCCAATACTCCCCTTGCGGTCCAACCACTTGCTGGACGATATGGGGTTGAACCATTACACCCCCATTTGCGATTGCTCCTACTGCGGTCAGCAACTGCATTGTCGTTAGGGAAAGGCCTTGACCAAAAGCATTGGTGCCCAAATCCGACTCAGTCCAAGTAGGATCGCCCGGGACTCGCATCTGACCTGACACCTCGCCTGCCATATCAATACCCGTTGTTGAACCTATCCCAAAGTCCTCCATGCCAGCATAGAACCTAGCCGCACCTAATTTATCAAAAGCGACGTAAGCCAAACAGGTATTGAGGGAGTATTGCAAACACCCCAACATGTTTTGCGGACCGTAGGCTTCGACATCCCAATTTCGAATGATGTGACCGCCAATTTCAATCTCTCCGGTATCCATGAACTCATCACCAGGGCTCACAACTCCTTCATTTAATGCGATGGCCATGACAAGTGTTTTAAAAGTTGAACCAGGCTCAAATTGCCCTGCTACTGCAGGAGCGACAACGCGTTCTTCGTCACTATCCAAACGTATCCATTCCTCATAATGTTCTGGATCCAGCTCTGGAACAGCTACCATAGCTAAAATCTCACCACTTTTTGGATCCATAACAACAACCTGACCACTTTCGGCCTTTGTCTTTTCAATAGCATCTCGGAGGGCGGTGGCTGCAGACATCTGAATGTCTACGTCAATGGTCAGGACCAAGTTCGCACCGGCGGTTGGGTCAGCCTGCGCACCGGCATCGAAGGGAATATACGCTCGTTGGAAATTCACAGGTTTACCGGAGAGCCAATCGTCATAGAAACCTTCTACACCAAAATAGCCTTCACCTTCTTGATTCACGAAGCCGATGACATGACCCATGATTTCTCGCGCTGGATAGACCCGCTCTTGATCAGGAACCAGAGCAAGCCCTGTTAGATCTGGTCCTGCCGGGTCCTGGAGAAATTGCTGCAATATCCCTGCAGCCACCTTGTCGATTGTGATGGGGATCCACCCTCCTTCCGACGTTTTTTGTCTCAATCGGATGCGGTAGTAATTTGAATCATTGCGCATCATTGTGAGCTGTTGTTTCAGCTCAAGTTCCTCTAAATCCAGAAGCTCAGCGAGAACGACAGGGATATCCTTGATGCTCGCATCCGTAAGTTGTCTAGTCTCAACCTCCAGATAAAACAGGTAATTGTTCGTCGCCAATAATTTCCCGTTCCGGTCAAAAATCAACCCACGATCCGCATCACGTTTCTCCACCGGCCCTAGACCCCCTTGAGTCTGAGAAGCGAAAACCGGAGCGAAAGGACCAAATTGGACTCGCACGAGTTGAACAATGAGTGCCACCATGCTCAAACCCAGCATGAATAAAATCATTGCACTACGTCCAACAAATCCACGTGCAGTCGTCACTCTGTACCTCCAACCCCTAGAATACGTTTCAGACCATCCACAAGGGTTTCCGTATATGCCGGGGAAAGAACCGCCTTTCGGAGTTCGCGTACAGCTCGAGGAACCGGAGCCAGAAAACTCGATTTTTCGGGCGTCCATGGGGTGTAGATAAAGCGAATTTCATTCAATTCTGCAGGTCTAAAACCCATGGAAGAAGCTAACTCACTCATACGCTGATGCGAGGTGGCTTGCGCATGAAGGGTGGTAATTTCGGAATGTGTGAGTTTGAGCGCATCGATTTTATCTTCCAGGCTCATCACACGCCGTCCCGCGCTGGCAGCTTTCGCACTCACTGAGAGATACAATCCACCAAGAACCAATAAGATTAAAACCCAGAGTAGCGTCGACCCAGTCGATTGGATGACGCTTCTCCACAGGACATGTCCCTGAGTTTGCATCTCTGGTTCATTCTTCTTTTGCATCTGTCAACCTTTAGCATGCAAGGATCATGCCACCTCTAGCTTCTCAACGACCCTCAAACGGGCACTTCGTGAGCGTGAATTTCGTTCAACCTCCTGCTCGGTCGGTCGGATTGGATGACGAGTAAGGATTTTTACCTCGCGTTTCTTATCACATGTACAAATAGGTTGATCCGGCGGACACACACACTCCTTACTCGCCCAACGAAACGTCCGTTTTACAATACGGTCCTCCAAGGAGTGAAAGGAGATTACGGCCATTCGACCACCTGTCTCCAACAGGCTGATGGATTGTTCAAGGCCAATTCGAAGAGTCTCAAGTTCATCATTGACTGCAATGCGCAAAGCTTGAAATGTGCGCGTTGCTGGATGAATGCGCCGCTTTCTTCTACCCACAACCTTTGCCACAAGGTCGGCTAATTGCCGAGTACTTGTAAGAGGCCGCGCGCTGACAATGGCCTTCGCTATTTTGTAAGCTTTGGGTTCCTCACCATACTGGTGAATTAATCTGGCCAATTCCTCAAGCTGAAACTCATTGACCAGATCGGCAGCTCGGAAATCCTGGGTAGGATCAAAACGCATATCCAAGGGACCATCTTCTCGAAAAGAGAATCCACGACGAGGATCTGCGAGCTGCATCGATGACAGACCTAAGTCCAATAAAACGCCCTGAACACTGTGCCAACCGATTCCTGCCGCGTGATTGGCGATCTCGGCGAATGAACCTTGTCGAAGAATCGCTCGAACCCCAAAATCGGTTAGCCTCTTTCGAGCAATAGCCAGCGCTTGTGGATCAAGATCCAGGCCCAACAATTCTCCATCAGGCGAAGAGGCTTCTAAAATGCCTTGAGCATGACCACCTGCCCCGACTGTGCCATCGATGATTCGGCTCCCCGACTGAGGTTCAAGTGCGGAGAGCACTTCTTGGAAAAGTACAGGGGTATGCGGGCGTGCGTCGGATGCACCCGGCGGCTTGAACATGCCCTACCCCGTGGAGAGGTCGAAAGTTGTAAACCGTTCCGCGTTGGTATCTGAATCTGTCACAGATTCCAACTCTTTTTCCCATGCATCCGAATTCCATATTTCGAAGTATTCACCCGTCCCTACGATCGTTGCTTCATTTTCTAATCCGGCATACTCTCGAAGGAAAGGTGGGATGAGAATTCGTCCTGCTGAATCCAAATCCACTTCACTTGCTCTGCCAAAGACAACCCTTCTCATCGCTCGTGCTTCTGGATTTGTATTGGAGTGCGTCCTTGCTTGAAGAGCAAGCTTTTCATAGCTTTCTGTGGTATAAACCATCAAGTTGCGTTCGTAACCTTGAACAATCGTTGCACCGGAAGCCAGGGCAGCACGATATCGTGCAGGGATCGTGAGCCTGTTCTTCGAATCTATAGTGTGGGTATATTGTCCAAGGAACATGTGTTCTGATTCTCCTCTTCAAAGATTGAACGCCGGTATTTGACCGGCGTCCCACTATCCCCCACTTAGCCCCACAATTCTGCACAGTATATAATACTTTGCCACACTTTGGCAACCTACGATGTGCAAAATACACAGTTTTTCCGCTATTTTTTAAGGTTTTTGGAAGCTTTTAACCTTAAAATTTTCAAAGTTGATCCATTTTATGGTCCAAAGTCGGTTTTCCTGATACTTTGAGGCTAATTCACGGAGCAACAGGACCTGGATAAAATAAGTAAAAACCCTGCTTCGAAGAGATGCTTGGAAGGGCGTCCTTCGGCTTTAACAATCAGGTCTGTATTAAAATTATGATTCTCCTACGAAAACTGTGGAAAGGCGACATAAGTTACAAATTCCCAGGATCGTATTTCGTTCTCTCATCCAGTTCCTTATTTTTTT
>Ga0180437_10005720_pt1 | contig 16868 bp, 15 predicted proteins | sample SS_ome_4_FD_132410 | JGI IMG/M metagenome (GOLD analysis project Ga0180437, IMG submission 132410) | Hypersaline lake sediment archaeal communities from the Salton Sea, California, USA - SS_3_D_1 metaG | ecosystem: Environmental > Aquatic > Non-marine Saline and Alkaline > Hypersaline >... | reverse complement strand
TACGTGAAAAGCAGAAAACCCCATCAGATTATTTAAAGTGATATTATTCCCATCTGAAACTCCATTGGTGTTTTTTGAGTATTTCTGGCGAAATCTTATTTTCCTTGACCAATTCTTTGATTATCCTACGACACGCATATTGCAAAAATAAGGTACCCTGCAGCAACCCTCGAACTAAGTAATTTATTCCGACATGTTTTTTCATTGCTGCTAAAGCCACAGCAGCAATAAAACGAAGGTTCCAATCTTTACTTTCTTCAAAGATTGTTAAAAGCGGTTTTGAAGCGTGGCCACCTATTTCTCCAAGCGCTTTAGCAATAGTTTCCCGAACAAAAGCTCCTTTTGTATACCAATCCTCGCCCTTTTCAGAAATCATAGCTTGAATTAATAGATCGATAGCCTTTTCATCTTTTAGTTCACCAAGAGCAAACGCAGCAGCCGCACGAACTTCTCGTTCTGTATCCTTCAATGCTATAATTAGTGCATCAAAGGCTTTTCTATCTTTTATTATGCCCAAAGCCAAAGCCGAATGTTCTCTTACCCATGCTGAAAGATGTGTAAGTCCCTCAATTAAGATATCTAATGCTCTTGTATTACCACGCTTCCCAAAGGCGATTGCTATATAATATTTCAGGTTTTCATCGTCAATAAATTGGTTTAGGAACTCAATATTCTGTATTTCTTTCATTTCTGCAATTGTTATAATAGAATATTTTCTTATATCTCTACTTCCTTCTTTTATTGCGTGGATCAGTGGTTCAAAGCTTTTTTACTTAATTCCCTTAATTTACTTGATGCAATCCATTTTACAGCCTCATTTGAACAATCAAACGCGTAGATAAGCTCTTTAATTCCTTCGTCATCTAACATTCTGTCAAGAGTTTCACTAGTGAAAATACGGAAATCTCTTGCCTCTTTATTTGAAAGGATTTCGATAAATGGAATTATCGCTCTTTTATCATTCAATTTGCCTAATGCACGAATACAAGGTTTGCGTATCTGTTGAGAATCCGATTCAAGCGCTATTTGAATTAGCGGTTCGACAGCCTTCTTATCTTTTAATTCGCTGAGTGCATAGGTTATTGAACTGAACTCGCTCGCCTGAGCCTTCTTAAGGTACTTTAGAAGAGGATCTACGGCTCTTGTGTCTTTCAACCAACCCAACGCTACAGCAGCACTTTTTCGAACATCGGACAAAGGATCTTCGAGCATATTAATCAGTGGCTCTACAGCACGCGTGTCACTGAGTTCACCCAGGGCATATATCGCACATTCTCTTACCTTCGAATCCTTATCTTGTAGTTTTTGAAGCCACAAATCTGTTTAGGTCAAAGCTTAAGACCGTCCTTGCTAAAGGAGTCGTTTAGCTATAAGTTCAGTAATATCTGCGACTTTAAGGTTTTTGTCTATTTTATCGCGTCCTAATTCTAGGTTATAGTGACAAAATGGGCACGATGACGCGAGGATTTCAGCATCTAAATTTTTGACTTGAGACACACGTAAAGCCGCCAAATCAATCGATAGATCTTTGTAGCCTGCTCTAAATCCTCCTCCTGCGCCGCAACAGAGTGCGTTATTTCTGTTTTCAGACATCTCAACAAATTTAATGTCTGGAATACTCTTTAGGACGTCCCTTGGAGGGTCATATACTCCTGCGTGTCTCCCAAGATGGCAAGGATCATGATATGTTACCTTCATTTGTTCGCCATCTGATAATTCTAATCTGCCATCTTTTATTAGTTCTGCGAGCAATTCTGCCGAATGAATTATTTCAAATGGAAGTTCTCGTTCAAGAAGTGTGGGGTAATCTAGTTTGAGTGTTCTATAACATCCCGCACAGGATGTGATGATTTTTTTAACGCCACTTTTTGCAATGGTCTCAATATTTTTTATCGCTAATTTCGTAGCGATTTCTTTATGACCAGTTCTTAGCAGCGGGGAGCCACAACAAACTTCATTCATAAAAGTGAATTTTACGTTAGCTTTATGGAGGATTTCTGTAGTTGCCACTGCTATAGGTTGCCTTCGATACGCAGAGGTGCATCCAACAAAATAAGCATATTCTGGTGTTATAGGGTTGCCTGTTTTGAGATGCTTTGGCAACCATGCTAATCGCTTTTCATGTGGTTCGAAATAAGGGTTATTATTTTCAATAACTGACTCCGTAAATTTTGAGTGAATATCTATCCCAGCATTCTTTTCAACTAATAATCCTCTTATAGCTTCGAAAACTTCTGTAGTATCGATTCCTTCAATACATTTGTCTTTACAATCTCCACATAAAGGGCATAAAAAGAAGGCTTCTGAGAGTTCTTTACTGGGCTGTATAGATCCTTCAAAAAGACGTCTTGCAACCTGTAATCGTCCTTTGGGAGAAACTGTTTCAAGTTTATCTGTAAGCTCATAGGCCGGACAGATGATAGGTGTTTCTACATTACATCCTCTACAATATGAGCATCGTCCGCACTTATATAGTGCCTCAGTAAGAACTTCTGGTTCCGATATATGCATTTTTCTACAATCCAACTATTTTGCTTGATGAAAAAATATTCTTGGGGTCAATACATGTTTTTAGTCTTCTAAGAAATAATAGGTAGTTTTTGAATTTATGTGTAATAGATTTAGGCAATTGTCCAGGTAATCGACATGGTAATCCACCTAATTCGATAAATCGTAAGTATAGTGCATTTTTACATTCTTTGACCTTTTCCCAAATTTCAGGGTTCTTTTCTGAATAGCGAATTGAGGGATGATAACTAATAAAATGGCGACTTCTTGCTTGGCAGCTACGTCCAATTTTGAGATCAAACTGCTCACCGATGGTACGGGTTTCTTCCCAGAATAGGGGTATTTTTTTCGTTGGAACGCGAAATAAAATAATCGTTCTCAGACCTTTTCGAAGTGTTCGCGTTACTGCCCATTCATATCGATTTTTCCAGAAAATATCACGCGCAAATACCTCCCCTAAATCTTCCCCGCTGTGTCTCAACGCTTCTTGTGTAATCTCTTCTTTTTGAATGGTTGCATCTTCTTTACTCCTACCTTCAATCACTATTGTTAATACAATACCATGCTCAGTTTTGCTTCCCCAATCAACTTGTGGATATGTTCTAACAAAACTGGCGCCTTCAAAACAGGACAAATATTGAATCGAAAATGGTCCTTTTTGAATTTGATGTACAGTTTCTATGGTGTCTTCAATATTATTGAAGGCAAAAGTAGCAAATGCCATAGCTCTTGGAAGTGGATAAAGTTTCAATGTGACCTCAACAATAACTCCCAGGACTCCCTCTGAACCAATAAATAAGCCTGAAAGATCAGGGCCGAACATCCATTTGGTAAATTTTGGAGTATTTTCAAGGGCACCAGACCCTGTAGTTAAGAGTTTACCATCAGGTAACACGACCTTTAATCCTGTTACTTGGTCACCTTGATTTCCAAAGATATATTGTCCCAAACCAGCACCCATTGATGCAACATGCCCTCCTACACAAGCAGAGTATGCAGATTCTGGGCGTTCGCCTATTCTGTATCCTTTCTGCTCCAAGGCTCTAAATAATTCACTAAATGTGATACCTGGCTCTACCGTGACGCATAGCGTATCCTCGTTTATTTCTATGATTTTATTCATTCTACTCAAATCAAGGATAATGCCTCCCTTATTAGGCACACCGCCTCCCCAATAAGCTGTTGAAGAGCATCTGATATGAATTGGAAGTTTATACTGGGCTGAATTAAGATATTCCAAAATTTTTTGAATTTCTTCAACAGTCCTCGGTCTTACAATATAATCAGGTAATACTGGTAACTCAATACTTGCATCTCTTGAATAAACAATCTTTTCGAAATCTTCGGTAAGCACATACTGTTCTCCAACGATCTCTTTAAGAAAACTTCGAATATCCATATAAATTCCCTTCTCTGAATTATTGATTATCACGATGTAATTAAAGTCAGTTGTTAAACATTTTTGTTGTTTCGAATAAGATTTTATTGAATCTTAGGTGAGGTATGTTATAATATCAGAAGAAAGTGCTAAACGCAAAAGAAATTGCTTGAAAGAATGACTACAAATAATCCAAATCCGAAATTTCAATTGACTATATGTTCATTCAAAGCTAAGTTAGGCAAAATTAAAGTATTTTAGATAGTAGATTCATTGAATATTTGAATTATGGATTGTTTTGCCCAATCTAAAAGCGTTTCAACCAAAGAACGTTTAAATAATAAGATATTAAGCCTTTCTTTAAAACTAGGGGTCGAATTGTTTCCAATTACTGTTAATATCAAATTCGTTTTTCTCTTATCTTCACGGATAGCAATTGGACGAAAATAAATACGACCCAAAGGTGAATCAAAACCAATACCATAAATCTTCTTTAATTTTAGATAATCTTGGGTTCTTTGTCCCATAGCATAAACAAGGGCAGAAACTGCTGCTAAAGCTTCTCTGCTGAGGTTATTACGGATGTGTTCTGCCATGACAAGACCATCTTCACTGGCAATAGCGCTCGCATCAAAATTTCCCTTTTCATTTAATTTTTCTAACAGTTCGGAAAGTGATTGAAACTTACTTTTCTCGTGTGTTGTCATTAATTTCTCTCCAATTCCTGATTTATTTTCGTGCTATTTATTTGTTGCTTCAATCACTTTCAAAAAAAGGCTATAACCAAATCAAAATAACATCTTTTAACCAATTGAATGTCTTAAAAAAAAACAAATTTGTAAATTAAACTCCATACTTAATTGCTTCTCTGTTGGAACTGCAGGCCCCACATCTCATACAGCCACCTTTATTCTTAAATACATCGAGACCTGCATCTAAAACAATTTGTTGCAACTCTCCAAAAAGTCGAATCATTCTTTCAGGATCTGGAGGTCGTGCATCGGCAAGAGGTGTTTCTGGTAAGGGTCTAAATGGTATCAAATATGGAATGACACCGATGCTGGCCATTCTTTTCATGCCTTCAATAAGCACATTGTCTCTTTCTCCGAGACCTGCTAAAACAAATGAAGTTACTTGATTCTCACCAAAGAGGTCTACAACATATTTCCATGCCTTGATATATTTTTCCCATCCAAAGTCTTCTTTTCCAGGACACATGACTTTTATGACCTCTGGATCGATAACATCGGCATGTATTCCAAGGGTATCAAGACCTGAATCCCTGAGCATATCATAATAATGAAATTTATCTTCGTCTAAGGGGGCAACCTGGCCATGAATTGGAACATCTACATAGCGTTTTACCTCATTAACAACATCTGCTGTTAATTTACAGCCTTTGTCTGGAGTGCCTGGTGTCCCAGAAGTTAGGGTGATGTGATTACAGACTCCCTCCTTGTATGCCGCGCAGACAACTTCACGAAACCATCTCGGTTTCTTTACTGCTAAACTCATCCCGTTATGTGATTTAATTGCCATTTCAATCGAGCAGAACCTACACTGCTTTCCTTTTCGCCAGAGGGAACAGTATCTATTTAATGTCGTTGCAACACAATCGGCGCCGTGAAGTGCGGAAAGCTTCCACATTGGAATATCGTCTGTAGTGAGTTTATCATAAAACTTTGGTCTAGGAACGAAGCCTACTTTCATTATTGACTCTTCACGTAAGTCATGCCAGATTTCATATACCTCTGTATCGACTTCCCTTAACGTATAAGGAGAGTTGCGTACGAAATTTCCTCTGAGTGGCACATTTCCCAGTGTACCATTGGGAAAAATCATAGATCTGCCACCAGTTGGACCAGCTCCTCCTTTTCTACCTTTATGAATTCCTTCGCTCTTTATGCCTAAGCATTGTAATCGTATTCGTTCTCTAGTTATTTCTTTATCGCTTAGCAGTATTCTCACCGTTGAAAAGCAAAATCTTCAATAGGTTATGACTTGATTAACATGAAATCAGATAGATTCTTAAAATTTTGCGGTTTAGACAGTTGCCTAATTAATAAGCTATCAAAAAACTGGTGAATCTCTTGAGACTATTATCAATTCATTCGAATGGTTTTAGTTATGAAGTAAAGCAAAAAGCAACCAAAGATGCAGAAGAAATTGAACATGAACAATATGAGACTTCTGAACGTGTATTGGTCATTTTCATTTCTGTCGAAAAATCTGATGAAGAAAATACTGATATGGCGATAAAACAAGCCTCACAGAAAATTCAAGAGTTAACTGAAGAACTGGGAGAGTCAAATATCGTGATTTATCCCTATGCTCACTTAAGCTCACAATTATCATCTCCAGCTGCAGCTAAACAAATTTTGAAAAGTCTAAGTGAATTACTCTCTGAAAAAGGCTATAATGTTGTAAGATCACCATTTGGATGGTATAAGGCTTTCAATGTGAATTGTATTGGTCATCCACGAGCAGAAACCCTACGAGTTGTAGATATTACTCAGAAGGAAAAAGAAGAAATTGTTGTTGAAGAACATCCACCTTCTGACTTTTACATACTAACTCCGGATAATCAACTTATTAAAGTCGAAATAAAAGACGAAGGAGAATCAAGAAACCTAAAGACTGAAATTCCTTTTAATTTTAGGGAACATGAAAATTTAAGGGACTTTTTACTTTATGAACTTGCTAAAGAAAGACAAGAGAAAGGTAAACCACCACATATCGATCTTATGAGGCGACATGAATTTGCTGACTACGAACCTGGAGCGGATCCTGGAAACCTGCGGTGGTATGCTAAGGGCACGACATTACGACATATAGTTGAAGAACATGTTTATAATAAGGTTGTAAACGAGTTCGGTGCACTGCCTTTGAATACACCGATCATGTATGATCTTGAAAACCCTGTACTTAGAGAACAAGTTTCAAGGTTCCCTGCACGTCAATATCGTGTCTATTCAGGAGATAAGGAACTTTTCCTTCGATACGCTTCTGATTTCGGTCAGTTCTTTCTTTTGGCAGATACTACTCTCAGCTACAAAAACTTGCCTTTAAGAATCTATGAACTAGCTCCGAGTTTTAGAAGAGAAAAACGTGGAGAGGTAGTCGCTTTAAGGAGACTGAGAGCTTTTACAATGCCTGACTTACATGCATGTGCAGCGGATATTACTTCAGTTCTCCAAGAGTTTGAAGAGCAATATTTTCTTGCAGCATCATTAATGGCTGATTTTAACTTTGAATATGAAGCAGCATTTCGTATGAGTCAAGAATTTTTCGAAGAGCATCGCGATTGGTTGGTAACTCTGATTGCTAAGGCACTAAAAAAACCTGCATTAATTGAATTATTTCCTGCTAGATATTTTTATTGGATTCTAAAATTTGAATTTAATTTCGTTGACTTTGTCAAAAAGGTAGCAGCACTCTCCACTGTTCAAATTGATGTGGAGTCTGCAAAACGATATGATATCACTTATATAAATGAGAAGGGCGAGAAGGTTTTTCCAATCATTACTCACAGTTCACCTTCAGGTGCTGTAGAACGAATTGTGTATGCGTTATTAGAGGGTGCAGCAATCGATCAGGAAAAGGGTAAAACTCCCATGTTTCCTCTCTGGTTGTCAACTACTCAAGTGAGAGTCATTCCTATCACAGATCGTCACGTTTCCTATTGTGAAAAACTAATGCAAAAAGTGGAAACTGCTAAAATTAGAGTTGACTTAGATGATCGAGATGAAACTTTAAGTAAAAAGATTCGACAAGCAGAGCGAGAATGGATTCCCTATATAATTGTTATTGGTGATAAAGAAATAGAAAATAATACAGTTTCTGTCCGAACAAGGGCTGACGGAGAATCACGAAATAATATCCGTTTCGATGACCTTATCAAGGAAATCACATCTCTAATCAAGGAAAGAGTCTTTGTCCCATTATCTCCATCATTAAAACGACTTTCTAGGAGACCTACTTTCGTTTCTATGTAGTTTCTAGTTCCACTGCTCTTATACTAAATTACGATTCTCTTGGGGAGCGAGGTAGTTCATCGACAAAAGAAAATGAAGTAAAATAGTCAAAACTCCCGCTTCTAGAAGCCTGTTACTTTAGAGCGGGATAGTTGACTATATGTCGTTGCAAGGATATATAGCAAATTATAAAACCGGCTATGCACCTCTAAATGCTTCTATGGTAGCTAGTGCAAATTCTTCGGCATCTTTGTCTTTGACAACTTTTTTCGCCACTAAAGTTCTTATTCCGTCTTGAATCGCTGATTCTATCGTATTTTCCTTAATGAAGTTATTCGCATTTATGATTCGCTCGATATTATCTCTTAGGTTCTTGTTTTTGGTTAAGGCTTCTTCAATTCTCTTCTTGATATATTCATTGAATGATGTATAAATCATAGAATGCAACTTTTTATCACCAATGTCAATGCCGACGTCTTTCTTTTCCTTCAGTGAAGCAATGGCAGGAATAACGATAAAACGTGTTTCTTGTTTCTCATTAGAATATTTAGTGATGTAAAGTGGCAAATATGTTGCATTAATCTCTTGATACATCGGTGCAACTGTTTCTGGGATTAAAAACTTCTTGGGCATAGTATTTTCTTCAAGAAGTCTCTTTTTTTGTTCATCGATTTTTGTGAACAGTTCTTTTATTAAATTCTCAATAGTCTTTTGAAACTCTTTAAACTCATTTATTTTTTTATCGCGTTCATCTTCTGTATCTTTGATTCGCTTATTTTGATTTGCTATTGCTTCTTCAGTTTGTTTTACAATTGCTTTTTTCTTGGCTTCAACATCTTCTATTAACTTTTTCCAATCCTCATTTAAATTATTGATGTCTTTTTCGGTCGCTTTAAGTGATTCTCCAATCGAATCAATTTGACTTTTTATGTAATTAATAGCACCACCGGCTAAATCAAATGCTAACTCTGGTTCTTTATTCGGAGGAATTTTACTTTCAACATAATCTTCGACAGCCTGTTGTGCATTTGAAAAGGATGTTTGAACGGGATCAAATGTGGTCCGTAGTTTTTTTACAATACGTTTACCTTCCTCTTCTTTTATCATATCTGCGTTTTTTCGCTCTTCATCTTTTTTCATCTTCAAACGGACTATTTCTTGTTCGACGTCTTCCTTCAGTTTTGTTAATTTATCAGAGTAAGTCGTAAGTGCTTCTCTCGTTTTATCGTCTAAATTTTTGAAATGAATGCCAGTATTTTTTTCAATAGTGTTCTTTATTTCATCAAATTTTTCTAGTTCATTCTCTCTATCTGCCATTAGTTCATCAAAATTTGTCGCAATTGTTCTTGCATCATCTTGAGATATCTCAGGTTCTAGTATCGCTACTTTTATCTCCATTGGGCGTTTCTTTTCTGTACTTTTCTTATGTGTTGCAATATTTTGTGCTAACTCGGGTTCAACTAATGCTGTAAAGGGCACGCTTTGTGTTGGAAGACTTGTCAGAAGTTCAATAGTCCTTTTTAGGGAATTTATATAGTCTGTTGGAGTCTCACTACTAGATAGAATATTATCAATTTCTTCTGCTTTAGGTACTTGACTAAATGTGAGTTTCTGTTCTGATAGTCCTTGTCCATCGGCGATCAATGATCCTTCTTTGGTTTTCATAAACCAATAAGGCCACCCAATTTTCGAGAAAAGCATAATAAATTCTTCTGGCGTTTTCCTAATTAAACCTCCACCTTTTTCTCGTTCTACTTCACTTATCATAAATGCGACTGCCAATTCGACATCAAGAGGTGATGCAGGGTCATCAAGCAAATATGGAAATATTTCTACTTCTGCTGTCGCCTTGGTTTCTTCCGGTATTGAAGGTCCTGTAGGTTCTTCTTCCATTTTTTCCCCTCCATGTGGCTTTTATTATTTTTATTTACATTTTAGTGTAGATTTATTCTTCTTAAATTATTTATTGTTTCTTGTTTGCAGAAATAATAGATTCTTCTTCTATTTTTCCTCCATAGTTTAAAATCAGATTCTTCAGCATCTCAGCAGCATTATTTACATTTTCATTCACTTGATTTACTTCCCCTCTGGATGTAAGATGAATTTCAACACGTACAGCATCTTGCCAACTTAATGGATTGCTCTTAATGTACACGATTGGATAACTCTTCATCACCTTTTCAATTAAAATCGCAATTTCAGATTCTATTAGATCTACTAAAAATTTAACATCAGCTGTGGCGATATCTCCAACCATTTTAGAAATGATATCATCGACGCTCTGATCAAACATGGCTTTTAATTCTGCGGGTACTCCTGGTAAACAGATTATGTTAACGTTTTTTTCAAGTTCCAACAAAACTCCAGGTATACCTCCTTCTGGATTTGGCAGTATTTTGCTATCTTTTGGCTGATAAGCCATTTTTGTTGCATAGTCAGATACCTTGTTTTCTTTTGCGTCACCACGCGCGTATAATAGTTCATGAACCCTTTTAATTTCGTCTAAGATCTCTTGATTCAAAATAAGCGGTCTATCCGTTGCTTTGGCAACTGCTTCTAACGTCATGTCATCAAAAGATGCACCTAGACCTCCTGAGGTAATGATGAGATTTGGTAGTCTTTTGATCATATATACTAGTTCATCAGAGATCTCTTGTAGATCATCTAATACATTTGCCATTCGAGTTACCTGTGCTCCAAGCGAGTAGATCCGTTTTGCAAGCCATTGTGAGTTTGTGTTAAGTGTTTTCCCGATAAGGAGTTCATTCCCAGTAAATAATAATTCAATTTCGATAGTCATCTTATTTCCTCATTCAATTTTTTTATTCAATTTCTTCGATTATTTTTCCACCACCATTCGCAACGAGTTTCTTCAACATAGCTGTAGCCTTTTCTACATTCTCTTTAATGTGTTCGATCTTTTCCCCTTTCGAGGTAAGATGAAACTCTACACGAGCAGTATCTTCCCAACCGAGTGGATGACTTTTGATATAAACGCTAGGATACGCCTTTGTCACTTTATCGACCAATGCTGCCATTTCTGATTCTATAAATTGTTCTGTCTTAAATCGTGCTTCAGCCATTTCGATGTCTCCAACTATTTTTACTATTATTTCCGCAATGCTCTGGTTAAAAATGGCTTTTAATTCTGCAGGGACTCCTGGCAGACAAAACACCTTAACACCCTCATCCTCTTCTAGTTCTAATAAAACACCAGGTGCACTTCCTACTGTATTTGGCAGATGTATGCTTCCTTTAGGAAGATATGCCATTTTGCGTTTGTATTTCGAAAGTTCTTTTTCCTTTGAGATTCCTTTTTTGTATTTTTCTTCGTATTTTTGGTAGAGGATTGTTAATACCTCTTCATTAATCTCTAACGGTCTCTTGGTGGCTCTTGCGACAGCATCCAATGTTATATCATCAAAAGTAGGTCCTAAACCTCCTGAAGTAATTATAATATCAGGTTTCCTTCCTATTGCTTCTAAGAGTGCTGTTGAAATGTCATCAACTGTGTCTCCAACACTCATCATCCGGGTGATTTGGGCACCCAATGAGTAAATTCGTTTTGCTAACCACTGGCTGTTTGTATTCAGTGTTTTCCCAATCAGAAGCTCATTTCCGGTAAATATCAATTCTACTGAAATTTTATCACTCCTCCGCAAGAAGACCCCTCAACGTGTTGGGGGGATGAATTGCGTTACTTTTTTCACTTTCACGATACTCTGTAACCTTTAAGTACTGTTTCATATATATTGTAAGTAGAATCGAGCTGAGGTAACACTCGCCGGTTCTCACATTAACTTCACATCACGTTCAGGGCAGGAACTGCCCGTAGAGCCTGTTTGACATGTCCCGTTGGGGAATGAATGATTCAGGAAGCCATATAACTTGATGCATGGTAGTTCACGCAAATAGTTTTCCTCCCTGATTACTAAAGTCTAAATCCTTAGTTTCAAACAAAACTAGATTAGAGATAAAAGTCTATTGTTGTCAAGAATCCCGCCCTGAAGGACGGGGCTTGTGATGGTGGTAGCAACGCAAGTTTTGACTAGCCTCAGTTCGGAAGAATTACTTCACGAACTACGCCTTGTAGGCTATGAGAATGTCGGGGATGCCTCCCTAGTCCCCTCCTCTTCGACAGAACCACTTAATGTCATGTCTCTCATCATTAAGAGGCTACGCCTACTTGGCATTGGCGAAGGGAAACTCGACTCGGGCAGGGAGACCGCAATCGGTAGAATTCCTGTCTTCAGTAGCAGTGGTGTACCCTTAATGCCGTGCCGACCAAAAAAGGCGAGGAAACTTCTTGAACACGGAAAAGCCATCAAGAAACGCAGTAAACTGGGCATATTCTATCTCCAACTAGAGTTCGATCCGAAACACCCCGTCACGCAACCACTGGCAATCGGCGTAGATCCCGGCACGAAATTCGAGGGGTTTTCAATAGTCGGAACCGAGGACACGGTGCTTAATATGATGTCAAAAGCGGTAGACTGGGTAAAAAAGGCAGTAGCACAGCATAGAAATATGCGTAGAGCACGAAGATATAGGAAAACCCGACGAAGACAATGCAAAGAAAACAGACGGAATAACGATACGTTTTTGCCACCCTCAACAAAAGCGCGGTGGGATACAAAGTTAAGAATTATCCGTCAGTTGTGCAAGCTACTACCCTTGCAATACGCGGTTGTAGAGGATGTCAAGGCAACAACACGGAAAAGTCAGCGACGATGGAATCGAAATTTCAGTCCGCTGGAAGTCGGCAAACAATATTTTTATTCAGAACTAGAAAAACTAGGGCTAATCGTCATCACCATGCAAGGCCAAGAAACCAAACAATTGCGGGAGGCATTTGGACTAGAAAAATCACCAAACAAATCAAAAGTGGCGTTTGAAACGCACTGTGTGGACGCCTGGGTACTGGCCGCCGCCATTACAGGCGCACGTTATCCCACCACACAAACACTTTATTATTTAGAGCCGATACGATTTCATCGACGGCAGTTACACCGACTACAGTTTTCGAAGGACGGCATACGAAAGAGATACGGCGGCACAATCTCATTAGGACTCAAACGCGGCACCTTAGTATGGCACAAAAAACACGGCATATGTTATATTGGCGGAAATCTGAACAATCGGTTGAGTTTACATAGTGTAAGAACTGGAAAAAGACTCACACAAAGCGACAAAAAAGAAGTTTGTCATATCCTCACAAGGATAGCATTTAGAACGCAATTCCTCTCCCCCGTAAACAGGGGAGTTTCCTTGCAGTGATACTATGATAAAATTCTTTTTTTACGTAAATCGTTGTAAATTATGTGACTTAACTCAACCATATAACTTCACAATTCTTGAAAAGCAAAACTTAAAATGCTTGGACATCCTGAAGTGTCTAAAACTCTCTTTTTATGGTGCTTTTTCTTTTTATTTACCAAAAACGAGTTTTTATCTTCCACAAGTTTCCTATTATCATCCAAGAAATACTTCTTTTTCGTATTGGGATGATCTTCTTGTTTAGGTTCATGGGAGCCTACAAAATCATAAAGAATTTTGATTATTATTGGAAACTTGCATCTAGGGGCTCTTTCTAATTTACTGAACTTGCATTCATGTCTTAGAATGCCCCATATTCTCTTGTTACCATAGATATCGTAATATAACTGAATTAAATCTCTAATTTCCTTAATTTGTTCATCTGAGAGGAATATATACTCCTCAAATTTGTTTTCTAATATCGCAACTCTTTCTTCAATTGAGCTTTCGACAATCTTTCTTTCGATCTTTTCTTCTACTATTACTCTTCTTTCGATCGTCGTCTCTTCAAATCTCTTATCGGTTATTTTCACGTTAAAACACCGAGAGGAGGCTGTTCTTAATTCAGGGGCAGTTAATTATTTTTGTCTTGTCCACATTGCGATTTCCCATAAGTCAGCGATTTCTACTTCTACTTGAGTAAGTGTTCTTATCTCCCTCAAACGTAATTTGAGCTTGTTTAAATCCAATTTCTCTTTGCTTTTCTTATAGAAATTGCTTTTTTTCTTTTTTTCCATATTTACCACTTTTTATCGGTTTTTAAACACTTCAAGACAAATTTATTTATCTTTTCTAATGTTAATATTTAATTTATTAAGGTTTAAGTGGTTTAAACTATCCCCCGTTATCCCTCTTCAGCGCGCCCGTAGTTCACCAGAATGATAAAATATTTATGCATAGAAGTATACCAAATATAAAATGGGCTAACTGGTAGGACAGTGTAAACCATATATTGTTTCTAATACAGACATTATTATTGGGGAAACTGGGTTAGCCATTGGGGATTGGCTAACTCACCCAGTTGGCCCTCTTTATCATTTAAACCTACGATTTTTTAGTTTGACTTTCAGATGATATAAATTATCGCTCTATTATCACCTCAGGAGACGTTGGTGGTTTTTGAGATAGGATTTTTAATTCGATAGCATTCATTATTGGCTTCTTTATCTGGAAATAACGATAATGTCCTTTTTTCTTTTCTTGTTGACCTTCTTGAACTTCCAAGATGTTGCATCGTTCTAAGATGTTTGTGTGATACGAAATTGTGTGAGCCTGTATAGAAATCCTTCTACTATTAGTAAGTTTTTTATTTGTAATTCCTGGACGTTCAGGATATATTCGTGATTGAAATAGTATTTCTTTCAAAATACTTGTTCGAGTTGAAGCGGCATCCTGCAAATTCAATTCTTTTCTTTTCTGTTCTCCGTCTTCCACTTCAATATAACTTATAGCATGCCCCATTTCAATATTCTTTGCAACTGGGTATTGTAATACTTGCGCTACAGGATCGACATGTTCTGGTGTAATTTCCTTTACATTAAAATCATCAATTCCTCGTAAACATGAATCTGCTAAATCCAGAGCAAGACCCGGCAAACCCATAGAATACTCTGCAATCTTATTAATAGCCGCATCAGTAAAAGGGGTCAAATCCGAGGTGTTATTTACTTTATCATCATTTTCTTTGTAATACAAAATTCTAGTCTTCAATATTTTTACTATAGTCTCAAATTCGATTGATTTTATCTTGTAAACATCATCAAAAATGTCAATAAGTTCTGAGGGTACTGAAGGGGTTGTGATACCTATTATTGTCTGATTCTCAGAATGCATATAACGTGAGAGTTCATCTATGAAATCTTCTTTTCGCAAACCAATGTCTATATCATCGATCAATAAAATATCAGTTTCTATTAGATTTTTATTTTGCAATTCGGCTATCAATCCAATTGAATGTGGACTACCTATAACAACTTCTTCAGGGTTTTGATTCGTTTCAGAAGCCTCTGCCAAACCCTTTAGTTGAATATAGTGACTTTTAATCGGGATTTCTTCTGCTAGTTTAACCAATTCTTCGACAAAAAATTTTGCTAAAGTTGATTTTCCGACATCGGGCGGTCCTATAATTAGTCCATTCTTCCCAGCGGAATGACAGGCTGTGATCCATGAGGCTAAACTTTGGCTATGTTCGTAAAATAGTTGCGGAGGGACAAATAAGTAACTATTTTTGTCAATTAGATCTTCCTTAAAAGGACGTTCAGAGAAACCATATAATTGATAAAGAGAAAGGGCTTTTGTTCCGAGAGTTAATCCTCGCTTTACTGAAGCAAGAAACTTTTCTTGATCGATAATTGCCATTTATTGACCTCTTCCTTTCTCTCCTTGAATTTTATAACAAGAGGAAACCATATTTTTTAATTTAAGATGAATTGATCATTGTTGATGACATTAACGCTAGTTCAACCGCGTTGCTTATCGTAGAGTAAATCGAATATATTTGATTACGTCCTACTTTCGTTTGCTTTACAATACCTCCTTCAATCAATTTTTTGAGATGATATGAGGTTGTTCCTTGACTCGATAGACTAATACGCTCAACTAATTCAGCACTACTCGTTCCTTCTAATTTAATTATATTTTCTTTTTTACGAGCACCCCGTAATTCTTTCAATTGTTGTTGTTCAACTGGGCTAAGTGAAATTGCTAGTTCTCTTAATATTTCGCCCCGTGAACCTTTCCAATACTCATGATCTCCTTCTGCAATTCTTTTTGCGATCTCATAATTGAGTTCTTTTGCTCTTCCATCAACATAATCTGCTGTGATTGTTTCAATTTCAAAATCAAGACAACTCTCTGCTAGTTCTAGTGCCAAGCCCGGTAATCCCATCGCATAGTAAGCTATTTTTGCTAAAGCATCTTTCGTAAATGCCTGTGGAGCAGTTCCTTCTTTGAAATGGTCGATTCTTCTTTGAAGAAGATCTATGGTCGTATCCTGATCAAAATTCCTTACTTTGTAAGAGTCAAGGATATGTTGATCCAACATGGCCGGTTCATTTTTCCAAAGCCATAAGTATGTAGATGGTGAAATAGCAAATACTATTGTGTATTCTGCCTCAATATTCTGAGAAATCTCATCTATAATCATTGAGATGTCATTAAATAGTATATCTGAATCGTCCAAAAAAATCAGTTGTGTATCAATTAAATCCTCACGTCTTAATTGGAGGATAAAGCCATTTATTGTTTTAGGAACAGAAATGCATTTTGTAGGGATGTATTCTCTATTTAAAACGTTTGCTACTTTTCTAATGAGCGTAGTTTTTCCAATATACATGGGACCTATCATAAGAGCTGCTTTTTTATTGACTTCTTTAGAGAGTTTGTTGATTGCCCCAAGCCATACAGAAAAATCTTGAGTCTGAAAATCAACATAGAACTCATCAAACGAATAAACGAGATCTTTTTGAAATGGCTGATCTGAAAAGCCCCACCTTACATAAGACGAGAGTGCTTTTCGTCCTAAAGCTTGCCCCTTTTTGAATCCTTCCAATATAGTTTCATTGTTAATAGGGGGCACTTTTTTTATACCTTCACAATAATTGAATAGGATTTCGGATAAGTTGTTGTTCTAATTATACAATTGTTCTGAACCTATACATAAATATTTCGAATGCTTCGAATACTTCGAAGAT
>Ga0180437_10005719_pt1 | contig 16868 bp, 9 predicted proteins | sample SS_ome_4_FD_132410 | JGI IMG/M metagenome (GOLD analysis project Ga0180437, IMG submission 132410) | Hypersaline lake sediment archaeal communities from the Salton Sea, California, USA - SS_3_D_1 metaG | ecosystem: Environmental > Aquatic > Non-marine Saline and Alkaline > Hypersaline > Sediment... | reverse complement strand
GCTGTATCTGCGGCTGGACGACTCGGAGATCACGGAGTCGCAGGAGGCCGCTGCCGGCGTCGTGCTCGACTACAACGATCGAAGCCAGGTCGTCGGGATCGAGATCCTGCGCCTGTCCACCCGCTCGCCCCGGCTGAACCTGCGGGAGCTCGTTTTTCAGCAGAGCCCGCCGGAGTGACTTCCAGCGCGGCGGGCCGCGATCCCGTGTCAGATTGCCGCGACGGACCGTCGGATGGACGAGCTGGTCTACGAGCTGTACGGCCTGACGGACGAGCAGATCCGGATCGTGGAGGAGGCGACGGGATGACACGTTTGCGCATCTACGCTGACACGTCGGTGATTGGCGGCTGTCTTGACGTCGAGTATGCCGAACACTCCTTGCGCGTGATCGACCAGGTGAAGGCCGGGCGTCTTGTCCTGCTTGTCAGCGAGGTCTTGGTGCGCGAGCTGGTCGAGGCCCCGCCGGCCGTCCGCGCGATCCTGGAGTCCCTGCCGCTGGAACACCTGGAAAACGTCGCCATCGATGAGGAAGTGGATGCCTTGCGCGATGCCTACGTCCGGGAGGGGATCCTCTCGCGTCGCTGGCAGGACGACGCCACTCACGTCGCTGCCGCAAGCGTGGCCGGGGCCGACGCCATCGTCTCCTGGAACTTCCGCCATATTGTCCGCCTGGATCTGATGCGACGGTATAATGAAACCAACCGCGCGATGGGGTACCGGGACCTGAACATCGTGACGCCCGTGGAGGTCGCCTATGGAACCTGCGGCGAGGAACAGCAAGACGTTTGACTGCGTCGAGTTCAAGCGGGAGGCGCAGCAGCGGATCCACGAGGCCACGCGCGACATGACGGCCGAGCAGCGGCGCGAGTATCTTCGCCGGATCGTGGAGGTCGGGCCCCTGTCGGACTTTTGGCGGGAATTGAGGCAACGAGGCCGCCAGGCGCCCAAGCGTGGGCGCCTGTGACCGGCTTGAGGGCCGTGCGATGTAACGGACGCTGGATGAGATTCGACAGGAGGGGCTGGATGCCTTGCGTCGGCGGCTCGGCCTGACGGACGAGGAGATCGGGATCGCGGAGGACGCGACGCAGTAGATGGGCCACCACCGGGCCTGCCCCGGTGGGGCCGTGAGTGGCAGCCAGATCGCGACCGCCTTGCCGAAGGCCACCACGGGGTATATCCCCGTGGGGCCATGACTGAAGCCATCCAGGCCGCCTTTGCCGTCATCCAGTCATCGCCCCACCGGGTCAGGCTCGTTGGTGGCGGGAAGCAACCGGGCCGGCGGTCCGGCTGCTCAGTCATGGCCCCACCCGCACGGGGCGGGTGGTGGCCGAGACCACGGCGCAAGAGCGGAAAAGGGGACAGGCTGCTTTTCTCGGGTCGTTTCCGCGCTGCGGGCATGAAAAGGGGGACAGGCACCTGCGCTGCGGAGCCCGTCCCCGTTTTCGTTTGGCGTGCGAGGGGGGTTACTTCAGCTTCTTGCGGACCTCTTCCTTGATCCGCTGGATGTGTCCGCGGCCGAGGGCCTTCACTTCGCAGCCGAGCTCGAAGTAGCGGCGGATCTTCTCGTCCGGCAGGATGCCGAAGCAGTCGATCACCGCCAGCGGCCCGCCGGCGAACTTGACCACGTCGGCGGGATCGAGCTGGAGGTACGGCTCGTGCGGGACGGCGAGGATGACGGCCTCGGCGCCTTTGAGGGCGGCGGCGAGGTCCTTCTGGACGGTCGCGTTGATCAGCCCGTCCTGGTTGCGGAAGAAGCGTCCCCAGGAGTGGCCCGGGGCGGGGTAGACGTCCTGCTTCTCCAGCTCGTACCAGTGGTCGACGTAGGGGTCGTGGACGCGCATCTCGGCGCCCATCTCGGTCAGCTTGCGGACGACCATCTCCGAGCCGCTGTATCGCGTGTCGCCGACGTCCTGGCGGTAGCTGGCCCCGCAGATCAGCACGTCGGCGCCGGCGATGTACCGGCCCATGTTGCGCAGCGCGTCGCGCGTCAGCTCGGCCACGTGGAGCCCGCGCGTGTCGTTCGTGTCGATCGCCTGGGGCGTGATCCGGAAGACGCTGTCCTGGTCCTCGAAGCCGAGGATGTGCTTGTACGCCCAGTACCCGAGCCCGCCGTCCTTCGGCAGGCAGTAGCCGCCGATGCCCGGGCCCGGGAAGATGATGTTGCTGTGCGTCGGGCGCATCTTGATCGCATTGATGACCTTGATCAGGTCCACGCCGTTGCGCTCGGCGAACAGGCTCCACTCGTTCAGGAACGCCAGCGTCGTCGCGCGGTAGGAGTTCTCGACGATCTTCGTCGTCTCCGACTCGATCGGGCGGTCCATCACCGTCAGCGGGAACTGCTCGACGTTCAGCACCTCCTTGAGGAACTTCACCACGCGCTTGCGGGCGGTGGCGTTGCAGCCGGAGCAGACCCGCCAGAAGTCGCGGATGCTCGAGACGTATTCCTTGCCCGGCATGACGCGCTCGAAGCTGTGGCTCAACAGGGGGGTGGCCTTCATGCCCCGGGCGGCGAAGGCCTTCTTCATGATCGGCCAGGCCACGAACTCCGTCGTCCCCGGCGCGACCGTCGTCTCGATCAGGACGAGGCACTTGGGGGGGATCTTCTGCCCGATGGTGCGCATGGTGGCCTCCAGCGCGCTCATTTCGGCCTCGCCGGTCCGCATGTTGCCCAGCTCGTGCTTGGTGTAGTCGCACTGGACGTCGACGACGACGACGTCGGCCAGCGCGAGGCAGTCGCTGTTGAACGTGGCCGTCAGCGTCTTCCGGTCCTTGACGCAGCGTTCGATCATCGGATCGACTTCGGGGTCCTCGGCCTTGACGGGCGACTCGCCGCGGTTCAGCAGCGGGATCTTCCAGTAGCTCCGCGTGCTGGGGCGCTGGCAGCCGATGACGAACTTGCCGGGCTTGCCCTTCTTCTTGCCGGTCTTGAAGTCCGTGTCGGCGACGATGGCCGCCATCACCGCCCCCACGAACCCGACGCCCATCACGACGACGATCTCCTGCCCGTCGGCGCGGGCGGCGTCCACCAGGCCGGTCAGCCGCTCCATCTCCTTCTCGTAGTCCTTCTTCGCCGGGATCTTGAACTTCTCGCCGTAGGGGCTCACTGAGTACTCGGGCATGGGAGGTTCCTTTTGTCAGAACGGTCGGATCGCGCCATGCGTCCGTTACCCCCTTTGTCGGGCGAATCGACCTCGCGAGTTTAGCGCCGCGCTGCGGCAAGGCGATTGACTTGGCGCCGCGGCGCGATATAGTCGCCCGCCGGCCGCCATCAGGAGACGGACATCATGACCACACCCGCGTTCCGCATGAGGCCGCTGGGGCTGACCGACGTGACGATCGACGACCGCTTCTGGCGGCCGCGCATGGAGACCAACCGCAGCGTCACCGTGCCGATCGAGTACGAGCAGTGCCGAAAGACCCAACGCATCCAGGCGCTGAAGCTCGGGTGGAAACCCGGCATGCCGAATCCGCCGCACCACTTCTGGGATTCCGACGTCGCCAAGTGGATCGAGGCCGCCGCCTATTGCCTCGCTGCCGCGCCCGACAAGAAGCTCGAGCGGCTCTGCGACCGCGTCATCGACATGATCGAGGCCGCCCAGCAGCCCGACGGGTACATCAACATCCGCTTCACCGTCGTGGACCCGGAAAACCGCTGGAAGAACCTCCGCGACTGGCACGAGCTGTACTGCGCCGGGCACCTGATGGAGGGGGCCGTCGCGTACCACGAGGCGACGGGCAAGCGGAAGCTGCTCGACGTGATGTGCCGGTTCGCCGATCACATCGACGCGACGTTCGGGCGCGGGCGCGGCAAGAAGCGCGGCTATCCCGGCCACGAGGAGATCGAGCTGGCGCTGGTGAAGCTCTACCACGCCACCGGCGAGCCGCGGTACCTGAAGCTGAGCAAGTACTTCGTCGACGAGCGCGGCCGGACGCCGCACTACTTCGACATCGAGGCGAAGGCGCGCGGCGACGACGTGTCGAAGTACTGGCCCGGCACGCACGAGTACACGCAGAGCCACCTGCCCGTCCGCGAGCAGACCGAGGTCGTCGGGCACGCCGTCCGCGCGTTCTACCTCTACTCGGGCATGGCCGATATCGCCGGCGAGACCGGCGACGCGGGGCTGCTGGCCGCTTGCCGGCGCCTCTGGGCCGACGCGGTTGGCTGCAAGCTCTACGTCACCGGCGGCGTCGGGCCATCCGGCCGCAACGAGGGGTTCACCCGCCGGTACGACCTGCCGAACGAGTCGGCCTACGCCGAGACGTGCGCGGCGATCGCGCTGGTGTTCTTCGCCCATCGGATGACGCAGATCGAGGCCGACGCGAAGTACGCCGACGTCATGGAACGAGCCCTCTACAACGGCACGATCAGCGGCGTCTCGCGGGACGGAACGCGGTTCTTCTACGAGAACCCGCTGGCCGCCGGCCCGCCCGTCGGCGCCGCGGCCGGAGAGCCCCGCCGCCGCGAGTGGTTCGGCTGCGCGTGCTGCCCGCCCAACATCGCCCGCATGATCGCGTCGCTGCCCCGGTACGCCTACTCCGCGTCGGCCTCGGCCGCCTACGTCCACCTCTACGTCGCCTCCACCGCCGCCGCCCGCCTCGCCGGGCGAGCGGTCCGGCTGGTGCAGCAGACCGACTACCCGTGGGACGGCGAGGTGAGACTCACCGTCGGCCTCGACCGGCCGGGCACGTTCGCCCTGATGCTCCGCATCCCCGCCTGGTGCCGCAGACACAAGCTGACCGTCAACGGCAAGCGGGTGAAGGCGCCCGTAACGAAGGGCTATGCCCGCATCCGCCGCCCGTGGTCAGACGGCGACGTCGTCACGCTGTCGATGGACATGCCGGTCGAGCGTATCGTGGCCCACCCGGCCGTGGCCGCCGACGCGGGCAAGGTCGCCCTCCAGCGCGGACCCGTCGTCTACTGCCTCGAGCAGGTCGACCACGCCGCCGACGTCCGCGCGATCAGCCTGCCGGACAAGGCCGCTCTCACCACGCGCTTCGACCCCAGGCTTCTGGGCGGCGTGGCGGTCATCGAGGGCTCGGCCCTGGCGTCCGTCTCGGCCGGTTGGAAGGGCAAGCTCTACCGCACCGCCAGCGAGCAGAAGCGCCGGCCCGTGAAGATCAAGGCCGTCCCCTACTGCCTATGGGACAACCGCAAACCCGGCGCGATGACCGTCTGGCTGCCGAGAGCGTAGCAGCAGATCCGGCGTGCCACGGCCGCGGCCTGTGCGGCCGTGTCTTCGAGACAGAAAGTAGGGTGTGCAGCTCTGCTGCACACGTCTTCGGGGCGGGCAGCAGACGCGTGTGCAGCGGAGCTGCACACCCTACATTTCGGGGCGGGTAGCAGACGCGTGTGCGGCGGAGCTGCACGCCCTGCGTGGCACTGGAGGTCTTTGGCGGATACCATGGGGCTGTTCTCTTGCGGTTCCGCTTCCTGTGCCCGGAGAGAGGCCATGTCGCACCATCGCGCGAGAAGGTTGTGCACGTTCGTGTCCGTTGCCGTCGCTGTCGTTGGGGGGCGCTGGTCACGGGCTTCGGCCCAGACGGGCGGCCCGATCGCCCTGGGGCCCGGCGTGCGTGTCCGGAACGTGGCCGACCCGTTCGACTACTTCACCAACTCGTGGACGGTGATCGGGCTGAAGGACCACGCGCGCGGGACGCGGATCACGCCATCGGGCGAGCTGGTGCTGGCCGACGGGCTGCTCTGCCGCCCGCTCGTCGGCAAGGCGATGTCGCCGCTGAACTGGCGAGTCAAGAAGACGCTCCGGAAAGGATACCTGCCGATCGTCGAGTTCGACTTCGTCGTCAATGGCAGCGTGCGGTACAGGATCGAGGCGCTCGCCTGCCCGCTGGACCGGCAGTGGGAGAAGGGCTTCGACTGGCCGAGCGGGGACAACTTCCTGAACGTCGTTCGCGTGACGTTCACGAACGCCACGAGCGCTCCCGCGGAGGCGGGGTTCGGCCTTCAGTGGCGGGGCAAGGCCGGGCCGGTCGCCTGCCGGGTCGAGCAGGCGGGTTCGCAGAGCAGGCACACGATCTCGACGGACAAGGGGCGGCTCTGCGAGCTGGAGCTGTCGGGCGGCGCGAGCCTGGCGGCCAGGGAGGGGCGGCAGGAGATCACGGCGAGGCTGGCGCCGGGCAGGTCGGCGAGCGTCGTGGCGCGCGTGCCGTTCCGGCCGGTCCGGGGCGAATCGGCCGAGACGTTCGCATTGCTGGCGAAGGTGGACTTCGACACGTGGGCGGAGCGGACGGCAGCGTTCTGGGAGGGCCTGCTGGGCCGAGGCGCGGCTCTCGACGTGCCCGAGCGAAAGCCGGCGGAGACGTACAGGGCCTCGCTGGTCTACCAGTTCATCGGGCGGGACAAGGGCGACGTCCACGCGGGGGAGGGCTTCTACGACAACCTGTACCTCCGCGACGGCGCGTACCAGGCGATCTCCCTGGCGCAGGCCGGCTACCTGGCGGAAGCAAAGCAGAGCCTCGAGCACTTCTTTCGCTTCCAGGGCAAAGACGGTTTCTTCTGCACGCAGCGAGGCCAGCTCGACGGGCACGGGTACGCCATGTGGGCGATGGTGGAGTACGGGCGGCTGACCGGCGAGGCGGCGTGGCTTCGCCGCGTCTGGCCGAAGATCGCCAAGGCCGCCCAGTGGATCCGGCAGGCGCGGCGGCGGGAGCAGGACCCGGCCTCGCCGTTTCGCGGCATCCTGCCCGCCGCCCCGGCCGACGGGGAGAACCTGTGGGACGGCAAGCACCACATCATCGGCTACGACTGGTGGAGCCTGCGCGGGATCCAGTCGGCGGCGGCCGCGGCCCGGGCGCTCGGCAAGGCGGCCGAGGCCGACGCGCTGGACAAGGAGTTCGCCGAGTACCGCGAGTGCATCTTGGCCGCGCTGGAGAAGGCCTCGCTGCCGTACATCCCGCCCAGCTATGAGAAGGCGGGCACGCACTGGGGCAACCTGGAGGCGATCTTCCCCACCGTGCTGATCGACCCGCACGACAAGCGTCTATCGGCCACACTGAAGCACGTCCGGGAGCGCTTCGGCGCGGTCGACGGGCAGGGGGGCGGGTTCATCGACGGCGTCATCCAGTGGTCCCCCCCCCGCCGCGGGGCCGTCCATCCCTACATGAGCCAGTTCGTCACGAACAGCCACATCGTCCGCGGCGAATATGACGAGGCCGTCGACGGCTTCTACTCGTTCCTGCTGCACACCACGTCGACGCACGGATTTCCCGAGGGCGTCTACCACCGCCGGCGGCAGGCCTGGAGCAACACGGTCCCGCACCTGTGGGCGGCGGCGCTCTACGTCACCACGCTGCGGAACATGCTCCTGCGCGAGCAGGGCGACGCGCTGCACGTGCTGTCGGCCGTGCCCGCGGGCTGGCTTGACGAGGGCAAGCAGATCCGCGTGACCGGCGCGCCGACGCACTTCGGCAAGCTGACATTCCACGCCGTTGCCGGCAAAGACACCGTTCGCCTGCAGCTTGGCGGCATCGACCCGCAGAGCCGATTGGGCAGGATCGTCGTCCATCTCCCGAAGGGGTTCGTGGTGACGCCGGCCGAGGTCGGCGGCAGGTCGCTGAGACCGGTCGATGCCCGCACGCTGGTCCTATTGGGTCGGCCCGGCGGTTGGGCGGCCCCGGTGACGCTGCGGATCCGCCGCGCGGCGAAGGCCTCGCCGGTGACGTTCGACGCGAAGGTGGCCGCCTTCCTGGCCGGCCGAGTGGACGCCTTCGCACCGATCCCCCATCTGGCGCCGATCCCGACCGACGTCGAGGCGAGCAAGTGCGTGAAGCTCGACCTGTCGCGCTTCGCGAACACGAACCCCCTGACCGCCCCGTTCAACGTGGCGAACCCGGGCCGGTATCTGTTCACCGGGCTGCCCGTCGGCGAGCGCGTCGTTCGCGGCGTGCCGTTCCGCCTCCTCGACCCCGCCGACGGCGCGGGCAGGGGCCTTCTCGTCCTGAACGGCGCGGAGGCGTGCGCGGAGTTCCCGCGCGAGGTCGAGATCCCCGTCGGCTGTCAGGGGCGATGGCTGTGCATCCTGGGCAACGTCACCGGCTGGGCGGCGGGCGACCCGGGCGTCGGCAAGTGGGGCGCGGTCGGCCGGTACGAGATCCGCTACGCCGACCGGACCGTGCAGACCGTCCCGCTGATCACCGGCCGGACCGTCGACGACTGGGCCCAGCCGCCCGCCGCCACCGACGTCGCCGTCGGCCTGCGAAAGGGCATCTGGCACCTGAACGTGCTGACCGTCGCGCTGAAGCCGAAGCCCGTCGAGAGCATCCTCTTCCGCGACACGGGCACGGCGGCCGCCCCCGTCGTCGCGGCGATGACCGTGGTCAAGTGACGATCCGAGCCCCGGCCGCCCCGCCTCAGATGTTGTAGCTCGGCGCCCGGCGGGCGTGGACCTCGGTCTCTTCGTTCACCAGGTCCTGGAACGTCGTGCCGTCGTAGACCTCGGCGGCGGCCTGCTCGGCGCGGCGCCACATCGCCAGGAAGACGCAGCTCTCGCGAAGCGGGCAGGCCTTCTTCGAGTTGCTGTCGGTGCACTCGACGGGCCTCAGCGAGCCGTGCAGGAAACGCATCACCTCGCCGACGGAGATCCGGATCGGCTCGCGGATCAGGAAGTAGCCCCCCTCCCTGCCTCGCTTGGAGTCGACGAACCCCCCGCGCTTCAGTTCCGGGAAGATGACCTCGAGGAAGCGGCCGGGGATCGCCTGGACCCGGGCGATCTCCGCGATCTTCGCCGGCCCCTGCCCGTAGCGCTTCGCCAACTCGAAGAGCGCTCGCAGCGCGTACCTGGTCTTCTGCGGCACCAACATCTCGACCCTCCCTGCAAGTCCTACCGAGACCTCATCATGCCGGGGTCAACTCCCGATGTCAAACGTTCGGCCGGCGGCCGGACTGCTCACGGAATCCACCGAAGGGCGCGGCCATGATGGATGCACCATGACGTGCCGCGTAGTCGCGCCGCCATCCGAGCTGCTAGTCTGAGCCGGCGGCCTCCGCCGGCCGCGCCGCCGCGGCCGCCATCGCCGCCTCGTACTCCAGGTTGACGTTCCGGTCCCCCGTCCGCGCCAGGTACTCCCGCAGCCGCTTCGTCAGGTCCGGCTGGTCCGGCACGCGGTAGTACATGTGCCAGGGCAGCGACGACCGCCGCGCCACCAGCCGGCACGTCGGGTCCAGCACACACAGCTCGTCGTGCAGCACGCACTCGACCCAGGCGTGGCCGGTCTTCGGGCGCTTCGCGTCGCGGACGCCGAAGACGACGGTCGAGGCGATCCCGTCTCGGCGGAGCAGGCGCTGGAGCAGAAGGGCCAGGTCCTCGCAGTCCCCGCCCCCGCGAGTGACGGTCTGCTCCGGCGACTGCCAGTCGTCCCCGTCGGCGTCGGCGAGGTACTCGAGATCGGCGACGGTGTTCATGTGGCTGTCGACCGTCGCGTCGGCGCACGACAGGCCCGCCGCCGCCGCGACGGCGAGCAACCAGCGCAGAGAGAGCTTGACGGCAGACGCATTCACGATGCGTTATTCCGGCCGCCGCCCGGCGGGGGGCGCCTCCGTTCGCTCGCCCAGTGGCGCGGCAAGGACTCGCGGCGCGGTGGCCCCGCGCCCGTAACGGAAGTATACTATGGATCCGCCCGGTCGTGTCGGACAAGTGTGGATCCACGGCGAGATTTCCTTGGCATGCCGGGGGGCGATGGGATACTAACGTCACGGCGCCGGCGCCGTGGCGGGTCCGGCGGCCGATACACACCAGCCCGGGACACCTGCAATAGGAGAAACACAATGCCAAAGATCGCCATGATCGGCGCCGGCAGCCTCATCTTCACCAAGACGCTGTCGATGGACATCCTCGCCACCGAGGCGCTGGCCGACAGCGAGCTGTGCCTGATGGACCCCGTCAAGGACAAGCTCGACCGCATGCAGGCCTTCGTCCAGCGCGTCATCGACGAGAACGAGTGCGCGTCCGGCGCGAAGGTCTGGTCCACGCTCGACCGCCGCGAGGCGCTGGACGGGGCCGACTACGTCATCATCATGATCCAGGTCGGAGGCCTCGACGCCTACAGCCACGACTACGAGATCCCCATGAAGTACGGCGTGGACCAGTGCATCGGCGACACGCTGGGGCCCGGCGGGGTCTTCCGCGCGTTGCGGACCATCCCCGTGCTCGTCGAGATCGCCGAGGACATGGAGGAACTGTGCGACGACGCGCTGCTGGTGAACTACGCCAACCCGATGGCCGCCGTCTGCCTCGGACTCGGGCTGGTCACCGACATCCCGTTCATCGGCCTCTGCCACGGCGTGCAGACGACCCTCGACCTGATCAGCGGATACGTCGACGTGCCGAAGGAGCAGATCGACTTCCTCTGCGCGGGGATCAACCACATGGCCTGGTTCCTCTCGCTGGCCGACAAGCGGGACGGGCGAGACCTGATGGGCATCCTCCGCGAGAACATCGAGAAGCCCGGCTACTACGTCAACGAGAAGGTCCGCTGCGAGGTGATGCGCCACTTCGGCTACTTCATGACCGAGAGCACCGGGCACCTGTCGGAGTACCTGCCCTGGTTCCGCAGCAGCGAGCGGGCGCTGAAGGCCTACTGCGACGAGCCGGCCTTCGGGGGCGAGTCCGGGGCCTACTACAAGTACTCCCACATGCTCAACGAGAAGTACAAGGACGTCGACTGGCTCTCGCTCGAGTCGCCCAAGATCGAGAAACGCTCCGTCGAGTACTGCTCCTACATCCTCGAGGCGATCGAGACCGACAACGTCTTTCGGCTCAACGGCAACGTCCGCAACGACGGCTACATCACCAACCTGCCCGACGGCTGCTGCGTCGAGGTGCCCGTCTTCGTCGACCGCCGGGGCATCCAGCCGGTGACCGTCGGCGCCCTGCCGAGCCAACTGGCCGCGCTGAACCAGTCCAACGTCACCGTCCAGCAGCTCACCGCCGAGGCCGCCCTGACCGGCGACCCCGAGCTGGCCATGCACGCCTGCGCGATGGACCCGCTGACCAGCGCCTGCTGCACGCTCAAGGAGATCCGCGAGATGTCCGCCGAGCTGCTCGAGGCCCAGCGCCAGTGGCTGCCGCAGTTCGAGGGCAAGGCGCTGAGGCCCGCGCCGACCATCGACATCCCCGCCGACGTGAAGCGCGTCGACGTCCCCCTCGACCCCGCCCTGGCCATCGCCAACCGCTTCTCCATCCTCGCCGAGCAGAAGACGGGCAAGGAATAGCGCCCGAATGCCGAATGCTGAATGCCGAATGGAAGCAACAGCCGAGGACGACGACGAGGACGAGGACGAGGACGATTAACGGCAGGAGTTCCGCGTGACATGGCGTCTGCCGCCGGCCGGCCCCGTTTAGCGGCGGCCGGCACGGCCGCCTCCGGAGCCCCGGAGGGGCGGGGCGGACGTTCGACAGACATGGGGGGAGGCGCAGTAGCCCACGAGACGGAAGCCGCTCTCTCACGCGAACCAGCCTGGACCCGACGCCGTCGCGAGGCGTGCGGCATGTAGCTGCCGCCTCGGTCACCTTCGTCGTCGGCGCAGCAGGGGCAGGGCGGCGAGGCCGAGCAGCGCGAGGCTGGCCGGTTCGGGGTTGGCGTGGAACGCGCCGGGCGGCTGGAGGCCTCGTTCGGCGAAGGCTTCTTCGATGCTCGCGCGGGCGGCGCAGTAGTCGGCGAAGTCCACGTCGCCGTCGGCGTCGCTGTCGCCGTCGCCCAAGCCGGTCGCCTCGTCGATGCCGTAGCTCCGCTTGAGCACGAGGTAGTCCAGGTGGTCGACGTTGCCGTCGCCGTTGAGGTCCCCGGCGATGGCGGGCGCGACGGTGGGGGAGGCGACGGCGATCGTGAACGTGCCGTCGATGGGACACCAGGTGGCGGTGGTGTGTTCCCACGCGGCCGCGCCGGTCGGGCCGATGGCCAGGAAGTCCCCGCCGGCGCCCAGCAGGTCGGTCCAGGTCCCGTACAGCTCGTCCCACAGGGAGGTCGCCTCGTCCCAGACGGAGACGTAGGTTCCGTCGGCCTGTAGGGTCGCGAAGTTGCCGACCGACCCGATCGCGCCGCACCAGCCGGTGCGGGCGTTCTCCGTCCAGCTCGAGGTGGCCTCGTTCCACGCGGCCACCCGTCCGTCGCCGGTCGTCTGGAGGGCGGCGAAGTTGCCCGACGAGCCGATCACGCCGTCCCAGCCGGTCCGCGGGTTTTCCGTCCAGGTCCCCGCCGTCGCGCCCCACGCGGCCACTCGCCCGTCGCCGGTCGTCTGGAGGGCGGCGAAGTTGCCCGACGAGCCGACCAGCTCGCCCCAGCCGGTGCGAGAGCTCTCGGCCCAGGTGGACGTTGCCCTGTCCCACGCGGCCACTCGCCCGTCGCCGCTGGTCTGCAATGCCGCGAAGTTCCCCCACGAGCCGGTCACCTCGCCCCAGCCGGTCCGCGGGCTCTCCGTCCAGGCCGAGGTCGTCTGATTCCACGCCGAGACCCGCCCGTCGCCGGCGGTCTGCAAGGCAATGAAGTTGCCCGACGAGCTGACCAGCTCGCCCCAACCGGTGCGCGGGCTCTCGACCCACGCGGACGTCGCGCCGTTGAAGGCACAGACGCGCTGATGGCCGCCGGTCTGCAACGCCGCGAAGTTGCCCCTCGTGCCGGCCACCCGCCCCCAGCCGGTGCGCGGGCTCTCCGTCCAGGCCGACGTCGCCTGGCTCCACCCCGAGACGCGCCGGTCCCCGCCGGTCTGGAGTGCGACGAAGTTGCCCCCCGACCCGAGCACGTCGCCCCAGCGGGTCCGCGGGCTCTCCGTCCAGGCCGACGTCGCCTGATTCCACGCCGAGACGCGCCCGTCGCCGGCGGTCTGGAGTGCGGCGAAGTTGCCCGACGAGCCGACGACGTGGCCCCAGCGCGTCCTCGAGCTTTCCGTCCAAGCCGACGTCGCCTGGTTCCACGCCGAGATGCGCCCGTCGCCGGCGGTCTGCATGGCGACGAAGTTACCCGTCGAGCCGACGACGTGGCCCCAGCGCGTCCGCGAGCTTTCCGTCCAGGCCGACGTCGCCCGGTTCCACGCCGAGACGCGCCCGTCGCCGGCGGTCTGCAAGGCGGCGAAGTTGCCCGACGAGCCGGTGACGCGGCCCCAGCGGGCCCGGGGGCTTTCCGTCCAGGCCGACGTCGCCCGGTTCCACGCCGAGACGCGCCCGTCGCCGGCGGTCTGCAAGGCCGCGAAGTTGCCCGACGAGCCGTAGATCGCGTCCCAGCGCGTGCGAGGGCTGTCCGCCCAGAAGGGCCCGTTCTGCGTCCACGCCGTCACGCGCCGGTCCCCGCCGCTCTGGAGGAAGGCGAAGCTGCCCTCCGAGCCGAGCAGTTGGTCCCATCCGGCGCGACTGTTCTGGTTCCAGGTTGACGTGGTCCGGCTCCACGCGGCCACCCGGCCGGTCCCGCCGGTCTCCATCACCGCGAAGTCGCCTCCCGAGGCGGCGAGGTCGTTCCAGCGGCCGGTGAGGACCGTCCAGTCGGACGTCGCCGCGTTCCACGCCGCCGCGCTGCCGTCGGCGTCGAGGACGGCGAAGTTGCCGCAGAAGGCCGGCCCGGTCAATGTGAGCGCAATCAGCGCACATAGAAGCATACGCATGGCAGTTCCTCCGTTTTCCGCTCCAGCGCAGTATCTATGGTACCACGAAAAGGCGGATCGGCCTACCCCGGATTTGTCTACGCGGGGGCGACGTCGACGGCCTTGACGACGAGGGCCTGCTTGAAGCCCATCAGCAGGGGGCTGGCGACGGCGACGGAGGAGTAGGTTCCGAAGATGATGCCCATCAGCAGGGCGTAGTTGAACGCCCGCAGGCCCTGCCCGCCCCAGGCGTACATGATGAACACGACGATGAACGTCGTGCCGCTGGTCAGCAGGGTCCGCGCGAGGGTCTGGTTGATCGACTTGTTGATCACCGGCACGCTGACGGTCGTCAGCTTGCCCCGGTTCTCGCGGATGCGGTCGAAGACGACGATCGTGTCGTTGACCGAGTAGCCGATGACCGTCAGGATCGCGGCGATCATCGCCAGGTCGATCTTGAACGCCTCCAGCCCCAGCGCCCGCCCGAGGAAGCTGTTGTACAGCCAGCCCGAGGCGGCCACCATGCCGACGACGATGAACACGTCATGGACCAGGCAGATCACCGCGGCCAGGCCCCACTGGATCGAGCCGAACCGCAGCCACAGGTACAGCACGATCGCCACCCAGCTCAGGACCATGGCGATGATCGCCCGCTGGGTGGCCACGCCGGCGATGGCCTTGTCGAAGTTCAGCACGGTGATGGCCTCTTCGCGCTGAAGAGCGTCGTTGACGAGCTCGAGTTCTCCCTCGGCCGCGACGGCCCACCGGGCGGAGGTGGCCTCCTCGACCTTGACCAGCACGGCGAAGGACGTATGCCCTTCCTCGGCGGGCTTGCCCAGCGCGATGACTTCGGTCTGGCGCATCTCGCTCTGCCCGGTGGCGCCCTGCTGGTATCGCATCTCGGCGATCCGCTGGGTCAGGTCGACCGTGGTGATGGGGGGACTGACGTTTCGGACGACGATGGCCACCCCGCCGGCGTATTCCTCCAGCGTCTCGAGGTAGGGCGAGCCGGCGACCGGCTCGATCCGCGCCTTGCCCTCCCCGTCGCAGGTCAGCCCCAGCGACTCGACCGCCGCGCCGGAGGCCAGCTCGAACGCGCACTTCGTCCGCCGCGCCAGGCTCCTGCCGAACGCCTCGCGCACCGCGTTCTGGATCGGCACGAGCTCGGTGACGGTCGTCGAGATCTGGTAGCTCGATTCCGGCAGCCCGTCCAGCTCGTCGCCGTCGAGCACCTGGTCTCCGCCGGTGTCCATGAGGGCGAAGAACTTCTCGCTCAGCCTGCCCGCTTTCGCCTCGGCCAGCGTGACCTTCCCGTCGCCGTCGGCGTCATAGGCCTCGAGGAACTTCCTGGCCCGGTCGGCGTCGTAGAGCATCTCGACGCGGGCGGCCTGGAGGGCCGTGTTGCCGTCCTTCGCCGCCTGGGCGACGAACAATTGGCGGACGCGCTCGCCGTTGGGCGGCTGGGCGTCGGCGCCGATCAGCGCGTCGGGGCGGAACCGCACCGTCGCCTGCGTGCCGGAAGAAAACTCGATGCCCAGGATGTCGCCGCCCTGCGAGATCAGCGACGCGCCGCCGAGGACGACCAGCAGCCCGGAGACGACCCAGAACAGCTTCCGCTTGCCCATCCAGTTGATCTTCGGCACGCCGATGATCGAGAGCATGAACACCGGCTTCTGGAGCCACCGCGTCCCCAACAGCATCTGGAAGACCCATCGCGTGACCATCAGGGCCGTGAACATGCTGAACGCCACGCCCAGCCCCAGCGTGATCGCGAAGCCGCGGACCTCGATCGTGCCCACCCACCCGAGGATCATGCACGTGATCAGCGTGGTGATGTTCGCGTCGAAGATCGCGCTGAAGGCCCGCTCGTAGGCGTTCTTGATCGCCATGCGGACGGACTGCCCCTTCGCCTGCTCCTCGCGGAGCCGCTCGAAGATCAGCACGTTGGCGTCCACGGCGATCCCGATCGTCAGGATCACCCCCGCGATGCCCGGCAGGGTGAACACGGCGTCCAGCAGGCTCATCGCGCCCAGCACGAGGATGATGTTCAGCAGCAGCGCCACGTCCGCGATCCCCCCGGCCATCAGGTAGTAGATCAGCATGAACGCCGCCACGCAGATCAGCCCCAGCCAGGCCGCCCGGACGCCCCTCTCCCGGTTCTCCTTGCCCAGCGTCGCGTGGAAGCTCCGCGCGGCGACCGGGTTCGGGTTCAGCCTCGCCGGCAGCGAGCCGGCCTCCAGCAGGCGGACGTAGTCGCTGACTGCGTCGCTGGTGAACTTCCCGGTGATCTGCCCGCGGCTGGAGATGGCCGTCTGGATCGACGGGGCGCTGAAGACCTCGTCGTCCAGCAGGATGGCCATCCGCTTGTCCTTGTTCAGCGCGGTCAGGTCGTAGAACTGCCTGGCCCCGATCTCGTCGAACGTGAACCCGATGGCCGGGCGGCCGTACTGGTCGTTGTCGGAGTACGCCTCCTTCAGCCGCCAGCTCATGTCCCCCCGCTGCCGGACCATCCGGTTTTCCTTCTGGTTGCACAGCAGCACGTGCCATCGCCCGGCGTATTCCTCGATGACCATGCCCGCGAAGTCGGTCCGGTCGTTGTTTCGCAGGGGGAACCACGCGTAGTCGGCCCCGCGGCGGCGGATCTCCTCGGGGCCCTCCTTCCGCAGCAGCTCGGCGTAGTACTCCTGGTCCTTCCGGTCGATCTGCTGCCCGAAGTGCCCGGCGACGATGCGGAACTCCAGCACGCCGGCCTTGGCGATGCGGCGCTGGAGGTCCGACGGGTCGCTCAGGCGGTGGCGGACCTGCGCCCAGGCCTTGTACGCCTCCGCCACCGCGTTGATCTGCCCCACGCGGTCGGGATGCTCGGCCCGCAGGGCGTCCAGGTCCCGCGCCAACTGCTTGCTGAGCTCGGCCGCCTCCTTCTCGTTCAGCTCCGCCTGCTCCCGCGGCGTGCGGTAGTTGGCCAGGATCGTCTCCAGCCGCCCGGTCCGAACGCTGGTGTCCAGCAGGGCCAGCTCCTTCTCTCGCAGGCTGGCCCGCGCGATGTCGAAGGCGTCCTGGGCGGCCTGGATCTTCGCCGCGTCCGAGCCGGCGCGGGCGGCCTTCAGCGCCGCCTCCGCCTTGGTCCGCTGGTCGGTGGCCTGCCCGATGGCCTCCAGGTGCTCCTTCTGGCGCTGGGTGAACCGCTCGAGCTCGAGCATCGCCTCGCGATCGGCCGGAGAGGCGTACTGGTAGCGGCGCTTCTGCGTCCGCGAGACGTTGCCCGCCCGCAGCGCGTCGATCT
>Ga0180437_10005718_pt1 | contig 16869 bp, 13 predicted proteins | sample SS_ome_4_FD_132410 | JGI IMG/M metagenome (GOLD analysis project Ga0180437, IMG submission 132410) | Hypersaline lake sediment archaeal communities from the Salton Sea, California, USA - SS_3_D_1 metaG | ecosystem: Environmental > Aquatic > Non-marine Saline and Alkaline > Hypersaline >... | reverse complement strand
GGGCCGATCGTGCCGCGTTTGCGATTCCTCGCGTCGGGTTTGCTCCGTGCGCTCCAAATCGGCCACCACTACGGCCTGCTCCGCGACGTTCCGGAGAAACGCCCGCGCTTCCGGATCGTTGCGCAGCAACTCGGCGAGTTGGGATTCGTCTTCCGGATCGAGTTGGCCGTCCAGATACCTGAAGACGAGTTGTTCGTATGGTTCTGTCATGTCGACTTCTCCAGCCGCAGTTCGATGCAGTTTCTCAAGCCGTGATGCAGACGAGACAACCGCTTGTAGATCGCATGCAATCCCGTCTCGAGCTTCTCGGCGATCTCGGTGCAACGGTATCCCTCGACATAGCGCAGCCGCAGCAACTTGCGCGACTTCTCGGGCATGGCGTCCAAGCACTCCCGCAAGGCTTGCATCCGCGAGTTGCCGCGATCCGCGGTCTCCGCGAGCCAGCCCTGCTCCATCAACTCCAGGATTTCGCGATCGAAGCCGGCCGCTTCGCGTCGATGCCGCCGGAGCCAGTCGATCCCCTCCCGACGGGCCGTGATGAAGGCCCACGACAACACGGCCCCCTCGGCTTCGAAGCTCACCTCTCTGGTGATCGCCTTCAGCGCCACGTTCTGAAAGATGTCCTCAGCCGCCTGCGCATCGCGCACCACCAGCCACGCCGCCGCCGAAATGCGGTCACGAGATCTCATCAGCGTTCGCAGGATATCCTGATCGGAGAGCATCATGTTTAATAGTGGAACGGTTGGCGGGTCCAAATCCTGACACGCAATTCGACCGATTCCCCAAAAAACCCCGATGGTCGCCGGCATCGAGAGGTATCAGCTCCGAAGTCTTGCGATGTCGGCTACCATGCGACGGTCTTGATCGTGAATCGCGTAGACGGGCTTGTCAACCCCAAGATCAAGCGGGAACCGTGGGCTTGCATCTTGGATGGTTCCGGCTATTATGGTGGGTGTCATTTCCAGCTGTCGCTCGGCCTGAAAACATGTTTTGAAGTAGGTGCGACGGCGCTGCGAAGCCATCGACGGACTACAGGACTACTGGAAATCGACGGGCTCGGAGGCCCGTCGTACCAGCCGAACTTCTTCCGGTGGTAACTTCCGAACACGTTTCGAGGAGAAAGAAGCCATGAGATGCATGTGTCTTGCACTGCTATGGTCCGTGGCCGCCGCGGCGGTGGCCGATGCCCAGATCATCGATCGCGGGCTGATCCTGGACCTGAACGCCGACAAAGGCGTCGAGGTGGAGGACGGCAATCGCGTGGTGAAATGGACCAATCAGATCACCTCGTTCGCGGCCGAGGATTTCGTCAAGCGCGACGAGGGGCGTCAGGTGCCCGGCTCGGGACGGCCCACTTTGAAGAAGTCGGTCGCGGATATCGGCGGACACGATACGGTGGTCTTCCAACGGCAGGAACTGGTCAATCACCACGAAGACGCCTTCGACCACCTGCTGACCGGAAGCGGCTACACCTGGTTCGCCGTGATCAGCGTCCACCAACAGGTCGTTCAGCTGAAGGACGTGAACTCGTTCTTCGGCAACCTGAGAAACAGCGGAAATTACGAAGGGATCTGGGGCAACGTCACGGACGACAACCGCGTGTGGATCGGGTCGCGCAACGCGATCACTTTCGGCCGCTGGGACCAGAACAATCCCATGGTGCTCGCGCCCGAGCCGCTTAAGGAGAACCGGTACTACGTCGTGGTGGGGCGCATGGGCGCCGGCACCGGTGAAGTGCGGATCGAAGTCTTCATCAACGACCCGAAGCCCGTGGCCGGTCAACCGTTCCCCGTCAATCGGCAGGCCAATTCCTCCAAGCTTGCCATCGGGCAGGAGCGCGACGCGGTGAACCATCCGGGCAAGGAATCGTTCGACGGCGCGATTGCCCGGTTCCTGGTTTACGAGCGCCCGCTGACCGGCGAGGAGTTGAAGCGGACGCTGAAACATCTGAAGCAGACTTACGCCATTCCGTAGAACTCGTACATGAATAACTCGGGGACTGTCCCGATTTTCCCGCAGGGAAAATGGGACTGTCCCCCTCAGAATCCGGGAAGTTGTTTCTGTACGAGTTCTTAGGCCGCCGCAAAGGAGCTGTGCTATGAAACGGCAGCGTAAGGCCATCGTGTCCGGTCGTCTGCTATGGACGATCTGCTTGGCCTTGTTGTCGGCCGGGACGCTCGCGGCGGAGGGATCCTCCGCCGACGGGCCTACGCTGCTGGATCGGTGCGACGTGGAGGAGATCGTCTTCGCGGTGCGCCAGACCGATCCCGACGGCCATTGGTACGCCAACTTCGGACACGACATCGTCCGCCCGGATCGCAAATACTACCACGACGGCGGCCGGCTCTGCCGGTTGAACCTCAAGACCGGCGAGGTGGCCACGCTGTTGAACGATCCCCAGGGCGGCGTCCGCGATCCGCAACTCCACTACGACGGCCGCAAGATCCTCTTCTCCTATCGCCAAGGCGGGCAACCGTACTATCACCTCTACGAGATCGGCGTCGACGGCACCGGCTTGAAGCAGTTGACCGACGGGCCTTACGACGACTTCGAGCCGACGTATCTGCCCGACGGCGGCATCGTCTTCTGCTCCAGCCGCTGCGACCGCTGGGTGCCCTGCTATTTCACCCAGGTGGCCGTGCTCTACCGCTGCGACGGCGACGGCCGGAACATCCGCCAGCTTTCCGCCAACACGGAGCAAGAAAACACGCCTTGGGTGCTGCCCGACGGGCGGATTCTCTACCAGCGCTGGGAGTACGTCGACCGCAGCCAGATCGGCTATCACCACCTCTGGACGATGAATCCCGACGGCACAGGCCAGATGGTCTATTACGGAAACCTGCAACCCAACACCGTGATGATCGACGCCAAGCCGATCCCGAACACCGACGAGGTGGTGGCCTCGTTCGCGCCCGGGCACGGTCGCAACGAGCACATGGGAGTGATTACGATCGTCGATCCGGACAAGGGCCCCGACGCCCAGGACATGGCCCGCCCGATCAGCCGCGACGGGTTTTTCCGCGATCCCTACCCGCTCTCGAAGAACCTGTTTCTGGCCGCGCAGGAATGCGCTGTTTTGCTGATAGATCGCCAGGGCAACCGGCAGACGATCTACGAGTTGCCGGCCGCGTGGCGCGTGGGGCGGACGAAAGTTCACGAGCCGCGTCCCGTGCGGTCCCGGCCCAAAGAGCGCGTGATTCCGCCCCGGAGCGATCCGGCGCAGGCCTTCGGCCGGGTGGTGCTGGAGAACGTGCATCACGGGCGCAACATGGCGGGCGTCGAGCCCGGCGACGTCAAGAAGCTGCTGGTCCTGGAGATCCTGCCGAAGCCGTACAACATGTTCAGCGGGATGGAGCCGTTGAGCTACGGCGGCACGTTCCTGCTGGAGCGAGTGGTCGGCACCGTTCCGGTCGAGCCCGACGGCTCGGCCTACCTCGAATTGCCGGCCATGCGTCCGTTGTTCTTCGTGGCGCTGGACGAGCACGACGTGGCCGTGAAGCGGATGCAGAGCTTTTTGACGCTGCAACCGGGTGAGACCCTCAGTTGCGTAGGATGTCACGAGCAGCGGGTCGAGACGCCGCGCTCGGGCAAGGCCCCGTTGGCGCTGCGGCGGCCACCCAGCCGGGTGCGGCCGATTCCCGACACGCCCGACGTCTTCGATTTCCCCCGCGATATCCAACCGATCCTCGACAAGCACTGCGTCGCCTGCCACGATTACGACGCCACGCCGCAAGGCGGCCCGATGGCCGGCGGAATCGTTCTCTGCGGCGACCGCGGGCCGATGTTCTCGCACAGCTTCTACACGCTGACGATCAGTGCCCAGTTCGCCGACGGCCGCAACCTCCGCAAGAGCAACTATCCGCCGCGATCGCTCGGCTCGGCGGCCAGCCCGCTGCTGAAGAAGCTCGACGGCAGCCACTTCGACGCGAAGCTCTCCGACCACGAGCGGACGATGATCCGGCTCTGGATCGACAGCGGGGCGGCCTATCCGGGCACGTATGCGGCCATGGGCACCGGCACGATCGGCCACTACGCGAACTCCGGACTGGACCGCCCCGATCTGCAATGGCCGAGCGTGCGGGCCGCCCAAGAAGTGCTGAAAACGCGTTGCGCCGGCTGCCATCGGGACGAGAAGTCGCTGCCCAATTCCCCGTCGGACAACCGGGGGCTGGTGCCGTGGAACGAAGGCCCCATGAACGCCCTGGCCCTGCCCGAGAGCCAGCGCAACAACCCGGTGTTTCGCTTCAACCGCCACTTGCTCTACAACCTCAGCCGGCCGGAGAAGTCGCTGCAACTCTTGGCCCCGCTGGACAAAAGGGCCGGCGGCTTTGAGATCTGTCAATCGCAGCAGGTGCAGCAGTCGCCCGTCTTCGCCACGACCGCGGACGCCGATTATCAGCAGCTTCTGCAGGCCGTCCGGGACGCCGGGCGGCATCTCGACCAGATCCGCCGCTTCGACATGCCGCATTTTCGGCCGCGGCAGGAATACGTCCGCGAGATGCAGCGCTACGGCATCCTGGACAAGACTGAGGCGGCCGGCGAAATCGACGTCTATGCCACCGACCAGGCATACTGGAAATCGTTCTGGCACCGGCCGGGCGAAGTCGGGCGATGAAACGCCAACGGCCGAGCGTTGACCACTTCGCGCCGAGCCGTTCGACCAAGGAGCCCTGCCGCCGACAATGCGGCATGATCGCGGGGCGGTCGGAAATCATGCCCAAACCACGGCGTTTCCGATAAGACGCGCCCAGGGCGGTCCTGATTGACTTCTCGGCTCGTGCCGCCTCTCCCCGTTGAGTTGTTTCGCGACGTCCCGGGGAGGTCATCCGGTTCCGGTTGGGGACCGGGCAACTCGGGCAAACCAAGCTCACGGCGTACATGGTTCGCTTCGTCGAGCGTAACGTGGTAGATGTAGATGGAATACCCGGCCATGGCCACCGGTTCGAAGCGAAGGAAGTATTCGTACTCGCGCGACCGGCTGCGGATCTTGTTCACACTCAAGGCATGCCAGCCAGGTTTCGGCTCGGTCGGGGGTGGAGCGTACTCGATCCCGGCGACGCCGGCGTCGTAGCTGCCGTGGAATGCCAAGTGCAGCGGCCGGGCCTCGGGGTGCTTGTCCAGCCATCGCTTCAAGTAGAACAGGTCCTGGCCCCAGTCGATGTTGCTGTCGCAAGGGGTGCCGCCCGTATGGGTGTGGAATTCGGTGTGAGCGTGTCTATTCCACGATACCTGAGAAGACAACTCTCAGCGGAGCTATGTCGTCCGTGCTCGAACGAAGGACTAATTGCTTTTCGAATCGGCCGGGACTTCTTGGGGCTATCACCGACACTGCTAATCGCCGTGTGTCGAAATCACATCTGGCATCCAAGTCGCCACCTTCAGGAACCTGAATTTCTAGGTGTTTCAAGTCGATATTGCCACGGGCGAAAGAATAGTCACACTCCCATCTTTCGCAGGGCTTCAAGAAGCCGAGAAACGGACGAGCAATCTCTAACTCAAAAGGATGGGTCACTCGGCGAACAACGTCAACTGTGGTGTGAAGCGATTCTCCATTCCAGGCAATCTCGAGATGATCTGATCTCTTGCCAGTTTCGTGCAAAGCGGATCCTCGAAGGTCAATAACATGAAGTTCACGGATCCCATCTTCCGCCTGTGCCCCGCTTCTCTCATGTCGGTCGAGAGTCACTTGGTGCTTAAGAAACTCATAACGACCGAAATCAGATTGTGGAACGTCAAGAGACGCGGTGTTCTCTTTTCGAGAACGGATTCTGACAATTTGAATACGGACCGCTGCTGTTTCTCCAACCGCCGATTCTACATGTATTGGATTGATGCCGACCAGATAAGGCAAACCGGTAACGGTTCCTCTTAAGCTGAGTATGATCGGCTTGGAAGACGGAGGGTCAGTCTTGACAAAGACCTTTCCCTTCAACAGCCCCCCCTTGTCGTCGGATTGGATTTCGACGCGGATGACGTGTTTCTCACCAAACACCAGAGGCTCGCCCACCACGCTATTATCTGGGGTTATGCATCCGCACGATGACGATATCGCAGAAACCACGACACCGTCCTTCGACGTGACCTGGAACTGAAAGTCGTGAGAAAGCAACGACGGACCGACTGAATGCCCCAGATTGACTGAAGGTTGTTCGAAGACTACGGGCGAAAAGGAATCACTCTCCCGTGAGGGGCCGTCAGCACACCCGCTTAAAAACAGCAAGCCTATAACCAATACATCGATGATTGCACTGAAACTTCTCGAATGCATGTCTCACGAATCCCGTGCCCAATTATGACGATCAGCTAGGTCTCCCGCCGCCCCACCTTCCTTCGGCGGTTGCCCCAAGCGCCTTAGGTAACATCTCCAGAATCCAAAAGCTGCAAACGCGGCGAGACAAAGCCACGCCCAGGGTGGAATCGTCGGGAATGACCAAGCATTGGTCATTTTGCTGATCGACAGAAACTCTCCGTCCCAAACTTCCCGCAATTCAGCAAGGGGAATGATCACCGGTCCTGACGACTGAGTAAGATCTAAGATGCACGCTGACTCGATATCTACGTGAGTCAGCAAGACCGCATGGCCAACTTCACCATCCGCTCTGGCGACTCTCTCGGGTCGAAAATGGAGGATCGCGGGCGTTGGAATTTCATGGAAACGAGCGGGTTCGGCCGAGAGACTCTGAGCTGATAGGCCCAGGTCTTCAGCCGCATGACGTAACTGGCGCAGACTGAGCCGGGATAAATCAGTTTGTCCATATCTCAGACGAATCAGCCGTTCGATGGCATCCGGCGAAGTCTCCACGTCAAGGATTCGAGCCGCACCGTATATGGCCGCCACACCACAATGCGCTATTTCATCGGCGCATCCCGGCTTACTTACATTCAATACGAACAAAAGGACGCACGGAAGGCAATACCTACTCACCCTTGTGCCCTCTTTCTTCTATAGAGAATAACAACGAGTATTATGGCAACAGCTATCACATTGAACCATACCACCGACTGGCGGATCCCGGTCCATGTACGGCCCTCACCGTTCTCCTTCGATCGCGGTATGCGTGGGGTGCTTCTCTTGAATTCTTCTTGAAGTTGACGGTCGAACTCGGCTTTCGATAACCCCTCCATATACCAGTGGTGTTCGTCCTCGTTAAGGTAGCGGGTTCCGTCTGGAAAAGGCAGCGCTACGGTCCGATCATCGAGGCTTCTGTCAGGAGAAAACGAGATAACCTCGGTACGGGCAGACCGGGCCATCACGAGTGGAGGATTTGCGTCGTGAGGAACGTCGCCGGGATGATCGAACCGCCATTTCGGATCGAAGGTGAAATGCTGCTCCTCAATAACTGCGGGGTAAAACGAAGCTCCAAACTCTCGGATCTCGGAAACAGACACGACCTTCGTTACGCGCGCAAATTCATCAGCCTCTTCCGGTGCAAACGCGCTACTGACAGAAGACGTTTCCATCTTGACGGGAAGAAACCCCTTGCTCGGCACGAACCAGACCTTGAGCCGTCTTATCATCTTCGTGTCAGAGACTGCCGCCTCGTTGATGCAGCGCAGAAGGACCGCCCTTTCATCACCGATTGTCGTTGTGACCGTCTCTCTTACCCAACCTTCGTTAAGGTTGAAAACCCTATCCAGAGGGCTAAATGCGCTCAGAGCGGCCCACTCCTCATGCACTTTTCCCATGGGCAAGAAACGTACCTGTGAAGCAGCCGATTCGACGCCACTGGAAGTAACCAAGCCCGAAGGAGACTTGCCATTACGCCCGGTACCCATCCAAAGCCGCAATCTCGGATTGTTCTTTGGCGACCACGACAGGATTCTAATCTCCGGATAGCTCGAAAGCAGAGCCCCGGCGCTCACCTCGGCGGGCTCGAGAGAAGCACCGAGGTCCTTCTCGGTTGGCAGCCAACGAAGCTGAAAACTCTTGTGATCAGTCCAGAAAAACCTCCTTCTCGTCTTTGGGGCCAAGCGTTTCTCGATCGCCTCAGGTGATGTCTCTCCATTTAGCCGTTCTTGGGATTCTTTGAGTTGGCGCAAATGCTCCTCGACTAAGTCGCCGGAAGAAAGCAGTTGGTCCAGGAGCCACAGGCTGTACTTGTCCGTTTCAATGGCGGCCTGATACTCCGTCCTGACCTCTTCCCACTCGACGGAAAACGGGGCCAGTGACAGGAGATTCTGCCGGTAAGCAGATTCCAACTCGGAGACTGTCGGAGTTTCGGCTCCGAAAGCCAATGCGGTGGACAGCAGACTTGAAGCTGAGATGACGAAGGCTTCCAGGACTTTCATGCCAGATTTCCCGGCGACTAGAGGCAGACGAGCTATAGACGACAGCTCCCAGTAAGGGCATTGAGCCGCAACATTCGGCAGCCGCCCATGCTTGACGCATACTATCCGTTACTGTGCGTCGCGACCGGTTCGACTTCTGTCAGTGATGCGGGTGCAGACAACAACGCGTCGTTCGGCCAGGTTCCGGCGACCGTCAATTGGCTCTTCTGTCGCGCACGATTATGGCACCTCTTTATGCTGAAGGATCACAATTCCTGCATTTCTTTGTGTTGGAGACTGTGCAAGGTATGGGGTTACATGCGCCGTTCTCGTCCGGAAAAGTTGGGCAGCCCGTATACTCCAGCCATCCACAACCTTCTTGATCGTTCGTGCAGGTGTCGGTTGGGTTCAGGGAACAGAGAAGCCTACAGACCTTGACCGTTGCAGTCGTCTCACAACCATTTTTCCCCCAAGACGCAGGCTGCAGCAAGTCTTTTAGACAAAAGGTAACTTCTACCTGGTTGATTATCTTGGGTGTCTTAACGCATCTCTGAGTGACAGCACAGCGGGCGCATGTCTTGTCCTTATCACATTTCGCGAAAAGATGAGTTATAGCGCCGGAAACGAGCCCTTCTTCCTCCTGGGGGGAGAGTTCCCGAAAACCTCCTCCCGACATGGCCATGCTGAAAGAGCCTAACAAGATGGCCACCGACACCGCGACAGCAAGTGTACCACGAATTCTACGTGACATAACGGTTCTCCTTACGGCAAAATGGAAGCAAATAAAAAGAACACAAACGGAAATCGTCACGAGCCGACTGCTACCACCAAGCTCGCCATGCGAGGAATTACTGGTTTTCATTCACTGGCTCGCAGTGAGCTTTGGCTACGATCTCCGCATAGATGCGGCGTCCTCCACTACCTCGCCGATCGCCGACAACGAAGCGCTTGACGATTTCGCCGCTCGGCTCCGCAACCTTCAGGGTCACCCTAAGCAGAGCTTCCTCTCCGGGGGCCAAGGTTTCCCGATCCAAGACCGTACTGGAACAGGACGCGCATCCAGCGAAGACCTGAAGTGGTCCAATCGTCTTGCCTGAGCCGTTGATTAGCCGAAAATCATGGTGGAGTTCCGCGCCGACTTCAATTCTCCCGAAATCATGGACCGGTGACGGACAATATATCCCCTCCTCAGGATCGTAGGTGACGTACCACGAGAGGGCACCGAGCAACAAAATGACCGAGACACCCATTCCGCGCGAAAGAAGCCGGATCATTGCAAGCCACCCCGAACTCTCGGGCGCAGGGCCTATTCTCTCATCCCACGCCAGACACGCCGATTGACAGAGCAGTCGGACCGGGACTGCCTATATTTCCTCCTCGCCGCTCTCGATGACATTGCCTTCGCAGTCACACCAATGAGTGTACGGATCGTAGCAAGTTCCCTCGCAACAAAGCAGGTAACCCGGACAGGTCCCCGTGTAAGTACAATCCGGCTCCGGGTCCCATTCTTGCGCCAGCACGGAGCTTAAGGGAAAGAAATACCCAGCTACGATTAGCAGCAGGGCACCCAGCAGACAAACCGAAGTCACGATCGCTCGAATCTTGTCTCCCATGACTCAATCCTCCTCGAATGAAGTAAAGGAACTATCTTGTGGCGGTATCAAATACAGTGAGTCTCCCGGCGCCAGGGCGACCCGCGTCCGAACCTGGCGTCTACAGCCGAAGCGCTTGCGCCGTTTGCCAGGAAGGTTTCGCGTGCATCACTGTGCCACCCCGATTCTACCCACCGGCCTCGTTGCCACCGCATCCTGCACCCCCAAATGAAAGGATGCGTTGACCCCCCCGCAGAAAACACACTCAGCGTGGACTCTAAAACAGGCCGGAGGACGTACAGTTTAGCGGGTTGTTCCATGAGGTCAATCGTTTTTCTCACCCCACGCCATCCCGCAGAGGCGGGAAGTGACCTTAATGTTTTGTCCCCAAAAAAGTTGCGTCTCGAAAAAAAACTTCTTACTGCCGTCGTTTTTGTACCCCACCAGGGGTTCTCGTGTGTAGCGCACATGAGATCACCCTAATTGCATAGAATCCCTGTAGCTGATATGGCAGTATCACTTTCCGCATGCGGTTAGACCGATGGAGGTAATCTGCGATGTCCAAGCGGGGCGCGCGGAGGCCGGCCGCCAACTGCCGCGGTTGTGATGTTGTCGCTCGATCCGCCGAAGTGGTGACCGCCGGCGTTACGCAACGGGACGCCCCCAATCAGGCTTTGTCCGAAAACGATGGGAAAAGTCGCCCCAACAACGCACGGCCGGTTGCACGATGGGCGACGGGGGGTCAAAATTCGTTTCGGCCGCAACCCGAAGGGTGAAGGACACTCGCAGAGGAATATCCAGCTTGAAAATCGAGATTCTCAGACTTGGCCTTGACGACCTGTGCGCCGATTCCGCCTTGCCGCTGGACGACCCGCATGGCCTCTGCCGCGTCAAGCCGGAGAAACTCGCCGCCTTTCGGGAAAACCCCTTTCGGCAGGCCGAGAACGAGCCCGTGCAGTTGGTCGGCTCCGTGGACGGCTGTGCCGCCGGGACGCTGATGTTCCTGCCGGGCGAGGTGGTCGTCGGCGGGAAGGCCTGCTCCATTGCCTGGTGTTGCGGGCTGTACGTGGTTCCCGAGCACCGAAAGTCGCTGCTGGGAGTCCGGCTGATCAAAGAAGCCGGCCGGTGTTACCCTGTCCTGGGTGGAAGCCGCGTGGCCGAAGCGGCGTTGCCGATCTTCAAGGGGCTTGGCTGGCTCGACATCCCGTTGACCCGTTACGTCCTGCCGTGCCGGAGCAGGCCGGTGCTGGAGCATCTGCTTGGCCCGGGGAAACGTGTGGCCGTGCTGAGCCCTTGGCTTGACGGGGCGCTGATGCTCCATCGCGGGCTGTTGAAGGGTCGCCAGGCGATCTCCCGGGCGAAACTCGACTGCCGGCCCGCCGACGCGATGCCCGAGACGCTGGACCCGGCGTTGGCCGAGCTAAACGGCCCTTTCGGCTGCCACCGGTCGAGCCGCTGGCTCAGCTGGATCTTGCAGCATTCGTTCGACGCAGATGCCCGGGACAAGAAGCAGCTCTACCTGGTCCACGATCGCAGGGACCGGGTCGTCGCCTATTTCATCACGCGGGTGAAGTTTCACGCGGAAACTTCGCATCACGGAATGAAAAACGTCCTGGCCGGGTCCGTGCTGGATTGGGGCATATTGGATGCGTCGGCCGTGCGCGAGCCGCTTCTTTGGCTGATGGCCACCAATACGCTGGCGGCGGAAGGCGTGGACCTGGTGGAAATCTGCGCGGCGTCGCCCGGCGCCGCGGTGCCGTGGGGCTTCCGGAAGTTCGGACGGCACGAGATGGTCTTGTTGTCCGGCGCGGACGGGCCGGCCATCTGCAAAGACCCCAGCCCTGCTTGGCAGCTGCGTCAGATCGACGGAGACTCCGGGCTGTCTTGAGCACACGGCAGCGATCGGGGCCCGTAAGGTCTGCGCTTCAAGGATGAGCTGTTGCGGAAATTGCCCCAAATCGGTAGCATACAGTCATCGGCGGCCGCAACCAGCCCAGCATCGGGAGGACACGATCGTGCAGCAAGTCAAGATCTTCAAGAGCCTGGAAAGCGACATTAGCGCCATGGAGGCCGAGGTCAACGCGTGGATTCGCCAGAGCGGGGCCAAGGTGCTGGCCATCACCGGCAACATCGCGCCGCAGAGCCAGCCGGCCGACGACAAAAAGGGAGGGCATCTGCAAAGCCGCTTCCCGCCGTCGGACGTGGTGGTGATTGTCTTGTACGAAACGTCATAGATCAGATACCGCATCGTGCTGCCGTTCGCAGGAGATTCGCTCCATGTCGAGTAGCTCGGATTCGGAAAATGCAGAGCCGAGAAAGCCGCCCTGGCCCGGCTTGAAATGGAACGTGGCTCTGGTACTGCTGATCGCGTGCATCGTCGTACTGAACGTGATCCGTGAGTCCCCACCGGATATCAAGGTCCCGGTTACCATTGCCTTCGTGGTGTTGATTGCCACCTATGCGGTTTACGTATGGATCAGGGGCATCCTCGCGGCTGGTGATCGGTTCCAATTCCGCCTGCGAACGCTGTTCTTGATCGTCACCCTGAGTTGCCTGTTGCTCGCCGTCTGGAACATGACGCTGCGACCGATCCAAGAACACCGTCGCGTATACCGCCAAATCGAAGTATCCCTGTACGACTTGGCCAACCAGCGCCCCGAAGGCGTCACGAAAGCGCAGTGGAGTTTCGTACTCGGGTGGACGCTGCAAGCGCACGGGAACTGCTGCTCAGCCTTGGACTGGGTCGACATGGAACACATGAGGGAGTTTGCCAAGGAACTGCGAAAGCGCGTCGACGAAGGCGACGTGGACATGTCCACCATCGACTGGATTTGGGACGAATACGTGCAGTTCAGCTCTATGGGAGAAACATACTCAGAGAAGTATCGGCCCACCGTTCCCGCGCGGTTTCAGTCCGCCACGGCGACTCCCCGGTGGATCGAAGTGAAATAGACCGTAACGATCGCTCTGCCGCACGAGCGATGCCTCTTCGGCTATAGTGCCGAGTCTGGCCGTTTCCGGCAGCACGTCGGCAAGTTCGCATCCGTCAGTGCGGCGGCTTTATAGCGGCACCACGTCCTCGCCCTGCGATTTCACGTCGACGATCTTGCCGCCGTCGATGATCACTTGATACGCGACGCCCGCCTTGCCTTGAATGTGGGCCTTTCCGTCGCGAATGGTCACCGGAAACGGGGCGGCGATGCGGCGCCGGCCCTCGATGGCCACGCTGAGGAAATCGAGCTGCCCGTCGAGCACCATCCGCAGACTCATCAGCCCGCACGGGTTGATGTCGGCCGGCTGACGCCGCTGATGGGCCAGGTTGAACGAGTCGGGCAACAGGCCGACGTGCGGCCCGTCGGGATACTGCTGCTGTTCGCCGCTGAGCAGGATACCCCGGGCAAGGTGGTTCCAGTCGAGCGAATCGTCGTAGGGGGCCAGGATCGTCAAGGCATAGGCATAGACGCCGCCCACCCATTGCACGGGCAGCCCGAACCAGGAGTGGCGCCAGAACGTCGCCCCGAAGACCGGCGGAGTGCTGTAGAGCATGATCGGATGGCACTCCCAGAGGTACGTAAAGGGAATGCCCGAGATGGCCCATTTCCGCGCCAACGCCAGGTACTCGTCCTTGCCCGTTAACTCGTACCCGCGCACATAGGCCCACACCAGATAGGCCGACGCCAGTTGATCGGGCGTGTGCAGGGGGACTTCCCAGACCTGGGCGCCGCGGGGCGTGCGGAACCGTTTCATGTACTCCAACGTGCGGAGGCCCGCCTCCAACGCCGTCTTGTCGCCGGTCGCCCGGGCGTAGTCCAGCAGCGTGGCCGCCGGCCGGGCGCAGACGCCGCTGGCCGTGTTCTCGAAATGGCCGCGGCGGTACTCGCCGTCGTAGCGGAACGATCCGTCGGGTTGCTGGCGGCTGAGAATGCCTCGGACCTCCGCCTTGCGGTGATCGAGCCACTGCTGGGCCCGGCCGGTGACGAAATAGATCGTGCCGTTGCGGACGTGGGCCCCGCCGGGTACGAAGTTGGGGAAATCGGGCACTTCACCGGCCAGCCGCCAGCAGGTCGACGCCATGTCGGCAAACGGGCGCCGCGCCCATCGCTCTTGCACGCAATGCCCCCAGCCGGCCTCGGTCCGCAACGGGCCGTTGAGTCCCGCCATGCAGAACTCCCGTTGCTGCTGGGGTGTTCGCGGCGGCTTGGGCAGCGGCGGGAGCCCCTGTTTCTTCACGGCCCAGAGGATCGTCTCCTCCAACCCGACCCGGTCCACGCAGATCGTGGCCTCGATCTTCCGGCCGCGCAGGGCCATGCGGTGGTCGTCCGCGCCGTCGAAGAAGTTGGGTGTGGCGTAAATCGGCTGCAGCGTCATGTCGCGCCAGGTCATGGCCACCGACGCGCGATCGGTCACGAAGCTCATCAGCGGCAGGGTCACCTTCAACAGATCGGGAGCGAAGCGGAGGTGTCCGGCCGTCTCGATGTCGAGCTTCGACGAGCTTCGCTCGCCCTTGCCCAGGTATTCCAACCCGGCCAGCAGCCCTTGCTCCAGCGGGCCGAACGCCCGGACCACCGGACCTTCGCAGGGCCGCTCGGAGTCGATCGAAACCGTGATTTCCTTGCCTGTGACGGAAATCGAGACGGCCATACCCGAGCCCTCGAAGCGGAACCCGGGGCCGTCGTCGGCCAGCTTCAGCACGGGAAGCCTGCCGTCGCAGTGGACCAGCGGGCCGAGAATCGCCACGACTTTTCCGTCCCGTTGCACGTACGCCATCGACCCGTCCCGCGCCGCACGGACCGACACATGACCCCCTCTCCCTCTGGGAGATGTCTGGGGTGAGGGTCTTAACACCCACTCGCCTTCCGCAATCTCCACCTCCGAGCGATACACGAAGACCGTCCGCTGCATGGTCGGAAGCCCGTCGGACTGCAGTTGAAGCGACACCGCTTCCAACGGCCGGTCGCCGTCGATCGGGCGATCGATGGCAACGGTCGCCCCACCGTCAATCGCGTACGTTTTGTCCGCCGCGGAGAATTCCAGCTTGCTTTGGCGATCGTTCTTCACGGTGAACCTGACCCCGTTGCCGACCCTTTCGGCGCTTTCGATCGTCAGCGGATGCGGCTCCTCGTGGATCAGCCGGATCCAATCGATCTCGAACTGTCCGGCGGCCGTGCCCGGGTCGATCCGCACATCGGTCAACCGGCCCGGGGCGTTGAACCGGGCGGTAGTCTCCTGCCACTCTGCGTCGTGTTTCAGCGGAAATCGGGCCGTCTTGTCTTCTCCCCGCTGTGGCGACCGGTCGGTCGTCCAATAGACGGTTCCGTTGCCGCCGGTTCGGCCGCGGACCCGCATGGTCAGAGCCAGGTTTCCACCGGGGAAGTTGACGGTCCGGTGGAAGAAGGGGTCGGCGCCGGTCGAGCGAATCTTCAGCAGACCGTCGGCGGCCGACACTTCGCACTCGTGCTGAGCCGTCCACCCCTCGGCGCCCCGATCAAACGTCCATTCGTACAGCGTTTCGGCGAGCACGGGCCGAGGGACCGGGTTGATCGGGGGGGCAGTGGGGACCTCCGTCGTGTTGGGGCCGGCGGGAAAGACCAAGGCCAGCAGGGCTGTCTCCAGGGCATACATGTCGGTTTTCTTCCTTTCGGCGGGATTCGAGGCCTCGATAATCCGCTCGATTGTCGTCCAGCCGGGGGCAGAAGTCAAATGGAGCGCTTCGCCCGCACCGCCGGCACCTTGCCCGGGGTCGCCCTGCCACGGTAGGATAATACTAGGCGCCCCCTGAACATCCCTCTCCCCCGGAACGACCATATGCCTCGCCGTAATATCGCACTGCTGGTGGCGATCGTTCTGTTCTCGCTGATCTGCTACCAGAAAGCGCGAAACGACAGCCGCTACGGCCGGATCCTGGCCGACGCCATGAGTCAGATCGAGGACCGCTACCTGGAGGAGATCGACGAGGACGAGTTGTTCGAAGGGGCCATGGAAGGGATGATCGGCCGGCTGGACGACTATTCGGCCTTCATCACCCCGTCCAAGCTGCAGGAGTTCAACGAAACGCTCGACGCGGAGTTCGGCGGCGTGGGCATGGAGGTGCGGCTCGATCCGAAGACCCGAGAGCTGACCGTCACCTGCCCGCTGGTCGGCACCCCGGCTTACGAAGCGGGGATCCGCGCCGGCGACAAGATCCTCCGGATCGACGACCACAGCACGCAAGGGATGGGGCTGAAGGACGCGGTGGCCCTGATGCGCGGCAAGCCCGGCACGCCCGTCTCCCTCTCCGTGCTGCATCAAGGCGACAAAGAGCCGGTGGAAATCAGCATCATGCGGGCGATCATCCACGTGGACACCGTGCTGGGCGACACCCGCCGGGCCGACGGCTCCTGGAATCGCTTCCTGGAAGGCGGCGAGCGGATCGGATATCTGCGGGTCAACACGTTCGCCAAGGAGACCGCCGACGAACTCCGCACGGCGCTCTCCTGGCTCGTGGAACACGACATGCAGGGGTTGATTCTCGATCTGCGCAACGATCCGGGCGGATTGCTCACCGCGGCCACGGAAGTCTGCGACATGTTCATCGACTCCGGCGTGATCGTCACCACGCGGCGGCGCGACAAATCGATCACCGAAAAATACACCGCCACCAAAGCCGGCACGTTGGGCGACTTTCCCATGGCCGTGCTCGTCAATCAGTATAGTGCCAGCGCCAGCGAAATTGTGGCCGCCTGTCTGCAGGACCACGGCCGGGCGGTCGTCGTGGGCCAGCGGACCTGGGGCAAGGGAACCGTACAGGAAGTCATTGATCTGGGAAGAAAACAAGGCGTCTTGAAGCTGACTACCGCCAGCTATTGGCGCCCCAGTGAGAAGAACATCCACCGCACCAGCGATGCCGAAGAAGACGACGACTGGGGCGTGCGGCCCGACAAGGGATACGAGGTGATCGTCGAAGACGAGGATTTGCAGCGGCTCTTCGACTGGCGCATGAAGCGAGACCGGTTTATCCCGGGCTCCAACG
>Ga0180437_10005716_pt1 | contig 16873 bp, 18 predicted proteins | sample SS_ome_4_FD_132410 | JGI IMG/M metagenome (GOLD analysis project Ga0180437, IMG submission 132410) | Hypersaline lake sediment archaeal communities from the Salton Sea, California, USA - SS_3_D_1 metaG | ecosystem: Environmental > Aquatic > Non-marine Saline and Alkaline > Hypersaline >... | reverse complement strand
GCATCTTTCATGCCAACAAAAGGAAAACTTTACTTGGATGATTATGAACGTGTCAAGAGAGTAGCTGAGGTCGAATACATAACTCCGGTAATTAACCAGGTCACATATGCAAAATACAAAAAAGAAGAGATAGGGCTCAGTGTTTTGGGAGTGGAGCCTGAAATATTCAAGCAAACTACAGGAACAATTGATATTGAAGAAGGACGTTTTCTTACGGACAGCGACAGAAAATCAATAGTGGTAGGAAATAACATAGCAAAAGACCAGTTTGATGAAGAATTGCATCCTTCATCTGTTATATACATCTCTGACCAGAGATACACTGTTGTCGGTGTGCTCAAAAAAACAGGAACATCATTTACAAATCTTGATGACGCAGTTTTCATGCCATTTGAAGAAGCCCAGGATATGTTTGATGACATTATGGCTGAAGATGAGATAACAGGAATAAGGCTGACCGTAAAGGATGGTGAAGACCCTGAAGCAGTTGCTGAAGAGATAACAGATATTCTGCTTGCAGCACATAAGGTTCCTGAAGATGAAAAGGATTTCAGCGTCATCACAGCAGCTTTCATAAACGAGCAGCTTGAATCAATAACGTCCATCCTTACTGTCTTTATGGGAGCACTTGCAGGAATATCACTGCTTGTAGGTGGTGTAGGGATATCCAATACCATGTTCATGAGCGTACTGGAGAGAACAAGGGAAATAGGAACGATAAAGGCGATAGGTGCAAGCCCGAAGGACATTGAAACTCTCTTCCTGGTTGAAAGCAGCCTGATAGGATTCTTCGGAGGTATTGCGGGGCTTATATTCGCATTCATAGTAATATTACTGATAGATTTATCAGGATTTGTCCCAGCTGTATTTATATGGTGGGTTGCTCTTGGTGCATTGGTATTTTCAGTAATTGTAGGTGTGGGAGCAGGGGTATTTCCAGCAAGGCAGGCTGCCAGACTTGACCCGATAGAAGCTCTGAGGTATGAATAATGAAGATATCTGATACTTTCATGTATGCGATCAGGAATATACGTACATCCCACCTCAGGTCATGGCTTACGATAATAGGTGTAATTATCGGGGTTATTGCACTTGTTGTGATAACAGCAGTGAGTGATGGTGTCCAGAAAGACATCAGGGACCAGCTTGATGCATTCGGTTCTAACATGATAATAGTACTTCCTGTAAACATAGAGGAAGGAGGGTTTGGGGCGTATACTGGTGTTGCACAGGCGGCTACAAGCAAACTCTTCCAGAGAGATGTTAATGCGATAGAAGGAATTCCCGGAGTGAAATCAATTGCGCGGACAAACTGGGGAAGAACAACTGTTGAATTCAGGGATGTTGAGATAGTTGCGCCAATTTACGGGGTTGATGTAGAGTACATAGAACAGTACGGGCATTACCTGAAGATAGAAACAGGAAGGATGTTTAGGGATGAAGAAAAACATGTTGCTGTTTTGGGAAATGATGCAGCAAATATTTATTTCGGAAAAAGAAAAGTCCAGGTTGGAAATACGCTGGTTGTAAACGGGATAGACTACCGTGTTGTAGGAATATTTGAGAGGATAGGAACGTCTCTTTCCCAGCAGGATGACAGCATAATAATAGTACCCTTCGAAGATGGAAACGACCTTTTTGCCAACCAGCTTGCAAAAGATGAGGTCCAGATAATATCGGTTGAAGCAGAGGAAGATGCGGATATACAGGAGATAAAATATGCAATTGAGAAAAAACTTCTTGCCCAGCATAAAGTAACCGAAGATAACAAAGATTTCAGTGTGATAACTTCCGATTTTATTGAAGAAACAGTTGGGAGCATACTCGCTCTTTTGAGCGGTTTTCTTATCCTGATTACCTTGATAGCCTCATTTGTAGGTGCAATAGGGGTTGCAAATACTATGTTCATGGGAGTTCTTGAAAGGACCAAAGAGATAGGTGTATTAAAGGCAGTAGGAGCAACAGAACGCGACATAATGGGTGTGTTCCTTGTTGAAAGCGCAATAATAGGCCTTCTTGGAGGAGTAATTGGAATTATGCTTGGAATAGGCATACTCTACATTATTGAAAACTTCGGTGTTCCTTATTTCATTACCGACTGGGTAATAATATTCGCACTTACTTTCTCTGTAACAGTAGGAATACTTGCAGGGGTCATATCTGCAAGGCAGGCTGCCAGACTTGACCCGGTTGATGCGTTGAGAGGCTGAATAGAATAACTATTAAAAAGTTAAAGCAGAACTTGGTTTATGAGTGTTATAAAACTCTTTAAAAAATCAGCCTGGAAAAAGTGCAAAATTGTTCTTCCGGAAGGAGAAGATGTGAGAATCCTTAAAGCAGCGGTAGAAGCGAAAAAAAATAAACTTGCAATTCCTTTTTTTGTAGGAAATAAAAAAGAAATAGAAAAAACCGCGAAAAAACTGAAAGTTAACTTGAAGGGCTTTAAGATAATCGATATTTCCAAAGGAATTCCTGCAAGATACATAAAGGAATACCGGAAAATAAGAAAAGTTCCAGAACAGCTTGCCGAGAAAATGCTTTCAAATCCTCTCTTTCTTGCAATGCTTATGGTAAAAACAGGAGAAGCAGAAGGAATAGTTGCAGGTGCAGTTGCGACCTCTGCAGATGTGATAACTTCTGCAACAGGCATAATAGGCCTCAGGAAAGGAGTTTCGGTTCCTTCCAGCTTTTTCATTATGGAAATTCCTGGTTACAGGGGAAGTGAAGGAAATCTTTTGCTGTTTGCAGATTCATCCGTAAATATAGAACTCACAGCAGAACAGATGGCTGATGTTGCGGTGACAACTGCATATAGCGCAAAAGAAGTGATGGGCTGGAAACCAAGGGTCGCGCTGCTTTCATTCTCAACAAAAGGAAGCGCAATACATGAAAGAGTGGACAAAGTTATGGAAGCTGCCAAGATAGCAAATAAGAAAGCCCCTAAATTCGCAATAGACGGCGAACTTCAGGGAGATTCCGCTCTTGTCGAAAAAATAGCAAAGAAAAAAATAAAAGGAAAAACAGGAAAGGTTGCAGGAAAGGCAAATGTTCTCATTTTCCCAGATCTCGACTCTGGAAACATTTCTTACAAACTTGTGCAGACTCTGGCAAAAGCAAACGCATACGGACCCATATTGCAGGGATTTGAAAAACCGGTAAGCGATTTGTCCAGGGGCGCCAAAACAGAGGATATTATAGGGGCGATTGCAATACTTAGTGCATGGGCAAAAAGGAGGCGTAAAAAATGAACAGGATACTTGTATTGAACTGCGGGAGTTCCTCAATAAAATACAGCCTTTTTGATAATAAATTCAATACTATACTGAACGGACTTATTGAAAGAATAGGTGAAAAGGGAACCCAGATTATTCACCGTAAGGGAAAACTTAAAAAAAAGGAAAAAGTTGACGTGAAAAACCATAAGCAAGGAATAAAACTGATGCTTGAAATGCTGCATCATAAGGAATTGGGAGGCATAAAACGTATAGATGAAATTTCAGTTGTCGGCCACCGCGTTGTGCACGGAGGCCAGATGGCAAAATCAGCCATGGTTTCAGGAGTTGCATTGCGCTATCTGAAGGATTTTGAGATGCTGGCACCATTGCATAATCCTAATAACATCACAGGAATAAAAGAAACAAAAAAGGCCATGCCCCGCGTACCACAGGTGATGGTCTTTGACACTGAATTCCACCAGACAATTCCAAGAAAGGCATACATGTACGGGCTTCCTTACCATTATTTCGATAAATATGCTGTAAGAAAATACGGTTTTCACGGCATGTCGCACAAGTATGTTGCTCTTGAAGCAGCAAAAATCCTCAAAAAGAAAAAATGCAATGTCATCACTTGCCATCTTGGCGCAGGGTCAAGCATTACTGCAGTTAAGGGAGGCATATCAATCGACACAAGCATGGGCATGACTCCGCTGGAAGGAGTAATGATGGCAACAAGAACAGGAGACATGGACCCTTCAGTTCTCCAGTATTTAGTGAATAAATACAAGTTCAACTATGACGATTTATTTGAAGTTATGAATCATAAAAGCGGGCTTCTTGGGATATCAGGAAAAAGCAAGGATGTCAGGGTGATAGAAGGCAGGGCCAAAAAAGGAGATGAAAGATGCCGGCTTGCTCTTGAAATGTTTGCTTACAGGGTTGCAAAGTACATGGGAGCCTATGCTGTCTCCCTGAAAAAGGTTGATGCGATTGTTTTCACTGCAGGAATAGGCGAGAATTCTGCTTATATTAGAAAAGATATTTGTTCTTATCTGGAGATATTGGGAATTAAAATTGACAACAAGAAAAACAATAAAGAGATTAAAAATGCAACTGACATAAGTGCAAGAGGATCTAAAATAAAAGTGCTTGTTGTCCCAACCAATGAGGAACTTATGATTGCGAAACAGGCTGCTGCAGTGGTGGGAAAATGAATGTAAAAGGAATTGGAATAGATATTGTTGACATCCCCGGGCTGGAAAAAATAATTTCCGGAAAACGTGGAAAGAAGTTCATTGAAAATACATATACCAAAAATGAGGTAAAATGTGCGAAATGCTCAAATATCTCAAAACTTGCCACCGCATTTGCTGCAAAAGAAGCTGTTTACAAAGCATTCCAGACCGGCTGGATAGAAGGAAAAGATGTAGAGGTTTTAAGGGAAAAAGAAACCGGTGCTCCTGAAATAAAACTTCACGGGGAAATCAAAAAAACAGCAAAAAAGAGAAAAATAAAGAAAGTTCTTGTCAGCCTTTCTTTCACCAAATCCACTGCGGTTGCTGTTGCAATGCTTATTTCTTAGATTTCTTGGCCTTTTCATACATATAGTCCACTGCTTGGCCAAGCGTCTTGTTCTGCATTACATCTCTCTGCGGAATCCTGAAGCCGAATTCAAGCTCCAGGGCAGCAAGCAGTTCAACGATATTCATGGATTTGGCATGAAGGTCGTCAATGAAATTAGTTTTCCTGTTTAGCTTTTTTTCGCTCACATTGAAAACGTCGGCAACAACCTTCTTGACTTTCTTTTCCACTTGCTTTTTGTCCATTTTACTTTACCACCTTAAAGACAACGATGTTCATTCCCGCCATCTTCTTTACCTTTGCCTTAACCTTCATGGGCATCTTTTCATTCTGCTTTTCTATTGCCTCAACACTTTTTACATCAAGGCCTTCGATTTGGGTAAGGAATGCAGGACCTTCTTTTAGCTCAACAACACCATATGCATAAGGATGGTATTTTGCAAACTTCTTTGGAGGCAGGTTTCCGCTGGAGAAGAAATATAATGTTCCGTCTCCGCTTATAGTTTTCCATTCAACCTTGTGGTGTCCGCATTTCTCACATGCTGCCTTGGGGGGAAATATAAAATGCTTGCACTTTTTGCATTTTACACCGTAGATTTTTCCCTTTGCCAATGATTTGTAGAATTTTTCAATCATTCTTTCCATCATAATCACCTCTTAAGAACAGTAACAGCGGAATGCATTCCGTAGCCGTGGTTGTGCACTACTGAGGTCTCAGGCTCATCCTTTATCTGCCTTCCTTTAGCTTCTCCCCTCATCTGCTTTACTGCTTCATAAATCTCGGCTCCCGCGGACGCGGCGAATGCGTGTCCTTTCGCATGCCTTCCTCCGGCAGTATTCATCGGCTTGTCTCCTTTATATGTCGTTCTTCCTTCAATAACCGCCTTCCATGCTTCTCCCTTCTTGAAGTATCCACAGATTTCAGACTGGATAAGATGGTAGATTTGCATGCAGTCATGCACATCAAGGTAATCGATGTCCTTCGGCTTTATCTTTGCCATTTTCATAGCTGCTTCGAATGCGGTCTTGTCAATAGCCCAGTCTGTCGGATCCCTTCCATACCAGGGATAGTTTCCAGAACTCCAGTGGAAGCCTTCAATGCTTATCGGCTCTTTCTTGAAGTTCTTTTTAGCTTCTTTCTTCGAGCTTATAATGTATGCAGAAGCTCCATCAACAGTGTTCAGCGCGCTTTTTACTCTTGTAGGCCATGCAAGGAAAGGATTTTTCCTGCTCTGCCAGAAGTCCCACGAATCCTTGAAACCTGCTTTCTTGGATTCCTGTTCAAGAGTTGTTGTAATGTAAGCTTTGGGGTTTTTTGAACCGTGGAGCCTTATCGCTTTGTGGATAGCATACATTGCTTCGTCCATCTTTTCCATTGGAACGCCGTATTTCTTTGCATAACCCAAGGTAGGTAGTCCTCCGTATGCCGTAGCGATATCGTATGAATGATGATATGCGTAAGCCTGGTCAACACCGAAGTCTGTCCAGTACCAGAGTTGTGTCGGATCAAGCGCCTCCCTCTTTGTAGGATCATCTGTTGCAGTAGATGAAAGTATTTCAGCACCTACAACCAGAACATTCCTGAATTTTCCTGATGCAATGCCCATTCCTGCAAGGCCAACACCGGTATTCGTAGTTGAACATGCAGTCGCGAAATGCAGTCCTGGTTTAAGACTTAGGCCAAGCCAGTCAGCCAGCTGGGTATGATGCGAGTAAAGATGCGAAATATGGCTTACCATACTTCCGATATAAAATGCATCAATCTCCTTCGGGTCTACACCCGCTTCGTCCATTGCTTCAAAAGCAGCTTCGCACACAAGCTCATGGAAAGCCAACCCCTTAATCTCAGGAGTTTCAAGAACACTTCCGAACTTGGTACATCCTACACCTGTGATTACAGGCTTTTCCTTTAAAGTACCAGCATATGCCATACTATCTCCCCGCACCGTAAACGAAGGTAAATATTATAAGACTTCTGAACAGCATACCTTCATGGATATCAGGATATATGTAGATAAGTCAGTAAATGAGAATGCTGCACACTATTACGAACTTTCAAAAGATGCAAAGAAAAAAATAGGTGGAACAGAAAAGGCTATCGAAGATACCAAAAAACAGATTGAAAAAACCAGGAAAAAGAAAAAAGAGAAGGAAGTCAGGGTTAAGAAAGAAAAAAAATGGTTTGAAAAATTCCACTGGTTTTATACTTCTGAGGGAAAGCTTGCAGTCGGAGGAAAGAACGCGCAGCAGAATGATATTGTTTACAAGAAATACATGGAAGACAATGACTTGTTTTTCCACGCGGATATTCAGGGAGGCTCAGCAGTGATATTAAAGGAAGGAAACAGCGCAAATGAAGAAGAGATGCTTGAGGTTGCGCAGTTTGCAGCCAGCTTTTCTAATGCCTGGAAGAACGGGAATGCCGGAGTTGATGTTTATTCAGTAAAAAAAGACCAGGTTTCCAAGCATGCCACGGGGGGATTCATACCCGTGGGCTCATTCGCAATTTCAGGAGAGAGAAACTGGTACCGGAATACAAAACTTGGGCTGAAAATAGGCTGGGGGGAGAATGATATAGAGATACTCCCCGAGCGATGCCAAAGAAAACTCAAAAATGAGATTTATCTTGTAACTGCAAAATCAGGAAAGGAAAAAGGTGAGATAGGACGATTGATTGCAAAAAAACTAAGTGTTGATGTCAGTGATGTTCTTGAGCTTATTCCTTCGGGAAAAAGCAAGTTGGTTAATAAATAAAATCTTGATTGCTATATCTTGTTTGCAACTTTGTATTTTTCAAAAGCTTGTTCAGCATCTTCAATAACGGCTTTCTCCAGTCCTCCTCCAACTGGGTCTTGATGAAATTTACAAAAACCCGGTCATCATCTGTCAGGTTTGATTTTTCAAGCTGTTTGCATTTGGCCAATATCTCAAAATCAGCATCGGTCGGCAGCATATATTTCTTCTTTTCCTGAGAGCTTATTTTGTATTTTCCTTTCATAAAATAGGAAAGGCGCCATTCATTTATTAGGTTTGTGTTGTAGCAGCCTTGGCGGGGCTATTATCTCACCGTCTTTTCCTTTGAATGGTTTGCACTTTCCCTTTTCTTTAAGGCATAGCGTAAGCAGGAGGATTAATGCATCAAGCTCATCCTGTGTTGCTTTTGTCGGAGCAGGGAAACCGGCTTTTCTAAGGAATGCGCGTATTTTCTTACTGTCTTTTCTAGGAACTCGCAGCCTATCGTAGCTTGCACCTGGAAATCCTTCGTAAACTTTGACTCCCAGCTTTTCAAGCTTTTTCTTTAATGTCATTCCTCTCTTTGTAAGCTTCCTCATCGGACCGAGTGTTATTGGGAAGAAGCGTATTCCCTCTTTGCGAAGCTTCAAATCGCATTCGCGGAAATGATTGTCATCTTTCTTATCTATGGATTTTCTTCCTTTAGGCAAAGTAAGCGGAGCGTCTACTAGGACTTTTTTGACTTTGTGGATTTTGATAAGGGAAATTATTTGTTTGTCTGTGTGGATAACGCCCGATTGGAATTTTCTATCTTTCAGGATTGCCCAACCGGTATTCCTCTTTTCACTTCCGGCGAGGTCTACCCCCATAATCCCCTTCATGAATTGGTTAAAAAGTCTTCCATATTAAATTTCTATCGTGAAGCTTACGCCAAGAGCATACCAGCTCGCAATATACAATTCTGTAAAGGAAAACGGCAATACCCTGATGGTATTACCGACAGGTATGGGTAAAACTTTGATTGCACTAATGCTTATAGATGAATACAGCAAAAAAGGAAAATGCATGTTCTTGACTCCGACAAAACCGCTTGCAAAACAGCACCATGACAGCATAATAGATGTTCTCGGTCTGGATGAAAAAGATGTTGCGCTTATTACTGGAGAACACCCGCCTGCAAAAAGAAAAGAGATGTACAAAAAGAAAATTGTAGTCGCCACCCCCCAGACAATAAACAATGATTTGAAGAATAAAGTAGCCGGATCAGACTACGAATTATGCATAATAGATGAATGCCACAGGGCTGTAGGAGACTATGCATATGTTCCGATTGCAGAAGCGCTGAAACAGTCCCTGATAGTGGGCATGACTGCTTCTCCCGGAGGAAAAAGGGAGAGGATAAAGGAAGTTCTTGAGAATCTTAAGATGATAAATATAGAAATAAGAACATCTGAAGACCCGGATGTAAAGCCGTACATAAAGAAAAGCACGATAAAATGGATAACAGTCCAGCTCTCACCTAAATTAAGGCAGATAAAGGCGAATCTTGACAGCCTGACTTCAAAATATTCCAGGCAGCTCGGGGCATTGGGTTTCCCCCCGCCAACAAAACACAAGGGAATGTTCCTGAAATTAAGGGAGAGAATATTGAAGGCAAAGGGAGGATACAAATATCAGGCACTTGTGAAATATTCCGCACTGCTTAATGTACTGCACATGTCAGAACTTGTCGAAACTCAGGGCATTTATCCTCTTAAAAACTACATGGAAAAAGTGGATGAAAGAGACAGCAAATCCGCAAAGATGTTGATGAATACGGGGGAAATAGTAGAAATAAAAAAGCTTGTTTACTCTGGTGAGGAAGACCACCCCAAGCTAAAAAAACTCATCGAAGTTGTAAAATCGCTTAATGGCAAGAAGATGATAGTGTTTGCGCAATACAGGGACCAGATAAAGAAGATAGAGGAGGAATTGAACGGCAATGGTCTTGATGCAAGGCAGTTCGTAGGAAAGAGGGAAGGAGTAACAAGAAAGATGCAGGAAAAAACAATCGCGGATTTCAGGAATGATGATTTCGACATCCTGGTAGCAAGCAGCATTGCGGAAGAAGGCCTGGATATCCCAAAAGTCGATGCTGTAATTTTCTATGAACCGATACCAAGCGAAATCAGAAGCATACAAAGAAGGGGAAGGGCAGCAAGGCTGAAGGAAGGCGAAGTTTACGTACTCATGACAAGGGAAACAAGGGATGAATACTACTATTGGGCATCGCAGAACAAGGAGAAAAAGATGAAAAGCGTTCTCAATTCCATGCAGACCACCATCTTAAGGGAAAGAGCAAGAAAAGAAGGCAAACCGCTGCCTAAAATTGAAAGGAAGATAAGCGGTCAGACAAGAATTTCACATTTTACTTAGCAAGAAGCTTGATGAATTTTATCTCATCTTCATTCAGTTCATAGAAATCCTCAAGAACTTCAGGAGAAAGCCCGGATAAAATAAGATAATACGCAGAAGCATCCCTGTAGTTGGTATGAACAACAGGCCCGACTTTCAATCCTATCGATTTAAGCATTGCACGCCTCTGCACACTGATGCTCATTTCCTTCAGGTATTTCGGAAAAGAGTACTTTGTGAACTTTCTGTATTTCTGCTCTTTTGAAAGCGCAACGCCGGCAGTCATAAGGTCCAAGGAATATTTGAAAAGAATCCAGATGTTCTTCTTTATTCTCCCTTCAAACAAATCCGCCCTTGAAAGCCAGTAATACGCCCTTGCAATATCTCCGATATCATCATATTCATTGGGAATATTCTCATCTATCCACAATTTCAGTAAATCATAATCCAGATCCCCTGCCAACGCCTCTTTCGCCTCGCGGTAGGTAACCGCCTTGAATATTGTTCTTACCCTGTTGAAGATATCCTTTTTCCTGTCCCTCATGCTTGGCCCAAGTTTCTGCAGGTCAACAAGGGATGAGCGGACGTCACCAACCGAGTTTTCAGCCATGGATTCTATCATTTCATCCGGAATATCCATCTTTTCCTCTTTGGCTATTTTGAAAAGAAGTTTTTTGATGGAACCCCTGCTCACTTTTTTCATTTCCATCTTTTCGCATGCGGTTCTCAGAGGTGCAAGCTTTTTGTCCCAGATATCTCCTGCGGTGAGTATTATGGGGCAGTTCGCCTCTTTCAGTATTTTTACTATTGTCGGAAGTCCGCCCGTATCCTTCCTCCCTACGAAAACATCAACATCATCAATAAGAATAAGCCTTGTTTTTCCGCTCAATGTTCCGGTAGTTGCTGATGCACTGATAACCCTTTCAACTCTTTTCTTGTTCCTTAACTCATTTGAACTCATCTCTATAATCTCAAGATCGTACTGGTGCATAAGCGCATATGCGATGCCTGTTTTTCCAACCCCGGGAGGACCGTAAATGAGAAGCGGCCTTCTTTTCTGCCCTGAAATCCAGTTAAGAATCCATCTTTTGACTGATTCCCGGTTTTCATCATTGCCTAGCATTTCGTCAACATTTTTCGGAGCATATTTTTCAGTAAGCAAACCAGGCACAGTAATCACCACGGGGTTTTAAACAATATTTTTGAAATCTTGTCAAGAAGTTCCTTGTCTTCGCTGGAAAGAACATTAGCATGCTTCTTCCATTCATCGAACTCGTGTTTTGGAATATGAGTATAAAGCAGGTCATTTTCATTTACGTCTTTTCCGTATAGTATGCCGTCGCAGGATACTGCCACTTCCATGCCCCTTGTTGCCTTTTCTATCTTGTCCTTTTCGTGCTGTATTTCCCTTATTTCGCCAATGACATTTCCGGAAGCATCCATAAGCTTGTATCCCGGTTTTATTATCCCTTCCAGAACTTTTATACCGAATATCGCCGGCTTTGAAACCCTGAAACAGAAACCGGGCAGGGCTTTTATCTCGGCAGGCCATGTCAGGTTCTTCCATGCGGATTTCTTCTCTTCCTCTTTTTGCGATGCGACCCATTCGCTATAATGTTCAACTACTTTGTAGATTATATCGCTTATAATAAGAGGAATTCCTTCATTTTTTGAAGCGGATACCGCATCATCCATAGCATAAACATTGAACCCCAAAACCGCACCAAGGAACTTGTCGCTTTTTGAAACCACTTTCGCATCAAGAACATCCTTTTTTGAAATATTGCCTATCGCCGCTTCTTTTATCGGAATCTTTTTCTCGGTAAGAAGTTTTATCAGCGCCTCGAGCGAGCCTAGGCTGTCCGACCTGACGATAATACCCTTATCTGTCTTTTCAAAAATAATGTTTTTCATCAGTTTCTCAAGTTTTTGTTTCCCTTTTTCAAAATCAATACATGCCTCTATAGGCGAGCCTGGAATCGCACCGTCCAAGTCTGGGGCCAGTATCTTCACACCGGCTGCAGCAGGAATAATATCCACCTGCGCATATTTTTCCTTTCCTCCTGAAATATTGGGCTCAAGAAGACCGCGTATTTTTGTTTTCTTAGGTCCGTTCTCCGAAAGGAAAATGACTTCATCTCCCTTTCTTAAAACTCCGTCATAAAGAATAACATCGATGGTTGTTCCAAGGCCTTTTTCATCCTTTATTTCTATTATGCTTCCTTTTCCGGCCCCTTTTTCGTCCATTTCAAGCTTCCCTTCAAGGAATTTTTGACTAAGGCCTGCAATAAGCATCAAAAGCTCGCTCATTCCCTCCTTCGTCTTGGCGCTTACGGGTATTATTGCGATCTGGCTCTTGAAATCTGAAATCCTGTCAAACCTTTCGCAGTCAAACCCATGCTCGGAAAGTTTTCCCATAAGCTGGTATATTTTTTCATCAAGCCTTTCAGCCATGTATGACGGCTGTTTTGACATCGATTCAAGGAAGGAAGTGGTGCTCTGCTTGTTCCATCCGCTTAATACGTCTATTTTATTCGCAGCAACAACAAACGGAGTTTTATACTGCTTAAGAATGCGAAGACTTTCCAGGGTCTGGGGCTGGAAACCCTGGTTTATATCAATAACAAGAATGGCAATGTCGGCAATACTTCCTCCCCTATCCCTTAGATTGGTAAATGCCTCATGACCAGGGGTATCTATGAACAAAAGACCTGGAATTTTCAAATCGAATTTCATTCTGCCCTTAAGGGAATCCGCCAGTGCATCTATATCCTGCCTTCTTATGTAGCTGGCACCTATCATCTGGGTTATTCCGCCTGCCTCCTTCTGCGCAACCCTTGACCCCCTTACCGAGTCAAGTATCGTCGTTTTCCCATGGTCGACGTGACCCATTACACATACTATAGGAGAGCGGATGAGCATAGCATAAAATTAAAAGGCAATGGTTTAAAAATGAAGTATGAAAATAAAACCTATTACGAGGTGTTAGATTTATGTATGGTGCGACCCCCCAGGCTTATGACAGAGCAATTACAGTATTCAGCCCTGACGGAAGACTGTTCCAGGTTGAATATGCGAAAGAAGCTGTAAAAAGAGGAGCCACGGCAATAGGCATTTGTTCAAAGGATGCTGTTGTTTTCGTAGCTTCAAAAACAATACATTCAAAGCTGATTGTTCCGGATTCGCTCAAGAAAATATTCGAAGCGGATGAGCATATAGCAGTTACGGCAAGCGGTTTGATTGCGGATGCAAGAAGGCTTGTGGAGAATGCAAGAATCGAGGCACAGAGATATAGGATATCATACAGCGAAGCCCCTCCGGTTGAAACGATAGCAAGAAGCGTATGCGACCTTATGCAGGTTTACACGCAATATGGGGGAATAAGGCCTTTCGGTGTTTCCATGCTTATCGGAGGTTTCGACGACAAACCAAGGCTTTTTGAAGCAGAGCCAAGCGGTGCGATGACTGCATATTATGCTGATTCGATAGGCTCTTCAAAGAAAGAAGTAGACGACATACTTGAGAAAAGATACAGGGAAAATATGGAAACCGAGGATGCGATAAGGTTGGGGATAGATGCATTGAAAAAAACCCAGGAGGAGAAACTTACCCCTGAAGGTTTGGAGATTTCCTATATCCCCATGAGCACGAGAAAATACACAGTACTGACTGACAAGGAAATCGCAAAAATACTCAAGTAAAGCTTCAGGTAACAACAGTGCCTGAGTGTTTTCTTCCATTTATAGCTTTCTTTATTTCTTCCATATCTTTGGATATGAAATGAGTCTCTATTTTTGACCTTGCGACAAGCTTGCATGCCAGAACATCAAATACGAAATTTGTTCCTGCCTTTCTTTTGTCTGCCTCTGATGCAAGTGAAACAAGTTCGTCAAAATACATTCTGTCGTATTTTTTTGCTTTTGGGTTTTTGTTCGGGTCGCTGTCATATATTCCTGAAACATTGCTTATGTTTACCAGCCTGTGCGCTCCTATTGCCTCCGCAAACAATGCAGCATCGGTATCCGTAGTTATTCCGGGAATAGTTCCGCCCATTATCACGACACGCGATAAGGTTGCCGCCTTTCTCGCTTCAGTAAAGTCATGCAGTATAACCGGATATGCTATTTTTTTAACCGCATTCAGAAGCAGCATTGCATTCTGCCTGGTCGATAAAATGGCGACTTCATCAGCATCAAACTCGGATGCGCCGAGTTTTCTTGCAGCTTCGGCATAAACCCTTGCCGCCTTTCCTCCCCCGGTAAGTATCCCGAAGTTGTGAGGGCTTTTTTCCAGCAGATTTGCCAGATCAGTAACAAATTTAACATCAGGGAGACCATCAGGATTTATGCAGCTTCCGCCTACTGACAAAACTATATTGGTATAATCATCGTCCATTATTTCACCGAACCTAAATAGCATTAAAATTTAAAATTACTTTCCTACCGGGCTTCTGATTATATTATCAACATTTGAACCGTTTCTTTTGAACAAAACTATCCTTGACCTGCTATCTTTGTCTTCTATATGGTATGACGGAGTAACACCTGCAAGCTTTTCCGAAAACTCTTCGATATAATCGTTAAAAGGCATGTTTTCCTTCTTCAGCCTCTTTCTTGAAAGCCCGAGATACATATATGCCTTCACTTCTATGAAATCGGCTTTGGATTTTTCAAACAGTTTTGCAAATTGTTTTATCGCTTCGGGTCTGTCGTTAACTCCCTTGATTACAGTCAATCTTATCACAGACCTGCAGTCAAGCGAACCCAGCATGTTCAATGTCTTCACCAGCCTTTTCCATCCGTCTGGATTAACCGATTTGTTAAGTTTTTTGAATTCTTTTTCATTCGGAGCAATAACAGATACATAAAGCTGGGTGGGGAGGCACCCTTTACTTGCCATTTCCTCAATTCTATCAGGCTCCTGCCCGTTTGTCACGATAAATATGCTCTTGACTTCTTTGTATTTTCTAAGCTCTTCCACCAGCCCGCATATTTTAGGATAGATTGTGGGCTCTCCTGAAAGTGATATTGCCCAGTGTGATGGGAATCTATTGAGTGTTTCCCTGAAAAACCGCTTGTTTACATCCGCAGCTCCGCCTATTCCGCCTACAAGTTTTCTTCTTTCCTTGACCGTCTCCTGTATTATATAATCCGGATCGTCAACCCTGTCGAAAGAAAGTTTAGTCATCCATTCAGCAGGCCTCCAGCAGTGAATGCAGCTTTCATGGCACCATGCAAATGCAGGGCTCATCTGTGCACAGCGGTGGCAGTCAACTCCGTAGAATTTCTGCTTGTAGCATACTCCCTGTCCTCGAAGGGCCTTTTTTGTCCAGCTGCATATCTGAACTGCAGAATGGTCTCCTGCAATCCCGTACTGGGCGTTAATGAATTTGCCAATGCGTTCTGAATCGATTATGAAAACCACCTATAAAAAGAAAATATAAAAAATAAAAAAAGAAAGGCTACTTTTTCTTTGGAGCAGTTGTTTTTGCAAAGCCTTCTACCGCCTTCAGGAATTCCATAGGTATAGGAACAATAATCGTGTTGCTCTGGTCAGAAGATATATCGCTCAGGGTTTCGAGAGTTCTCAGATGAAGTGCGCCGGGTGCTCTTGTAAGCATTTCTGCCGCCTCCCGAAGATTCTTTGAAGCAATAACTTCTCCTGTTGATTTGATTATTGCTGCTCTCTTTTCCCTTTCTGCTTCTGCCTGCCTTGCCATTACTCTTTTCATATCAAGCGGCAGTTCGATGTCCTGGACTTTTATTGCGGTGATGTCAATTCCCCATTCGTCCGTCTCCTTGTCAACAAGCAGTTTTATCTCATCTGCAATCTGGGCTCTCTCTGTAAGCACGAAATCAAGCTCCTTGTTGCCGATAACGTCCCTAAGCGCAGTCTGTCCATACTGTGAAACCGCATAGACATAGTTTTCTATCTTAAGAACTGCCTTCTCAGCACTTATGACCCTCATATATACAACTGCATTGATGCTGACTGGAACGTTGTCCTTTGTCATAACTTCCTGTTTCGGAATGTCAACCGTCTTGATTCGCGTATCAACCTTGCGCATTGACTGTACAATTGGGATAACAACCCTCAATCCCGGCTGAAGCACCCCCGAAAATCTGCCAAGGGTGAATAAAACTCCTCTTTCGTACTCGTAGATTATTCTTATGGTTGCAGGAATAAGGAATAAAAGCCCAAAGAATACAATCCCGATGCATATCTCGTACATCAATCCACCTCGTTGATTGTTATGTGCGCTTTCATGGACGGATAGTTGTATGAGATATAATCGCATTCTCCTGCTGTGGTCATTACAACTCTGACAGAATCTCCTGATTTAACGACACCGCTGTCAAATAAACCAGCACATAGCGCTGAACGCGGATATTCGCCCTGGTTTACAAATACAACGATATCATCGACATTGACTGTTATGTCTGAAGGCTCGAATGAAAAATCGTTGATGTAAACCGTATGTTCAACAGGCACGTATTCCGTACTCTCATGTTCAACATAAAAGTTTACCGACCTTGTTATCGCGGGAGAGTATGAACTTCCGTCATTATGGACAATCTCGACTTCAAGGGTGTGCTGACCCTGCGCAAGATTCTCAAGGGTGAATACTTTGTTGTACACTGAGAAGGTATCAACATCATCAAGAGTGAAGACAAAATGCCCTTCCCCGTCTTTCTTGCTGCCGCTTTGCCTGAGTATAAGGTTCTGTGTACTGATAACAATATCAGCAGCCCCGAGCTCTTCAGTAGTCAAAACAACCTCATCCGAATCAGGACTTATGATTTCGAATGAGGGCACCAAAACAACAGGCGCTTCAGTTTCATTATCCCCGGGAACTTCAACTACCGGCTCCTCTCCAATACATCCAAACAATAGAACTAACAAAATACCGAAAACAATAAGTTTCCTCATTAAACCCACCGACTACG
>Ga0180437_10005715_pt1 | contig 16874 bp, 18 predicted proteins | sample SS_ome_4_FD_132410 | JGI IMG/M metagenome (GOLD analysis project Ga0180437, IMG submission 132410) | Hypersaline lake sediment archaeal communities from the Salton Sea, California, USA - SS_3_D_1 metaG | ecosystem: Environmental > Aquatic > Non-marine Saline and Alkaline > Hypersaline >... | reverse complement strand
TCTGAGTTTATGTATTATATGAAAAAAAATAAAAAAAATGATAAAAAATAGGCGATGTTATTCCAAAATAATATATAATGATTATAGTTTGAAAAGGGCGAGATTGGCTCGTCCATTTTAATTGGCATGGGTGGAATTGGTCTGCCCGATTTTAATAATCTCCAAATTAGAGGAGGAAGAGAAATGGCAAAACGAGGTAAAAGCAAAAAAGGCAAGAGCAAGAAGATCACCGAAAAGATGCTGGACAAAGCGATTTCGATTCTCAATGAGAGCGATCTGCTCAGTGAAGAGATCGATCTTGATGAACTTGAGGATTTCGATGAAAAGGCGAATGCGCTTTGCGATGCTATTGAGGAGATCGACGGTTCCGGCGACATTGATGAAGTTCCGGACAAAGTCTTCGATGTCTATGAGCCTGTTGCCCAGTCGCTGAAAGATGCCGAGGAAGAGCCGGACGATGAGGAAGACGAGGAAGACGAGGAAAAGCCCAAGAAAAAAGGCAAGGGCAAAAAAGGCAAGGGCAAAAAAGGCAAGGGCAAAAAAGGCAAGGGTAAAAAGGGCAAGGAAGAAGAGCCGGACGATGAGGAAGAGCCGGACGATGAGGAAAACGAGGAAGACGAGGAAAAGCCCAAGAAAAAAGGCAAGGGCAAAAAAGGCAAGGGCAAAAAAGGCAAGGGTAAAAAGGGCAAGGGCAAGAAAAAGAGAGAGTCCACCCGAAAAGCAGGGCCAAGAACGATTATTAAGAAGGCCTTGAAAGAAGGGGACGAGACGGATTTTGCCACCCTGATCGAAGCCTTTCAGGAGAATAAAGACTGGGATGAGAAGCGTTGCGTTAACAACATCCTGCGAACGTGTGTTAAAATGGCCGAGACCCTTAACGAGTTTATCGTGATCACCGTTTGTCCGGACATCACCGAGTCGACCATCGCACTTGATGAAGAAGAGGAAGATGATGATTAATCAACTGCTGGCCGTTTTACCTTAAGGTAAAGAGGAGAGTGAATGAAAGAGAAAGCCCCACGAATACACCTTTTAACAATGATTCGTGGGGCTTTTTTTGTATCTAAATAGAATGGAGGTGTGAAGATGGCAAAGAGAGACTTGGTTAAAAGGGGCGGTGGCAGTTCTGGTGGTGCGAAGATTAATGTTGGAAAGATGAACGAACTTCTGAAGAGGGTTCATCTTGGAGGGGCAATAGGTGATTGTGTCCTTGAGATATATAAAGATGGTCGTGCCGGTGTAAAAGCAATTGACTTGACCAACAGTATCTTTTTGTTTTGCTACATTAAAAAAGCTATAAGCGGGATGAGGAAGCGGGTCGATGTTGGGATTGGAAATCTTCAACTCCTTCAAAAATATTTTCAATCGATTGATGATGGTGCAATATCTTTTGAGATTTCAGATGAGGAGAACCGAATTATTTTTAGAAGGGAGAAAAAGAAGAGCCACTTTGATTATCTCCTCAAAGATTCTGATCTCATTTCAACAAAGTTTGACTCGGAAGACAAGAATTATTTAGATAAGCTTTTGGACGGCGCTGTTTATTCGGTTGGCCTGTCAGAAACACAGCGTGATCTCTTCGTCAGCCTTTGCAATACCTTGTCTATGGCCGAAACAAAGCAGGTGCGTGTTCATACCGAAGACGGTTGTGTTAAATTGGTTGGAGGGATAGAGACAGGGCATATGTTTGAGATCGATTTGGGCAAGCCAAAACAGAAAGTGAAGAAAGGGGTTGATTCAATCTATTATGTTGACCATCTTCACAAAGTTCTTGGTGCTGTTGACTTTGGGGACGGTGTGGACGTTAAACTTCACTTTGGTCCGGAATCTCCTTTGGTTGTGTTGATAGATAACCAAAACTTTTGGGCACTTTCTGAGGTAAGCGAATGAGTCGGAGGGTTATAAGGAGACGCAAGGTCAGGAGATATGACATTGCATTGAAGATTCATCCCGGAGAAGTTGCAGTCAATGGGGAAGTGATTAAAATGAGGCTTCCGAAGGGTTGTATTGGCGTCCTGTTTTGTTTTGAGTCCAAGAGTGCTGCGGCAGACTATTGGGGTGAAGATATTGAAACAATCAGGGTTGAGAAAGAGGACTAATGAAACATTTCATTTGGTACGAAAAGCACAGGCCAAAGACCATAAATGATCTTGCGTTGCCCGATGAATACACATCAAAGTTTAATGGGTTTGTTGATGGCGGGGATATCCCACATCTCCTGTTCTATGGCTTGCAAGGGTCAGGGAAGACTACGCTTGCGCAAATTCTTATAGACTCTATCCCATCAGTGGCGTTGGTTTTAAATGCCAGTTCACAGGATAGGGGCATTGCAACAATTAAAGGGAAGATTGCGCAGTTTTCTAACAGCAAGCCTCCAAAGGGAAAGATAAAGATTATCTTTTTAGATGAGGCTGATGGCCTAACACCTGATGCACAGCTTGCTCTAAAGAATACGATCGAAAAGAATGCGAAAACAGCACGCTTTATTATGACTTCTAATTATCGCGAAGGAATAATTCCACCTATACTTTCCCGCTTGATGCAGTTTGAATTTACTCAATTGCCAATGAATAAAGTTGTTAAGTATTGTTCTGGCATTTTAAAGAGTGAAAAGGTTTCGCATAAACCCAAAGATATTCGGAAAATAGTTAGTGTTTATTATCCGGATATTCGATCGATCGTTAATGAGATGCAGTTGAGGTGTGAGGGTGAGAGATTAAAGATTAGTGATGATGTTTTGAAAGCTTTTTCTTTTACTCCAAGCAACATACAAGACCTAATTTTTGATGGCAAGCTTGGCGAGATAAGGCGACTTGTTTCTGGCGTTGTCGACTTCAACCGTTTTTACACTTATCTTTTTGACAATATGATTGTGAAGTTGAAGGGCGAAGAGTATAGGGATAATGTAATTGCAGACGTCTCCCTTTCTATTGCGGAGTATATGTATAGGGATGCGATGGTCGTCCTGAAAGATGTAAACTTTGCGGCAATGTGCATCGATCTGATGTCTATTATTCACGGAGAGGATGTGGAGATTGACTGGTGATGTGGGGTGAAATAAAAAATATATTCACGAAGGAAGAGGAGTTAACAGGCAAGGACTCTGTCTATGTTATATCACGCATCCTTAGTTATTCTCCATTCTCTTTCATACAGGTGAAGGCGATAAATAAATACATTGGCAAGATACCCGATCTTTATCTTCTTCGGGTTATTAGAGATACTATCCCAGAGATGGATCCACCTTGGATTCAATATCCAAAGAAGGAGAAGGTTGATATTAGTAGTGACAATGCAAGGTTGATTAAAGAGATTTGCAATCATTTTAATTGTAGTGAACTTCATGCGGAACAGATATATACAATCCTCCAGAAAGAGGGAGTAAATGTGATGTCGTCGTTTGGAGTGAATGTATTTTGAGGTAACTAAAATGAGAAGTGGCCCAAAGTTTTTGATTTGTGAGTGTTGTTGTTTTCTTGCAGTGATCCCTGCAAAAGATCGACACGATGACTTGAAGTGCCCGTTTTGCTTGAAAGTTAATTGCGATCATGGGGGTAGGTTTGTCGAAGTCACCGAGGACACTTTTTGTAAGGAAGTGAAAAGGATTCGATAATGGGAAATCTTTTTGAACGTATATCTGGTAAGGATAGGAACAAGGCGAGGATGGACACATTCCTTGAGAAGAGTGACCATCTATCGAAGAAAGAACAGAGGGATTTGGAGAGGAAGATGTTAAAGCCGTTCCCTCTTGAGAAGTGGTCTGGAGAAAAACCTGAGGTTGACAAATTAATTTCGAGTAGGACAGTGAAGATCATCTTCCCAAGTGGGAGGGTGATGGACTTGTTTAGAAAACATATTCGGTGCGCCGAATTCTTAGGATATAATACTGTTGACACGAGGATGTTGATAGATTTTTTAAAACATCTTGATGATGGTAGGCTTATTTATAATGAGAAAAAGAGGACTTTTAAATATGTCGAAAAGACAATTGGTGAAAAGAAGGGAAAAGTTAGGAGGGTTGTCGGGAGAAGAAATAAAGAAGGTAGAAAAAGAGTTATCAAACGAGGCGCGAAAGTTCGTTCGTGATAATAAGGGACTAAAGATAACTTCAAAGATTGCGTATCAAAGCCCAAGAATTACTTCAGAGTTCATGGACTGTTCAATGCCTGTAACGTTTGATCATTATTCGGCTTGTTCGCTTGGATGTCTTTATTGTTTCGCCTATTTTTATAAAACGTGCAATTCTTCTTGGATATCCGATCTCCATTCGATTCGCATTGACCGCCTGATTGCAGGGATCAGTGGAGATAAAAAGAATATGGATAAAAAGACAAGAAGATATTATGATGTGTTTTACAAGGATAAATTTCTATTGCATTGGGGTGGGTTGGCCGATCCCTTCTGCAACTTTGAGAGTGTCAATAACAGAGGGTATGCACTGTTAAAGGCGCTTGGCGAGGCGAACTACCCCACGCTATTCTCTTTTAAGGGTGCAACGATTTTTGAAGATAAGTATTGGAAGCTTTTTGAGAAGTGGAGTAAGCAGCAGAACTTTGCTTTTCAAATAAGCATGGTTACTGCAGATAAAGAGTTTGCCTCAAAGGTTGAAGTTGGGGTGCCTTCGCCAGAGAGACGGTTTAGGGCGATAAAATTACTTTCTGATATGGGGTACTATACAATACTTCGCCTTCGCCCTTTTATTATTGGTGTGACTGATTATAGTTTAGACGAATTGCTTGGTAGGGCATATGAAGCAGGTGCACGAGGGATTAGTCTTGAGTTTATGGCAATCGATCAGCGGGTTAGCGAGGGGATGATTAAAAGATATAAATGGCTTGGAAGTGTTATAGGCACAGATGATCTTTTGCAATATTTCAAAAAGTTATCTCCGGGAGAACGAGGTGGTTTATATCGCTTGAATAGGGACTTGAAAGAACGTTTTGTCAAGAGGATATTCAAATTTTGCCAAAGTCATAAGATGCTTTTTGCTTGTAGCGATCCTGATTTTAAAGAGTTGAATATGTCTGGCTCGTGTTGTGGAATGCCAGATGACTTTCCTGATAATCGTGGGTTGGAGAATTGGAGTAGGATGCAGTTAAGTTATCATTTGAAAGAGTTGCGCTTAAAATACCATAGGACAGGGGAGTGCGGGGAGTTAACTTTTTGGGATGTCTTCGGTGAGGATGGGGATGGCACTTGGCTTGGCGTTCAAAAACTTGCAAGAGAGGATATGGTTGCTATAACGAAGATGGATAATGCGATGCGTACGGTGGTCACGCCACGGATGATAGGCTATCGTATATGGAACAATCTTCGATCTCCTGGCAACCCATATCATTACTTTCATGGAAAGCTATACCCTGTGCGACTTGACGAGAGAGGTAGTTTTGTTTTTAAATACCGCCCAATGGATTATGAGAGAAGATGGGTTGAAGAAGGAATTGACTTGGAGACGAGATGAAACCTATAATAAAGAGACAACCGCCACCGTTTACCATTAAGTTTGAATTAACAGAAGGGTGCAATCTTCATTGCGGCTTTTGCGGTATCAGTAGTATAAGGAGGAAGCCAGGATCTTTTAGATTTATGACGAAGGACACTGCGCGTGAAGTTATAAAACAATTGAAGGAGTTAAAGTGGTTTCCAAAGCTTGATTGTGCTATGCATGGTGAACCATTAATGAATCCGGACTCTGCCGAGATATTTGATATGTTCCGTGAAGCTTTTCCAAAGATGTATATGTATGTGACTTCAAATGGTGGGCCATTATTGAGAGGGAAAGGGGCAACATACAATATCGACCGCTTGATGGAATCTTTGAATGTTATTGCGCTTGATGACTACCGGTACGCAAAGATAGTCCCTCGTGTTCTTAAAGATTACAAAGGGAATTATGCAGTAAAGACATACCCTGATATTCAAATATATTGCCGGCAAAAGTTTACGATGAAGAACATTCTTATTTTTCCTGATATATCTGTGAATAGAAGTATTAGGGCGAGGAAGTTTAACAATCAGGCAGGTGCTGCAGGGCCAGCTGATTTCAGGTTTTACAAGTCACGTTGTTGCAAGCCATTTAGAGAGATAGCTATAAAGCATGATGGTGAGATTGTGCTTTGTTGTAATGATTGGAGGAGGTATTTTAGACTTGGCAACTTGACTGATGTTCATATGGGAAAGCTGTGGAACCACCCTGCCATGAGGGCAGCAAGGAAAGTACTTTTTCACGAGGGTAGAAATTTTAGCATTTGCTATGGCTGTAATAGTTATGCTTATAGGGTTGGCCTCCTTCCTGACTTATCTGCTAAACACACGATGGGCAAGCCATCTGAGAATGATAGGAGACTGATAAAAGAGATTGTAAAAAAGGGAAGTGATTTAGAGAATGTCTACGTCGATAGTTTTAGAGATATCGGGATGAGGAAGGTGATGAAATGAAGATAGCAATGGTGATGTACCCGTTGGATAACTTAGGCGGGATTGTGTCCAATGTGGAAAACGGTCTTTGGGGATTGAAAGAGTGCGGTCATGATGTCGACTTCTTTTTATTTGCATGGCAAGGGAAGTTTATGAAGCCGAAGTTTACGGATGAAGAATTGATAGCAAGAAACGATGGTTGGTATAACGGCTTTTGTTGTGCTGTGCATCAATGGCATGGCTGGAATTTCCCTTTAGACAGGAAGATTGCTTACAAGGGCAAGGAGAATTTGGAAAGGGCAAAGTCTATTCTCAAAAAGTATGATTTTGTCATTTGGCAAATCCCAGTGCCTACTCGCCAAAAAGTAAATCAAGGAAACACCGACTGGATTGAGCTGTACAAGGCGAATGATAGAAACATCATCTACAGCCATGATGCACATATGATTAAGAACTATCCATATCTTTATGAAGTAAAAGACTATCTTTGCGGAATGGTTGGGGTGAATTTGGCAAGTTATAATAGCTTAAAAATTGCTGGCGTGCCACGGATTATGATATTTTCAAGTCACGACCTTTCTCTTCTAAAAATAGCAAAACCGTACGACTGGCATACGAGGGAGAAGGGTTTTCTTGCACCCCAGACTTTTAAAGGATGGAAGCATGTTGAAGATATTATTCGTGCAATCCCTTATATGGGAGGTTATAAGAAGTTCATCGCTGGTGGCGGCAGGGAACAGGCCTACATGGTTAGCAAAGATAAAGCGAAGCCCGAATATATATGTGACAGGAAGTACGACCCTGACCTGCCGAAGAAACTTCATAAGGGGATATCTATTTGGGAGAGAGCGGAGATGCACGGCATGGAGTACTTGGGTTTTATAAGCCCACGCAAAAGAAATTTTATGTTAAAAAGACTAAAGACATTGATAGACCCGAGTTGGAATCTTAATTTCGCAAAACATGGTGACCACTTTAATAGGACTTTTATCGATGCGATAAAAAACGGAGCACTCCCTATTGGCAGGAACTTTGGTATTTCTACAAATAAAGAAGGGAAAGGTTTTTTCTTCAAGCCAGAAGAAAATTATATAATGATTCCGCACGATGCTACCCCAAAGGAGTTTGCGGAGTTGACTGATTATGCACAAAATCTTTCTAAGGGTAAAGTTAGAGATATTCTCAAAAATAATTATAATGTAATTGGGGAATGGGATAGGGTGTTGTGTGCAAAGCATTTTGTTGACTTGGCAGAGGGAAAGCCTTCTGGATATTTTAGGGAATTGGATTATGTCAAGCGTACAGACCCCTCGATACCCGCAAGAAGTGAAAAGATGATGAGGGAATTTTTTGGCTTTGAGTCTGTTGATCGAAGTAAAAGTAAAGAGGGGTTGAGAGGGATATTATGAAAATTTCTTTGTTGAATTTAAATAATTGGTTTATGTATGGTGGGAAGCATACATATATGAGACAACTGTATAGTTCGCTTGTTGATAATGGCGTGGATGTTGATATGTTTAGTTATGCTAATCCGAAAGGTTCAAAAAGGATAAAGAAATTAGAATTAAACCAAAATTATTTTGACAGATATGATCTTATCCATATAATTGGTTTTTGGAAAACAGAGACGTTTAGATTCATGAGAGAGGTTGAAAAGAAGAAAATTAATATACCGTTCGATAAGATTGTGATTACTATTCATGACCCTAATGATTATAACAAAGACATAATTGAATTTTTATCTTCCTTTAAGGAAGCACTTTTTATTTTTATTAGAAGTTCTGTTTTGAGGCATGTAAAGTCTAACTCCTTAAAAAGAAAAGTTTTTATAAAGCATCCATACAAAAGAGTTTGCAATGAGGACTTAAGAGGGGTAAGGGTTGTATCTACGGCAAGGGTAACGTACAGAAAAAAAATAGAAATAATTCTTGAGGCTAAATGTGGTATTGAAGTATGGACTGGCAGGGTTGATCGAAGGTATAATTGGTTAAAGCTTTTTAAATATTATAAGAATGGAATTTTTGACTACCCTTTGTATATGGGCGAGTGGGATGATGCCACAGAAGTATATCCTGGCTGTTGTGCATTGGTTGATTTAACTGTAATGAAAGATGATGGTGGAGGTTCTCAATATACGTTTTTAGAGGCAATAGACTTCGGGCTGGATCTTATTCTTCATAAAGGTTGGTCGATTTCCAATGACGATGATTTTAAAGCGGGAGTTTATATTGAGAATGCGAATGAATTGAAAAAACAGGTTAGAAGGTCTAAGGTTAGATTTTTGAAGGGTGAAGGGATAAATGAGTCGTATGAAAGAATTTTGAGTGGACATAATCATTTGAAAATTGGGAAAGAGTATTTAGAGACTTTTCAAGAGTTTTTGAATAATAAAAGAAGTTTTATTGATAGGAAAAATTTGGTTTTTCAATTGAGGGCTTGATTCTATGAGTTTTTGCCATTTACATTTACATGATGAATATTCGGTGCTTGATGGTTGTGGGAAAGCAGAGGAATATGCTAAACAAGCTAAGAAACTAGGCCAGAAGTATTTAGCCTTAACGAACCATGGCAATATAGACGGTCTCATAAAATTTCAAAGTGCTTGTGAAAAGGAAAGCTTAATACCAGTTCATGGCAGTGAGTTGTATATCGTTGAAGATGCGAGGGTAAAAAAGAAGGGAGAGAAGAGGAGACATATAGTTGTATTGGTAAAGAATAGGGCAGGGTGGCGTTCATTGTGCAATATGCTTAACTACGCAAATGCAGAAGGGTTTTATCATCGCCCTCGTATAGATCCAAGAGTTTTGCTTGATAATTTAGACGGCATTATTGTGTTAACAGCGTGCATTTCTTCTTTTATTGGGGTTAATTGGGGTATTGATCTTTTTGAGCAGCTGGTTGATGAGATGAGTGACGGTGATTTGTATATAGAAGTAATGCCAAATATTCATGACCTCCAGAAGACACATAACAAGTTGTGCATTGAGATGGCCGATGACTATGACATAAAGCTTGTAGCAACAAGTGACTGCCACTATGTTTATAAAGATGATGAAGAGTCTCAGCAGGTATTGCTTGCGATAAATAACAAGTCAAAATGGGACGATCCAGATAGGTTTAAATTTGGATTCAGAAGACTTCACCTGCTTTCCGAAAAGGAGATGAGGGCGGACTTTGCTAAACAGGGTGTGTTGCCGAAGTTGCGTTATGAAATGGCAATTAAAAATTCGATGTTGATTGCCAAAAGGTGTTCAAAGTTTAGAATAAAAAAGCGTAAAGTAAAGTTGCCTGATTCTGAATATGGCAATCCTGACGGGGCACTTCGACGGTTGGCGGTGGAGGGGCTTGACAAGCTTGATCTTTCTAAAAGGAAGAAAGTTATATATAGGGTAAGGGTTGATAGGGAGCTCAGTCTAATAAAGAAAAAAGACTTTTCTAATTATTTTTTGATAGTCTATGACTTGCTTCAATATTGTAAGAAGCAAGGGATAATGTATGGTCCAGGCAGGGGTAGTGTTGGCTGCTGTTTGGTTGCTTACCTAATTGGGATTACTTCGATTGACTCTCTTAAATGGAGATTACCATTTGATCGTTTCATATCAGAGGACCGCATTGACTTTCCTGACATTGACTTGGACTTTGAGAATACGAAGACGGATTTGGTTAGGGAATATTTTGAAGATATATATGGAGAAGAGAATGTCTTTGGGATATCTACATTCCTCAAGATGAGAGGGAAGGCGGTTGTGAGGGATGTTTCAAGGGTTTTCGAAGTTCCATTGTATGAAGTTAATAAGATGGCGGATGGTGTGGATGATAGTTTGAAGGAGGGGGCAGTTGAAGATGCGGTTGAGAACAACCCTGTTTGTCAGGATTTTGAGGAGGAATATCCGGAAGTAATAAAACATGCGCGTCGATTGGAAGGGCAGATCCGAGGTGCTGGCCAACATCCTGCGGCGATTGTAATTGCCTCTGGAAGAAAAGATGACGCCGTACTGACAATGCGGAGTAAAGGGCTGGTTTGCAACTGGGATATGCAGGACGCTGAGTATATGGGGCTGATGAAATTTGATATCTTAAAATTGAATAATATATCAATCCTAAGCGAAGCCAAGAAGATGATCGAAGAAAATTATGGTGTTGAAATTAATTACAGCGAGATTCCACTTGATGACAAGAAGGTTTTTGAAACGATAAACAGCGGAGGGGTGACTGGCCTTTTTCAAATTGCTGGCTGGGCAACGGCAAGTGTGCTGCGTGAAGTACTTGTGGATGACTTTATGGTGATCAGTGATGTCATTGCATTATCAAGGCCAGGACCGAAGGATAGCGGGATGACCGATGCGTATATAGAGAGGAGGGTGAATGGAGATTGGAAGAGACGGAATCGTTTATTTGAAAAGGAGGTCAAAGATACATACGGTGTGGTTGTATATCAAGAACAGGTTATGGGCATTCTGCGTTCTGTGGCTGGCTTCAGTTATTCTGATGCAGACAGAATCCGAAAGATCATTGGTAAGAAAAGGGATAAAAAAGAGTTTGCTCCTTTTAAACGGCGATTTATTCGGGGAGCGCTTAAAAAAGGAGCTTTCAACCGCGAGGAAGCGGAAGATTTTTGGTCTGGGTTAGAAAAACACGCAAGATATTCTTTTAATAAAGCCCATTCTGTAGAATACGCTATGATCTCCTATTGGGACGCTTGGTTGAAGACTTACTATCCAGAAGAGTTCATTGCTGCGTCTTTGACTTATGGTTCCGAAAAGCACAAAGACGAACTGGTTGCGGAGGCGAGGGATAAAGGGTTGACGTTGGTTGCGCCAAAGATTGGGATAAGTGACGGGATGAAATGGGTTGTAAAAGATAAGAAGATATATATCCCTTTTATTGAGGTTGACGGTATAGGCGAGGCGTCGCTTGGCGAGATCGATAAAATTTATAGGAATATGGAAAATTCATGTTCAATGCGTAGTTTTTTTGATTGTAGAAAAAAGTTTGTTCCAAGGAGGAAGACAAAAGTAGAAAAGCTTCTCTATGATATCGGCGCATATGGCGATGAGACGCCAGACACAGCAGCAGATTACTTTAAATTTGATGTAGCAAGTGTCACCGGTGAATCGGTTTTGATAGAGAAAAGGAGTTTTAAGATTAACAGGGCACTGGCTAAATGTACTTTGTGTGGCCTCCGGAAAGAGGCGAGGCGTCCCGTACTCCCGTCGCGCGGCATAATTAATGTAGTAATAACGGGCGAAGCTCCTGGGCCGGATGAGGACGCGGAAGGGGTGGGTTTTGTAGGGCGCGCAGGGCAATTATTATGGGGGAAGGATGGATTGGGTGCGTATGGTTTAAAAAGAAAGTATTTCCATATAACCAACATTTGCAAGTGTTATCCAAGTAAATCGAAAACACCTAATTCAGAGCAAATTCAAACCTGTTTTGAGAATTGGTTATTGAAAGAGATATTGGACATAGATGCGAAGATTATCCTTGCTTTTGGTAATACGTCTTTGAAGGCTTTTACCTCAAAGAAATCCGGGATTACTAAGTGTACTGGTAAAGTTGAATGGATAGAAAAGATAAAGGCCCATGTCGTGTGGTGTGTGCATCCGGCTTGGGTGTTGAGAAATAAAGAAGAGAATATGTCGTTATTTCGCAAGGGGCTTGATGCGTTCAATCAATTACTTATGAAGAAAAATTTTAGTGAGTTTTTCTAAAATATGTTATAATAATAATATGAAAAGAGAACAAGGAATGCTTGATTATAGAGAAGACCTATTGGTTGATATGAATAATCTTTTGAGGGAGTGGAACGAGCATTCTCAAAAGTTTATGGATTATGTTGAGGCGATGGCTGATGCAGAGGAAGAGAAGAATTTAGCGAATCAGGAGATTAGAATTGTCAGGTCTAATCTGGCGAAGAAAATGAGGAGGAGACCTGAGGCGTTTAAGATTGACAAAAGTTCTGTCTCTATCATGAATAATATGATAAAAGAGGCAATTGATTCTCATCCAGATGTTATTGCAGCGGAGAGGAGGTACTTTACAGCAGTAAAAAATGAGAAGATAATTGAAAAGGCACAGCATGCGATGGGCAGTTATCGAAAGACTGCGCTTGAAAGGATTGTAGACCTCGTCCTTCGCGGTTATGCTGGGCCAAAGATGAAACTAACTCCGGATGAATTATTAGAGGCGAAGAGTTTCAAGAAGAGGAAGTCGAGACAGTTTATTAGAGAAATGAATGTTGATAGAAAAGTTATTAAAAGGAGGAAAAGAAGATGAGGAGATCGAAAAGAAGGGGTGTTAAGAGAGAGAGGGGTGGTAGTTCATCAGCAGAAGAACAGCTGATGAGGCGTGTTAAGAACAGCCAAAAGAGAAGGGGAGGCGGGAGATATAAAAATTTTCTTGATACTGAAAAGGTTGCAGACCTACAATTTTGGAGACCAAGTAAAGAGACCCATCTGTTTGACATAATCCCTTATAAGGCAGGTTCGCAAGATATTGAAGTCCCAGAGGGCGAATTTGCTTATACTTGTCAAGTGAGGGTGCATACTGGGATTGGGCCGAACAAAAGAGATAGATATGTTTGTTTGGCTGAACATTTCAACAGGCCTTGCCCTATATGCGAAGATCAAGAGGAATTGCGCAATGAGGGCGTTGATGATGAAATTGTGAATGTCCTTTATCCAAGGACAAGATATCTTTACAATGTTCATGTTCTCACCAATAACAAAGAAAGACGCAAGGGAGTTCAGATACTGGATGTTGCTGCAAATTATCTTGAAGATCCTATCACTGAAAAAGCACAAACATTCGTTAGAAAGAAAAAGAAGATGATCGAGAAGTACACAAATTTCCCTGCACCCTCTGAAGAGGGGAAGACGATTAAAGTGAAGATTGGGACAAAGACGGTTCCAATGGGTGGCAAACCCACGCAGATACCGGATTGGGCAGGGCATGATTTTATTGACCGTGACGAGCCATTAAGCAGGAAGATATTGAAACAAGCACAGGTTCTCGATGAACTTCTTTATGTGCCAACGTATGAAGAGGTTTATGACGCATATCATCATGAGGGCGGTGATGGTGACGAAGGTGGAACGTCTCGTAAATCAAAATCAAAGAAGTCGAAAAAGGATCGTGGTAAAAAGCGTAAGGACAAGAAAACGCAAAAGATAGAAGCGCCAGACGCCTTTGGTGATGAAGATGAACTTTTAGATTATCTTCAAGGGTTGTCAGAGAAACAATTGGAGAAGTTTATTGAGAAGAATGATGTTGATGTTGACATTGATGAACTCGACGAAGAGGAAATTGTCGAGGCGATAATGGAAGAGTTTGAAGGTTATTATGATGACGGCGGAGAAAATGAGGAGGAGGATGAAGAAGAAGATGATGAAGGTGGTGAAGAAGATGAGTGCCCTGAGGGATATGAGTTTGGCGTTGATTGCAATGATTATGATGAATGCCAGGAGTGCCCAGAAGATATTTATGATGCGTGTTATGAGGCCAAGCATGGTGACGATGAGGGTTGATTATGGCAAGAGAAATTATCAAAAGAACCCCTTCTAAGGGGAGGATGGTTGTTGCGCGTTCTAAGTCATCTTTACTTGCAAAGGGTATAGAAAGGGCGGTCGTTGGCAGGGGCGGGATTAAAAAGATAAGGGTTGAATTTCTTCATACCGGCTCAACTCCTTTGAATCTGGCTGGTTCTGGAGGAGATAAGGATGGCGGATGGGCGAGGGGCAGGGTTATTAATCTGGTTGGAGATGGATCGTCTGGCAAAACTGCCCTTGCGCTTGAACTTGCAGCATGGTGTTTTTTTAATATAAAGAAGGTGAAGTCAAAGATATTTCCAAAAGTAAAAAAGGTTGTTATTATATATGATAATATTGAGAGGGTGATGGACTTTCCTTTAGAAGAAATGTATGGGGAGGAATTTGTTGATGGTGTGGAGTGGATTAGCTCCGCATCTGCTGAGGGTTTTGGGAGAAGTATAGGGAGGACGATCAAAAAGTATAGAAAGAAAGGGGTGTTTGTACTTTATATACTTGATTCACTTGACGCACTAATGCCAGAGGCTGCCTTGGAACGGTTTGACAAAGCAGCGGATGAAGACAAGCCGGAGGAGAGTCATAGTTATGCTGAGAAAGCTTCGTATTTCAGTCAGAGTTTTTTTGGGAACCTTGTATCTAAGATGTCTGGCCAGGATTTTACTCTTCTTATTATCTCGCAGGTTCGTACAAAGATTGGAGTTGTATTCGGCAAAAAACAGTACAGGACAGGCGGGAAAGGGATGGATTTCTATACTCATCAAGTTGCATGGCTTGGAACTGGGCAAGAACTGACCAAGACAATTAGAAGGAAGAAAATTCCATATGGGGTGAGGGGCAGAGTTAAATTTGAAAGGAACAAAGTCGCTAAACCGAGAAGGGAAGCGGATTTTATAATTCTGTTTGATCATGGGATTGATGATTATACTTCAACAGTCGATTTTGTTCATGGGGATACAAAACAAATTGATTATGGTGGTAAGAAGTTGACGAAGGAGCAGTATATTGCGAGACTTCAAAAGGATCCTGATTTATTTGAAGAATTGAGGGAAGAGGCACAGGAGATTTGGCAGGACATGGAGGAACAGGTTAAAGTAAAGAGGAAGAGGAAATATAATTGAAAACATTTCAGGATAAACCAGCGCAGCTTGCTATCGATTGCAGCAGCCTGACCTATGCTGCTTTTTATACAATGGGCGATCTAAGTTATCGTCAGCAGAAGACTGGGGTTATCTTTGGTTTTCTGATGAGGGTATTATCATTGGCAAAGAAATTCAAAACGAATGATATTGTTTTCTGTTGGGATTCTAACCCAAGCAAAAGTAAAAGGAAAGAAATATATAGACATTACAAAGAGCGTAGGCATGATCGTGATGAAGAGGAGTTGAGGCTGTTGAAATTATACCATGATCAGGTTGCGCTTTTAAGAAAAGAGATATTGCCAACAATTGGCCTCAATAATAATTTTTATCGTAGTGGTTATGAGGCAGATGATCTTATAGCAGCATTTGTTTTGGCGAATCGAATGCGAAAGCATATTTTTATGATATCTTCAGACTTTGATCTTCTTGGCTGCATTGGCGAGGCATGTTCGTATTATGATGTTAGGAAGAAAAAGTTATTTGACAAGCGTTGGTTTGAAAGGAAGCATTGTGGCCTAGATCCATCGTGGTGGTGGGAGGCCAAGTCTATTTCTGGGTGTAATTCTGATGGAGTGAAGGGGATTGTCGGTGTTGCAGATCCGGCGAAGACTAAGGCCACCCCACCGCCTGTCTTTAAATATTTGGTTGGTGAGATGCCAGATGGAAAGATAAAAGATAAGATCGAGTCTTTAAAGGGGAGGATGATTCGGCGAAGAAATTTAAAACTTGTTAAACTTCCCTTTGGGGGAGAGAAGGGTTGGGGGGAGCATATCAAATACAAGGAAGACACAGTGACTCGAAGGGGATTGATTAAAGTTTTCAATAAGTATCGCTTCTTATATTTTCTGAAAGAGGATCGTTTGAGGGAGTGGGAGAGGATGTTTGTGAAATGAAAAGGATTATTAAAAGAAGTAAGAAGAGAGCGGAACGGGGGAGAGTTGAGAAAACAAATGTTGGTTTTTTACTTCCTGTTGGTCTTGTTAATGAATTTAGAAAACACTGCATTGATACTGGTGAGCGGCCAGGAGAGTTGATGGCGAAAATTATAGAGCGATATCTTGAGGAGCAGGACAAGGAGATTTGATTGTGGCGAGAATTCAACACCATCACATAACTTATGACCCGGAGTGGGAAGTAGAACTGACGATGCAGATGCACCGGTGTATTAGCCGTATTCAAAACACCAAAGCGACACCAGAGCAGTATGCGAGGGTGATTAACTTTTTGCATTCGGTTTCGTTTGAAGCAAACCGAATGCGGTGCGAGCTTGATATCTGTAAGGATTGCAGAGTCGTTTCGACAGTGAAGAAAAAATCAAAAAAGAAAGGGGTGAAGAAAAGGAGGGTTGGCAGGAGAAGAAGGGTAATGGTTAAAAGGATTAAAGGAGGGAAAAGGGATAGATGACACCGGAAGAAGTGAGAGCGATTGAACGTGCAGATAGGTATGTAATGCCGTGGGGGAAGTACAAGGGAAAGAGGATGGAGAAGCTGCCATCAAGTTATCTTCTATGGATTGCGGAGAATGTGAAGGATGATATGATATGCACTAATGCAGATATCATCTACCGTTACAGGGAGGGGACTGGAGAACACTTTGAAGAAGAGGATATCCTATGAAAGAAGATATTGTCATTCGTGATTATGCTGATTGTTGGTGGAATCAGTTGGGGCGGTTGCCATGTGAGATTGACTTTGCGAAGGTTAATGTTTTTAGATTGATTGCGTATATAGAAGAAAAGAAGAAGAGAAAGAAGGAGCGTTGGCGAAAGGTG
>Ga0180437_10005714_pt1 | contig 16875 bp, 14 predicted proteins | sample SS_ome_4_FD_132410 | JGI IMG/M metagenome (GOLD analysis project Ga0180437, IMG submission 132410) | Hypersaline lake sediment archaeal communities from the Salton Sea, California, USA - SS_3_D_1 metaG | ecosystem: Environmental > Aquatic > Non-marine Saline and Alkaline > Hypersaline >... | reverse complement strand
GAACCGAGAACAGGCGTGGGAGTTGCTGACTGAATATACCAAGAATCCTAATCTCATCAAGCACGCTCTGGCTGTGGAAGCAGCCATGCGAGCCTACGCCCGCAGGTTTGGTGAGGATGAGGAAAAGTGGGGCGTCGTTGGACTCGTCCATGACTTTGATTATGAAAAGTTCCCCACCGTGCCGGAACACACCACTGAGGGAGCCAGGATCATGCGCGAGCGGGGTTGGCCCGAGGAGATCATCCATGCCATGCAGTCCCACGCTGATTACAGCGGCGTTCCTCGTGACAGCTTGATGGAAAAGGCCCTCTTCGCCGTAGATGAACTGACGGGCCTCATTGTGGCCGTGGCTTTGGTGCGACCATCCAAGAGCATTATGGACGTCAAGGTCAAATCGGTCAAGAAAAAGTGGACGGACAAAGCCTTTGCTGCAGGAGTGAACCGCCAGGATATTGAGAAGGGGGCAGCCGAGTTAGGCGTGGATTTGAGTGAGCACATTGCCATTGTCCTGGAAGCCATGCGGGGGATAGCCGACGAGTTGGGGCTGGCAGGGCAGTAAAGTGGTCTTGCTTTTGTCCTCAGCCATGACGGGCGTTGGCTAAGTCCTCTTCACCACGATGTCTTGGATGATGTTAGCCGCCTCGTCGCCTCGGTCGGCACAGTTGCTGAGATGGCGGTAAATCTCCCTGAGCTTTAACATCTCCACTACGTGTTCCACATCTTTAGGTCCACTGAAAAGATCAGCGATGGCCTCCCGATATAGGTGTTCCACCTGATTCTCCAGGGTCTTGGCTCGCACAGCATGATCGTTGGCTACGTTGGGGTGGTCCTTCAAGCGCAGGACGCCCAGGTGGATTTCTTCCGCGGCTTTCCGCAACTTGGAGACCATTTGCCGCAAATGGGGGTTCGGATCTACGTCCAGAATCTCCATCTCATCAACAGTAGTGTAGCCGTAATCAATGATGTCGTCAATGGCCCTCGATAGGGCAAAGATGTCTTCTCGATCAATGGGAGTGATAAAAGTTCGGAGCAACTCGTCAATGAGGATGCGGCGAACTTCGTCAGCCTCTTTCTCGGCTCTGGTAACCCGCCTGGCTGCCTCCTCACTGTCGCTTTTCATATAGTCCTCCAGGGCCTCCATCCCTTCTAGGGTCTTTGCCGCTTGCTCTATGAGCAGCCCCAGAAATTTGTCCTGTCGCGGTTTAAATAAATCCTTCCAACCCATCGTCTTTCCCCTTTCTATATCTGCCCCAGGAGATCCAGCAGCCTGCCGAGCAGAGCGGCCACCAATGCAGTGACCGGAATAGTGACCACCCAGGCAGTGAAAATGTTGCCGGCCACCCCCCATCGCACCTTGGAAAGTCTCTCTGCCGATCCCACGCCCATGATGGCTGAGCCTACTACCTGGGTGGTGCTGACCGGTCCGCCCAGAATGGCCGCCCCCAGGATGACAAAAGCTGAAGTAGCCTGAGAAGTAAAACCATGGATGGGCCTGATCCTGTATATCCTGCCTCCCAGGGTCCTTATGATCCTCCAACCTCCCAAAGCCGTCCCCAAAGAGATGGCCAGGGCGCTGACCAGAATGACCCACCGGGGGACGGCAAAGTACGAGAGATAGCCGCTGGCGACCAGTCCCATGGTGATGATGCCCATGGTCTTCTGAGCATCGTTGGTGCCATGGCTCAGAGCCAAAGCCAGGGAAGTCGCGATTTGCAAGCGTTTGAAAAGCCAGTTGATCTTGGGTGAGGCCCCTCGCGCCAGGAAGAGGACCAGTTTCATGAAGAGATACCCGATCAGCAGGCCCAGCACAGGGGAGAGGAAAAGCGCCACGAGTACTTTCTCCAGGCCCGCCATCTGGATCGTGCTCAGCCCGGAATCCGCACCCACAGCCCCTACAATCCCGCCGATCAAAGCGTGGGACGAACTGGAGGGGATGCCAAAGAACCAGGTGACCAGATTCCAGATGATGGCGCTCAGGAGAGCAGCCATGATCACTCCGATGGTGATAGTGGCGGGATCCACAACGTCGTGACCGATGGTTGTGGCCACCGCCACCCCGAAAAGGAACGGGGCGCAGAAATGAGCCACTGCGCTGAGGGCAAGCGCCATGCGCGGCGACATGGCTCGCGAGGAGATGATCGTAGCCACCACATTGCTGCTATCATGAAAACCGTTCAGGAAATCAAAGAACACCGCCAGGCCAATCAAAGTGCCGACTAGCGCGGTTCCGCTCAAGAAAAGCTCCTTTCTGCACACGTATGCAGACTCGATCCAAAGAAAAAAATTCGTCGCGCTGTCCAAGGCGACGAAGGCTCTCCGGTGAGCTTGTCTGATCTTTTTGGAGATCAGGTTCTCCCCGTCGTGCTGTCTTACATTATGTTAGCATACTTTCAGTTTTTTGTCAACTCGAAGGCAGACCCTAAGGGTTTCTAAAACCCTTAGGGTCTTGGTGCTCAGCCTCCAATCTCCGACATGGCTCTCTCTCTTGGCGCAATACTTTCATCCAGGTGGTGGCGCTCTGGCTTGGCCCTTATGGAGCGAATGAGCAACTCCCTGATCTCTGCCAGGTCAGCCCCTTGGCGCAGGGGGGTGCGCAGGTCCATCTCGTAATCGGAGAGCAGACAGGGGCGCAGGCGGCCGTCGGCGGTGAGGCGCAGGCGGTTACACTGGTAGCAGAAGTGTTCGCTGACCGGGCTGATGAAGCCAATGGTTCCTACCCCTTCAGGGAGGCGATAGTACCTGGCCGGGCCATTGCCAACCCCCACTTTGGCTGGCGCGAGCTCACCCAAAGCATCTTCGATCCGGCGGCGCACCTCATATATAGAGACATAGCCATCACCTGCCCAGGCGGTGTTGGCCCCCAGGGGCATCAGTTCAATGAAACGCACGTGCCAGTCATCCCCCAAGGTCAGCCGGGCAAAGTCCATCACCTCATCGTCGTTGAGGTCCCGCACTACTACAGTATTGACCTTGAGGGGCAAGAGACCTGCTTTCTTGGCAGCAGCGATGCCTTCAAGCACTGTAGCGAGGTCCCCTTGGCGCGTTATCTGGCGGAACCGTTCTTGTTTCAAAGTGTCCAGGCTGACGTTGACCCGCTTCATCCCCGCCTCGGCCAGTTCTGCCGCGTACTGTGCCAGAAGGGTTCCGTTGGTGGTCATGGCCAGATCGTCAATACCAGGGATGCGGGCCAGCATGTGTACCAACTCCACAAAGCCCAGGCGGACCAGTGGCTCTCCACCTGTCAGGCGGACCTTGCTGATGCCCAGGGAAGCCGCTGCCCGAACGATGAGCTCGATCTCCTCGTAGCGCAGGATTTCCCCATGCGAGCGCCACGGCACTCCCTCCGGCGGCATGCAATACACACAGCGCAGGTTGCAGCGGTCAGTGACCGAGATCCGCAGATAGCTGATAGGCCGATTGAAGTTGTCCAGATAAGACATCTTTAATCCGTGATTCGTGGTTCGTGATTCGCCGATTGGCTAGAAGCATCCTAACTGACAGGGTCCGATCTTTGATCCCAGGGTCTCGGCCGTGTTGCTCACTGCCAGCCGTTCCAGGCCAAACTCGGCTGCGATCTGCCACAGCTTGAGGCATGGTATTTTCCCCTCGACAGCCGTAGAGCGAAGGCGATCCATGAGTTTCTCGTCTTTTTTGGCCATCGGGCGCAGGATCTTGCTTTTCCCCTCGGCCTTGGGACCGTAGCCAAAGCAGCCCAGTTGGCACAGGGAAACGGCGACTTCCATTTGGTTGGCTGTCTGGCCCACCTGCAAGGGCTGCACATCGAGCTCATAGGCAATGACGTGGGCCATGGTACAGGGTAATTGCCCGTTGACCAGCGAACTTTGGATTTTGGCTTTGATCTCTTCTGTCATCGTATCTCCTCTCATTCCCGAAGTGGTTAGCAATATGCGGCACAAAAAACCGGCTCCTCCTTGAAAGGAGAGGCCGGCAACTGGTCACAAAACGGCTATTTTCTCCTTTCCAAATAACGGGGGGCACCGGCGTTTCCACCGGTACCGTTGGGATGGACAACGGACATGGGAATTAGGCTGACTTTCGGCGAGACCTTGGCGTGACTCCCGCTTCATCCGGCCAATCCCTGAAAGCCGTTGACAATCCACTGCGGCCCCAGGCCATAGGCCCTCGTCGGCGAGGTGCCTTTAGGTCTTGGGGCTCGGAGAACTGGCTGTACAATTGGTGTTTGCTATTTTACACTACCTCTTTAGAAAAGGCAAGTCTAGGTTGGGGAGGTTAGAGGCGGACATCGAGCGCAGTGCCAAGATGCGTGTAGACTCTCATCACCTGGTTCAAGGATTGCTGTTTTTCAAGATCATCGGAAGATAGAGGCAGGTAATCTCATCAGCACCGAGGTCGGGCGCGAGGCCACAGGGGCGTTGATAGCCGTCAATATCCGTGGTGACGCCCGCATCCACACCCTTATCAATGGCTTCTGAGGGGAACGTCAGGTGATAGCCATCGGCCGCGAAAGCTGGGTTGCCGGTATACTCATTGGTGACGATGATGGTGCCCAGCCCGCCATAGTTCTTGGTGTTGCTGTACCACAGCACACCGTTGAGAATGGCTATGTTGTCCGCTGTGACGGTGATACCCACGGTGTGGCTGACCAGGATGGTGTTGGTCAGAGCCACGGTGCTGGTGAAAGCGCCAAAGGCGTCGGTGATATAGATCCCACTGCCGTCGCCGCCACTGTTGCGGGCGATGGTGGTGTGCAGCAGCCGGGGGGAAGAGCCTGCGATGTACAGCCCGCTGCTGCTGCCTGTGAAGTTGTTTATCATCGTGATTTGGTTGTCCACGACAACATTGTTGGTCATTGTGATGTCGCTACGGCTCAGGTACAGTCCACCGCCGAAGGTGGTAGATCTATTGTCGCTAATTGTGTTGCTGGTCAGGTTTGCGTTTGTACTGCTCACAAAGCTCAGTCCACCACCTTCGGAATTGACATAGCCAGTGCCGGGCATTCCAGCACTATTGCCAACAATGTTGTTGCCAATCAGCGTGGCATTGTCACTACCACTAGTGAAACATATCCCCCCGCATTGGTTGTCGGCATGATTGCCGCTGATAGTGTTACCGATAAGTGTCACGTTATCGCTGTTTTCGAAGCGTGCTCCACCATAGTGTTGTTGGCCTCCACTTGAGCCCGCCTTATTGTTACTGATCGTGTTAGCAGTGAGTGTCGCCCCAGAACTATTGCGGAAATACAATCCAGCCGCTAGGTTGTTGGTTGTGTTGTCGCTAAAGATGTTATCAATCAATGTTGCCTGGTGGCTTTTATAGAAGAACGCGCCGCCGCCGTTACGGGCGGTGTTGCTAAACACGTGATTGCTGCTGAGGGTGACTGTGGCAGTGATGACATACACGCCTCCACCGGCGTCAGCACCGGCGCCAGCAACTCCAGAGGCACCACCCAGCCCGGCCGCGTCGCCACCGGTGATGCGCAGCCCCTCGACGGTGGGGCTGATTGCCTGCCCTGAGCTTGTCGAAAGGTCACCAGTGATGTAAAGCACGCGCCCCTCCCCTTGGGCGTCCAGCGTGGTTGGGTTGGCCTCAGGGTCGGGCGGAGCGGTAAAAGCGGAAGTGTAGCCGCCCCGGAGGGTCACCGTCTTGCTGACGTAGACCACTTGGGTGATCCCGGCGCGAGCCTGCACGTCGGTGTAGGTGCCATTCGCCACGCGGATTTCGTCGCCGGGGTCAGCCACATCCACGGCGTGCTGGACGGTGGCACAGGGGGTGCTGCTGGTGATGCAGCCATTGCTGCTGTCGTTGCCGGTGGGAGCCGGGGCTACGTAGCGGGTCGTGGGACCTTGAGCTAGGGCCACGTCAGGCGGGTGGGCGGCACCCATCGCCAGCAGCAATCCGATGAGCAAGGCCAGGCCGAAGGCTAAGGCCAGCCCCAAACGAAACGCACGTGAGTTTTGCGAGATGTTGAGTTTTGACATTTGTCTCCTCCTTATGAGTCCCCGTCTGTTAGCCAAGGATAATGATCGTGCTGCTTTCTCTATACATGCCCAGGATAAAGACAGTCAACTCGGCGCTGCCAAATCTGGCACGGCAAAGGTGGCCCACTGCTTTTTTTGTTGACAAAGTGAAGTATTTATGGTATGATTTATGAGGAGGCGTAGCAGTGGTTCGAGAGTTAAGATGAGAAGCCCACGTTTACTATATTATAGCCGAAAAGAGAGAGAAAGTCAATAGTTTTTGTAGAAATTTGTTAAATAATCCATTTTTATCATTGAAATAGATCAATATGCAGCCAATATGCTTACTATTTGTAGTTTTTCTGCTCGCTAGAATCAGTTGGCTACGGTACTTTACTATGCTTCGGGCCACCGAAGGTCTCAGACACGCGCAACACTGTAGTTAAATTATCTGGCAGTAAACCAAGAGGCAGAGAGAATGGATCATAACGAGTTTGGAGTTCGGCTGAAGGAGCTACGGGCGGCCAAGGCGAAGAAGCTGGGATGGCGGAAAATCCCCCAGCGGGAGGTTGCGGCGCAGTTGAACATCTCTCCCGGCGCTTACGGCAGTTGGGAATCGGGCCGCACCAGACCCGACGTGGCTCTGCTGCCCAAGATCGCGGATTATTTTGAGGTAAGCATTGATTTTCTGTTGGGGTATACGGCCAGCGTTCAAACCGGTCTGGAACCTATCACCACCAAGACAGACCTGGTCTGGTCGTTACGCAGGCCAGCGCAAACGGAGGATGAACAGAAGGGGCTAGAAGTCTGGGAACGGTTGATTCAGGGGGAAAGTCTTGAGTCGATTACGACTGCGCTAAAAGTCCGTTCCCCGCAAGAAATTGAGCGCTATCTTCTAGATATCATTTATGCCGATATGCTCAGTATAGATCATCTACCCCGAGACCCTGACTTGGCCGAACGGGTCCGGCAAACTTTTGGATTGAGAGAGGTCATCGTCATGCCCTTGGCCGTGGCCGAGGAAGCGCTACTCCGTTTCAGAACTACCTTATTGGGTGAAGCGGCCCGTGTTTATTTCAATGCACATGTTTATGAAGGCATGAGGGTGGGGATCGCTGGCGGCTATTCCGTCAGCCGCATGATTTATTCGCTCAGACGAGGGGAGTGCCGATCTATTGAGATCTACCCGCTAGCTATCAGCCCAGTCATCGAGACGGTCGCTCTCGACGCCAATAGCCTGGTCGGTGCCTTTGCGTATCGGCACAAGGGTTATAATGTGAGAGGCTATGCCTTGCAGTACGCCAGTCCATCGGATTGGAAAGAGGCGAAAGACGTCCAGCGGTTTGCACCTACCCTACGCATCCTGGCCAGGGCCAAAAGCGTTGATATTGCCTTTATGGGCATCGGTATTGTTGGCCGCAGGCGCGCGCCGATTGATTGGCTGGGTGATCTGCTGGCGGCCAGGGGACTGGGCCTTGAAGAAATACGCCAGATGGGCGCTGTCGGCGACATCCTCTATCACCTGGTTGACCAAAATGGGCAGCCGGTCGCTCCAGAAATCAGCGACCTCATTTGCTCCATTGATTTGCAAGACCTCCGGGAGATGGTTCGCTCAGGTGCCCAGGTGGTGGCTATCGCCTCGCGTCGGGAGAAGATAGAGATTGCCCGGGCCGCGATCAAGGCGGGGTACGCAAACGTGTTTATCATTGACGACGAATTGGCTCGGGCCTTGCTGGAATTTGAGAACGGCCCGCTTCACAACTCCACAAAATAAGCCTCGCAAGCCTGGTCAATCAGGTCCTTGCTCAGAGTGGGCGGCCTGTTTTGATAGCGGGCAATGTCAATCAACTGATCAACGAGGTCGCGTGGATGGCAGGCCCGCAATGGTATCTTGGGCTTGAGGTAATGTTCCTGCAAAAGATAAGCTAGAGCTTTCTCGTCGTAAGGCACTCCTTTTTGGGCGCAGACGCGCTTGAAAATCTCGCGGTATTCCTCAAAGGAGGGATCGCGGATTTCGATCTTGTGACGGATACGGCGTAGGAAAGCCTCATCAACGAGGTCTATCGGGGCCAGGTTGGTGGCAAAGACGATCAACACGTCAAAGGGAATCTCGATCTTGCGACCGGTGTGCAAGGTCAGGAAATCTACTCTCTTTTCCAAGGGCACAATCCAGCGGTTCAAGAGGTCGCGAGGCCGTACCTGCTGTCGTCCAAAGTCATCAATGAGGAACATGCCACCATTGGCTCGCATCTGGAAAGGAGCCTCGTAGTATTTGGACAAACTGTCGTAGACCAGGTCCAGGCTTTCCAATGTAAGTTCGCCGCCGGCGACAATAAAAGGCCGGTGAATCTTGACCCATCGCTTATCAATCTTGTTCCCACTCCTGGGCGAATTCGCTCCTCCTCCACTTTTTCCCGCTGGCCTGTGATTGATGCTGTCAAAGACCTTGATAATCTGGCCATCCACCTCAACGGCGTAGGGTACGTAGATATTGTCTTTGAATATCATCGTTCCGACAGCTTCAGCGACGGCTGTCTTGCCGTTGCCCGGCGGGCCATAAATAAAGATCGAACGGCCTGAATTCACGGCCGGCCCCAGTTGGTTGTTGATCCGTTCGTTAATGACCAGATGTGAGAGGGCATGGCGCATGACCCTTTGGTGGATAGCTACGTTCTGCAAAGGCTGTCTGATGAAAGCGTTTGTATAGGCCTCGATGGGGACGGGTGCTGGGCCGACATATTGGCCCCGGTCCAGCACCTCCCGCGCCTTCTCCCCACCTTTTAACGAGATGACGTATTGATACCCTGACTCACCCAGGCCGCCAGCACCTTTGACTTCGCAAAACTGCTCTCGCTTCAAGAACTCTAGCACCTCATCCACAACCCCGGCGTAAGGTAGCTTTATCTTCTCGGCGATCTCATAACCTGAGATATAGCCTTCGAAGTACATTATCTTCACGGCTAGGTCAGCTAAAAAGCCTAGCGTCAGCCCCGTCTCTGCAACGGATTTGGGCATGGGCGGTTCAAAAGGCAAGGAGGCTGGCGCGGTTGCGGTTTCCTGAATGTCTAAAGGCATATCCATGATGATTCCCACTCCTCAGTTCTCAAATATCCCTATCAAAGGCATTTTGTAGTGCTTTATCAGGGCAGTTTCTCTATTTAAATAAAAAGTATACCATATCAGAGGCAACAAATCAAATTGCAATACAGACATTGACGGAATTTCCAGAAAGTGTTATACTTAGAATATCCTTTCAGAGGAGGAAACTTGATGCGAGTCGTGAGACAAACCCTCGCCCGGTTGGGCATCGTCGGTGAGATATTCGTCTTTCTCTGGCGACGCAAGCTCTGGTGGCTTATCCCCATGGTCACAGTGCTGATCCTTTTTGGATTGCTGCTCATCTTTGCCCAAGCCTCGGCCGTAGCCCCCTTCATCTATACGCTTTTCTAATGGTATCATCGGTTCTGTGCCCGTCGCTTGCGATGTAAGAACGCCGATGTCGCAGGCTAACCATCACTGGAGGTGGGAAAAATGGTAGAGAACATCCATTGGCTAGGTCATGATGGCTTCAGGATTGATGGCAAGGCAACTATCTACGTTGACCCCTGGAATCTCAGCGCCGGGGGTCCCAAGGCGGATCTGATCCTCATCACTCACGATCATCATGATCATTGCTCACCCGATGACGTGGCCAAGATCAGCAAAGAGGACACAGTTATCGTGACCATCGCCGCCGCCGCCCGCCAACTCGAAGGCGATGTACGCGTCGTCAAGGCGGGAGACAGCCTGACTGTGGGCGATACTTCCATCAAAGTCGTACCGGCCTACAATGTGAACAAGCACTTTCACCCCCAATCAGCCGGTCATGTTGGTTTCATCTTCACTGTGGGAGACAAGCGCATCTACCACGCCGGTGACACCGATCTCATCCCTGAGATGGACAACATCCAGGCTGATATCGCTTTGCTGCCAGTGAGCGGCAAGTACGTCATGACCGCTGATGAGGCTGTCCAGTCTGCTCAAAAGATCGGGCCCCAAGTAGCCATTCCCATGCACTACGGCGCGGGTGTGGCCGGTACCATCAAAGATGCCAAACGCTTCCATGACCGCTTGCAAGGAAAGGTAAAAGTCGTCATCCTGCCCCAGGAGTAACCCTGTCCCCAAGCGCATACAGAAAAGGGGTAGTCCCTCCTTCAAATGCGAAAGAAGAAGCCTACCCCCTTCTCGCTTACTCCCTACAAATCTAGATGCAGGAGACACCCGGAGCCGCCTCTCCGATCTCCTTGGCACAGAGTTAGGCTGTTTCCTCCAAGTCCCAGACCACGGGATGTTCGGACTGGGTTAAGAGCAAAGGCCCCGCCTTGCCCAGGATAGTCTCCGCCTTGATGACGCATTTCTTGATGTCCTGCCGTGAAGGTATCTCGTACATCACGTCCAACAAGGTCTCCTCAATGATCGTCCGGAGCCCCCGGGCTCCGGTTTTTCGCTTCAAGGCTTCCTCGGCCGCTGTCTCCAGTGCTTCGTCAGTGAATATCAAATCCACATTATCCAAAGAGAAGAGGCGCTGAAACTGCTTGACGATGGCATTTTGGGGCTCGGTCAGAATGGCGACCATTGTCTCCCTATCGAGGGGCTCGACGCTGACCGTCACTGGCAGACGCCCTACGAATTCGGGGATCAAGCCATACTTCAACAAATCGTCGGGAATGACTTGACGCAATAGCTCAGCCGAAGTCAATTCCCGATTCTTTTGACTCTCCGTCCCCCTGGCGAACCCTATCGCGCCCCTAGCGCCGACCCGTTCAGCTACGATCCTGTCCAGGTCGTCAAAGGCCCCGCCACAGATGCAGAGCATACTGGTGGTATCGAGCTGGATAAAGTCCTGGTGCGGGTGCTTGCGCCCGCCCTGGGGGGGGACATTAGCCAACGTGCCCTCGATGATTTTGAGCAGCGCTTGCTGTACCCCTTCACCAGAAACATCGCGGGTTATGGAAGGGTTGTCTCCGGTCTTGCGAGCCGTCTTGTCAATTTCATCTATGTAGACAATGCCTCGCTCAGCCCGGGCGATGTCGTAATCAGCGGACTGGATTAAGCGAAGGAGAATGTTCTCCACATCCTCTCCCACATAGCCCGCTTCGGTCAGGGCCGTAGCGTCAGCGATGGAGAAGGGGACGTCCAGGATTTTAGCCAGGGTTTGAGCCAGAAGGGTTTTGCCACACCCGGTGGGCCCGATGAGCAGGATATTGCTCTTTTGTAACTCTACATCATCAATCTTGCCCTCAGCTAGTATGCGCTTGTAGTGGTTGTAGACGGCCACAGAAAGGACCTTCTTAGCTCGATCCTGGCCGACGACGTATGCGTTCAAACGCTCATAGATCTCCTTGGGTGAGAGAATTTTATTGGTGAAGAACTCGCGGGGCGGTGGAGGTTGATCTTCTGCCAGGATTTCCTGACACAACTCCACACACTCATCGCAAATAAAGACCCCGTCAGGACCAGCGATAAGACGGTTGACCTCATCTTGTGTGCGTCGGCAAAAAGAGCAGTATTGGGTGTTACCCTGCCTGAATCTAGCTGTCATCCTGGTTTGTTTCCTCTCCTTCATCGTCGGGGCTGCGTAACACTTCATCAACGATGCCGTATTCCACGGCTTCCTTGGCATTCATAAAGTAGTCACGGTCAAAATCCTTGGTCAGGCGCTCGATGCTCTGGCCGGTGTGTCTGGCCAGGAGGTTTTTGATCAGGTCTTCGACCCGCAGCAATTCGTTGAGCTGGATACGGACGTCAGGGGCATAGCCGCGGGCCGCGCCGCCAGCGGGATGCATGTGGATGGTGGCATGGGGCAAAGCATAGCGTTTGCCCTTGTTGCCAGCCGCCAGGAGGACAGTACCCAAACTGGCTGTCCAGCCCACGGCGATGGTGGAGACGGGGGATCGTAACAATTGCATGGTATCATAGATTGCCAGACCAGGATAGATTTCGCCCCCAGGGCAGTTGATGTAGATAGATATTTCTTTCTCAGGGTCCTCGCGGTCTAGAAAAAGAAGTTGAGCCACAGTCAAATTGGCCACCTGATCGTTTATGGGTGTACCCAGGAAGATAATCCTTTCTTTGAGCAGTAGGGAATAGATGTCATAGGCCCGCTCACCGCGCCCCGTGCTCTCAATAACCATAGGAATCAAACTGTTCATCGTGTCACTCCTTTCCAGCAACTCCCAGGGGATGCAGAGAATGCTTTACAAAATAGTGACCCTCCAACGTTCAGTCGGCAGGGTCAGTCTCACTATTATCCGCTAAAAGTTCCACAGCCTCTTCGTCCTCCGTCGGGGGCGGAGGCTCTGCCTCGTCTTCTGAAGCTTGGGCCTCCTCCGGCCTGGCTGTCTCATCCACCTCACTTATCTCAGCTTCCACTTCACCTCTGGCGATGGCCACCAGGCGTTGGAGGGCCTTGTTGGTCAACAGGTCCGAGGCAATGGAACGCCTGTTATCTGGTGAGGAAAAGACATCGCGGGCTTTGTCGGCCTGCTCGCCAAAAGCCGAACTCATGAGCTCGATCTGGGCCCCAACCTCCTCTTCTTCGACTGTGATACTCTCCAACTCGGCCACCTTTCCCAGGGCCAATCCCCATTTCAGGCGTTCCGTAGCCCGAGGATGTAATTCGTCTCGATGTTCTTCTTTGTTTTTTTTGTTTATTTCCAACCAGTTATCGAGGGTCAGGCCTTCCTGACGCCGCAAGGCTCGATCTTGTTCTTCCAAAAGATTGTCCAATTCACGTTCCAGGAGAATCGGGGGAAACTCTATGTGGGCTCTTTCGACTGTGGCGGTCAAGACCTCACTGGAGAAACGGCTCTCGGCCTCTCCCTCAGCCTCAGCCTGCAAGTTCTCACGTACTTTGGCCTTCAGGTCGTCAAAGGTTTCGAAATCGCCGACGGTCTTGGCCAAATCATCGTCCAGCTCCGGCAGCACCAACTCTTTGAGATCGCGGAGGCGGACTTGGAAGTGGCTCTCTTTGCCTGCCAGTTCCTCGTTGGCCGAATTCTCTGGATAGGTCAGGTCAAACTCCTTATCCTCACCGATGACCATCCCCACGATTTGCTCGTTAAAGCCGGGCAAGGGATAAGGGGCCTCGGCTCTCAGGAGGAGAGATCGTTCCTGGTTGCTGAGAACCACCTCCCCTTCGATTGTGCTCTCGATGTCTACGATGGCCTGGTCACCCAGTTGGGCAGGCCGTTCGACTGGCTGCCACTGGCTGTACTCGGCCTGGATGCGCTTGAGAGCGGCTTCGACCTCCTCGTCGGTGACGGTCACTTGGGGCGGTGTGAGCCGCAGTTGGCGGTAGTCCCCCAGTTCAACGATAGGGGCTATAGGCACCAACATCTTCAAAACCATGGGCTCGAACTGGGCGTCCACGAGTTCGGCCTGGGCGAAAGGTTCGATACCCTCTTTTTCCAGGGCTTCCTTGAAGACAGCCTGAAGCAAATCTTCCAAAGCTTGTTGGTAGAGAGCGTCCTTACCAAAGAGGCGTAGCACAACATCGTAGGGGGCTTTGCCTGGTCGGAAGCCGCGAATGTGCTTTTCTTTGGAAATACGCCGTGCCGCACGTCGCAGCTCCTGCTCCACCCGTTCCTCATCCACTTCAATAGTCAATTCAACCTGACAGTTCTCGAGTCTCTCTGCAGTAACTTTCAACCCCTTTTCTCCTTTAGCGCCGTTTGCCGTGGCTTCACCGTTGCCATTATAACACAAAACCCGCTCAGGCGCTAGTTGGGTCCACCGTTACACTTCTGTACGCGGCGACTATTATACAGCAACCTGGGGAAAAGGCAAATGGCGGCTTTTCTTCAGCAGCAGCTTTTTGTCAACATGGGTGAAATCTGTTATAATAGCCTCGTTTGCTGGAACAAGATCCCACTTCTTCCAAAGGATAAACTGAAAAAATGAACCTAACCTTAGAGTCGCTAATTGAAGCTGTACCGCTCTTCAGCCGTCTCTCTGAGGAGGAGAGAGGGGAGATCATCCGACGGCTGCGTCGCCAGGAGTATGACCAGGGCACCGTGATCTTTACCGCTGGCCTCCCTGTTGATGAGATGCACTTGATCGAGTCGGGGTCGGTTGAGCTATCAACCGATGAAGGGGCAGTCATTGGCAGTGTGGGCGCGGGAGGTTTGCTGGGTGATATGGATTTGCTCCTGGGGCGGCCCCGCTCCTTGGAAGCGCAGGCAAGATCAAGCGTTGTGCTATGGACTTTGAAGAACCATGATCTCAATGAGTTGCTGGAGAAGCACCCCTCGCTGGGCATGAGGCTGAGTCTGGCCTTCGGCGCTCCCATCGCCCAGTTCAAGCCTTCTTTGATAGAGCAACGTATCAAGCCTCTCCCTCTCCTGGCCAATCTGGGCCCAGAGGGACTGAGCGCTGTCGTGAACGCGCTAGGCATCAAAGAGTTCCCCCAAGGTGAGTTTCTCTTCCGGAGTGGCACCCCGGCCGAGATGATGTTCATTCTTGAATCCGGCCGCGTCCGCCTACTCCCCACAGGGGTCGAGGTGAAGGAAGCGGGTGAAGAATTGCAAGAGGGAGCCACCTTGGGTCAGACGGAAGTCATCATGGGCGGCTCTTACGCCGCTGCTGCCCAGGCTCAGACCGACGTCATCGTCTGGACCCTGAGCCGCGAGGCCCTCCAGGATCTGGCCACCCAACATTCGGCCATCCAGTCCAATCAGGATCAACTTTTGCAAGCCTATCTGAGCTCGAAAGAGGAGACCCCATCTATCAAAGGCTTGAGAAAGCTCTCGCTTTTCGCTGACTTGCCAGATGAAGCCCTGCAAGAGATAGCTGGACGGTTGCTACTGCGACAGGCCTCGCCGGGCGAGGACATCTTTGTCAAGTGGTCGCCGACCGATGCGCTGCACCTGATCGAATCGGGCCGGGTGGAAGTAGCAGCTCGTCTGGAGGGGGACGACGTGTTCGGCGACAAGGCGCTTCTGATGCCCAAGAAACGGGAGATGACAGTCCGGGCGGCAACCGAGGTCAAACTCTGGATGCTGCGCCGATCTGATCTGGATGAGCTGGCTTTGCGATACCCCAGCGTTGGCGCGGCCTTGCACAAACTCCTCTCTCAAAGCCTGACCAGCGTAGCCCGCTTTGAAAGTGTGCCCCGAATGAAGGAAGCGATCGTTGAAGAAAAGGTTCCGCCGCTGCCTGAAGCTCGCCCTGCCCCGCCTCCAACCCGTCCGCTGCCCGAAGCTCGCCCTGCGCCTCCTTCGGCACCTCCACCACCAAAGCGCCCGAGGTCATTAGGCCTGACGGAAAGGGTGCAAAGTGTGACGCAACGTATCAGAGAGAGTGTTCTGGGGACCGCCCTCTGGCTGGTCTCGCTGAGCACGGGGGGCAAGCTGCGGCTCTTGCTTCTGCTGTTGCTGGTGGCCTGGCTCTGCGGCATCACCATACCGGCTACACTGCTTACTATCCGGTCGGCTGAACGGGGCTGGGCGTCGCTTCTGCCATTGCCGGAGGCCGAGCTGCCCTCGACCCTCCAACCCACGCTGGCCTTGGCGCCATCTCAGCTTATCACCCCAACGTCTATGGCCTCTCCTGCAACCGCCGAGGTGGAGGAGGCCACTGCGTCGCCTGGTGAAGGCGAAGCTTTGGAACCCGCAGCCGCTACTCCTGGCTCGGCGGTCACTCTCATTGTGCCTACGCGGGCGCGCATTATGGGCGATGGCCTGCAGGTAAGGGTTGGCCCAGGGACCGATTACGAAGTGAGGGTCTCTCTGGCAGAAGGTGACGAGGTGGATGTCCTGGGGCGAGACGAGATGGGCGATTGGATAAAAGTCAGTCTGGACAGCGGAGAGGAAGGCTGGGTGGCGGCCGAGTTCGTAGATGTAGGGGGCGATCTGAAAGCGGTTCCGGTGATCACACCGGAACCTATCGCGCCTCCCACAGCAGAGCCGACGCCCACGGCCAGGCCTTTGCCCACGGTTCCCCCCGAGCCCACAGCCGCTCCAACCTCAGCGCCCTCGGTCACGGTGCCCATACCTGCGCGCACCACTGGCGGTGGCCTGCGCATGAGGTCCGGCCCTGGGACCGACTATGAAGTGTTGGATCGCCTGACTGAGGGCCAGGAGATAGACGTGATGGGGCGAGATGAGACGGGCGAGTGGTTGAGAATCAGCCTGGACAGCGGTGAAGAGGGCTGGGTGGCGGCCGAGTTCGTAGATGTGGGTGTCCCTGTGGAAGCTCTGCCGATGGTATCAGGGCCTTCATGAGAAATCCCCCTGGAATGCGGCACGTGAAGGGCCACTCTTCATAGATGAGAGTGGCCCTTTGACATGGGGAAGGCGAGACTTGAACTCGCACGGATTTCTCCACGTGATCCTAAGTCACGCTCGTCTGCCCATTCCGACACTTCCCCATCGCTGTTGACATTATACTATCAACGTCCGGTTTTGGCAAGTGGATGCTCGGATGTCTACCGACGGGGTGGCAAGGAAGCTCTTGCCCACTTGAGGAATTCTACACCAGCCCCAGAAGCTCTGCTAGCTCTTCATCCGACGGCTCGGTGACGATACGCCCCTCGATATCCAGCGTGGGGGTGGAAAGATAGCCCCGGTTCCATTCCCTCACTTTCTCAGCCGCTTGGGGATCATTGTCCACGTCCATGAGGGTGTAGGGGATGCTATGGCGATTCAGGAAACGTCTAGTGCGCACCGTATCTCTGCACCAGTAGGCCCCATAGACCGCGATGCGAGGCCAGGGGCTGTCCTCCTCTCGGATAGGTGGGCTCTCTATTTCCACCGGTTGGTAATCATCGCTCACAAAGAGGTGGCAAATGCAGTGGCCCGCCTCGGCGATATCCCTCTCGTGGCGATAGCAGGGGCAGATGAACTTGCGATCCTGCACGGGATCGCAAGTCCGCTGCTGTCAGGGGCAGTAGGGCCAG
>Ga0180437_10005712_pt1 | contig 16876 bp, 20 predicted proteins | sample SS_ome_4_FD_132410 | JGI IMG/M metagenome (GOLD analysis project Ga0180437, IMG submission 132410) | Hypersaline lake sediment archaeal communities from the Salton Sea, California, USA - SS_3_D_1 metaG | ecosystem: Environmental > Aquatic > Non-marine Saline and Alkaline > Hypersaline >... | reverse complement strand
GCTAGAGCAATTCGAGCCCGATCAGTTCTGGGATCTTCTCGGCCGCAACCGTTCGACTTGCGGCGTTCGTCCCTACATTCGCGGGGCCGCGAACCCTGATCCCGACTGCTTCCTATACGCGAACGGCTCGGGGCTGATCGCATGGTGGATTGGTGAAGACGGCTTTCCGATCCCCGAGCGCTCCGGCGTTCTTCGCTGGTTCGTCCGCTCCGGCGATGATCTGATTTGGGGAGACTCGAAAGAAGAAGTTCAGAAGCTCGCCCCCGAAGTGTGCGACGACGAGCCCGACGCCCCGCTTTCGGTCACGTTCATAGGCGCGAAGATCGACGACAATCCCGCGCTTCTCGCAAAGGATCCGCAATACAAAGGGAAGCTTCTCGCAATGCAGCGAGTTCAGCGAGAACGGATGCTCGGCGGGAATTGGAAGATCAAGCCGTCGGCCGGGCTCTATTTCAGGCGACACTTCTTCGAGTTCGTCGACGCCGCTCCGAAAGACGTCTCGGCTCGCGTCCGGGCTTGGGACAAAGCAGCAACGAAGCCTAGCTCGTCGAACCCTGATCCCGATTGGACAGTCGGTGTTCGGCTCTCGAAGCTTCGCGACGGCCGCTTTTGTGTTGAACACGTCGCCAGAGAGCGCGAAGGGCCGCTCGGCGTCGAGAGACTGATTCGGAACACGGCCGAGAGCGACGGGAAGAACGTCAAGGTCGGGCTCTGGCAAGATCCGGGGGCGGCCGGGAAGGCGGACGCGCAACGCTACACTCGGATCCTGTCTAGCTTCTCGACGAAGACCATTGTCGCCGCCAGAGACAAGATCACCTATGCCGAGCCCGTCTCGTCGCAAGCTGAAGCCGGAAACGTCTTGATCGTCCGGGGGGAATGGAACGAAGCATTCTTGAACGCTCTCGAAGGGTTCCCCGACGCGAATCACGACGACGACGTCGACGCCCTATCGCTCGCTCACATTCTTTGCGATAAGTCGGATCTGGAATCCCTTCGAAGGAGAGCCCGATGGTGAAGCCAGTCGAGAAGGTCAAAGATCTAGCCGAACAGAAGCGCGACGGTTGGGAGAACACGATCACAGCGCTAGGGACTGCCCGAGACAAGTCCGAAGCGGCGTTCTTCCGAAAGGTTCCGCCGGTCATGACGCGGGACCGATACGAAGACCTATTCACGGGCGACGATATGGCGGCGACGCTCGTCGAGCTTCCGTCAAAGGAAATGGTTCGGCAATGGATCACGTTCAAAGTCGACGACGCGGCGAAAGACGAGCGCGGCGGCGACATGGAAGAAGAGAACGCGACCCAAGTCGCCGTCATGCAGCAACTTGACGATTTGAACGCGAAGCAACGGATATATGAAGCCGAAGTTTGGGCTCGCGTCTTCGGCGGCTCTCTCTTGTTTCTCGGAGTCGACGACGGGGCCGAGAGCCTGTCGGAGCCGCTTCAGGAAGACGCGATTCGCTCGTTCAACTTCCTGTCGGTCTTCGACCGCTTCGACGTCATGCGGATCGAATACGATCTCGACATGCAGAGCCCGACCTATGGCCAGCCGACCCACTATCTGATCCAAGACTTGCCCGAAGGCGGGGCCGGAGCCGCGAAGCCGAAGCGGATCCATGCTTCGCGGTTCGTCCGCTTCGACGGAGTCATGACAACGAAGCGACGCAAGGCGAACAACGGGGGATGGGCTGATCCTGTCTACATTCGACTAGAGAAGATCCTTCGCGACTTCGGAATCGCTTGGAAGTCCGTCGGCAACCTGATCCAAGACTTCGCGCAAGCGGTCTTCAAGATGCGGGGGCTTGCGGACGCTATAGCCAGCGACGACGAAGGGCTCGTTCTCTCTCGCGTTCAGGCTATGGATCTTTGTCGAAGCGTCGCGAGAGCGATCCCGCTCGACGCCGAAGACGAAGACTTCATGAGACAGCAAACGCCGATCGCCGGTCTTCCTGAACTCATGGATCGCTTCGCGATTCGTCTCTCGTCGGCCGCTCGTATGCCCGTGACCTTGCTTATGGGAATGAGCCCCGCCGGGCTGAACGCAACCGGAGAAAGCGACATCGTCTTCTTCTATGATCAGATCAAGGCAATGCAGGAAGCCAAGCTTCGAGAGCCGATCAACCGGCTGATCGAACTGATCTTCGCTTCAGCCGACGGACCGGCCGAGCCGGGGGCTTGGTCGTTCGAGTTTAATCCGCTCTGGCAAATGAGCGACAAGGAATCAGCCGAGATCCGCAAGCTTCAAGCCGAGACTGACTCGATCTATCTCGACCGCTCGGTTCTCTCCGAGAACGAAGTCGCCGAGAGCCGATTCGGCGGCGACGTCTATTCGACCGAAACCAATCTCGATCGTGAAATGAGAGACGGCGAGCCAGAGCTTGAAGCGGCGACAGGGGTCGAGAATGTTCAAGACTGACTTCGTCGAGAAGCGCGGTCGCGCTTGGGTCGTCTTGAGCAAAGACGGGCGAGTTCTCGGCCGGCATACGAGCAAGGAAGCGGCCCTTCGGCAACTACGGGCCGTTGAACTCTCGAAGAAGCGGCGGGGCTGACCGTGCCGAGCGTTGTCGCTCAGATCAGAACGGCGAACGCCGTCCGCTCGCTGAAGGGCGAGAAGAAGAAGAAGTTCAGCAAGCCGCCGAAGCCGTTCTCGACACGAAACGCCGAAAGAACCTATCGCTCGAAGCTGGCAAGCGCTCGCGAGCCGTTGTTCGAGTTCGTTCGAGAGCTTCTGATCAGGCGTCTTCCCGAGATAGCCAGAGCCGCCGGCGTTCGCTCCGACGGTCAACTGACGCTCGACGTCGAGCCATGGGTCGACAGTGTTCGCGAACTCATGTCGGACATTCGCGCTCGGTTCGGCGACCAAGTCCGGGAATATGAGCGGATCGCGAGAGAAGCGTTCGACGAGACTTCGGCGAAGAATCTCGCTTCGCTTCGGAAGCAGTTCAGGCAAGCGCTCGGCGTCGACGTCTTCGTGAACGATCCGACGCTCGCCCAAGACGCGCAATCGTTCATTGAAGAGAACGTTTCTCTCGTGACCGGGGCCGACGAACAAGCCATGAAGGAAATCGAGAACATCGTCTTCAGGGGCTATCGAAGCGGGCGTCGCTCCGAGTTTTTGGCTGAAGAGATCGAGAAGCGGATCGGAATCTCGAAGCGACGAGCAAACCTGATCGCAATCGACCAAGTTCAGAAGATCAACGGTCAACTGACTCGGCGACGCCAAACGGATCTAGGGCTTGATCGCTACATTTGGCGAACAGTTCTCGACGAGAGAGTTCGAAAAGAACACCGACGACGAGAAGGTCGGGTCTTCTCATGGGACGACCCGCCGCCCGACGGCCATCCCGGAGAGCCGATCAACTGTCGTTGCTTCGCCGAACCCTATCTCGAAGACGTTCTCGACGAAGCAAGCTCGCCGCCGACGCCAAGGCTTCCGCGTTGAATTGTTCAAAAGCTGGCTTCTAAGCCTTTCGAAGCTCTGACGATCTCGGTTGACACTTTCTCGGCGTTCTTGCAGGTTAATCCTTGACTCGACTCCCAACCTATGACCAAGGCGGCCGGCGTGACGAGTGTTCTTCGATACGACATAGGCGAAACGAGCGGCCCGGTCAGACAAGACAACGGCTATCTTCGATGCGACGCGAAATTGACTCGCGTCGGCGTCTTCAGCTATCGAACTTCAAACGGAATCAGGAAAGAGCTTCGACTTCCTGAAGAAGTCTTCGCCGCCGACGCCGTTTCAAGTTTTCGACTCGTCCCGCTCACGAACGAACACCCCGCCGAGAAAGGTCAGGCGGTCAGGCTTGACGCTTCGAACACTCGGAAATTCCAAGTCGGGACCGTGACCGACCCGACGCAAGCCGGCGAGTTCTTGTCGGCTTCTGTTCTGATCACCGACGCCGGGACAATCGATCAAGCCGAGAAGGGGAAGCGGGAGCTTTCTTGCGGCTATCATTGCGACCTTGAATTCTCGCCCGGCGTGACGAGCGGGATCGAAGGCGTCCCCGACGGTCTTCGCTTCGACGCAATTCAACGAAAGATTCGCGGGAATCACGTCGCGCTTGTCACTCATGGCAGAGCGGGGCGAGAAGCGAGCCTTCGGCTCGACGGAAGCGAAGGGATTCAAGTCAACGACGACGACGATAGAAGCACGGGCGGCCCGGACGGGCTTCCTTCAACTAACACGAAAGGGAAGCAGCAAATGACGAAGATCACGCTAGATGGGGTCGACTTCGAAGTGAGCGAGCAAGCCGCCCAAGCAATCGCCAAGGTTCAGGCGAAAGCGGACGAAGCCGCCGAGAAGTCAGAGAAGGCGAAGACAGAGATCGAGATTTTGAAGGCGCGAGCCGACAAAGCCGACGAAGATCTCGAAGCGTTCAAGAAAGACCATGCGGACGCGACGAGCCCCGAGAAGATCCGCGAGAAGGTCGCGGCTCGACTCGATCTCGAACGCTCGGCCGTGAAGGTTCTCGGTCAGAAGAAAGCCGACGAACTGAAGGTCGACACTCTCGCCGACGACGAGATCCGAAAAGCCGTGATCCTTCACGTCTCGCCGGCCGCGAAAGACAAGCTCGACAACGCCGAGCCTGTCTATATCGCCGCCCGCTTCGACCAAGCGATCGAGAGCGCGAAGCCCGACGACAAGCCGAACCCCGAATTGAATTCGATGAAGGGCGACGCGCTTCCGGGCGATCGAACGGATTCTCTCGCCGCTCGCGAAGCCATGTTGAAGCACAACTTCGAGCGCGGCCGAGCCCCGCTCGCAACTCCGAAGATGTCTTCGGTCAACTAGGGAAAGGATCTCACTATGAGTCAGACGACCTATAACGAGAAAGCCCCCCGCGCTCTCCCTGGGATGCTCGGAGACGTCGGGGCCGATCTTCACATTCGAAGCTATGGGCTTGAAGGCGGCGGCGAGTTCGGTCTTTTCGTCGTCCCCGGAACGGATCCCGAGAAAGAAGTCGCGGTTCCGTCGGTCGGCGGCGTTGTCGTCGGTTGCATTGTTCACCAGCATCCGTTGTACGACGAGAGTCTTTCGGATCTCGCGGACGGCGAGACGGCCCAAGTTCTGACAAAGGGCCGAGCTTGGGTTCAGACTGCCGAACCAGTCGCCCCCGGCGATACGGTTTATGTTGAAGACGCGACGGGCAAGATCAGGAATGACGCGACCGCCGCGACCGAACTCCCATCGTCAAAGATCGAAGCATACGACGCCGGGACAACTCTCGCTCTCGTGAGCGTCAACCTACCATAAGGGGGCAAGAGAACATGACTCGTCGATATTTCATGCTTGATTCCGATCAGTCCGCGTTCTTCGAGCGCGAGCTTGAATTCGTGAAGTCTCAAACCTACGACATCAAATATCCGATGTTGAAGGCTCGGGACTTGATTCCCGTCGACGGTTCAGCCGACGAAGGCGCGACCGCGATCACCTATCAGCAATACGACCGGATCGGTCAGGCGAAGATCATTTCGCACAACGCGAAGGACATTCCCCGCGTTGACTTGAGCGGAAAAGAGTTCACTCGCCCGACGAAGATGGTCGGCGGATCCTACGGTATGAGCATGAAAGAGATCCGCTCCGCCATGATGGCGGGCAAGAACTTGGATCAGCGCAAGGCGTCGAACCTTCGCTTCGCGGTCGAAGAAGAACTCGACGAGATCGCGGCGGTCGGAGCCCCGGAGCACGGGATCCCCGACGGCTTCGTGAACAACGGTTCGGTGAACGTCGAGACGCTAGGCGGCGGCTCGGATTGGGCAACGCTGATCGCTGGCGGGAACAATCGAGACGTTGTCACGCAAATGGAAGCGGCCGTGACGAGAATTCTCGACGCGACGAAGGGGATTCATAGGCCGAACACCATCGTCATTCCCGAGAAGCAATTCTCGCTGATCAGCATGACGCCTTTCGGCGACAACTCCGACAAGACGATTCTCGAATTCGTCTTGAGCCGGTTCGCGGACATTCAAGCCGTGATCCCTTGGTATCGGTTGAAGAACGCGGCCGTCGGCGGCGCAACCGACCGGATGATCGTCTATGAGCGTCGGGCCGACATTCTCGGTCAAGACATCAATCAAGAGTTCATGGTTCACCCCGCCCAAGAACAGGGGCTCGAAATGGTCGTGATCGGGACAGCCGAGACGGCCGGGACCGTGTTCTATTATCCGTTGTCGGCCGATTACACCGACGGGATCTAGAACTCGGGCGAAAGAGAAAGGATCCATGAAATGAAAGTCACGCTTCACCGACTCGGATCAATGGGGCTCATGGGAGCCGTTCAACTTCGACACGGCGAGAACGAAGTCGCCGCCGATGCTTGGGCGAAGGTTGCAGGCCATCCCGTTGTGAAGGAACTTCTTCGGAAGGGCCGCGACGGCGGCGTGACTATCGAGACAAGTTCAGGGGTTCCGATAGCAGCAAAGCCGGTTCCGAAGAAGCCGGCCGAGCGAACGCCGGAGCCCCCGAAACCTGAACCGGCTCCCGTTTCTTCGGACGGCGAGCCGGAATCAGGGGACGAGACGAGCCAGAGCATGAAGGCGAAAGACGTCGTCGCTCTCGTCCGTCAAATGTCACTCATGGAGCTTGAAGCGCTCGAAGAAGACGAAGAACGAAAGACGGTTCTCGACGCAATTCAAAAGAGACGCGACGAACTTCTCGGGGAAGGATAGCAACCGATGGCGGTCACTCCGAGCGACTTCAAGACTCGCTTCCCGGAGTTCGGCCCCATCCCGAACGACCGCGTCCGAATTCATATCGACGAAGCAGCAAGGAACGTGAGCGTCGCGGCTTGGGGACAGAAAGCCGACGACGGAGTTCTATATCTTACGGCCCACTTGCTGGCGGTCTTCGAGAACGACAAGACCGCGACGGGCTCGGGGCCGGTCACTCAAAAGAAGGCCGGGGAAGTCTCGGCGAGCTTCGGCTTCTCCGGGGAAATGCTCGAAAGCGACTATTCTTCGACGAAATACGGCCGCCGCTTCAAGTCGCTTCTGTCAACAATCTTCGCCGCAAGGTGTCTCTGAATGACGCTCACGGTCCGAGATAGGGGCTTGAGCCGAATCCTTCGGGGGCTCCGAAGTCAAAGGGCCGTTCTCGCTCAAGCTGGCGTTCAGGCTGGCGAGAGCCAGAGAGCAGAAGGCGAGATCTCGAACGTTCAACTCGCCGTCGTTCACGAGTTCGGCTCGCCCATAGAGCAGATCCCCGCCCGCTCGTTCATGCGGTCGACAGTCGACGAGCAATCGCGGAAATACTTCCGCCTTCTTCTGAAAGGCGTCCGCCGAACTGTCGACTCTCGCGGTCGCCAGCCTATCGAGACGACGATGGGACAGATCGCCGAAGTCATGGCGGCCGACATAAAGAAGAAGATCCGCTCGAATGTCCCGCCGCCGCTCTCGCCGAAATATGCTCGACGCAAGCAAGCCGCCGGGAAGGGCTCGAACACTCTCTTTTGGTCCGGTCAGCTTCTCAACTCCATAACGCCAAGGGTAGAGAAGCTATGACTCTTTTCGCCGACTTCGCGGACGTGATCGAAATGGCGGCGACCGACGTTCAGGTCGAGCGCAAGCGTCCGGGGACGTATGTCGGCGGCGTCTATCGCAAGTCGACGACGAGCGACGTCTTCACGATTCGCGGCTCGTTCCAGCCGGCGAGCGAAGAAGAGATTCAGCGACTCTCGGAGCTTCAGAGAACCGACGAGAGCTTCGCCTTCTTCACGACCGCCGAGCTTCAGATTGGGGAAGCTGGCAACGTCGAAGAACCCGATCTTCTGACTCATGGCGGGAAGGTCTTCGAAGTCTCGGCCGGCGGCGATTGGTCGCACCTTGGCAACTATCGCAAATATCTGGTGACAGGGGTCGCGCAATGAACGACATCGTCCCCGCGCTAGACTGGCCGACTATCGCCGAAGAACTGCTTCAATGGGCTTGCGACCAAACGGGGATCGCTTGGGCTTGGGCCGATCAAGACGCCCCGCAACCGACCTATCCCTTCGGGCTGATCCGCGTCGTCTCGGGGCCGTTGAAGCTCGGGACCGACGAGATCCGATGGGACGGCGACGAGACTTTGAATCATTTCGGCGTTCGCGAACTGACTCTTTCGTTCGAGTGTCTTGTCGACAAAGACGCCGGCGGGAGCATGGCGGACGAATACAACGCTCATTCTCTGCTTCTCATGCTTCAGTCGAGCTTGCGCCTTCAATCGACGAAGGAGCGCTTTCAGAGAGCGAACGTCGCGGTCAGAGAAGACGATCAGCCGATCCAGAATCTCGACGAGAACGTCGCCGATCGCTGGATCTCGCGGGCTCTCGTCGAGTTCGTGTTCTATACGTCGACAACGCTTCAAGAGACGGTTGGCTTCTTCGAAGCCGTCGAAGTATCTTCGGAAATCAGTCGACCGGACGGAAGCCCGGCCCCTGTTCAACTAGAGAACGAAGTTCTCGAACTCTCGGGAGAGTGAAAGATGGCTTTGAAAGACATCGTCAATGTTCAGATCGTGACTCAAACGAGCCCGCCTAGTCAGCTAGGGTTCGGGACGCCGCTCGTTCTCGGCTATCATGCAGTTTTCCCGGAGCGGGCTCGGATCTACTCCGGCGTTGACGCCATGATTTCGGACGGCTTCGCGGCCGACTCTCTGATCGTTGCGGCGGCGACCGCGATCTTCTCTCAGAGCCCCCGAGTCTCCGAGCTTGTCGTCGGCCGAATGGCGAACGCTCCCGTCCCTTCGTTCAATCTCGTTCCGGTCGCCGAGAACTTGACGACGTATGAAGTCGAAGTGAACGGGGAAGTCGCGAGCTATACGTCGGACGCCGACGCGACAGTCGCCGAGATCACGGCCGGCCTGAAGGCTTCAATCGACCTTCTCGCGATTGCGGGAGTCACAACGACCGATAACACGACCGACCTTGACGTCGAAGCGTCGGCGGGAACCGACCTTTCGGTGACTTGCTCTCGAAGCCTGATCACTCGCAAGGATAACACGCCGGATCCGGGCGTCGTCGCCGACCTGTCGGCCGTTCGAGACACGAACGACGACTTCTATTCGATCCATCCCGTGAACAACTCTCAGGCGATCATTGAAGCGCTCGCGGCTCACGTCGAAACGCTTCTGAAGATCATGGTCGTTGCAAACGGGGACGACGACATTCTCGACGCTCTCTCGACGACTGACGTCGCTTCAGTTCTGAAGGCGGCCGGATATGCTCGAACCGCTCTGATCTTCCATACGAAGCCGAACAAGTTCGCCGGGGCGGCTTGGGCTGGCGATAGGCTCCCGAGCGATCCGGGCTCGTCGACTTGGAAGTTCAAGGATCTGGCTGGCGTCCCTGTCGACTCCTTCACCGAAACCGAACTCGGGGTTCTCGGCGACAAGAACGCGAACTTCTATCATGAAGTAGCCGGCGAGTTCATAACCGAAGAAGGCGTGACAGCGTCGGGCGAATTCATCGACGTGACACGCTTCGTTGACTGGCTTCAGCGACGAATGCAAGAACGGATCTATCGTCTTCTGAAGGTATCGCCGAAGCTCCCCTTCACCGACGCCGGTCTTTCTTCTGTCGGAGCCGAGATCCTGGCTCAACTCAAAGACGGGATCACGGCTGGCGGGCTCGCCGCCGATCCCGAACCGGACGTGACGATCCCGACGGCCGCCGAAGTCCCGGTCGCCGACCGAGCGAATCGGCTCGCGACGGGGTTCGAATTCTTGGCAACTCTCGCCGGGGCGATTCACGCCGTCGAGATTCAAGGGACTGTGACAGTCTAAAGGGGATCGCGCTATGGCTTACAAGCAAAAGCTAGCAACCTTCGATGCTTCCGAAGTCGTTATGTCTTGGGGAGCTACCAAGATCGACGGGCTCGCCGACGGGACGTTCGTCGAAGTCGTTCAAGAGAACGACAGCTTCACCGACGTTTCGGGGGCCGACGGCGAAGTCATGCGGTCGAAGACGAACGACCGCCGCTTCGAGATCACGTTCACGCTCATGCAGTCGAGCGACGCGAACGGTCCGCTTTCGGAAGCTCACAACGTCGACATTCGGACGCCGAACGGCGACGGGATCCAGCCGTTGCGGATCTATGACAAGGCGAGCGGGACCGTGATCTTCGCCGAGAAGGCTTGGCTGAAGCGTCATGCCGATACAGGCTTCGCGAAGGAGCACACTGATCGCGTCTGGGCTCTCCGCTCGAACAACGTCGACGTGAAGATGGCTGGCAATCCGGCGGTTTAGCTTTGAAGGGGCGAGAGCATGAGTCAAAAGGATCTGATCCGAAAGGAGATTGAAGGGGTCGAGTTCGTCTTCACGATGCTTCCGCCCCGCAAGGCTCGCAAGTGGATCAACAAAGCGCTCGGCTTCCTGTCGAACGGGGTCGGCGTCATAGGCGACGCGGCGGTCGCGAAAGGCGTCGACACGGCCCTTCCGGTTGGCTCGGCTCTCGCGAAGGCGATCGAGAGCTTCGAGCCCGACCTTCTCGATCAGTTCATGGATGAGCTAGCCGGTCAAACGACCGTGAACGAGATCCCGCTTTCGGAATGCTACGACACGACCTTTCGGGGACGTCCGGGGCTTCAATATGTCTGGTTCTTGACGGCGGTCGAAGTTCAATTCGCGGATTTTGGTCCCGCTTTGTCCGGTTGGGTAAAACGAAGGTTCGGGGCGGACAAAGCCGAAAAGCTGGCGTCACTGTCCCGAGCAATCTCGACTGGCTGATCTGGCGGCCGGTATTGAAAGGAGTCGCAACGCTTGAAGAGATCGATTGCTACTATGACTTGAGAGATCTTCTCGACGCGAACGAAGCTCTCGACATACAGGACGAAGCCGATAGGCTGGCAATGGAGCGTGATTAGATGGCGATCACAGTTCGAGAACTTATGGTCACGCTTGGCTTCGAAGCGAATCAGCGACAACTGAACAACGCCGAAAGCGGACTGAAGAAGCTCGAAAAGGCGGCGAAGGTCGTCGGGGCTATCTTTGCGACAGGGGCTCTCGCGAAGGGCTTCAACGACATGATCGGGCTTGCCAGCGACGCCGCCGAAGTCGCGAACAAGTTCGGGGCCGTCTTCGAAGACGCCGGCGACAAGACTCAGAAAGCCCTTGACGACATAGCCAAGCGAACCGGGGCGAGCGGGATTCAACTTCAAGAGTTCTCGTCGCAGATCGGCGCAATCGTGAAGCCGGCCCTTGGGAGCGCGAACGCGGCGTCGGACATTGCAAGCGGGATCTCTGAACTCGCTCTCGATATTGCGAGCTTTAACAATCTCGAACCCGAAGTCGCTCTCGAAAAGCTAAGGGCCGGGCTGATCGGCTCTGTCGAACCGCTCGACTCGGTCGGCGTGAATCTCAGAAAGTCGAACATCGATCTCGATAGGTTCGCCGCTCAACTAGGGAAGACCGCAAGCCAGTTGACACAAGGCGAACTCATGCAAGCCCGATACAACGCGATCGTGAAGCAACTAACGGCCCAAGGCTCGCTAGGGGACGCGGCTCGGACTTCTCAGGATCTCGCGAACGCTCAAAGGAACTTACGGGGGCGGCTCAAAGAAGCCGGGGCGTTGCTCGGCGGCTTCTTCCTGAAGTCCGCGAAGGAGTCGACGAACGCGCTTCTCGGGCTCGTGACTCGCGTCATGGACTGGATCAAGGCTAACCGAGAACTGATTCAGCAAGGCGTCGACAAGACGCTGAAGGCGATCTCGCGAGTAGCCGAAGCCCTAGTCGACGTCGTTCGGCTGGCGGTCGAAGGCTGGCGAATGTTCACCGAAGCGCTCGGAGAGAGCGGGGCTCAAATGGCGAACGTCGCGCTCGCTCTCGTGGTTCTGATCGGTCTTCTCGGGCTCCCGACTGTTCTCCTTCTCGCGATAGGAGCCGCGATCTTCCTTGTGATCGAAGATCTCAAAGTCATGGGAGAAGGCGGCGAAAGCGTGATCGGGACGTTGATCGACGGCTTCAAGGGGCTAGTTGAAGAACTCGGCTCTCTCCCGGCCGCGATTGTCGAGTTCTTGTCGACCGCGTTCGACTATTGGGCCGACTTCTTCGGCGATATGTTCGGAGTGTCGGAAGAGACGATCGAAGGGATCAAGGGAGCATTCGCCGCGCTCGCGTCGTTCATAGCTGACACGCTCGGGGCCGCGTTCGGGATCGCGAAGGATCTCGGCGGCTCTGTCATGAAGCTATTCTCGGGCGACTTCAAGGGGGCTCTGAAAGGCGTCGAGAACGCCGTCTCGCGGGCTGGCGGGGTTCTGTTCGACCTTGCAGACAAGACGCAAGCCGGCGAGCTATTCGGCGGGGAAGCTCAAAGGATGGTCGCGGCCGGAATTGCGGCCGAGCAAGCGACCGCGACAGCTAGACCGGGGACGGCGGCCGTTGCAGCCGGAGCGCAATCGGCACAAGTCACGACGAACGCGACGATCAACGTCACGGGCGGACCGGGACAGAGCGCGGAAGCAATCGGCCGTGGGGCTATGGATCGAGCGAGCGAACTTCGAGCAAAAGACGAACGGCGGGCCGCGAGCTTCGCCTTCAATCCGGGGGCGGCGTAGCCATGGCGTTGACTGAACTCGTCTTCGGAGCCCCGACGCTAGCGAAAGTCGGCGTCGTCACGTTCGACGCTTCGGTTAGCGAGCAACACGGGAAGTCGGCCGACGTGACCGAATTCCCCGTCGAAGACGGCGGGACCATTTCGGATCACATTATCCTTCGGCCCGATACGCTTCAGATCAACGGCATAGTGACCGACCATCCCCTTGTCTTCCTTGCTTCCCTGAACGCACCTTCGCCGCTCGACGGGGATCTGACTTCTGTCAATGAACGGGCAAAACTGGCCTATGCAGAGCTAGAGCGGATCATGGCAGAAGGCGAAGCGGTCGACGTCGTGACGAGCTTCAAGGAATACACTTCGATGGCGATCGAATCGCTCGAAGTTACTCGCGACGCCGGTCGCGGTAACGTCATGGACGCAACGATCCGGCTGAAGCAGATCCAGAAAGCGACACTTGAGACGGTCGAGATCCCGGAGCCCGAGACGCCTTCAAACCGGGCCGTCGTCGACAAAGGGAAGAAGCCGCCGAAGCCGGCGACAACTCAAACGGCCGAAGCCGCTCGGGGCCGAAGCCTTCTGTTCGGGGGACTTTCAGGATGAGCGTTCTTAGGCTTCCGGTTGACGGAAACGACGCGAACTTCGACGTCCGGTTCGATCTCGACGGGGCCGAATACCGTCTCGGGCTTCGCTTCAACGACCGGGATCAATCCTGGTTCTTCGATATGTTCGATATCTCCGGGACGCTGATCCGCTCCGGCGTGAAGCTCGTCCCGAACTTCCCGTTGAACCGCCAGATCGCCGACGAGATAGCCCCGCCCGGCTTCCTGCTTCTCGTCGACACTCGACCGGACGACGAGCGAGCCCCGCCGAATCAGAGTGAGCTAGGGACCGAAGTTCTTTTGACCTACGTCGACGAAAGCGAGCTTTAATAGTGGCTGAACTGTTCAATCGCGACTTCTCGGTTCAGATAGGGCCGCGATTGATCCGGGCTCGCCCCGAAGAAGACGACGTCGCGAAGCCGACGCTTCGAGTCTTCTTCAAGATCGAAAAGTCGCTCGCCAAGGCTCCGAACCAAGCCGAAGTAACGATCTACAACTTGAGCGACGACAGTCGTTCAGCCATTCAAGAGAAGGGGGCTTTCTGCATTGTCGAAGCCGGATACGTGGGCAACGTCTCGCAACTCTTCACGGGCGATCTCACGTTCGCTTCGACGAAGAAGGTCGGCGTCGACTGGATCTCGACCTTCCAGAGCGGCGACGGCTCGAAGCAATACCGAAGCTCTCGGATCAATGAGTCATTCCCGAAGGGAACGAGCCTAGCTCAGATCATGAAGCGGGCGTCGACCGTTCTCGGCGTCGACCTTGGGAACGCCGTCGAGAAGTTCAACGAAGGGAACTTTCGAAAGGGCTTCGAAGCCGTCTCTCGCGGGATGGTCCTTCAAGGTCGAACGAGCGACGAGATCGAAAAGCTTCTGAAGTCGGCCGGCTTCAAATGGTCGATCCAAGACGGAGCCCTTCAAGTTCTCAGGGACGACGAGACGACGGAAGACGAAGCGATCGTTCTCAGTTCAGGGGCCGGGCTCGTCGAGTCGCCTGAAGTCGGGGAGAAGGGGATCGTCACGGCGACGTCGCTTCTTCAGGGACGGATCCGGCCGGGGCGTTCGGTGAATATCGAGAGCCGGGAGCTTTCGGGCTTCTTCAAGGTCTTGTCGGTCACTCATACGGGCGACACTTGGGACGCAAAGAACTGGATCACTCAACTTGAAGCGAAGCCGCTATGACGACGACTCGAACGCCAGATCTTGCCGAACTTCTCGAAGCCGTTCAAGCGGACTTGCAAAGAAGAATGCACGTCGCGATCCCCGGCCGCGTCGAGAGCTACGACAGCGAGAGCCAAACGGCCGACGTTCAACCTATGGTGAACGAAGCGTTCGTCGCCGACGACGGGACCGAAGTCGTCGAAACAATGCCGATCGTTCAAGACGTCCCCGTCGTCTTCCCAAGGGGCGGGGGCTTCTTCATTTCGTGGCCATTGCAGAAGGGGGACTTCGTTCAGCTTCTCGTGAACGACCGTTCAGTCGATCTCTATCGTGAAAGCGACGGCGGGCGTCCCGTTGATCCGGTTCTCTTGCACCGAAACGACTTGACCGACGCGGTCGCGTTTCCGGGATTCTACCCAGCCGGCGACCCGATCGGCGACGTGAGCGACGATCGACTCGTCATAGGAAAGGACGAGTCGAGCGCTCGGATCGAGATCGCGAACGACGTCGTCGAAGTCACGATTGATGGGGGAGCGACTTTCAGGCTCGAACACAAAGACGGCGAAGCTTCGGCCGTTCTCGGCTCTGGCTCTGTCTCTGTCGCTATCGCCAACCATTTGGAAACGCTCTATCAGAACTTGAAAGGAATCTTTGACGCTCACGTTCACCCGACAGGGGTCGGCCCGTCCGGGCCGCCGGCGACTCCCGCCCCCGTTTGGGATCCTGCAATAGTATCGACGAAGCTCACGATCCCGGACGGTTGATCATGGTCATGAGTTCGGCAACGCTCGCGAGCGAGCTTCAAAACTTGACGCCCCGGATCGACGAGCCAGGAGCGGCCGAAGCTCTCGCCGAAGCTTATCGCGTCTTTGCTCTCGACGCGGTCGGGAACGGCGTCCCGATTCTTCCGGCCGGACCGGACGCCGGAAAGCTCGCAATGATCCCGGTTCTCGCCGGAATGAGCCAGCCGGGGGCGGGGGCTCTCAAGATCGAACAAGGGGTTCGCGCTTTCTGGCTGGCGGCGGCCCTTCCCGCTTTCTTCCCCGGCTCGATTGCGGCTCTTCCGCCGCCGACGGTCGGGCTTGCGAATTCCCTTCAACCTGTCTTTGATAGCAACACGAGCGGCGGGGCGACTCTTGAGCAAGCGGCCCAAGCGGTCGCCGCCGTCATGTATGCGAACGCAATCGTCGGGGGGACGGTAACACTTCCCGGGCCGGCGACGGGGCCGATCCTATGAGCGACATTCGACTCGACGCAACCGGCGATCTAGATATTTCGACCGGGGATCTCGTGATCGTCGAAGGCGTTCAGGCTGTCGCGCAACATTTGAAGATCCGTCTCGGGTTCTTTCTTGGCGAATGGATGCTCGACCGCCGGATCGGTCTTCCCTACTATCAACAAATCCTGATCAAGAACCCGAAGACGGCGGTCGTTCGAAACTTGTTCAGGAAGGCGATTCTCGACACTCCGGGGATCGTTTCGGTGAACGACCTTCTCGTCGACTATAGTCCCGGAGCAAGAACGCTCGACGTCTCGTTCTCGGCGAAGACCGACGGCGGCGAGAACCTAACCTTCGACGAAAGGTTCATTCTATGACATTCGGCGTCGTCCCTGAAGGGTTCTCTCGGAAGCTGATCGACGATTTGCTCGCCGACATAGAGAACGACCAAAGAACGAACATTTCTGCCCTTCTGAACCTTCTCCCTTCGTCGGTCTTCGGGCAAATGAACGGGATCTTCGCCGACCGCTTGCGCGAGCTATGGGAAGTCGCCGAAGCGACCTATTCGGCGTTCAATCCAGATCAAGCCGAAGGGGCGGCTCTCGACGCTCTCGCCGCGATCACGGGGGCGATTAGGCTTGCGGCGACCCGCTCTCTTGTGTCACTGTCCGTTGAACTCGAAGCCGGAACGACTCTCACGGTCGGCCGGCTCGTCGCTTCGTCTGTCGACGGGGCTCAATTCCAGACAACCGAAGAAGTCACGAACCCAGGGCCGGGAACGGCGTTTTTCCCTGTCGCGGCCGAGTCGGTCGACACGGGACCGATCGCGGCTCCGGCTGGCGTTCTCACGGTCATTTCGACGCCCGTCGGGGGCTGGCTCTCAGTGACGAACCCGCTCGACGCGGATCTCGGTCAGAACGTCGAAGCCGACGACGACTTTCGCGCTCGTCGAGTCGAGCTTCTTCGGACGACGGGAGCCGGGACGCTCGAAGCTATCCGGGCGACGGTCCGAGCGGTCGAAGGAGTCTCGGCCGCGTTTATCTTTGAGAACACGACCCTAGTCACTGATCCTTCGGGGCTTCCCGGAAAGTCTTTCGAAGTCGTCGTCGCTGGCGGGACGAGAGAAGCAGTCGCCGCCGCAATCTTTGCGGCGAAGCCGGTCGGGATTCAGAGCTTCGGAGAACTGTCGGAAACCGTGATCGATTCGCAGGGCTTCGCGAATGAAATCGGGTTTTCTCGGCCGACCGGGAAGCTTGTCTTTGTCGATCTAACCGTTCAGATCGATCCATTGACCTATCCGGTCGACGGCGACGACCAAGTGAAGGCGGCGATCGTTGCAGAAGGCGACGAGCTAGGGATCGGCGAGAACGTCGT
>Ga0180437_10005710_pt1 | contig 16882 bp, 26 predicted proteins | sample SS_ome_4_FD_132410 | JGI IMG/M metagenome (GOLD analysis project Ga0180437, IMG submission 132410) | Hypersaline lake sediment archaeal communities from the Salton Sea, California, USA - SS_3_D_1 metaG | ecosystem: Environmental > Aquatic > Non-marine Saline and Alkaline > Hypersaline >... | reverse complement strand
GTCTTGGCGCCACGCTGAAGAACGACACCAGCCGCGCTGCCGTCAGCAGCCACCACATCAGGACGCAGCGCAGGTGACGCACCACCACCCATCGCACCCTGCAATGCAGCCCTGATGCGCTGGTGGTCCTGGGCGCTCTTGCGCTTGTGGCATCGCCTGCACAGGGCCTGCAGGTTTCCCCAGGTGTCATCGCCACCCATCACCCTTGGCACTATGTGGTCCACATCAGTGGCTGGTGCGCCACAGTGCTGGCATGTCGAATGGTCACGCTGCATGATGCGCTTGCGCACCCTGTTCCACACACCAGTGCGGCCATCATCCAGCAGCGCCATCAGCCCACCAGCCTGCGCACACTGATGGTGATGGCTGCTTCCACAGGTGGCAGCGCTTCCATGATGGCTGCCTGTAGTGCGTCAGTGTCAGCCTGTTGCAGCTGCACACCATCGTCACCCAATGGGCGCACATCCACCACGATGCGCAGGCCACTGAAGCTGATGCCATCGAATTCAGCGCCCATGGGCCATCACCATCGCCCTGTCACCGGAATACCACAACAGGCAGGTGGAATCACCCATGGTGTGGCCACCAGGCCGCGTGCCACAGTTGCTGTGCATCCCAGTGTGGCCGCGTGGCCTGTGACACACCACCGTTGCCGACACCTGCGAGGATGGATGGGTGGCCAGCGCGTGGCAGCAGCCAGCATGGTCGCCAGCTTCCAGTTGGCTGATTGCGCCGTCAGGCACCCTGCACATCCTTGGGCTTCCTTGCTTCCAGTTGGGTCGTCAGGTCAGTGACCTGGGCCTGCATCGCTGCCAGGTCAGTCGCTGCAGTGTCGATGACAGTCTGCAGCCCTGCAGCCATCCTGTCACGCTGTTCATCACGCAGGTCCATCAGTTCACGCATCGCCAGGCCGGTGCCTGCGCTGGACATGATGAAGCCAGCGACAGCACCCAGGACAGCTGCACCGCCCAACATCAGTGCTTGCTTCCACATCATTGGTGTCCCTTCAGGAATATGTCATCCCAGGGCAGCCCTGGGTCATTCGGGTCAATCAGGCGCACATCAGCCCTGTCGTCGCGCTGCGCCATGCCTTCAGCGTCCAGCGCCCGCGCTTTCCACTGGTCGCGGTCAGCCACCAGTTCAGCCACATAGGGCCTGATGGCCATGCCCAGCGCCACCATGGTGATGACCACCACCAGGAAGCTGGTGAGTATCCACAGTGCGACTGTCATGGCCCTGTTTCCAGGTCGAACATCGCAGGCTGCAGGTCAGGGTCGATAGCAGGCGCTGCTTCCACCCAGGGCGACACTTCACGCACCATCACCCTGTAGGGCGCTTCAGGTGCGTAGAACGTCCCAGGATGCATCGCTGCATGGTGGTCACTGTCCAGGACAGCCTGCCGTGCCTTGCGTTCATCCTTGCGTTCACGCAGGTGGGCACGATGACCAGGCGCAGGCCAATGGGCGCAGGCTGTCGCCCATTCAATCGCCATGACGATTCATCCAGTCATCAGCGCGACCGGCAGCGCACAGGACTGCCATGCCGATGGCGCCCACGACGCCACCGAATGCGAAAGCCACCATGGGGATGGCCCAGTAGATAGGCATGCGTTCATTCCTTTCCACGCGTGCATTGGGCGACGATAGCACACAGCCCACCGGATTGACTCCAGGTGGGCTGTGGGCCAGCTGTTGCACGCGGTACTGGGAAGCATCGCCAGCTGAAGCTGCCACGATAACAGGCCACAAACAGAAGGACGCCAGCAGTGCTAGCGTCCTTCCGCGTGATGTCTATTTCGACTGTCCCAGCATAGTGGCCCAGGCGCACCCTGCGCACTTCTGCCAGGCAATCCCCTGGTCATCCTGTCTGCTGGCACGCGCCCGCGGTCCTCCACCGGCACCACCCAGCTGTGACTGCCCTGCTCGTTGGGTTGGGTAACACAGGTGAATGTTCCGCGATGCCTGGCACTGCGACCGTTGGCACCCTGCTGTATCGGAAACGCGCGGCATCAGTTGATGGGCACTATCTGGAAGTGGCCTGCTGTGAAGGCAGGCGCAGCTAGTCCAGGGACTGTGGGCAGGCCTGAACACATAGGGCCTGTTTGGTGACGACAGCAGCACACTGCGCGTGGGTTACAGGTGGCGCAGCACCAGCGATGCAGGACCGTGGGCCATGTCGGGACAGCATGGGTCAGATATGTCGCGCCTGGAATCAGTCAGGTGGATGGGTGCGACCCAGCAGGTAGGCAGCCCACAGGACGCCAATGGTGATGAAGCCTTCAGCCAGGTCAGCCCTGTAGACAGTCCCTGCGCCCACCATCAGGACGATGATGAATGCCAGCAGGTCCCTGTCCGTGGGATTCACCGAATGGGTCCTGTGGCGCCAGCAGGCAGGCTGTGGGTGTGTGGCTGCAGGCCGCCACCGCCACCTGCAGCCATGCTGTTCAGCTTGGCGCCATGGTCACCAGTCACTATGCCGTTCGTCACTGCGATGCCAGTGACCCTGGCCACTTCAGCGATGGTGCCTGGTCCCAGCTTGCCATCCATGTCTGCCCGGCCACCAGCATCACGCACCATGCCCTGCAGGACCTTCACATTGTCACGCCAGGCTGTGCGCCCATTCCCTGATGGGCTGCTGTAGCCATCCGTTTCGTACATCGGCCACATAGGTGTCCCTTCCGTAGTTGGTGGTGGTGCTGGTGCAGGTGGATTGTCGCCAGTGGCGAGCAGGTATACGTATTCCAGGTCAAGCACACCAGTGTCCCAATGCGTGTTGCCTGGGACCGCGCCGTGGGCTGTCAGCCCACTGAATGCTGCGTACTGGCTGGGTGTCAGCCGGTATGGGCTGCTGGTGCCGTACTTCCAGCCACCTGCAGGTTGGATGGTGACTTCCAGGCCCACCCATCCTTCAGCCACCAGCCAGGCAAACAGGGCTGCCAGGTCAGCGTAGTGCTGGCCTGTGAAGTCGCCCACCCAGGTGCCTGTCGCTGGTGCCGCATTCCGGTCGCTGTAGGCCAGCATTTCCACCTGGATGGCTTTGCAGTTCCAGTGGCCACTGCTGTGTCCCTTCATGGTGCCCACATACCTGTTGAATTCAGCCAGCTGCGTCCAGGACCTTCCGCGAGGGTCATACACCAGGTGTGGCGCTGTGTCGCCGTTGCTGAAGCCTGGCATGCCGACAGTCTCAGTGGTGTGCAGCACCAGGGCTGTGCTGCCATCGCCGTGGGTTGGCTGTGGCCCGTAGGTGGTGGCGCCACCCTTCCAGGTCGCTGCTGGGTATCGCAGGGACCGCATCAGGCACCTTCCAGTGCTGCCAGGCGCGCTTCCAGGTCCTGGACTTTGCGCACCAGGGCAGCCACCAGTGGCCTGACGCTGCCACCCTGGTCCCAGGTGGGCGATGTCATCACTGCGCCCATCTTGCCGTCCTGCATGATGGAATGCACCGTGATGTCGTCGATGATGTCGCCTGCTGTGGCTGCTGTCAGTTGCACCTGGCTGTCAGCCAGGTCTAGGTCAGGGTCATCTTCGGCCATGACGACTGGGCTGCCACGATATAGCTGATTGTCACTGGGCACTGGGCCTGATGAAGCGTCCCACACAGCGTCAAAGTCCGGTGTAAGGGTGCCACCTGAACCTGTCACATAATGGATTCTGTTGCCGGTGTTCCCTGTCAGGCGCACGATGTTCTTGGGGTTGGTGTAGGTCTGTGTCACATCCAGCTGGGAACCGAATTGACTACCGGCGAAGGCATCCACTGCGCCAATCTCCACCCTGCCAACAGGCAGGATGGTGACCCTACCGGCACCGTTCTGGCCGTTGGCGCCCAGGCCCACATAGCCACCACCTGTGCGCAGGTAGTTGCCCACCATCTCCACAGCGAATGACCCTTGGGTGCCAACGCTGCCGATGTCGCCAATCTCCAGGATGGCAGTGGACCAGGGCACAGCTACGCCAGGGCGCAGGCCACCAGTGAATGCGCCACCAGCCAGGCCCATCCGATTGTTCAGCAGTGCCAGTTCCTGGCTGGAACGTTTCAGCTGCAACACAATCAGCCCGTCGCCTGCGCCATCTTCGATATCCACCTGGTAGCCACCATCGCCCAGTATCTGGTGGGTCACCCAGCCAGCGCCTGGCCTGCGCCACTGCGCCATGCCACTGCTTGCGCGTTCCACCTGCTGGAAGGTTGACAGTGGCTGGGACTTGTCACCCAACGGCAGCCAGGCGCTGCCGTCCCACACCTTCAGGATGCCTGGGTCATCCAGCCACACCACTTCACCCAGGTCAGGGAAGGGCTGTGACGCTTCCAGGGCTGTCTGGTCCTCATAGTGCTGGATGGTCCTGCTGCTGACCAGGTTGCCCCAGGCCGATTCAACAGGTTCGCCAGCCACCACCGCGGGAATCTCAGGCATGGGTCAGTCCTTTCGTCATGGTTGCACCCATTCTGCTGTCAGCTGCCACCGTCGCATCAGGTTCGTTCCCTGCAGTTCGTTCCTGAATACGTCCAGCTGCAGCGTGTTGGCGCCACTGAATTGGTACAGCGTCGTGGTTGACAGTGCCACGCGTTGGGTGGTGCTGATGCTGCCGTAGGTGCGTCCCTGCATCTCAGTGATGGGTGTGCCGCCACCAGTGCGCGCGCGAAGTATCACTGTGATGTTCGCACTGGTGGATGATTCCATGAAGCCTGCCTGGGTGACGCGCCACAGCCCAGCCTTGGCAATCGTCAGCCGTGGTCCCAGGTTCTGGCCTGCACCGCTCAGGGTGGTGCTGTCCACAGGGTTGCCGGTCGTCACGAACAGCTTGGGCCACTGTTCGACAGTCTGGAAGCTGCCACCGGCACGCGACTGCAGTAGCACAGTGTCGCCAGCACCCACCAGGCGCCAGTCCTTGGTGTTGTCGGCAGGGTCAGGGCGCAGCCAATACCCTTGGCTGTCGCCGTACATCAGCAGCGACTGGTAATTGACCCTGGCGATGGGCAGCCATTCAGCGCCGTTCCACAGCAGCGCTTCACCGGTGTCATCCAGGTAGGCCAGTTCACCAGGTGCAGGGAAGGGCGACTGGCTCGCGAGCTCGCTGCTGTCTGCGTAGCGTTGCAGCACCCTGTCCCTGATGTCGTTGCCCCACGACGACGCCACAGGCGTCCCACTGACCACATCAGGAATTTCAGGCATGTCCGAATGTCCTTCGGTCAATGGCACCGACTGCCGTACACCAAGCAGCGCCGGCAGGGGGTTGCGCCGAATATCGTTCGCTCATAGGGGGTCCTGACTGTCAAAGCCTTCGTCAAAGCCATCAGTGAATGCGGCTGGCAGCAGTGGCACATCGAAGTCAGCTGAATCCACGCGCAGCGACACCACCCAGTCGCTGGCGTCAATGCTGTGTTCGATGGCCTGCACGAAGTAATCGCCTGTGTAGGACCACTGGCCTTCACCCTGGGTGCGTATCTGGACCCTGATTAGGTCACCCAGTTCCACGTTCAGCAGCTGGGTCACACCTTCAGGTGACAGTGGCACCAGGTCGATGGATTCCAGCCTGGACCTGTCAAAGCGATAGGCAGCCAGGAACCTGTCAGCGATGGTCTGCACCTGGGTGTCGTTCTGACACTGCAGGTCAAAGCGCGTGTACGTCCTGGGACCGTACAGGCTGATGGATTCATCACTGGTCACGCGGTATTCAGTGCCACCGACCCTGGCCATGCGCACATCGCCATAGATACGTTGGCTGGACCAGTCAGTGTCAGCTGACAGGACCTGCAGGGCTGCACCCACCTGGCCCACAGTGAACTTGGGTGGCCCAGCTAGCTTGTCCACCAGCCAGTCCCTGTTCCTGAACGTAGGCACACCGTTGGCTGCAATGAACATGGCGCCACCTTCAGCTGTCGCTGCTGCTTGCATCTCGCGCCACCTGGACTGTGCCAGGTCGCTGGAAGCCATGGTGTGTTCACCTGTTTCGATGTCGCGCCAGGTGGGTGCGTCAGGCCAGTTGCTGACATCCAGAATCTGCAGGACGCGGTCGCTCGTCAGCTGACCTGCCGGTATCGGTGTCTCCAGGGCAGGTGGGTCGTCAATCTGGAACCTGGCACCAAAGTCCAGGGACTGGAACACACTGTCAATGCCAGCTGCGCCCTTGGTGTAGATATCTTCCATGGTGTCAATCTGGCCAGTCCACAGTGGGACCCATGGGCTGTCATCGTCAGTGCGTTGCCCCAGGACGCGCAGCCACCTGCCAGGGCGCAGCGCCACAGCGCCAGGTGGCCTGCTGGCGTCCGGTGTGAATATGCCATCCTGATTGTCAAAGCGCACCCGCGAGGTTCCCACCCTGAATTCCTGTTCCCACCTGTCGCGCCCGCGCCTGGTGCCAACGTCGATGACCCTGCTGGTTACGTCCACCCAGCTGGGCACGATGCCGCCCCACACACCCTTGGTGTCCCACAGGGCTTCATTCGGGTCCGGTGCCCATATCGCTGTGGATTCCCCACCTTCAGTCAGTCCCAGCGCCACTTCCACTGCAAAGCGAACGATGCCGCCAAGCGTCTGTGGTGTGCTGAATATCTGCTGGCTCATACATCGCCCTGCGTGTTCGCTGCGTAGGGCAGTGGTCCCTGGGTGCGCTGATACACGCGCAGTAGGTCCACAATCTGTGTGGCTGTCTCGTAAGGGTTGGACAGGCCAGCGTTCACTGTGATGTTGAACACCTGGCCACCGGCACCGCCACCTGCCTGGGCGCGCTGCTGGGCAGGTGTCAGGACCTGTTCACCGCCATGGACCACTGCCAGCTGTGGCTTGCCGACAGGACCACCCACCATGCCGCCAGTGGCGAAGCCAGGCAGCCTGGACAGCAGTGACCTGCCCTTGGACACCACACCGCCAATCTTCGACAGCAGGCCACCCACAGCCCTGCTGACACCACTGATGGGTCCCAGGATGCTGTTGATGGCATCACGCATGCGCTGACCCATCCTGGCAGCGCCGTTGCCGACGCCAAACATCATGTTCACCAGGTCAGACAGGAACCTGCCGACACTGCCGATGAAGCCTGATGCGTTCTGTGCCCAGTGCTGGAACTTGGCCAGGTTCCTGCCGATGGCAGCACCCACCGATTCCAGGCCGTTGATGGTCCACAGCAGGGCACTGTTCAGGGCGCCCCTCAGCACCTGGACAGTCTGGCCAATGGCTTCCTGGCCATCCTTCATCTCAGCGTTCAGTTCATTCTGCTTGGTAGCGCCGGTCGCCATCGCTTCAGCCAGCGCACCTGTTTCGTCGCCCAGGGCTTCCTGAATCAGCGCCAGGATTGCTGCTTGCTTCTCCTGGTTGGTCAGCATCTTGGTGGATTCCTTGCCCGTCATCTCCAGGGCCTTCTGTTCAATGGCCGCAGCTGACAGCTTGATGCCGTAGGCCTCAAGTGGGTCAAATTCCCCACGAAGTGCAGCCTGGAATGCTCCCAGGACTTCAGGGCTGGAATCCAGGGCACCGTTGAATGCTGCGACATCGCCAGCCATGGTGAACAGTTCCTGGCTGAACTTGGCTGATTCTTCCTTCGACATGCCCTGCTGCTGGGCCAGCTGTCCGGTGGTCAGCAGCATCTTCTGCATCTCGTATTCAGCCAGGCCCAGGGCTTTGCGCTGGTCCTCCAGCGCCGACACCATCTGTGGGCCTGCACCCTGGAATGTCTTATCCCATGACGACCGCACCAGGTCAGCAGTGTCAGCCAGCTTTGCGCCCTCCAGCGCCCAGGCGCTGATGCCTGCCAGGGCAGCACTGCCTGCAAAGAAGGTGGCAGCCCTGCCTGCAAACTTGCCAAAGCTCTTGTCAGTCCTGGCAGCGTCGTCACCGAAGTTCCTGGTGGACTTGCTTGCCTTCTTGGTTTCAGTGACCAGCTTGCTGGCATCAGCCAGGTAGCGCACATATACCTTCGCGTCAGCCATGGGTCACAGCCCTGCCTTCCTGAAGTCAGCTTCAGCAGTCCGGTCGAACGTGATGGCCAGTTCCCTTTCCATGTTGGGCAGGTCCTGCTTGATGGTCCTGCCCACCACTTTGCCTGACAGGGTGCGCTTCACCCTGGCGCCAAACACGCGTCGCTTCATGGACTTCTGTGGGACGCGCCTGCCGAACACAGTGTGGAAGGTGGCGCCGAATTCGGCAGCGATGGCTGTGCCGCCGCGTTCGATGGACACTGCAGGGTCGCCACCGCGGTTGGCTGTCCAGTCATACGCTTCAGGTTCGCGCTTGTATCTCCCTGACGACCCTGGCCTGGTCATCACCGCACTGGCAGCCTTGGTGGAATGGCTGCGCGCTGCGTCCTCCAGGACTTCAGTGCCAGCTTCAGGTAGCTTGGTGCGCAGCCTGTTCAGGGACGCTTGCAGCTTCTGCAGGTCCCTGCTGTTCATTCCAGACTTCATCGCCATGGCGTCACCCTACCTGGTGGAAGGGCGCAGCCCTTATGCAGCTGGCGTGTAGGTTGGGTCGCCGTCGCCTTCCAGGGTGCAGGACCAGCTCCAGTTGCCTTCAGCATCCGCGTCCATGGTGAGGTTCGTCACCACAGCGTCACCGCTCAGGATGCCACCGTCAGTGGCTTCACCCTGGGTGCCAATCTGGATGGACCAGGCCACCGGCACTGTCTGTGCCTTGATAGCCCACAGGTCGCCAGCTGATTCAGCTGCCAGGTGGCCACTTACGTCGATGCTGTAAAGCGACTGGCCTGCGATGGTGCGCCGGTACCTGGTGCCAAAGGTGGGCTTGGGCACCGCAGTCTGGTCGTCGCTGTAGCTCGTCACCTGGCCAATCAGGGTGACATCAGTGCCGTTCAGGGATATTTCGGTCATGTAGCCTGGGATGAATGTCTGTGACATCAGCTTTGCCTTTCAGTGAGTAGGTGAAGGTCCATCACAGCCATCAGCTGCATGCTGCCTGCTATTTCAGTGGTGTCTGGCTTGCCCAGGGCTGACCACTGGCCACCCAGCTGGCCAATGCCCGATTCCACCAGGGTGCGGACAGATTCCATGAATTCAATGGATGACTCAACAGGTGCGCGATGGGCGACAATGGCCAGCTGGAAGTTCCACTGCACCACACCTGCCCTGCTTCCACCCATGGTGGCAGGTTCACACCATGGGTCATCAGGGACCAGGACCAGGGCAGGGACCTGGGTGATGTCCTCAGGGTGCCCGTACACCTGGACGCCAGGCCACACCGGTGTCACTGCGTCAGCGATGACTGTGGCGATGTCGTCACGCACACCCATCAGGCGATTCCCCAGGTGACCTTGTAGCCCAGCGCCAGTGGATGCCTGCGCAGCACCCTTTCAGTGATGTTGGCGATGTCCAGGCTGCCCAGCCAGGCGTCGCTTCCACCCTGGCCAAAGGGCGCGTCAGCTGCCTTCCAGATAGCGATGGATGCGTCCAGCGCCCATTCCTGGATGGCGACAGGGATGCCTGCAATCTCAGGGTTGGCGCCAGTGTCAGGGAAGCTGCGACCGTTTACCTGGTCGATGGCTGTTTCAGCTGCCACTATCGCAGTGGTCAGGGCAGCGTCGCTTTCAGTGTTGGTGATTCCCAGCCTGGCTTTCACAGCGTCCAGGGTGGTGTACCTGGGCGTCGTCGCCAGTGGGTCCACAGGGCCATAGGTGTATTCAGTGGTCATGCCGGTGGCGCTCCTGTTGTGCGCATGGACACCAGCTGCAGTGGCAGGTCGTCATCGTTGGTCAGGTTGCGCACAGACATGCTGACAGGTGGCGCCACTGATACGTCGATGGGGTCACCTGAAACGATGGACACAGACAGGGCATCAGTGGTGCTTGCTGAATCCACCACATAGGTGGGCAGCTGGATGACGCCAGCGATGGTGAAGGCGAATTCCCAGGTGACGTTCCCAGGGTCAATGGTGACGACACCAAGCAGTCGCACTGTCCTGGTATAGCCAGCAGGGACCACCGTGGTTGGCCAATCAGCCAGGTAGTCATACTTCAGGTGCCCGTTTCCGTCCTGGCGCCAGAACAGGTTGCCACCAGGCACCATCGCAGCTGCACCGCCAATGGCGATGGGAATATCCACCCAGGTGTCCTGGGCAGGAATCGGCACCACCCAGGGCGCCTGGGCAGGGTCGCCATAGTTGGCGCCGTAGTCCTGCAACAGTGACAGGTGGGCACCGCGGACATCGGCAGGGTCAATCAGCCTGGTGTTGTTGTCAGGCAGGCCGTTCATCGCCTCAGTGAATGTCAGCAGTGTGTCAGCCACAGGTCAGTCCTTGGGCTTGGCTTTGCGCTTGGGCTTGGCCCTGGGTGCATCGTCAGCTGGCGCAGCAGCAGGACCCTTGCCCTGCTGCTGCGTCCAGTTGAACACCTTGCGTTCAGCCATGTCAGGCAGTGATGCCCGACAGGACAGCGAAGGCTTCCGGTCGCCTGATTGCCAGGGCGTTGAATCCGTACACCGTCACATCAGTGACCAGGGTGGATGGGAAGCTCAGGGCAATCTGCGCAGGATTCTGCTGGTCGCTGAACAGGTAGGCGTCGCGGAAGCTGCCGATGATGATGTTGCCAGCAGGCACGTTGCTGTCCACCACCACAGGGATGCCGCGCAGGGTGCCATTGACACTGGCAGCGTCGCCAAAGCCAGCAGGATTCATGGGCGCTTCATTGGTGATGATGGGCCTGCCATCAGCATCCACCTGGTTCAGCCCATTGCCCCAGTCAGCTTCATTCATGATGGCTGCGATGGGTGCCCGTCGCGACCCTGAATAGACAGCAGCCCAGGCCGTTCCCACCAGGGCCACAGCTGCCAGCATGTCGCCACCCACCGGCACATCAGTGGCGCCTGCGTTCAGGATGCCAGTGAAGCCGGTGCCCGACACTGGTGTGTCCACCGCAGGGTCACCCACGATGGTGTACCTGTCGAGCGTTTCGGTGTAGTCCGCAATCAGGTCGCGCACCACCATGTCAGCGTAGGAAGGGTTGCCCCAGGCGATGGCCTGCAGCGTCATGCCCTGCCCACCAGCCAGTGTGGACTTCTTCCAGTCAGCCAGGACTGCTTCCACCACCTGGTTGCTGACATCGCTGCCTTCACCGTCCTGGTAGTCAACAGTGCTGCCCTGCGACACCTTCGGTGTCTGGATGGTGTTGCCTTCCTGTGGCAGTCCCAGCTGGGTGAACAGGTCAGCAGTGGGCCTGCCCTCGCGCAGCAGTTCCAGCAGTTCAGGCAGGTAGTAGTTGTTGGGTACACCAGCGCCGATGCTGTTGCCGACACCTGCAGGGTTGGGGAATGCGTCGCGGGTCACCAGGTCCAGGCTGGACCCATCGGCAGCGACCTGCCTGGTGTCAATCAGCTGGGTCAGGCGCTCGCTGGCGTCAGGCGACTTGCCGCGGGCATGCAGGTTCATGTCCACGACCACTTCACCGACACTGCGATATTCATGGCCGCGATGGGTCGCCTGCAGCGCAGGCACCTGGGTCGCTTCCACTGTGGCCTGGCGCATGCCGTCCACAGCCCTGGTCACTGCGTCCTGCACGATGGCGTCGATGTCGGGCGCTGCGTCATGGTCAGCCACAGCTGCTGTGTCCTCAGTTGTCATGTTGGTTCCTTCCTGCGCGTTGCTGCGCACTGCCATCACTGTGGCTGTCTGGTAGGCCGGTGTTCCTGTGAGTGTTACTTCACGCAGGTCCACCTGCCTTAGTTCCATCACACCATTGTCAGGTGCGACATCGTTGATGATGAAGCCTGCACTGGCGCCCAGGGCGCCATCGGCCGCGAGGGTCAGGGCATCGTTCCCTGCCTGGGTGTCAGACACCCTGAAGGTGGCGAACAGGCCACCTTCGCGGTCATCAAAGCTGATGGCCCTGCCCACCACAGGCCCTGCATGGTTGGCGCCAGTTTCCAGCTTCAGTGGGATGCCTTCAGGCTGCAGCTGTCCGAATGCGCCGCGCTTGATGCGTTCAATGACGCCACCACCCAGGTGCGCTTCCACACCGTAGGGTGCCACCATCAGTTCGATGGTGCGTTCAGTGACTGCGCCCAGCTGGGCGCTGCGATATTCCATGGTCATGCGTTCACCTGGTCCTGTTGGGCTGGTGTGGGCTGTGGTTCATCTTGGGCTGGTTCCTGGGTGGCGTTGGTGGGTGTGAATTCGTCACCACCTGCGACAGCTGGCAGTCCTTCCAGTTCCCTGGCTTCATTCCTGGTCATCAGGCCAGCGTTCAGCGCCCGTTCATAGACACTGAACCTGGTATTGATGTCGGCACGCAGCAGGCTGCCGAATTGGAACAGCACTTCTTGGGTGGATGGCACCAGGGCGCTGAAGTGGGCTTCCAGCATGTCAGTGACAGGCTGCACAGCGAATTGGGCAAACTGGGCTTTGATGTCCGCGAGGTTCGCGTACGTCAGGCTGGAACCTTCACCCATCGGCAGGCCAAGCAGTGGCGCAGGGATGCCGAATGCGCGCGCAATCTCAGTTGCGTAGTAGGTGCGCCCTTCCAGCAGCTGGGCGTCGCTGTTGGACATCATCACAGGCTTGTAGGTGATGCCACCTTCCAGGACCGCGGTGCCGCGCTTGCCCGCGTGGGCTGTGTCCCACTGGTCACGCAGGCGCTGCGCTTCAGGTGCTGTCAGCTTATTGGGTGCTTCCAGGACGCCATCCACCCATGCGCCCTCAGTGAATTGGCTGGCAGTGAGCCTGTCAGCGTTCAGGTATCCAGCGATGCTGCCAGCGATGGCCTGGACAGGCCCGACACCGTGCAGGTATCCAGGGCCAAGGTCCTGGTACTTCAGGTGCATCAGGTCCACACCCAGCGTCATGGACATGCCGCGCCAGGTGTAGGTGGGCCTGGTTTCGTCGCGGTTCCAGGACACCATCACTTCATCGTTGGGCACAGGGATGGCGACCGTGGGCCTGCCTGACCTGTCCGGTGCTGTCAGCCAGGCGAAGGCTTCACCGCGCAGCAGCATCGCCCAGGCCAGCTGGTTCAGGGTCACTTCGCGTGGGTTGAATGGGTCAGGTTGGCGAAGGATGGCAGGCTGGTTGGCGATGACGACCCTGGTGCGCCGGTCCTTGGCCAGCCAGGGCATGGATGACACTGATGCTGCCACCATCCTGGCTGATGCCCACACAGTGGGTGCTGCCAGCGCCAGTTCAGGCTGGGACCGCACTGCAGCGCCGTAGGTGGCTGGAATGGGTGAAGTCAGTGTGGATGGGAAGGTGGTTGCCCATGACCAGGACCTGGCTGACAGTTCAGCGTCGTCAGCCAGGTCAGGTGTGGTGCTTTCGGTGCCCAGTAGCCTGCCAAGTATTCCCATTCACCTGGAAGGTTACACCAGTGTGATTCAGTTGGGAAGCAGCGCCAGGTACCACAGTTCAGGGTCAGGGTGGGCGCCCAGCGCCCAGGCCACTTCAGGTGACAGGTCGATGCTGTCCAGGTAGTCAATCTGCCTGTCAGTGTCAGGGTCGAACAGGGACGCCAGGGTGGTGTGGTGTTCAGCGCGGTAGGCCATCGCGTGGACGCACCTGATGGGCTGGCCTGGGAGAATCAGCCAGGTCCACAGGATGCCCAATTCAGGTTCGTCCGGTGTGGCTTCCTTGGCAATCATCCAGGTGTGCCACTGAATGACCCTGCCGTAACTTGGCCAGTGGTCCTTGGTGTGGTGGTGGCCCACCCACCTTCCGTTGGCTTGGCCCATCAGTTCCACTGCCCTGGCAGCTGGTGGCGTCAGGTTCATCGCGTGACCTGTTCCTGCAGCCATGCGATGCCGTGCCAGTGGTCACGCTTCCTGGTGTTGCAGGCTGTGCATATCGGGCGCAGGTTCGCTGGAACGTCCAGGCCACCCTTGGCCCTGGGTATCACATGGTCGCTGGCTTCAGCAGGTCCACCACACAGGTAGCAGCTGTTGCGCCACATCGCCCAGCGTTGCTTGCGTACCTTCATGGGCACCCTGCTGCGCCGGTCACCGTACAGGTGCTTCAGGTGCGTCTTGCAGTGTTCACGCGCCACAGCTTTCCTGCCACACACCACACAGGTGCCAGGGTCGTTGGCTCGCATCCTGTCGCCTGCCGTTGGGTCGCCATGGCGTCGCCAGCGAATGTAGTGGGCGTTGCACCAGGTGCGCTTGGCCACAGGCTGCTGGCAGTCAGTCACTGTGCAGGTGTCGGGTCTGTCATGGTTCCTGCCGACACCACCAGCCAATGGGTCACCATGGCGATGATTGCGCAGCCTGTGGCCCTTGCACCAGCCACTGGCATCGTAGGGCCTGTCGCAGCCGTCAATGGTGCAGGTGGGTGGTGGGTTGCTGTTCCTGGTCCTGGTCACGGCAGGCTGGCCAGGCTGTAGTGGGCGACTTCCATGCCGTGGTTGCAGCTGGTGGTGGCGATGTCCCAGCCCTGCTTGCGCAGGGTGTGGATGACTGCTGCGTACCTTGGCATGCGCGATGCGAGCAGGTCAGCGCCACAGACATCGTTGCCAGAATCGAACAGCGCCACCAGGATGCGCGCTTCCTGTGATGGTCGCGGTCCTTGGTGGCGCTTCCAGGCCCACACAGCCTGCTGGTGCTTCACCAGCTGGGCGCGCAGGGCGTCACTGTGGGCGAACAGGTCAGGCTGGTCAGTCATCCTGTTCATCCAGTGCCCAGGCCACCAGTTCAGCGACCGTGATGCCCTGCTGGGCTGCGATGGCTTCCAGGGCTGCTTGCATTCTGGCTTTGGTCATCGCTGCACCAGCTTCTGACCTTGGCCCAGGCCCAGGGCGCAGCCTTCGTACACGAAGTGAATATCACACACATATGCCCAGGACCCTTCCTTGGGCAGCCTGGCGTCAGCGACTGCTGGCCAGGTGTAGCCCTCCTGCAACCTGCATAGGTCACAGTCAGGGATGGTGTCCACCAGGACTTCAGTGTGTGGTGCAGCTTTGGTGCTGTCAGTCATGTTGCTTCCTTATCGTCGCGTGCAATGACCAGGATACGACGCTGGTGCGACAGTTTCAGGTTCCCAGCTACAGCACCGTGATGTTGACACCGCCAGCCATGGTGGACAGGTGGACTGCCCTGGCCAGCGCCACCACCGCAGGTATCGGGTGGGTGCTGTCCTTCCTGCTGATACGCCAGGACCCATCGCCGTAGTCCCTGCGTCCAGCGACCGACAGCTGCGCGTTCAGGTCAGGCTGGTCAGCATGCACCAGCGTCCCTGTCTGCACAGCGTCCAGCAGCTGGCTGCAGCTGATGACCCAATCAGTTCCTGTGACTTTCTCCCACGGCAGGCCAGGCTGCCTGTCCACCAGGCCCTGGCAGGTCTGTGGGTCATAGGCGATGGCGACAGGTCCCCACAGTTCCCACAGGTCAGCGATGGTGTCAGCTATCTGCTGCTCGTCAACTTCATCACCTGTCCAGGACCTGTGCAGGCCAGCCACCAGCCTGTCACCAACTTCAGCTGTCAGCACCAGTGCCGCGTGGCGCCGTTCAGTGTCCAGGTCCACAGCCCACCAGGTGCGCACATCGTCGTCAGGTGTCACAGGTTCCAGGTTCCTGTCAGCGCATGCTTGCCACAGGTCCCATGGAATGGCCTGGGTCGTCGTCGTTTCCACCCACTGGCACAGGGCTTCAGTGCGGAAGCTGTCAGGGTCGTCGCTGCGTAGCTCCTCCAGCAGTGTGGTGCCGCGCAGGGTCCTGCCCAGCGCAGGGTTGGCTGCAGGCCACAGGGCAGGATTGTCGATAGGGCCATCAGGCGCTGACCATTCCAGGTAGCACACTTCAGGGTCGCTGCCAGGGTCGTCAGCTGCAGCCCTGCCGCGGTCCTTCAGGGCGTTCAGCACGATGCTGTCAGGGTTGCCTGCGTTGCTGATGTTCCACCTGGTTGGGTTGGGATGGGCGCGCTGGGTGTATTGCACAGCTGACATCACAGCGTCGCTTTCCTGGGTGCGGACTTCATCGAACAGGATGAATCCCACAGGTTCCTTGTAGCCATACCCGCGCACAGCAGCTTCAGTGGGTGCCAGGATGCGGTAGCTGCTGCCGTCCTTCAGGGTGATGGCTTCAGTGCCGTTGGCTGTCCGAATTCCACCGCGAGCCTTCAGATATCGGTGCAAGTCTGGTGATTCACTGATGATGTCTGCGACTTCAGTGAATACCTGGCGCGGCAGGGCGCGGTCCTGTGCCAAGTGCAGCAGCTGCCGGTCGCCCAGGGCGAACAGGCCCGCGAGGATGCGCCTGGCTGCCAGCGTAGTCTTTCCATTCTGCCTGGCGACGACGATGGTGGCAGTGCGATGACACCAGGACCCATCAGGGTGGACCGCCATGGCACGATGCGCGGCCAGCTGCTGCCAGGGCATCAGGTCAAAGCCAAAGACAGGGCTGAAGCCGTCCAGCACCATGCCCAGGGACCGCGCGCCCATGAAGGGTGTGCCAATCCTTGGTTCAGTGTCGCCCACCAGGGCGTCCAGGTCCTTGGGTGACCACAGGCCAGCTGGCAGGTAGTCCTGGTCAGCTGGCGCCAGCACCAGATACCACTGCACGCAGTTCAGTCACCAGGTCAGCTGTGTCCTCAGACACCACCTGTGGCCTGGTGGCTGGTGTCAGCTGCAGCTGTTCCAGGGCAGTCTGGAACTTGGCATGGACGCTGGCTGCATGCCAGGCTTCCTTGGTGTCGATGGACACCCTGCCGTCCAGGGTGGTGGGACGCTGGGACCGCATCAGGTCAAGCATGTCAGCCAGGTCACCGGCAGCCCTCACTGCAGCTGCGTCAGTGTCGTCAATCCACCAGGCAGCAGCGACAGCCCTGGCCAGCGCCCTGCGATGCACACCCTGCTTCATCATAATTCCTTAGTGCTTGGGTGGGGAATTCCTCGAGCCTGGAAGGTCCTGGAAGGGCGACCTGGACCCTTCACCACCCACCTGGAGGGAGGGAGGGACCTGGGAAGGG
>Ga0180437_10005708_pt1 | contig 16889 bp, 8 predicted proteins | sample SS_ome_4_FD_132410 | JGI IMG/M metagenome (GOLD analysis project Ga0180437, IMG submission 132410) | Hypersaline lake sediment archaeal communities from the Salton Sea, California, USA - SS_3_D_1 metaG | ecosystem: Environmental > Aquatic > Non-marine Saline and Alkaline > Hypersaline > Sediment... | reverse complement strand
TTATGCCCCTCTATTTGAACCTTTAAAAAACTGCAACAGCTGCCGGATAATTTTTTCTTACCCACAATTCGAGTTTGTTCTGAGAATCTCGTGCTTCTTTCAAGACCGGGGTTTTTTACGATCTAGCCTCTTCCCGAGAGCCTGGGGGGAAATTCCCAGAAGCATGGCAGCGGTGGATTTGACGCCTTTAGCCCTTTTCAACGCTTCGTTGATCAGCAATTCATTGGCCTGCGCCAGAGTGGGAAGCCTGTCTTGAAAAATTAAAAGCTCCTGTTGCTGCTCTCTGCTCAAAAGCTGGGCATCCCGCCCTATTGCTTCCCGGATCGGTTTCAGAGAAAGCATTTTTTCTGTCTGTTTGCTTACCGCATCAAAGATCATTGATCGGAGCTCCCGTATGTTTCCAGGGAAATCATAGGTCTCAAGAAGCGGAAAGAGCTCCAGAGGGACCGCAAGCTTCTTCTTTTTGAGCTTTTGGGATGCCTCCTCAAGAAAGTGATGCACAAGCAACGGCAGGTCTGTTTTTCTCTCCCTGAGAGGGGGGAGCCTGATCTCGTGGGCCGATATTCTATAGTAGAGATCTTTTCGAAACTCTCCGGATTTCACAGCCTCATTGAGGGTTTTGTTGGTGGAGACGAGTATCCTCGCATCTGTCTGCATTGCCAGGTCAGACCCGAGCGGGTAGTACTCGCGGGTTTCTAGGAGCCGCAAAAGCTTTACCTGCGACGGGAAGCTCAGGTCTCCGATCTCGTCAAGTAAAAGCGTTCCGCCGGAAGTCTGCTGTAAAAATCCCTTTCTTGATTCTGATGCACCCGTGTATGCACCTTTTTTATGTCCAAAAATGCTGTCAGAGAACATCGTGTCATCCAATCCCGCGACGTTTACTGCAACAAACTGTCTGTCTGGCCTGCTTATCTCATGAATGGTGCGTGCAATGAGCTCCTTTCCGACTCCTGTTTCCCCGAGGATCAGCACCGTCTCATCCGTTTTCGCGATCGATTCAACGCACAGAAAAATGCGGTGCATCTTCCGGTCCTGGGTAATGATCTGCGAAAATGCTTCAGGGTTGCTCAGCTGGTTGCTCAAAAGCCTTTTTCTCAAATCTCTGTAGCCCCGTCTGAGCTCCGTTAACTCGATTGCCCTCCTGACACCGCTCACCAGTCTGCTCTCTTCCACCGGTTTCACCATGTAATCGAAGGCCCCTGCTCTCATGCATTGTACAGCCACATCGATCTCGCCTGTGGCGGTGACGATGATGACCGGCACGTGAGGATACTCTTCCTTTATCTGTAGGAGAAGTTTCTCCCCTGGAATGTGGGGCATCCGGAGGTCGAGGAGTATCGCTTCAACCTCATTTTGATTGAGAATCCCTAACAGTTCTCTGCTGTCTGTGCTCCCGATAAGATTGTCTATCCCATTCGACTTCAGCACGTTTATCTGGCTTGAGACCACATGCGACTCATCATCGACTATCAGCACCGGATACTCGGGATACGGCTTTTGGCTCATGTGTATCCTCCCTGGGGGAAGCTGACCGTCACCACGGTCCCTTTCCCGGGTTTGGATCGAACGCTCAAATTACCGCCGTGCTCTTTGACGATCCGGGAGGAGATCGAGAGTCCGAGCCCGGTACCGCCGGATTCCTTCCTGGTGGTAAAAAAAGGCTCCTGTATCTTTGCAAGAATGTCCTCAGACATCCCCTCACCCTCATCCTCTACCTTGACTACGACCCGATGGTGCAGTTTGTCATAAGAAGTTCCTATGGATACGCTTTTGCTTCTATCCAGGAGGGACTGGCAGGCATTCTGCAAGAGGTTCAATAACACCTGCTCTATCTTCAGCAGGTTTCCCCGCACCTTTGGGATATTCTGCTCCAGCTGCAGCGTAAAATTGTCGGTGGATTTCTTGATAAAGGGCGTTCCGAGAAGTATTGCAGACTGCACGGCGATGTTTACGTCCACCTCTTCTTTTCTTTCTTCAGGCTCGGGCCTGGCAAAGCTCTTCAGCTCTTTTACGATCAGACCGATCCTTCGTGCGCATTCATCAATTTGTTTCACCGAGTCTTCAAGCGTCTTTTTGAAATCGGAGTACTTTAAACCGCCAATTCGAAGCCCCTCATTCTCTCCATGATATTCGTCTAAAACACTCAGTATGTCAGGGTAGGATTTCATCAGAATCGCGGTGTTGAGCAGTATTGAGTGATTGGGATTGTTGATCTCGTGAGCGACTCCTGCTGCAAGCTCACCCATCATTGCGAGCCTGTCGGATCTCATTAGCTGAAGCTGCTGTATTTTTGCCTGCTCCTCAACCTTTTTCTGCTCTGTGATGTCTCGTTCCAGAATTGCGATTCTTTTCACCCTCCCCTCTGAATCGATCACAGGGTAGATCACGTTATCGCTTATTTTCTTTTCCTGCTCGTCGACCACGCGAATAGCCTTCCCCGAGGAGAGAGCCTGATCAATAAGCGCTCTCCTTTTTTTCGCGATTTCAGAAGGATACAAATCCCAGAGAAGCTTGCCTACAATCTTATCCGCATCTATTCCGAGGTTCCTGGCGGTTGTTCGGTTCAAGCTCAGCACTCTCCCTTCGGGATCTATGAGCACAAGTGAGTCCCTCAATGCGTCGAGCAAAGAGCGTGCAAGCTGCTCGCTCCTTCTGAGCTCTTCCTCGACGGCTTTGCGCCTTTCTATGTCCTCAAGAAGCGAGTTGTATAATCTGGCATTCTCAAGGGATATTGCAGCCTGAGATGCGATCAATCTCAATATCTCCACTCTGTCGTCAGTAAACGCACCTCCCGTGAGATTGTTCTCGAGGTAGATGAAGCCTTTTATCAAACCCTGATGCAGGATGGGTGCGCACAAAAGCGATCTTGGCCTTTTCTGGAGTATGTAGCGGTCATTTTGAAAACGATCATCCTCGCACGCGTCTTTCAGAACGACGTTCTCCTTCGTTCGTAACACGAAGTTTACCACGGAATGGGACAGTTTTGTGCTCTCTGAGATTTCTTCATCCTCCAGCAGAGTGATTGTCCCCTGCGCCGCATTCCCTTCTGCTTCAATGAAGAACACCCCATCCTTTTCGAGTATCAGCAATCCTCTCCCTGCCCCTGACACCTCTATGACTATCTTCATTATCTTTTCCAGGAGAGAACCGAGCACTATTTCTCCTGATATTACATGGGAGGATTTCAGAACAGTTGCCAGATCGAGCTCCTTCGGTCGTATCCCTGTGGTATCAATTGCGAATGGTGCGGCTGTATCCCCGATTGTTTTTCCTTCGGAAATCGGAAAGATCAGCTCCCCGTATTTCTCCTCCAGATCTCCTGCCTTGGCATAGGCTCCCCATCTTTTGTAACATTCATGAGCTTCCTTCAGGTATGTCCCGGCAATTTTTCTTTTTTCTCCTTCGATATAGAACTTTGCAGCCAGTTCATTGGCAATCGCTTCATCCTGTAGGTAAGCATTGTTTCGTGCACCTGCGACAGCCTGATCGTATAGTTCCATCGCTTTGATTTCCTTTCCAAGCACGCGCTCCCGCTCGGCCTCCACAAGATACCATTTGTGGAGGTAATTCATCGGTGCGTATTCCGCTCCCTTGCGCATCATTTTCTGATAGGAAGTCACTGTCTGCAGGGAACGCTTCTGGTCGACTTTTTTCATAGAAGGGTATGCCGCAAGAAGGACAAGAGAATAGAAAAATCGTGCCTCGAGTACGAATCCGAACTGACCTCTCGTCTCGTGCTGTTTTTCAATTTCCCTGAAAATCTCCAGGGCTTGTGCGTACTCTTCAAACAGGTAAAAGAGCATACACTTATGGAATCGGATACCGGCAATCGTGTCTGTGTCGTGTGCATCGATTAAAACCGGAAGCATTTCCTCTTCATTGAAGCTCTCCCCGCACATTTTCGATCGCGTTTCGGCAACTCCTGAGAGATTCAGCGCTGACTGCCGTAAGAGCATCAGATTATGAAGTGTGCTGTCCTGTTTTATTTTTTTCATGGACTCGCCGTATGTTTCAGTCTCATGCTTCACTTTCTCCAAGTTGCTCCCCGTAAAAAAAAGATGCAGGCAATAGCTGCGGGTCGCGTGCGCAGCCCATTCCAGATCTCCGGTTTCAAGCCCTTTTTGATATGCCTCGAGAAGGGGATCAAGTGCCTCTCGCATGTGAGATTTCCATTTACTTATGAGGGCGAAATACACATTGTACATCTTTGAAGCGAGTTCCTGGGTGTAATATCGCTTGAACAGATTCAGCGAAAAATTTGCATACCTATATCCGGGAATGACTTCTCCTATTAACACCAGAAGAAGGCCGTACAGCGAATAGGCGAAGGGAGAAATACAGGAGTTGCCATATTTGAATGAAAGAATGATCATTCTATATGCAATGCTGGGAAACATCTCGCGTATTGTTTTGTAAAAAGGGTTGAAGACGCTCATCAATATTCGCATTGCAGCAAGCTTATACTCGTCGGTCATCTGTGGGAGGTTTTGCAGATAATCGAGGCTTACCCCATGGAGGGCCATTTTTGTACGAAGAAGACCGAGCAGAATACGCAATCTTCCGGGATTTCTCGGCAGAAACACCCCGAGCTGATTCAATACCCTGGAAGCAACATCAACCGCCTCTTTGTATTTCGTCTGTGCAATGTATGCCTGAATAATTATTTCATACGCTTTTACCTGATCCAACAGTGATTGTGCATTCGCAAGTACAGAACGATTATATTCTTCTGCAAGTGTAAAATCACCGTTCAGGTATGCGGTTTCAGCGCCTTCTGTGTGAAGCGACAGGGTCAATTTGTAACGATCCTGCCAGCAGTCTTCGGGAAGCATACCCAATCCGGCCTGTATGTATTGCAGGGCAGATCGGTAGGCGACGGATGTCTTTGCTTTTTTCCCTGCAGCCAGGTTCAGCTCTGCGAACTGGTACTTTTCCTCCCGATCTTTTATGAGCGTACATCCTCTGTTCAAATGGTCCATGACCTCACATATCTTTTCATCGATCTGGGTTTTTTCCAGGCGTTTCAGCATGATACTCCCGATTCTCAGATGCAGGCGCTGCTTCTGTTTTGAGGATAAAAGTGAATACGCTGCCTGCTGCACTCTGTCATGCAGAAATGTGTAGGTAAGGTTCACCATCTCTGATATGCGCTCTTCGTCGAAGGAGATACTCATGTGTTTTTCACCAGAGGGCAACACAAGACCTTCGACTATGCTTTCCCGCAGCTGCATCAGTGTATCAAAAAGTGGGGTCTTGTTGAGCTCTGCCAGAATACCCAGTGTAAAACAGGTGCCGATACAGGCAGCGTGCTTCAGTGCCCTCTGCCCTGGTCCTGAGAGCCTCTGTATCTTTTGTGTCACAAACTTGATCAGGCTGTCAGCGATATCAGCTTTCAGTATTGTATCCAGATCCCACGTCCAGCACCCGGCAAGGAAGTCGAAATACACGTACTTCTTCTGGTAGAGTGTCTTCAGAAACTGGTTTATGAAAAGGGGATTGCCGACGGTTTTTTCATAGACGACTCGAGAAAGGGAAAGGGACGCTTCCCCTTTGCATCCCAGGGTATCGGCAACAATTGTCTCTACCTGTTCCCTGATTAAGGGATGAAGGCGAATTGTAATATGAGGGATTTGCTGCTTTTTGAGATCATCCAGCAGATACGTGAGTGGATGGAACGAATCAACTTCCTCTTCTCTATATGCACCGAGCAGAAGCATGTAATTTAAATCAGGACTGGCTGCCAGGATTCGTATGAGATGAAGGCTTGCAGAATCAATCCATTGCAGGTCATCGAGAAAGATGATCAGAGGGTGTTCTTTTTCACAGAACGCCTTCACGAAGTTTTGAAGTACGTGAACAAAACGGTTCTGCGATTCTTTCGCAGGGAGTGCGGGGACCGGTTTCTGCGGCCCGATGATCACCTCCACCTGTGGAATCACGTCGATTATGATCTGGCCGTTTGCGCCCAGCGCCCTCAGCATTTTCTCTTTGAAGACCTCCACCCTCTCTTCACTTTCTGTGAGAATCTGGTCGATGAGCTCCTTGAACGCCTGGATGAAACAGCCGTAAGGAATACCCCGCTGCAACCTTTCGCACTTGCCCGTTATATACCCTTCCCTTTGATGCACGGACGACGCACGGAAATACCGCACCAGTGATGTCTTGCCTATCCCGGAGCGACCGGTGATCAGCGCAAATACCCGCTCCCCTCTGTATGCAGAGTTGTACGCCTCCTTCAGTGCAAATATCTCAACCTCCCGGCCGTATATTTTTTTGGAAACCTCGAATATGGGGGACCGGTCATCCTGACCCAGCTCAAAGCTCGATATTTTTTTTGATGTGTTCAGTGTGGACAGGCATCGCATCAAATCCGAACGCAGACCGTATGTACTTTGATACCTGTCCTCCGGAGCCTTGGACAACAGTTTCAGAACAATTCCTGATACAGCTTCCGGTATTCTCTCATCCACTTCGTGCGGTGGAACAGGATTGATTGCGATGTGACAATGCAGGAGCTCGAGCGGCTCCTCAGACCGAAATGGAGGGGAGCCTGTGAGCATTTCATAGAAAACGATACCAAGAGAATACAAGTCGCTTCGCAGATCGATGCCCCTGTCCATACGGCCGGTCTGTTCCGGCGATATGTAGGTGAGTGTCCCTTCAATCATCCCCATACTGGTGAGAGGAATATCGCTCTCAGGTGGGAGAAATGAGGAATCCCCAAAACCAGTGAGTTTTATCTTTTGTGTTTCCCTATTGATGAGGATGATCTGGGGATTTATCCCCCTGTGAATAATGCCTTTTCCATGAATTTCACCGAGGATTTCTGAAACACGGATGGCGATGTGCAGGCATTGCAACAGGGCGATTTTTTTTGAGCGAATCAGATTCGTTAATGGAGTGCCATTGAAATCTTCAAGAATGAGTGCGGGAATATTTCTATGCATAACAAGCTCATAGGGTTTTACAATGCCTTCTATTGCCAGGTTCTTTGTGATTTCGTAGTCATTTTGGAGCTTTGCCGTCTCTTTCGCATCGAAGGTATCCTTTTTTTGTGTTTTTATTGTCACAGGGAGCGAATTTGATATCCCTTTTTCTTTGAGTGCACGATACACTACCAGATTCGAGACTTCGTGAACTTTTTCAATGATTTTATAGCCCGGAATTTCGTGCATCACCGTACCCCGATCAGGTTTGACGAGGCGTTTTGTGGAGATGGATTCAATGGTCAGGAAAAAATAAAAATTTGAAGTTTTTCGCCCCTGTGTATTGTTCTTACTCTGAATGTGTTCTACAATTCTCATTTTATGTAATAATACCGCATAAGTAAACCACTTATTTTATTCATATCTTCCTGAATTGAGTCTGACATGCACACGGAGAGGGTACTATTCGGTTGACAGTGGGATGTGGCTTGTTATATAAATAGTATGTGGAAAGTGTGAGATTTTCAGAGTTTGCCATCGGCTCACTTCCGACGGCGGTTCTTCTATGCGTCCTCACGATTTTTCTTCTGAGCATCAAAAACAAATCTCTTTCTACCTGGATGCTGATCGGGTACTTCAGCGTCCTCTCGATCCTGCTTCTCTCGTATGTTGTCAGGTACTCTATCCTCTCGCCGTTTATTTTTCATACTGGACAGTTTTCCAATCTGATCGTGTTCGGGGTTGTTTCATATCTTCTCTTCGCATATCAGTTTCAGGAAAACTTACATCCCCGCGAATCAAAGGTCGTTACAATACTTTTCCTGGTTGCAGCGCTCTATGTGTATGTCTCGAATTTCTTTCGGTATCCGGTTCTGGAAAAGATCTACGATTTCAAAGCTCATTATTATACCTATGTGTTCGGGCCTAGGATCAGCATTGTCACAGGCCTCGGGTATTTCTGGATAATAGTAGTTTTTTTTCGAAAGATGGCTCTGACCGCAGAATATTCAGGACCGCTCACGGTATGGCGCCAAAAGCGCAACTCACTTCGGTACATTGCTGGCAGTATTTTAATTGTTCTTGCCAAGATAGTCCACCCTGGGAATAGAAGGGCCAAAAGTCTCAGGGCACTGGCGCTGCTCACTCTTGGAACGTTTGTCGTTTCATTCATGTATCTTTTGATGTCCACAGAGGTCATCAGCCGTGAAGCCTACGGATATTTTTTCAATACAGGAGGCTTGCTTGCCACCTTTGCCATGTTCATCGTGTACACCAATTACACCTTTGAACGTTCGAGTTTTCGGTGGAAGTTGATCGGAGTAACTCTGGCCCCGGCGATGGTTATCTTGGGAATCGCTGGGAGCATCATCATGTCTTTTCTGGACACATCCTTTGACCATCAGAGGAAAATAGAAGTGAAACAGATCGAGTCGATGCTGAGGGCGCGGGATACGCTTGACCTCCCGGACCATGTCGTCTATATCACTTCCAGTCCGATGGAGGGAGGCTTTTTCTCTCCTGCCTCCATTCGTGATATGAAGAATGATCGGCATTTCGATAGTGAACAGGCACGCGCTCTCGCGCAAAATAAACCTGATCGGCAACCTTCACAGGCGCTGGAACGCGGGTTTCGCTATTTTGATTTATATGATCCGGATTCATTTTTCATTCACTACAATATCCCTTCCGATATTCGTGTAAACGAAATCGGATACAGATACAAATGGTACCGTGCGGATATTCATAAAACGGCGGTGAAGCTTTTTTATGTGATCATGGGATCAATGGCCATCATTTTAATTCTCTTTCCTCTTTTCTTCTACAGAAGCCTTTTCAAGATAGATCTCCGCATATTTTGATCAATATTTCAACCCCTCTCAACCTTTGTACTCGTGCACACATTCATCATTTCATATATCTCATTAAAACATATTGAATTAGCTCTTCATTTCCGATTATGACGAAAAAAAGGTGTAGAAGGATTACCCTCTATGCAGTGCAAAATAAATCATTGATATATAGTGAATTAAATTGAAAGCACTGTATGGCACAGAATTTGTACTTCCATGAGCAAGCAGGAGCTCATTGGGGCTTCTGCAAACTCTAAATTCATAAAGGAGAAAAGCGATGAAACGGTTACCTTTCTTTTTTCTGGTGCTTGTGTGTCTTGTACCTGGTGTGGCTCTGGCAGGAGGTGCGGCGGAAGGCGGTTCTGCCACGAGGAGCAGCTATCTTGCCCAGAGGGGTACAATCGTCCCGCCTGAGGAGATCATCATCGATTCCTATCTGGCAAGCATAGACTACCGGTACCCGATTCCTACCTCATCCACATTCGGTGTGTATCTGTATTCCGGGAACCGGCAGCTTTCCGCTGAGGGGCAGGAGGAGGTCATTCAGATCGGCATTCAGGGAGGGAAAACGGAATTTGACAGGCTTCCCCCGATGAATCTCGCCTTTGTCATCGACCGTAGCGGGTCCATGGCGGATGCCGACAAGCTCGATTGGGTGAAGGATTCCTTTGATATCTTCATCAATCAGGTAAGGGATGTCGACTATGTCTCTCTCGTGGCCTTCGATAATGTGGCAGAGGTGGTGTTTCCTTCAACGAGGATGAACTCCGCCTCGAATCGGAAAAAGTTCAGGTACGCGGTGCATTCAATGCGGCCTCGGGGGAGCACGAATATCCGGGAAGGGCTCACCCTCGGCTGCCTGGAGGTAATGAAAAACCTCAACCGGGAGTACACCAACAGGGTGATGTTTCTCTCGGATGGATGTGACACCTGCGGAAACACTCACCGGGACATTCTCGAGGTGGCGAGGAGGTTTTGTGCGGATGGAGTGACCATATCCACGATTGGCGTTGGATCTTCCTTCGATCTTGAGCTGATGTTCGAGATGGCAGATGTGGGCGGAGGAAGCTCGCGTTTCATCTCTGACAGGGAAGAAATGGAAGCCACCTTCGGCAGCGAGCTCGACCGTATGGTGGTCCCGATAGCGAAGAATCTCGAGATGACCCTCGAGTTTCTGGTTGATGTTGATGTTTTGGACACCTGGGGATATGAAAACCGGCGCGCCGGGAACCTGGTCCGCTATTTTCTGCCGACGCTGCATCACGGTGACTATGAGACGATCCTGGCGCAGATCTATGTGCACCCACAGAGATACACGGGTGAGATGGAGCTTGCCCGCTTTTCGGTCCGGTATGAGGATGTCAATGGCAACCGGTACGAATCCGGGCCCCATGTCCTGAGTGCGAATTTTGTGGAAATACCATCTCCGGTTGCAGGATTTTCCGATGGAAGGATACTTGAGTCTGGCACGATCCTTCACTTTGCTAAGAATCTGAAGAGCATCGGTGAGCTCTATTATAGGAAAAGGACCCCTGCAAACCTTGAGCAGGCGCTTTCACTCTCATTGATCACAAAAAAAGAGCTTGTCAACGCCAGACTGCGGCTTGAAAGCAACATCTTTGATGACAAGATAGAGATCGTCGATCGGTATATCGGGGTCCTCGGAAAGGAGCTTGCACTGGCTGAGGAAAAGATACGTGAGCTTGGTGGGGACACGGAGATCGCCCCGCCTGCGCCGGCACGGCCCATTCAGAAACAGTTCAAGTACCTGTGCAGGGAAATATCTCTCGACCTTCAGGGAAAAAAGCAAAGTGTGGTTGCTCTCTCAGGGTTTAGCTCGCAGGGCGGAAGCTCACGGACGCTCGTAGAGGAGATCACTGATCTGGCATTTGCAGAAATTTCCCGTATTCCGACGGTCATTCTTGTGGAGCAAAATAATTTCAGATATGTGCTCGAGAAAAAGGGGTTCAACCCCTCAGATCTGACGGACAAGCTGAACGCCATCGAAGTGGGAAAGCTGCTTGGAGCGGACTACATCATGACCGGGACAGTGATGGAGATGTCGCACTCGGTGATCGTCTTCTCCCGCCTGCTCGATGTCGAGAGCGGGGAGGTGGAATCAGCTGCTCAGGTCATCGTCGCGAAATTATGAGTGAGCTTGCCTGAAGTGCGGTGTGCCGCATTCGGGAAGCCGAAACGGAGCCGTGGATGAGCTTCTAACATGTGGCCTGTCCAAAATGCGGCTTGGTTGCATCCGGGGTCTTGCCTCGAAGGACTGTTCCTGAGGTCTTTCGGGGTAGAGACCCCTGGGGTTTAAACCCAAAGGGTTTAAACCCCTTGGTCAAAACCCCTGGGGGTTCAATCCCCGGGGTGATAATCCCTTTCGTTTTTAAAGCCCTTTCGTTTTTATCACCAGCTTTGGAGATGAAAAAGTCCTAGTAAGAAATTCCCTCCAAAATCAGTATGCAATGCATCCCTCATTCAGTACATTGTATAAGATCTAAGAATCGAAGGGAGGAGGTGGTACAATGCCTGAACAGGACAGGGAAGGAAAGCAGTTTTATACCGATATGCCGCAGAAATCAGAGATTTTTTATCTGAAGGGGAGTAACGAGCTCGACTGGGGGATGAAGAACAGGCTCGCGCGGATTTTCAATCCCAATGACGGCAGAACCATAATGCTTGCAATAGACCACGGCTATTTTCAGGGACCGACGACCGGTCTGGAGCGAATCGACATCAACATCATGCCTCTCGTGCCCCATGCAGATGTTCTCATGCTCACCCGCGGGATTCTGCGCAGCGTGGTCCCGCCCTCAGTCACGAAACCGGTGGTCATCAGGGCGTCAGGAGGTCCGAGCATTCTGAAGGAGCTCTCTGATGAGCAGATCGCTATGGATGTCGAGGATTCAATACGGCTTGGGGTGTGCGCGATGGCGATACAGGTATTTATCGGAGGAGAGTACGAATCGCGGTCTGTCATAAACATGACAAAGCTCGTGGACATGGGGCTCAGGTACGGTATCCCGACCATGGCTGTTACTGCAGTGGGAAGGGATATGGAGCGGAATGCCAAGTACTTCAGGCTCGCAACTCGAATCTGTGCAGAGCTCGGCGCGCACTATGTGAAGACCTACTATGTCGATGAGGGGTTCGAAACCGTGACTGCGCAGTGCCCCGTTCCAATCGTGATTGCAGGCGGTAAGAAGCGGCCTGAGCCTGATGCGCTTGAGATGGCGTACCGGGCGGTAAACGAGGGAGCGGCAGGAGTCGATATGGGAAGAAACATCTTTCAGTCTGATGCACCGGTGGCCATGATGAAAGCGATCAAGGCAATCGTGCACGAAAATGAGAAACCAGACAAGGCCTATGATCTGTATAGAACTTTGAGAGAAGAAACGATGCAGAAGGTATGAAGGAAAGGATCGAGAAATGAGCCACGTGGAAACGTACAGGAGACAGGTTGAGGATTTTTTATTCGTGTGCAGGATGCTCAGCGAACGGGTATATGTAACCAGTCACGGGGGAAATCTTGCCTCCCGGGTGGATGAGGATCTTCTTCTCATCTCGCCCACAAGGATGTACAAGGGAGACATCACGGCAGAGGATGTAGTGTTCATCGACCTGAAGGGGAGGGTGGTAGAAGGCAGGAATACTCCGACCGGTGAAACCCCCATGTACCTCAACTTTTTCAGGGAACGGCCGGACATCAAAGCGGTCATCCACTGCCATCCCCCGTATACCAACGCGTTTGCAATCGCGTCCGGTACAAACTATCTCATGCGGCCGGTATTCCCGGAGACCGTCATCGAAATAGGACCTGTCCCGGTCGTTCCCTATGCAGAGCCACTCACCCAGCAGCTTGCCGATAACTTCAAGCCCTTTCTCCAGCGATACAATGCGTTTCTCATGGAAAATCACGGCCTTGTCATCATGAGTGCAGTGGACATCGTAAGGGCCTTTCAGCTCACCGACATCCTTGAGACCTCTGCGATTTCAATTCTGCATGCCCTCTCATACGGGAAGATAAAGGAAATTGCAAGGGAAGGTGTCCAGGATCTTGAAAAAACCATGAAGACCCGAAATTTGCCTCTGATCGGGAATCCGGACCTGAACATTTCGCTTATGGAGTTGTACTTTTCTGAACGCAGGAAATGACCAGGGGTGCATGACCGTGCCGGATTCCCTGAGGACACTTGAGGATGTACGACGTATCGCGTGAAAGTGTGTCATTCAAGATCCAGAAGGGGAATCCCTGTACAGTTCGTTTCAAAAGCCCCTTTCAATCCGGATTTCCTGAGGTGGATGCTGCACGGGCACTTTTCTTCGAGGAAAAGACTGCCAGAAGAGCGGTTGTGTTCGTGCACGGTCTTGCACGAACAGGAATCTCGCAACAGGTGTTTTACCCCAGGGAGCTCTCACTTCACGGGATTGCGGCGTTGATGCCCATCTTACCCTTTCATGAGGACCGCATTTCATACGAGCATGAATATGCCGGAAAGTTTCTCAACGGACCGCCTGAGGTCATGGAGAAAAAGTTTTACCAGGCTGTCACCGATGTGCTGACCTGTGTCGATTTTCTCCAAAAGGCCGGGTACGGCCGGGTTGATATCATGGGCATCAGCAGTGGAGGGATGATCTCATCGATTGCCATGGCCCTCGATGAGAGGATCAGAAGAGGGGTGCTGGTCATTACAGGCGGGAACCTGGAGATCATTGCATGGAAAAGTGTTCTGACCAAAAGCTACCGCACATGGAAAAGAAGCGAGCACCACAGGATGCTGGAGCGTTCTCTCAGAATCCGAAGGGAGTTTGATGAGTGCGCCCGATCATTCGCTTCGCTTAGAGAGCTCGCCCATTACCGCAGCTTTTTCCGGTACGACCCTTCGTTGTTTGCAAAAATGGTTCACAGAGAGCGCGTGCTCATGTTTACCGCTCTGGTAGATCCGTTTATCCCCCGTGCAGCATCCGATGATCTGTGGTGCAGATTCGGCAAGCCGAGGAGGTACTTCCTTCCAAGTGGTCACCTGACCACCCACATCCTTTTCAAGCGCTTCATTCTGAGAAAGAGCCTTGTGTTTTTCTTGAGGGACTGAAGAGGGTGAACCGCGTTTGTACGCTGTCTCACTGCGGCAGCGGCGAAGGAGAGAGGACCTTTTTCCAACGGGGATGATAAAAAAATCTCGACAAAAATACACCCTATGGTAAAATATTCGAACCCTGATGTGGAAAAGTCACATCCTGAACATGTCACATTCTCGATGAAAAGATTTTCTTGCTTGTTTGGAAAGAGAATCGGGATCAAGGTACTAAATCTTTGTACCCCTGATATATCAATATGCCGGAAATTGATGATTCCATATCGCGAATCGGTGGTCCTATGGAAGTAAAAATAGCTTCAAAAGGAAGACGCTATCTGGAATCCTTCAATTTAACAGGCGTGACACTTCAAGATAATTTTCTGAGAAACCAGTATAAGCAGGTCCGGGATTTCTACTTCAGTCTTCCCAATGATTCTCTTCTCCAGGGATTTCGCGCACGAGCGGGTTTCCCTGCACCAGGGGCAAGCCTGGGAGGATGGTATGGAAGAGATTTTTTTAACAGTTTTGGACAGCTGCTCTCTGCGTTTTCAAGGATGTACTGCGCAACAGAGGACGAAGAGATAAAGGAAAAGGTAGTTTACATAATGCAGGAATGGGGAAGAACGGTGGAACCTGACGGCTTTTTCTTTTATTCCAGAAATCCGAATGCCCCTCACTACTTTTATGACAAGATGGTCGGCGGTCTTGTTGACGTGTATCAGTACACAGGGAATGAAGATGCACTGACCTATCTTCAAAAGATCACTCAATGGGCACGAAGGCATTTGGACCGAACCAACAAATATGCGCACTGTTTTGGCGTTGGTTCGACCGAGTGGTACACGCTCCCGGAGAACCTCTTTCGCGCCTACGTGCTCACTGGAGATGAACAGTATAGAATCCTCGGGAGCGATTTTTTGTATCACGACTATTACAGGTTTTACGAGAAAAACGACTATTTGGGTTTGATGCGGGCGGGGAGAAACAGTGAATGGCACAGATATCACGCGTACAGCCATGTAAATACCCTGTCTTCTGCAGCTATGGCCTACTGGGTAAGTGGAGACCATATATATCTAAAGGTACTGAAAAACGCCTATGATATGCTGCAAAACACTCAGGTATTCAATACGGGCGGGTTCGGACCTGTGGAGACCTTTACCTTTCCCGGGCAGCGGACCGAATCCCTGTATGCGGAAGACTTTCACTTTGAAAGTCCCTGCGGCTCCTGGGCAGTGTTTAAGCTGTGCCGCTATTTAATGGAGTTTACGGGCTCTGCATTCTATGGGGAATGGCCGGAAATGGTTCTGTATAACGGGATCGGTGCATCCCTCCCGGTAAAACCGAATGGAGAGGTAATGTATTTTTCAAACTACCATATCAACGGGGGCTATAAAGGGTCGTGCAATCCTTGGTCGTGCTGCACAGGAACCTTTCCTCTCGATGTCGCTGAGTATCACAACCAGATCTACTATAAAAGCGTAGAAGGTATTTATGTTGATCTGTATGTTGCTTCTCAGGCAAACTGGGAAAAAGAGGGAAACAGGATTACCTTAAAACAGGTAACGGATTTCCCCCTTTCTGACAGAAGCTCCTTTTCTCTATCGATGGAGAAACCGATTCGGTTTCTCCTTGCCTTTCGACAACCCTCATGGTGCAAATCCGAATTGCTCATAAAGATCAATGGAAAAAATGCAGACGCATACAGTCAGAACGGTTGGAGAAAAATCGAACGGGTTTGGAATGACGGCGATACTGTGGACATCTCGTTTCCCATGCAATTGCGATCTGTGTATCTCGAGAAGGATCAGGCATATCCGGTCGCGTTCAGTTACGGTCCTGTGATACTTGTTTCGCATGGGGATGTAAGACCGGCATTCACCCAAAAAGAGCTGAATCAGATTGATGAAATGCTCGTCCGGGATAAGAGTGATTCACTCCGGTTTTCCGGTAAATCGCGGAGCAACGCGGGAATTGCATTCAAGCCTTTCTATGAGATGGGAGAAGGCGAGCAGTACTTTATGTATTTCGATCCATACAATATACGGGTGAGTCACCAGTTTCTCGCCTATGGACCTGATCGATCCTTTTGGAGTGTAGAAGGGCTCGGTCATGAGGGAATGGGTGACATTACGTTGAGGATTCAGGCCCATATTTCGCAGAAACAAGGTGCCTATTTCAAACACACTTTTCATGGAACCGGCATTCGGTGGATTGGAAATCAGCTTGTGAACGGCGGGATGGCTGATATCTATATCGACGGTTCTTTGGTCGATCGCGTTGATCAATACGGGCCAGTAACAGGAATACCCTGGATGTGGGAGAAAAAAGCTCTGGATGAGGGTGAGCACACGCTTCGCGTTGAGGTGCCCAATGAGAAAAATCTCAATTCTAAAGGATATTCGGTGAGTGTGAAACATCTCACGGTTTTGTGAGGATATATGGATGACCAACAGATAATACGCTTGTGTGGAGTATCAAAGCATTTTCCCGGAGTAAAGGCTCTGGATGATATCACTTTGGATATCAAAGAAGGCGAGATCCTGGGACTGGTGGGTGAGAATGGTGCTGGGAAGTCGACACTGGTCAAGATATTGGCCGGTGTCTATAAGAAAGATGCAGGTGAGATTTTTATCAATGGAGAGAAATGTGTCGTCTCAAGCCCCCTTGATGCACAGGGCAGGGGCCTGAGCTTTATCTTTCAGGAGAGAAATCTCTCCCCGTTTTTATCAATACAGGAAAATATATTTGCAGGTCGGCAGCCGGTATCCCGTTTCGGTTTCATCAACTGGAAAGCGCTTTCGGAGCGAACGCTCAACTTATTGAACCTCTTAAAACTCGATCTTGCACCCTCCACACTGGTAAACAGGCTGTCGGTCGCGCAACAGCAGATCGTAGAAATAGGCAGAGCCCTTTCATTCAACAGCAGGGTCATTGTGATGGATGAGCCAACTGCTTCCATCAGCGATGAAGAAACCGGTACACTCTTCGAGATTATGCGGCAGCTGAAAAATGGGGGAGTCACCGTCATA